>JAEEGL010817024.1_pt1 | contig 36024 bp, 35 predicted proteins | sample 9134231 | NCBI WGS metagenome assembly JAEEGL01 (sample SAMN16246548, study PRJNA631951) | gut metagenome | biome: gut microbiome; feature: rumen; material: fiber-attached | host: Bos | place: Iran: Karaj | collected 2018-10
CCCTGATCGTGCTGGGCGACCAGCGGGGCATCGCCCTGCTCAAGACGGAGATCTTCCAGGGCATCATCGACCAGGCCATGGAGGGCCTCGCCCAATGAGAAAACACTGGATCGACAACCTGCGCTGGGTCACCGTGCTCCTGGTGCTCTTCTACCACGTCATCTACTTCTACAACAACAAAGGCGTCTTCGGCGGCATCGGGGGCTTCGGCGACGGGCCCCAGTACCAGGACGTGGTAATGTATATCCTCTATCCCTGGTTCATGCCCCTGCTCTTCCTGCTCGCCGGCATCAGCGCCCGCTACGCGCTGGAGAAGTACGGCACGAAAGAATGGCTCCGCGCCCGCACGCGCAAACTGCTGGTCCCGGGCACCCTCGGCCTCTTCGTTTTCCATTGGATCACCGGTTACTTCAACACCGTCGTAGCCGCGCGGGAAGGCGTTTTCGAGGGACTGCCGGGGGTGGCGAAATACTTCATCATGGCATTCAGCGGCATCGGCCCGCTGTGGTTCGTCCAGGTGCTGTGGCTGCTGTGCCTCGTGTTGCTGCTGGTGCGCGCGCTGGACCGCAACGAGCACTTCTACGCCCGGTGCGGCCGGGCGAATCTGGTCTGGATGATCTTGCTGGGGATTTTGTTCTGGGCCGGGGAACAGACGCTGATCCGCGAGCCGCGGCCGGAGAGCCTGGACGGGCTGCTGAACCTGTACAAGCCGCTCTTCTACCTCGTGCCCTTCCTGCTGGGCTATTTCGTCTTCTCGCACGAGGCGGTGCAGGAGCAGCTGAAGGCCGCATGGATGCCCCTGATGGGCTGCGCCGTCGTGGCCGGCATCGTGCTGGTGCTCACGACTTTCGGGCAGGACAACACCAGCCCGCAGTACCTGGGAAGCCCGCTCAACTGCCTCTACGGCTGGCTCATGTGCCTCGCGATGCCGGCCTGGTTCGCGGCGCGCTTCGACCGCACGGGCCCCTTCGCGCGCTACATGACGCGCAGCAGCTTCGGCATCTACATCGTCCACTACGTGATCATCGCCGGCCTGGGCTACACGCTGAAGGTGTACACGGAGCTGCCGCCGGCGGCGATGTACCTGATCCTGGGCGTCGCCGTGTTCGCCCTCTCTCCCCTGCTCTACGAACTCCTGCGGCGCATCCCGCTGGTGCGCTGGTGCGTGCTGGGCGAGAAGTCCGGGCGGAAGTGATTCAGACGGGGGTTAGGCGCCTTTCATCCAGGCGAGCAGGACGACGAGGACGCTGACCAGCAGGAGGACGGCCACGAAGAAGAAAGCGAACCAGAGACCGGTCTTCACGGCCAGGCGCGCCCCCTTCTTCCAATCGACGTCCAGCAGCTGGTGGAAATCCACAGTCAGCAGGACCAGCATCAGCAATCCGCTGATGGACTTGCTCTCGCCGAAACTCAGCAGCACGGCGAAGAGCATGAAGAAGCTGAACTGACACAGGATATACGCCGACACCGCGGCCGTCGCCGACATTCCCAGGCGGAAACGCCGCAGCGACAGCGATATCGCCAGCCAGAGCAGGAAGAACTGCCCGATGAACAGCGGGATTCCCTGGCTCCGAAGCGTCCCTTCCAGCGCCGCCAGCGCCGACTCCCCACGCGTATGCACGGCTCCCGGATAGCGGTCCAGGTTGAGATAGATATAGCCCCGCTGTATGAGATAAAACGCATTCTGGACAAGGGCCTTCATGTCGCCCGGCGCATCGATCTCGATATCTTCCGCGGCCACCACCTCGCGGAACGGATCCAGATCCTGCCGCTGCACCGGCTGCAGCACCGCTGACACAAGGGCGAAAAAGGCGTAGAAAATGATCAGCGAGGTCAGCGGCGCCAGATAGCGCTCGTGGTCCCCCCGGAGATAATCCTTCATCATGTACCCGGGGCGCAGCAGCAGGTGGGAGAAGGTCCGCTTGGCGTCGTCGTTCAGGAAAGGGATGCTGTCGAAAGCCCCCCGGTAGAAGGCCCCGTCACCCCTCTTCCCTTCCCGGACCTTCCGCTCCCGGGCCTTCCCCCACAGGAAAGTCCCGAACCGCTGCCAGATGCGGAAAGCGCGGATGCGGGTTGGGAGGGGGTGTTTTTTCATGTTTTGGTTTTTCTTTGCAAAGTTACGCAATTAAATGGAACAAGGAAAAGAGGGGCCAGGGGCCTGCTCTAGCATACCCCCATTAATAATACACAAATCAAATACATCAAAGGGCCGAGATCTGAAAAAGAGATTCTTATGATATTTGATTATTGATTATGAAGACCTTTCTCTTCCTACTTTGAGCATCCGGAACAACTCATGCATGTTTTCGTCGCGAACGAGGAGAAGAAAATAGAGGGCGGAGGAGAGAAGCGCGCTGAAGATCAGAGCCGTCCAAGGGGACAGTGACGTACTATAACAGAGAAAGAATGCGGGCACGCAGGCCAGGAGGGCGCAAGGCAGATACTTCCCGTAATCCTTTATCGGACTGACCCCCTGCACGCCAAGCAGCCGGTGGACGCAATAGGTGGTAAGTGCAATATCAACCAATCCGTGGGCCACGGGCACGAAGCAGATAGCGATCACGCCGCGTGGAATGGCTAACAATAGCAGCGGGAAGACAATCACCTTCTTAATAATCTCCAACCGCAGGAAGAGATCCGAACGCCCCTTGACGTACATCACGTTATTGTTGAAGCGACAGATGTGGTCGAAAATTAGGGCAAGGCAGAAAATCTGAAGGTACGGCACCGCCCCCAGCCACTTATCCGTCAGCAGAATCCGCACGAGCGGTACAGCCACCGCTGCCAGCAGCACCATCAGGAAGAAAACTACCATCGACGAAAGTCCCAGATACTTCCGATAAGCCCGGGTCAACCTCGCGTCATCATCCTGCAGCTGCGACAACACCGGGAAACTCACGCGCTGGAAGATATTAGACAGATACGAACTAGGCATCTCAGAAATCCGTTTTCCACGGCTGTAATAGCCCAGATCGACCGGAGAATAGAACTTCCCGATGACCAGCGTGGAGATGTTCTGGTAGATGATGTGGAGCAACCCCGAGGCCAGCAACTTGCTCCCGAACGAGAACAACCGGTTGAATGAACTACGCGCAAATCGCCCCGCCCAAGGCTTCCAGCGGGTCACTATCCAAAGCAGGATCGTATTCATCCCGGCACTGACTATCGACTGCCCCACCAAGGCCCAAACCCCATACCCTGCATAAGCCATCCCGATGCCCGTTCCACCCGACACCAGTGCCGCCACCGTACCCACGATTGCCTGTGTCTTGAAGTCCACGGCCACCACCAGCCGCGTCCTTGGCACAATCTGCAATGCGTTGATAACCAGTGTCACGGAGAACACGCGGAGCACATCCTTCAGGATGGGCATGTTGTAGAAGCGTGCGATGGCCGGTGCCGCCAGGAACAGGATTCCATAGAACAACGCGGCGACCGCTACATTGAAATAAAACGCCGTCGCATAATCATCTTCCGTCCGGTCTGTCATGCGGACCAGCGCCGTGCTGAAACCACTGTTGACAAAAGCCTGCGACACCGCCATGAAGACCGCCAGCATACCCACTGTTCCATAGTCGCTCGGCGAAAGAATGCGGGCGATAATCAGCCCTACCACGAAGGAGATTCCTTGCGAGAGGAAACTCTCTGTGGCACTCCACTTGGCGCCTTTGATGGACAGATGCCGGATACTATCAGCCATGGTTATGCTTGAGAAGCCCTTTGGCGTTTGATATATCCCCGAAGCCGGTGGAAGTCGTTAGGGATAAGACGTGGATGTTTCAGTCTTAGGAGAAAAGCCCATAGAAAATGGCCTACTTTATTCTGGCTTAACATATAGCCGAAAGCCCGTCTCATACATTTGAGAGGGAAAGAATAATATTTCAGTTGCCGGGCTTTCTCAAAGTAGAGTTGGAGTGTTTCTTTCATTGCCGGGTGGAAAGAGGCAAATGACAAGCATTGCGTATAGTAGGCACTTCCGTAATAAGCGATCTCCTCTCTTTCATGTCCCTCTGTCAAATTGGTTATTATATCTTGATAAACAATGTGACGATTATATGCAGAAACCTCATTGCTTGTACCCGTCATGATAGAACCCGACCTCCTTCTATGAACATATGTTATATCTTCAATGAATGAAATACAACTTAAATATTTGATTAGATAGAACCGCCAAAGAATATCTTCATATAGGACCCCTTCTTTAAAGAAAAATTTATGGGCAAAAATAAACGATCGTTTGACAAGTTTGTTCCATGCGTTAACCGGGAGCCAATCATGATGGAGGCTGAACGATCTTACCTCATCATTAGATCTCGTTATAATTTTGGGATAGGAACGAGTGTAAAAATGGTTAGGTGCCGTTTTTTCATATAATTTACTATTCCCTTGAACTAACTCGATATCCGGATCAGATAAGGCACGCGCCATCATTTTCTCAATGCAATCATCCGTGATATAATCATCGCTGTCCAAATAGTAAATATACTCCCCTTTCGCATGCAAGGTCCCGGTATTTCGGGCTGCAGACAAGCCTCGGTGATACTCATGGTGAAGAATTTCAAAACGAACTGGCCCCGTATATTCAGCAATCAATCTTTCCCCGATGGAAATGCTCTCGTCGGTCCCGCAATCATCCACAAGGAGGCACTCCATCTCCCCCGTGTATGTTTGCCTCATCACACTCTGCAAGCAATCTGCGATGTAGGGCGCAACTTGATAGACCGGTATGATGATTGAGACATCCATCCTTTAGTTTTCGATTTGGAAAAGTAGGATCTATTACTTCTCTATCCCCTAAAAATTATAATGCCGCCCACATCCAATAGACATAGCGGCGCAATGCATCTAAACCATCAAACAAGAATGGGACTCGAATCATATCAGTTACCATTCCAGAATATCTTCCTCCCTCAACGGCTCCCACTTCCCATCCTTAGCTTCAAACAATATCGTACCGGACTCCAACGAACGCAGGCTGTGCCATCTCCCAGCCTCAACGTTTACGATATTCCCACCAGGGACCATGTCTATCGTCTCAGTGAGATTCCCATTCTCGTCGTAAAAATACTCTTCGAAATGACCGCGAATACAAAAAACTGTCTCCGATGATGCAAGATGCCTATGAATCGGCATCACGGTTCCTGGCTCGATGGCATTGAGCATCCGCTGCGACTGATCCTCCGGCGAATTCCGCAAATCCAGATTCATCCGCAACCATGGCGAGGCTTTCGCCCGCGCAGTCAAATCATCCAATATGCTACTGTTCACAATCATAAACAGACACTCTCTTTCGCCCCCAGCGAGGCCAAAACAAGAAGCGGCAGAACTGCCAAAGCGCGCGCAAGATACGACGCACAACACGGGAAAAGCCGGTCATCTATTACTACTCTATCGCACTCTTGATCGTCTCCACGATATACCGCACGTCATCATCACTCACATACGGCCCCGCAGGAAGGCACATGCCGACTTTGAACTGTGCCTCGCTCACCCCATTCACATAAGCCGGAGCGTTTTTATAGCACGGCTGCTTGTGCATCGGTTTCCAGACTGGGCGTACTTCGATACCGGCCGCATCTAGATATACCCGCAGCGCTTCCACGTTGTCATTCGGCTGACAATCCGTCATCGACGACGAAGCCATATGGATTACGCCGGCAGCACCGCCAACAGCCCTTTTTACTACCGTCTTATAGGCATTTTCCTGCCCCTTCACCCGTAACTCGGGGTCGAGTGTAATCGTGCAAAGCCAATAATTCGAATCAAAAGTCCCTGTCGTGGGCTGAGAGTGTACCTGAATCCCTGGCACTCCCGCTAGCAACTTCTCATACAGTGACTGCACATGTTTGTGATGAGCGATATGCGCGTCCGCCACCGTCATCTGCCCACGGCCGATGCCGGCGCAGATGTTGGACATCCGATAATTGAAGCCTATCTTCTCATGCTGGTAGTACGGGTAACTTTCGCGATATTGTGTCGCATACATCATGATTTCCCGCCAAGACTCCTCATCCGGTGTAATCAGCGCACCGCCGCCGGAAGTTGTGATCATCTTATTCCCGTTGAACGAAAGAACGCCATACTTACCGAAAGTACCCAATACCTGTCCGTTAAACCGCGAGCCAAAACCTTCTGCAGCATCCTCGATAACTGGGATACCACATCGATCCGCAATCTCCATAATCCGGTCGATTCGGTACGGCATACCGTACAATGCGACCGGGACTATCGCCTTTGGCTTCTTCCCGGTTTTGGCCATCCGATCAAATATTGCTTCTTCCAACAAGCCTGGATCCATGTTCCACGTCTCCGACTCGCTATCCACGAACACAGGTTTCGCGCCTAGATACGTGACCGGGTGGGAAGAAGCGCAAAAAGTAAAGCTCTGCACCAGTACCTCATCTCCTGGATTCACCCCACATGCAATTAACGACAGGTGCACCGCTGCCGTTCCGGAGGACAACGCTACTACCCGCTTATCTTGCGCCACAAATTCCTCTAAATCCTTCTCGAACCCGTTCACATTCGGTCCTAAAGGGACTACCCAGTTGGTGTCGAATGCTTCTTGGATATATTTTTGTTCCATCCCGTTTTCGCTCATATGTGCGAGGCACAGGTAAATTCTCTTATTCATGGTCATTTTCGTTTTTTCTAATCACCCGGCACGGATTTCCGTAACAGAACGAATCATCAGGGATGTCGCCTACGACCACGGAACCTGCACCGATAAAACAATTCCTGCCTATATGGATCCCTTGAATAACCGTGGACCCTGCGCCAACCCACGTCCCCTCTCCTACCGAGACGTCTCCGCACAACGTACAATGCGGCGCAACGTGGACAAACCTGGAGATCCTGCAGTCGTGGTCCACGGAAGCACCCGTGTTGATGATACTATGCTCTCCAACAACCGCTCCAGGTTGAATGACTGCTCCAGCCATGACTACGCTCCCGTCCCCTATGCGGGCGGATGGGGAGATGACTGAAGCTTTATGGATTGCTTTCCCGAACGCAACGTCTCCCAGCCGTTCAACCACTTTTTTCCGGATCCGGCAATCACCGATTGTCACAATAAACGGAGAGCAACCCACTGCAGAATGCAACACGGGCAATGATCCGAACTTATCCAGCTGGGGGTTGTCGTCAACGACGCCGGAAATGCGTACGCCCTGTGATTCCAAAGCATCGGCCACCACACGTGCGTGACCGCTGGCTCCATATAAAAACATCTCACTCATTCCCTGTAAAAACCTCCATCGTAGCAGACGTCGCAGAATTGATATCCGCCCGTTTAATGATTTTCACTATTGTAATCCAGACAACCGTCAAGTCTGTCCAGAAAGTGCAATGGTCGACATACCACACGTCCAAGGCGAATTTTTCCGCCCAACTGATAGCGTTCCGTCCATGACACTGCGCCCAGCCGGTTATCCCCGGCCGCACCTCATGACGACGTGCCTGTTCGGCAGAGTATAACGGCAAATACTGGACGAGAAGCGGCCTTGGCCCGATCAAAGCCATATCGCCTTTCAAAACATTGATCAATTGCGGAAGCTCATCGATGGAGGTCGAACGCACAAACTTCCCGACTTTCGTCAAACGTTGTTCATCAGGCAGCAGGTTTCCTTCCGCATCCCGTTCGTCGGTCATCGTCTTGAATTTGATGACTTTGAAAATCCGGGCATCCTTGCCGGGGCGTTCCTGCAGGAAAAATGCACCTGCACCCTTGTTGGCAAAGTGAAGCCACACCGCCACGATCACCAGAAACCAACCGATGAGGAGCAAGGCGGCCAGCGAAATGCAGAAGCCCAGAAAACGTTTAAAAAAAGACTTATACATTATTCTGATACAGTCGTTCCAACACGTCGGCGACTTTGGCAGAGAGAATACTCTTGTCGAAAACCTCCAAGGACAGGCGACGGGAATTCCGACCCCACTTTTCCAGCAGATCAGGCTGATCCTTGACTTCAACCAGTTTTTCCGCAAGTTCTTCCGGATCCTCGGGATTCACGTAGAAACCACAATCCTCCTTCTCGACCAAATCCTTCGTCCACCCTGCTGAATTGACTATAATAGGCTTCCCGGCAGAAAGGGAGTCGAACAGTTTGTTGGGAGAATTCGTCTTGAGGATGGGCAGGTTCAAAAACGTCGTGATACTCGCATCACAACAATTGACGACCTCCGAAACGACATCCATCTTATGGTTGCCCAGGAACTTCACATTGTCAAGTTTGCGGTCTTCAACCAGTTGCTTCAAATGAGGACAGGTGGCCCCGTCACCCAGAAAGACAAAGACGACACCCGCCTCTCCCCGCTCTTTCAAAGCTGTAGCCGCATCTATGATATACTCCAGACCGTTGGCCCTGCCCATCGATCCGAAATGGATCACGTTAAACTTGTCCACATCCAGGTTGAATGACTTGACGGTCTCCATATTGACGGGATGCGGAAAGAATTTGTCCGGTTTGGACATGTTCGGGATCATCGCCGTCTTTTCTGCCGGCGTTCCGGCGGCAATGACACCCTCCTGCATCCCGGGAGACAGTGCGACGACGAACTCGGATCGCTCATAAATCCTTCTTTCGAGCCCTCTGAGGTATTTGATTGCCAAAGGATTCTTGATCGCCCCCACTTCAATGGGGAACTCCGGCCACAGATCCCGGACTTCAAAGACGTATCTCCACCCTTTCAAGGCTTTCAGTCGCATTGCTATGTACCCGACTGTCAAGGGCGTAGAGGTAGCATAGACCAGATCCACATTGTTTTCCTGCCTTGCAGCCTTGATCGCCAGGCGGATAAAGTTCAGAAAAGACAAGACCCTGCGCGGTGCGGACATGAAATTGCTGTAATCATTCTTGACATAGACGACATCTATACCGTCTATCATAACCCGTCCCGGATCAGGATGGTGCTTATTGGTCGAAGTTACCATCGTCACATGGTGCCCCCTATGGATCAATTCCTGTGAAATCCAGTAGGAGCGCGTTCCTCCAGGCTCAGACGGGGTGATAAAATACTGATGAACGTACAGAATCTTCATTAAACTCTGAATTATTGGACCGGAATCCACTTATGGGATCCAAAATCATATTGCTTTATTACCCGGGCCGGATTACCGACAACCATACTGTATGGAGGGATGCTTTTCGTCACCACGCTGCCGGCTCCGATGATGCTCCATTTCCCGATATCCACACCCGGCAGGATCACGACCTTTTCTCCAATCCAGGAAAACGCGCCGATCGTGACAGGCTTGCCGATCAATGGTTGCAGGCCATATGGGGTACCCACCTCAGGATCGACCCCGTGGTTTTCGGCGATAACTGCCACTTGAGACGCAATGAGGACATTGTTTTCTATCACCAGGGAACTGGCGGACAATGCGGAAAAATGATCTCCGATATAACAATTGTCCTGGATCTCTATGGTCCCAAGCGATCCTTCGCGATTCTTATAACAGGACAATCTGCCGAAACGTCCCAGCCGCACAGCCTTTCCTATCCGGACGCCTTGTGGCGAATGGACAACCAATCCACGACCGATGGAGGAGCCGGCCCCCACCCGATTGAAACGAAGCAAAGCTCTCCAATTATAGAAATAGGAAAGGAAAACTTTTGCAAAACTTTTCAATTGCTGTACCATCGTCTAGCTTCCCTCCCCGGATTGCTTCAGGTTCCGCGCAGAGACGGACTCAAAACCCAACTTTCTAGCCAGGTCCCCGACAAACGGAAGCCGGGTCGACAAGGAAGAGCCCATCCGTTTCAACTTATACTTGAAATACTCTCCCCCGCGCAGAACCGGACGCGAAGACAGGTCGACAGCTATTCCCGCGGCCCCTATTGTGCGCACAGCGTTCGGGAGATATTTCCCTTGAACGATCATATGACAGATTCTCAAAGGATTTGTCGGGTCATAGACGCCCAAAAGCCGTTGCTTGTCAACCGCAGTCTTCGCCTCCTCAATCCTTCTGGCCTCGAACAGCCAGGGATTATAATCCCCGTCTCCGATCATCCGGAGGAACGCTTCCCGTTCCCAGATTGCCGCCAGAAGGCTGACCCCATACGGAAGCCCCGCAGGGATGACCTGCAAAACATCATCCTTATCGTATAACTTGGTCTTGATCTTGGAGAAAGACAACAACTTATAGTACTCCAACCCATCCTTCTCCATCAAGTCAATTGCGCTCTCGATTCTTTCCGCATCAACCTTCCCGGAAAAGAAAAAGTCTTCAAGGAGGAAGCAGACATACTTTGTTTCAATCTGTTCCAGAGCAACCCGGGTCCTGGTACTCCATTGGGCGTCCGCACCGGCATGGATCACCCGGACAGCTTTGTCTGTCAGATCTTTCTCGTTGTCGGCCAGGACTACCTCATACGGACAATCCGGCCAGAACTTCCGCATGCTTGCGAACATCCCGGGCCAGACATCGCTGTATCCGTCATAAGATACGACCAAGATGGTCATTCGCTTATCCATACGCTACTCAATGGCTTGTCCTTTCCGGACGAATTCTGAAAAACTCTGCAGTTTCGCATCCTTGGCGGATGTGATGATATTCTCCAAGCCTACCCTTTCAAACGGCCATCTGACATTGATATCCGGATCGTCATAACGGATTCCGCTATCGAACTCCGGGGCATAGATATCCGAACATTTATACGAAAAAACGCTGTCATCGGCCAATGCCAGATACCCGTGCGCGAAACCCTTCGGGATGAACAATTCGAGGTGATTGCTTTCCGTGAGCTCGAAGCCTTCCCATTTGCCAAATGTCGGGGATCCGAAACGCAGGTCCACGGCCACGTCATAGACCGCTCCCCGGATTACCCGAATCAGTTTCCCCTGCGAGTGCTTTTGCTGGAAATGCAAGCCCCGGATAGTCCCTTTCCTCGATTTGGACTCGTTGCTTTCAATGACAAAATCCGGTAAGCCATTGGCCGCAAACACATTCTTCTCGAAATCCTTGATAAAATAGCCCCGCTCATCTTCAAAGACATGGGGTTCGATCAAGACAAGGCCCTCGATCGATGTTTTATGAAACGTAAATGCCATTATAGTGTTGTTTTCATCCAATCGACCGTCTTCCTCAAACCATTGGCAAAGCTGAAAGATGGCTTGTATCCCGTGTCTTCCACCAAAGGCGATATGTCGAACCACTCCTTGGCGTATCGCGTTCCGTCATCAGGTCTGAATCCTATCCGGATCTTTCCGGGCAATTCCATCTCCTCCCCAATCTCCATAAGATACTCCGAAAGGATCCGGACATCGCCACTCCCGATGTAATAGCAACTCCGCTTGGTCGCCTTGCTCCCTAACAGATATGCCGCCCTTGCCAGATCCTCAATGTAAAGCAAGTCATAAGGCTGGTTTGACGGGCCGAATGTCGCCTCACGGCCGGACAACAATTCCTTGATGGTATACCCGACGATATTCCCATTGATGCTATATGGGCCGAACAGGTTTGAGAACTGCATCCACACGTATTCGATTCCCTGCCGTTTACTCTCAATATCCACAAGGCAATGGGTCATATGCTTGCACACCCCGTAAATATTATTCACCGCTTTCGCCGAGAGATTCAGGACATTCTCAGCAATCCGTTCGGTAACCGTTCCGGCAAAAAGGATTTTCCTGCAACCGATGGCGGCGGCTGCAGCCACCGCATCGCAGGCATATTTGACATTATTCAGCTGGACGGCGTAGTCCGCCCGCCCGGGACCTCCTGCAGAGACCCAGGCCAGATGATACATCACATCAAAGTCCCGGGCGGGGATCCGGGTTGGCAAATCCAGAAACTCAGACAAGTCACAGTAGACAATTTCCACATCCGGGAACTCCGCCAAGGCAGATATGTTCTCATCCTCATCCTTGATGACAGCCGTTACAGCAACTCCGTTGCGCTGGAGTTCGCGAATCAGCCAATAACCTACGAAACCATTCGCACCTGTGACAATAGCCTTTTTCATTCTCCTAAAAATGATTCTATCTCTCTGACACAAAGGGAGAAGACATCCTGCTCCCTGTAATGCTTATACCAATCGGCCGTGAGGCGGGCACACTGCCCGACATCCAAGCGGGGCTTCCACCCCAGCCGGGTCTTTGCCTTCGTGATATCCAACAACAGCAATTGCGCCTCGTGTAAAGCGCCGGGAGAGGAAACGTCCTTCAGAGAACCATTCCCGTAACTGTCGACTATCAATGAAGCTACCTCCCACACAGTCGTGACGGATTCCGGTTCCGGACCGAAATTCCATCCTTCACAATGCTCTGTCGGATGTTCCCACATTTTCTTTGCCAACAAGAGATAACCGCTCAGCGGTTCCAGGACGTGCTCCCACGGGCGAACGGACTTGGGGCTGCGTATTTCAACCGGACGGCCGTCCTCCAAGGCACGGATACAATCCGGGACAATGCGATCCTTCGCCCAATCTCCACCGCCGATGACATTGCCGGCACGCACGCTGGCAAGACTCATCTGGTGTTTGCGGCCATAATCAGCCGGATTGAAAAAGCTTCTCCTCCAAGACTGAATGGCGATTTCACAAGCTCCTTTGCTGGATGAATACGGATCATACCCTCCAAACGGGTCATCCTCCTTGTAACCAGTCAGCAGTTCCTTATTCTCATAGCATTTGTCCGTAGTGATCATCACACCCACACGAACACTCTCCGTCGCACGGATGGCCTCCATAATATGTACCGTCCCCATAACGTTTGTCTGATAGGTTTCCACCGGGATCTCATAACTCAGACGCACCAAGGGTTGCGCAGCCAGATGGAAAACGATCTCGGGACGGTACGTTCGGAAGATTTCCTTCATTTTCTCTCCGTCACGGATATCCGCACGAATATCCGCCTTGATCTTCCTCCCGATCCCAGAGAGGATGAAATTGTCTCTCTCCGATTCCGGATCGAGTCCGACACCTACGACATGCGCACCCAGACAATGAAGCCAGATGGCAAGCCAACTACCCTTGAAACCGGTATGACCGGTCACCAGGACGCGCTTTCCAGCATAAAAATTATCAAAAAAATCTATCATTACTCAGTCCAGGTTTTCCAAGGAGCTTGTCCGGATTCCCAAAGTTTCTCCAACTTCTCCTTATCCCTCAACGTATCCATACACTGCCAGAAACCGGTATGTTTGTAACAGATCAGCTCTTTGTCCCGAACGAGATTCTCAAGCGGAGCCCGTTCGAAGACAGTCTCATCTCCGGCAATATAATCGAAGACGCCCGGCTCCAAAACCATAAATCCGGCATTGATCCATCCGGAATCAGACTGATTCTTCTCCCGGAAACCGGTGACCATCGCACCATCCAGATCCAAAACGCCGAAACGGCTCTCGGGAAGGATCGCCGTCATCGTGGCCAGTTTTCCACATCTGCGATGCCAATCTATCGTCTTCTGGATATCAACATCGGAGACCCCGTCTCCATATGTCAACAGGAAAGTCTCTTCACCGATGTATGGCTGGATCCTCTTGATACGTCCGCCGGTCATCGTGTTCAAACCCGTATCGACGACTGTCACTTTCCACGGCTCCGCCTGATTGGAATGGATTGTCAAACGGCTCCCTTCCGACAGATCGAACGTGATATCGTTGGTATGCAGATAATAATTGGCAAACCACTCCTTGATTACGTGTTGTTTATAACCGGCACAAATGATGAATTCATTGATTCCATATGAATCGTAATGCTTCATAATATGCCATAGGATCGGCTTTCCCCCGATTTCAATCATCGGTTTTGGCTTCAGATGACTTTCCTCAGCGATTCTCGTACCGAAACCTCCGGCTAAAAGGACTGCTTTCATTCTACTCTCAATTATTAAAAATATGGAAATAATAATCTTTTGCAGCGGCCTCGTCCGTCATTCGGAGAGCTGTCGAGACAGCAGCGTTCGAGATCCGTGTCTTTTCTTCGCCGCTCATTGCATTGATCCGCTTGATGACCTCCGCGAGCTCCGCAGCGTCTCCGGCAGCACAAAGGAACCCGTTCTGCCCATCAACAATCAACCCATCCATCCCTTCCTTCCTGGATGCAATGACAAGGCATCCCCGGGACATCGCTTCAAGATAGACAAGGCCAAAGGTTTCATCCCGGCTGATCATCGCAAAACACGCTGCATCATCATAATAGTCAATGATTTCGCTCCGGTTGAGTTTTCCGGTAAAACAAACTTTTCCGGCAATCCCCCTTTCATTGGCATAGGCCGCCAGGTCATCATACATCACATCCTTTTTACCGACATAAGTCAAATGAAACGGAGAAGTCCCATAAACTGTGCAGAGGGCGGACATCAGTTCTTTCGGATACTTCCGACGGATAAACTGTCCTACATAGAGGAAAGAATGGAGCGGCCCATCCTCAAAATGCCTTTTGACCCCGTCAGAATAGAAATCCGAAGGCAAGCCGGAATAGCAATGGAAGAAATGGTAATCATTACCGAAAACGGCCGCAAACTGATCGCGTATTTTTACGGAACGGTAGCCGATACTGTCAAAAGAAGACAGCAGATGCTTGCAACCGAACGGATGATTCCGTTTTATTTGGCCGGGGGTGTCCGTCGAATGCAGGACCAACGTCGTTTTTGCCTCGGGATACCACGCTTTCAGTTTCGGTATCAGTTCCAATTGCGGACTGGAAAAATGTCCGACTATGGCATCAGGGACCCAACCGGACTGTCCAAGTTCCCCGATGATGAACTCCCGTGTGGCTTTCAGGCATCTGCGGGTGGCGTTTGAATGCGGGATGATCTTTACCAGAGGCAGTCCGATAACACGAACACCGTCCATCTCATATCGTACCACCTGATGGTTGGACATATCTGACAGGTATGCGCCGAAATACTTTTGGGTAATCCGGGGAATCAAGTTTGCCAGCTTCTGATAGATCATAGGGAAACAGGACCTCATATGAACCACGATCACATCGTGGCCCATTTTATTCCACCCGCGGGCAAAGTAATGACATACATCCGTCCCTGGCCTGTTCGGACTGGGATACATAGTGGTCAGCAAAAGAATTCTACTCATAACACCCTCCCCTTATTTCACGGAAATCTTGAATCTCGCCCCAAAATTGATCCACCGGAAACCCTGCCATTCAAACATTCCCTCGACATGATCCCCGAAAAGCGACACCACAGTTCCGACATTCACCGTCCGGGAATCGTATTCCGCGATGATTTTCACTTCATCCAGAATTCCCTGGTTTGTCAGCCAAACCGGACTCCAACATACTCCGGCACAGGGGCCGTTCAACCGATAATCCAAACGTCTGTTATAGATGTACGCCAAATGGCCGGAGATAAGACCGACCGGGGTTTTGAAATGTTTGGAAGCCGCTATATATGTCCGGTTGAAATAGCCATTGTTTGCTGACACGTCCGAACCGATGTAATCAGCTCCCTTGTTAGACACCGGGTCGCTCAAACCCACGACGATACTGGGCATGTATTCCCACAAGTCTCCTTCCCGCATCACTTGGAAACGCGCTGCGAAATGGCGGTCCTGGTTGAACATGACCATATCCCTTTGGGACGGATTCCGTTGTTTCTTCCCATCGATGATCGTACAGACATATGCCACTTCAAGCCTGGACCAAAAAGCGATGGAAAAGCCATAAGAGAAAGTAGTGTAAATCCACTTGGGCGTCGGAGTCGCGTTCGGATTCAGAAAATTGTTCGTAACGAAGAATGTTCCGGATTTCTGCATTTCCGCCGACGGCATCTGCAACAATCCCGTCGTCGCATCGGTAAACTGCGCCGATACAGCCAATGGGACCAGTATGCCCAAAGCCACAAGAAACGACTTGATTCTCATTGATCCAATAGATGTTTAACCGCATCCATCATCCGACTTGCGCCGGAAGAGAAACTGAAAACTTTCAAATATTCCGTCCGTATATCTGAGTGCGTGAATCTCTTTCTGGACTGAAGGATGGATTCTATCCCCTTCTTGAAGGAATCCGCATCCGAGTAGTATCGGAAGAACGGGAATTCATAGAGGAATTCATAGCCACGGGCGGAGACATGATGCGTCAGGACGGGGAGGCCTTTCTTCAATCCATCCATCACACGCAATTTCAAACCGCCGCCGACGTTGGTCGGACAGAGAAAGACATCTGCATCCCGGAGGACGTCATCCATATTCACCGGATTGGGGATGACTTTGACGCCCTTTTGCTCCCTTTCAAATGCAAAGATTTCCTCTCCCGGATCACGACCTGCAATCAAGACGGAAACTTTCGGCACTACAGTTTTCAGGATCCGGTAATAATTGTCAAAGAAGTCTTTGATACCGATTCTTGTCTGCAGGGTGCAGAGACTGCCCGTGATGGCAACCACAAGCGGATGATCCTCCGGATTACTGTCCAGGAGAGGGGCTCCCGGCCTGTTTTCCGGCTCAAATACCCCCAACAGATACGGTTCCGTACTGCTTGTCCCGTAATACTTCCGGAACAGGTCCAGATCCGCGCTTGTCAGAAAACAGTTCCGATCTGCTTTCTTATAAGCCATTTTCTCAAGATGGTTCACGTAAAACGGTGTCCGTCCCCGCAATGTAAGCGGAGTTTTATTATCCATATGGAATTCCCGCTCGCAGTTGTGATGGATGACCATTATCTTCAGTCCGTGCCGATGAATCATATCCATCATATCTCCCGCATAGATGCCCCCGTTGATTACGCAAAGGCCATACTCTGACTTGTGGCGTGTCAGGAAAGAATGCACAAAGGATTTGTATCGATGCGGGCTCAGGCTGAGCCGGCGCAATCCTGTCCGCTTTGGCGCTGCAATGACGGACGCAAAGTTACCATAACAAGCCTCCTTCGGACAGATTGTATCCACCTTCCCGGGAAAGAGGGAACAAAGGGAGTTATAATATGCAAGCCCGGCAAGGCCTCCACCTGTACGGACATTCATATCAAAGGGGGTAATAACAAGAATTCTTTTCATCTGCGCTTCGTTACCATTGCCAACAACCTATTCACGGGCACGCATAAGGCAAGGGCGAAACACATCGCCATTGTAGCCTGCGCACAATCGGAAAGGCTCGTATTGAGAAAACCGAAGTGAAAAAACATATAAAAATGCAAGTGAAGTATATACAGTTCCAGCGAGTACTTCCCAAACCAATCAAAAAAGGACTTGACGGCCCTTCCGACAAAACCATTGCCAAGTAAATTGAACAAGATGCACAGCAACGGGATAAAAAACAACTTCTGGAAAATACCGGTGAAGTGATTGAGCCAATACGAGTCCATGAAACGATTTAATGCCGTGAGGCCAGCATATAGCACTCCTATGACCAGGACACCATACCGGTATTCCTTCCGGGTCAAGACCGTTTCCCGAACCCCATAGGCCATTAGCATACCCAGGATGAAAAAAGGAATCTTTTCTATGCCGATTTCAACCACTTCAAAATAGGAAGGGGAAAAAGTCCTTATTCCAACAAGGGCCAAATACAAGGTTATCAGCACAATACACGCTTTCGCAACCACCCGCCCTCCAGAATGCGTCTTGAAAACGAACAGGTAGATGGCCGGGAAAACGAGATACAGGAAGAGCGAGATCGCCACATACCACATCCCACCATAGTTGCCCTTGAACCAGAAGAACAACGTTGACAACTGACCAGCATAGTCAAGCAAGCCATAATCATCCCTACAACATAGGAAATACGTATATAAAGGGATGGACAAAAGCAGGAAAGGCACATACAATCTGGTCAGACGCCGTTTGTAAAACCCTCTCACGTCATGATCCTTCGAAAACGAATAATACAATCCGAATCCCGACAGGAACAACAACCCTCCGGTAAATACCAGCTTGGTCAGGATGGTCGAAACCAGATATGAAATACCTGTCGTGATCTCCTGGGCACCGAACCAATGAGAGAACATTACGCTGAAAAGCGCAATCCCCATCAATGTCTGGCGGTATCTGCTTATGTCATCGTATTCCGCAAATCTGTCCATCCGTGGTTCTATCTGTCGTCACGCCCTTCAAAGTATTTCCCCGTCCTGGCGTGATAAGCGTCCATATTATACTGACTGCGATACTCGAAAGGCTTATGCCCTATGACAATATATGGGATACTGTTCGAGTAGGGTATGAAATCGATTGACGTCCACATCTTTTTGCTGAAAGACAATAACGTGTATACGATCATCAACTGGGCACAGACCTTGACCGGGAAATGCATGTAACGGTATCGGGAACGTTTCCGGGTAGGAGCCGGCCTGACCGGATGGGGTTGAACGATTCCGGCCCGTTTGTATTCCAATGAGAGCCTGGAAAGGCGCAACCTCGCTTCCAGCATGTAGATAATGAAGATGGCGAAGAAAATGTTGAACGGGAGCGAAAGGCGAAAACCGGTCGGTATCAGCACCGTCAATCTGGACACAAAGAAATAGTACAAAGTGTACCCATAAATAATGGGACCATTTTTAAATGCCGCACAAACCTTATCCCGGGAAATAAGAACGATCAAGACGAAGAGAATCTGGATGGGGTTCCGGATTCCACCCGTCGCCTCTTCCAACTCATAGTTAGCATAATCGCTCATTTCCATATACTGCTGGACCGTTTCGATCGCTCCCCGTTTCAAACTGTTGATGAGCGTCAAGTCACTGGTCAGGAAGACGAAAAACAGATAAATCCCATACAAGACCCAGGGATTGACCTTTTTCAGCCTGGGAGCCAGGAAGCCCAAAGGGATCAGCAGCAAATAGACCACACAGGAGGTATGGAAAAGAATGGAAACAATGGTGAAAACCAGTATCAATAGGACCGTCTTGCGCGAATGACTTCCGGTTTCCGACAGATACTTATACTGATAAACCAATGCGAAATTGATGAAGATAAGGGCCATCATGAATCGCAAAGGGTTCTGTATCAGCATGAAACCCAATTTAAGCGAAATCAGCAAAGCCAGTACGGAAGCCCACTTGTCCGTCACGGTGGAGACAAGTTTGTATACCGAGAAAAGATACAGGCATTTGACAATCCCCATGAACAAGAAGAAGTCCGGAACGACCTTCGGGAAATACGAGAAGACGAACCAAGATGCAGGCTCTGTCAAGAAATGCAGGATATAATCTCCATAAAGATATACAGGCTCATAATTCCGCCAATCGGCGCCGGTCATATAGCCGAAACAAAGGAATACAGAGAGCCAGACCAAGTAGGCACGCTTCCACTTGATATGCTTCGCCCGCGACCGGCCATCCGTTTTGGCGACAACACCAAAATCAAGGAACAACCCGGCAGCAATGGTCGCCAGATACAATATGGTGGACAGAATCCAGGAGAGCATTCAAAAACGTGTTAGACGGAAGACAAGGTTTCAGCTAATGATTTCAACGTCCACAAAGCACCTTACATACCCGTGGGAGCGTCTTCTGAAGAACCCAATACAAGCCCATGGAAATCAGTACGGCGAGAATGATTTCTAAACAATAAATCCCTATTACCAACAATGAATGAGTTTCCGCATAATCAATGTCAATGTTGGCGCCTTTCGCAATGACTTGCATTAGCATCGCTTTGAGAAAAGGCAAGATGAAAGCATGAAACGAAAAAATAAAAAAAGTGAATCGTTCTAACTTTATACATCACTTATTAGGCTTTAGCGTCCAAAACGAAGCGACGCCTGCGGCAATAAAGAATAGATAAATAATATTCCCGGCCGGAGAATGATGTCCATCAAGAGCGACCTCTACAACAAACAGCCCCAGGAACAAAACCCATTCAACAATCCGGTTCCGAGCGAATACTTTCACAAGACTCTTCTCCCCAAGAGACAAAGCACTCCCGACGCCAAAAAAGAACAATGCCAACGAACTAAAGCCTGGGACAACCAAAGAAGTTTGTGTAAAAAACAAAACGGACAGAACAACCAATGCGCCTATCTTGAGGATTCTTGGGGATGAATCTTTGAAACAGAAATAGAAAAGCGGGCTAAAAAGAATGCAAATGAATAAATCTCGCAGGAACCAGAACGGGACGAGTACAGGAGCAGATGAAATCAAAGGACGTCCCCAAAGATCAACTCTGTCGAGATTCCAGGTTTTGCAACACCATAAGACATCCATTCCACTACAGACCGCAACCATTCTACTAATCCATCTTGAAGAATCGTCTTATATCCGGACAATGCTGAATATCCAATATAGAGTAGAATCCACAAAAGATATGGGACCAACAATGTCTTGATCCGGTTTGATATCTTTCGTTTCCAAACACGTGAGCCGCCATCTCCAAAATGACTGAAAAACAAAAAACCAGAAATGAGGAAAAAAGTCGGCACCGCAATTTGGGCTATTACGTGTGAAATCGAAATTATAAAAAACTGTGCACTATTACATCCTAGCCCATAGTTTTTTACATCAGACAACGCCCACCCACTTATCGCGAAATAAGAGTGAATCGCCATGACCATAACGGCCAATGGGAAACGGATTGAACTTATTGCTTTCGAATCTGCATTATTCATAATAGAGCGACGAACGGAATCAGCTTCATTCAAAGAGACAGGACGAACTAAAATACGATGGAGTCAATCGTAGTGACCAAATAATTCATAGAGGATGCTTTCAGCTCCTGTATCTTCATATTAACCACCGACCAATCAATAGTGGTCTGTGGAATAGACATGATCTGTTCCGGACTCATTACGAGACGATCTTCTAAACCGAACTTCTTCAACAAGGCCTGCAGTCGTGTAATACCGCGCGTCGGATTGGCGACGGTCAGGAAGGATTTGTTAAAGATAATGGAGAATACGGTCCCGTGGAAAGAATCTGTAATTACGAAATCGGAGTAGTATATGGCGGAGAGCCATTTTTCGACCGGTTCTATCACTTCTTGTTTACTTACATCCCCCGTTTGCGCCTTCATATCCACCCGTCTCAGGTCCATACTTTTCATCAGGGAAGAGATGCTCTCCGAATCGATCACGGCTTCGTCCAGGATATACGTAAACAGATATCCCCAGGGATGATCCGATTGACCTTGGAACAGTTGCTTATAATCATCTGACGAAAGCAGCAAGGTAGGGTCCAGCACTGTATGCACCTTATCAGGAGCTACTCCCAAATCATCGACCAAAAGGTCTTTCCCGCTTTCTTCCCGTACCGAAAGGCCGCAGAACTGTTTCAGCAGTCGCGTAACAGTGACTCTTTTGTCTTCCGGAAAATCCATCACCTCTGTTCCGAACGATGCCGCATAACTAAATCGGGGGATTCCCGTCCCGTCCAGGAAACTGAAGAAATAGTCATCGATACTGTCCTTAGCGTAACGATAGCGCCAAACCTGGTCGCTGCCTACAAGGAAAGCGTTTATCCCAAGATCCAGACAACGCCGCAGTTCTTGTGTCGAATAATAGGGTTCCGTAATGGGTTCCAGATATTTCTCTTTGAAACAATCGGTATTTACGCTCAGCGCAGCCGTCTTTTTTGACAGATAATCTTCAATCAGGTGCAACTTGACCAACAAGGCGTACACCTTGAACTTGAAACCCGTGGGGCGGTTGCGCCTGCGGTTGATGATGACGGTATCGTGTCCCATCCCACCCAAAACGGACTTCAGCGCAAATGCCTGAAGCAATCCGCCATAATTGTTATTGAACGGGACCGTTAAAATACCTATTTTCATAAATTGCTATCTTCCTGCTTTTTGATGAATCTTGCTCCGGACAAAGGAGATCACCTTCCGCCTCCATTCCCGCGTAAGTCCAAGACACCAGACGGAAGCACACACACAAAGGACAGATACGGAACCCATCACCAAAAAGCGGATGATGTGGTTGCCTCCGGACCAGCTGTCAGAGAAATTATATAGGACGAGCGGAAGAATCACTGCGGCGACGGCAACCTTAAGGCAATCGACGAACACCTGCAGAATGTCGCGCCATTTATATTCAGCGATCTTGACAATCAGCATCGGCTTCACGACAAGCCCCAGGATGGCATATGCGACCAAAAGGCCTATCGACAAACTGGTCGGAGGGAGGCCCAGCCTGAACAGCACGTAAACGATCGGAAACAGGATGAACAGGATGGAAGGCGAAATCAAAGCGTTCTCACGAATCCGCCCCTTTGCATACAAAGCCGTATAGAACGAGGTGTCGAAAACCTGGAAGAGACAGGTCACGGTCGTAAAGCGGACAAATACATTCGTATATGCGGGAACCTCCTTCAACCAAATCGCCAGCAGTTCATCACAGACCAGGAAGATTGGCAACGACAGCAGCAGCAGCAGATAGAAACTGAACTTGGTCGATACAAGAAGCAGACGCTGGCTTCCTTCTTTGTCTCCTACGGCCAGTTTTTTTACGATCTGGGGATTCGCCGCCGTCCGGAAACTGTTGACGAACTGCTGTGCGGCAGCGTTCACCTGATTTGAGATGGACATTGCAGTGACAGTCGCCGACGTGAAGAACATGTTCAGCAAGACGCTCGCTCCCTGGGTGACCAAGGCCAATGCCGTATTTGCGAACAGGTTCCAGCCGGAGTAACTCAAAACCCCTTTCAGGATACTCCAATCCCACATGGGCCTGTAATGCGTCTCCGAAAACTTCCGCACGCAATAGATACGGTAAATCAAGGCAACGCAGGTCTGGACACCACAGAGAAGCATGGCATACAGAGCCAGTTTATCAAATCCGCCTATCTTCAGGAGATAGCAGATCAGGAGCTTCAAGACGACATCGATGATGCTCACGTATGCATAGACATTCATCCGCTCGTGAGCAATGATCGAGGCATTGTACGGCACTTGGATGATATGAATGACCGTCGTGAGAATCGAGAAATGGTAAGAGATGATGGCCGCCTCCATCCTGTCTTCCGGGATGACAAGCTTGTTTCGGACAAACCAGAGACCCAGCGTTTCTGCTACAAGGATGATAAACAACGCCAGCAGGATATGCGCAGTCATCACGGAGGAGAAGGTGCGCTCCAGTCTCCCGTAATTCCCAGTCCCCAGTTCAAAGGTCAGGAATCTGGATGTACCGTGCGAGAGAGCGCTGTTAAGGAACGACATCATCGCCACGACACCGCCGACGGCCTGATAAAGGCCGTAATCATCCACACCTAATACATCCAGGATAACGCGGGAGGTATACAGCGATACCGCCATCGCGAATAGCATCCGGATGTACAAGAAAACGGTGTTCTTTGCTATCGTCCTATTTGTGGTGACCTCCGCCATTCTTAAACGAACGCACAATCCTTCCAAAGAAACGGGCCGCAAGAAGGAATGCACTGATTAATGGATTGTCCTTATGGAATTCCAGCCAGTACACCCGGCGGTCAGCACTTGTTGCCGTCCCAAGATAATCATTGAAACCGAGATTGAACTGCTTTGGTGAAAGCCCTCTCTTTTTGGAAAGCACCTTGATGACGCGGTCCATCGCAGCATCATACTTCCAATCGATCCCCAATTGGTAATTATTCCCTTTGTAAGCCTCCAATGTCCGCTGCAATCCAGCCTTGAGGGAATACGTCGTCTTGAAAGAGGGGACAATCCCCTTGATCTTGCCGTTGCTGACAATCAAATCCAGAGAACGGCCGGCAATCTCTCCTTTTCTGTCAGGATAGTATTTTTTAAACTCCTCGCTGGAGGCGTCGAAGACGGCGGGATCCCTGCCCAACAGTTCTCCCAGCGTCTGAAGCACCTCGTTCCACGAATACGAATTGTCCCCACTGATGTTATAGGCTTCCCCATAACAATGGGGATTCCCGATGACTCCGAGTAATCCTACTGCGAAATCCTCGACCCGCATCATATTCCACAGGGCATTGCCGCCATCCCAGCGCAACACCAGCTTTCCGCTCAGGATCCTGGCACAAAATGTCCAATGGTACCCATAAAGAGGCATAACCCCATAGGGAATTCGGGTGTCATCATAGGTGACGCACGGACGGACGACGGTGTAATTGAATCCTCTCTTCTCCGCCTGTTCCTTTAAGAAACACTCGCATTCCCATTTCTGGACGCTATAGTTCCAATCCGGAAGCACCTTGTCGGCGTCTTCATCCTTGATGCCCGGGACCCTGCTGTCATAAACACATGCCGTAGAGATAAAAATATACTGATCGGCAAAACGATGCAACAAATCGATACTGTAATCGATCTGCTTGCGGTTGTAACAGATGAAATCGATGACGGCGTCGAAATGCTTACCCTCCAATTTGGCAAGCATCATTTCTCGGTTCCGATAATCCGCCTTGATATAGGTCACCCCACCAGGAACCTCTTTTTTCTTGATGCCACGGGTGATTATCGTGACCTCAATTTCCTGTGCTATCGCTTCTACGACAACCGCCGAACTCAAGACACCGGTGCCGCCAACAATCAACAATTTCATTTGACCCAACTAATGCCTTCTTTGATAACCTTTGCCGGTACGCCGGCCACAAGAGAATTGGCGGGAACATCTTTTGTGACAATAGCCCCCGAAGCAACGACAGCCCCGTCGCCGATGGTCACGCCTTTCAAGATGGTCGCCCCTTGTCCGATCCAGACGTGTTTTCCGATGTGGATGGGAGCGGATTTCCTGTACCCCGGCTGACAAATCGTATGTCCGTCATAAGACCTGATCACGACATCGCGCCCGATCGTCGCTTCTTTGCCTATCTCAACCGTATCCGCCGCTGTGATCTGCACATTCTCATTGATTGATCCGCCATGAAGGATCAGCCGCCCACCTTTGATGACCCGGATGTAGCTGTTGGCAAAGACTGTGAAACGCCCGTTTACGACCAATTCGCTGTTTTCTTCCAACAAGATGCGCGTTTCCGAACGAGCCTTTTTCACTTGTCTCACGCCCGTGATAAACCTGTCTTTGAGGACCATCGATGAATTCTCATCCATTTGAATGACGGTCCTGCTCTCATTAAGGAACGGTAATTTGGCAGCGCGGACAACGTGCCGTGAGAAAAAATTAATTCTCAAAAAAGCTGACCAGGATGAGAACGAACAACCCAATTTGAACAACGGGGACAATTTATTCATTGCTTTTGTGAAGAGGTTTCGATGCGGGAAATATTTTCGTGCGACCCGTGAAAAATCCATTTTGTCCAAGTCTTCAAAAAACGCCTCGCGATTCAAAGGGATGGAAGACAAAGAACTATACATTGCGGGATTCCCTTTAGCGGCATCTTGCATAGTGAACTCTTTGCATTCGATTCCGTCTTTGATGCTGTCGAACAAAACCTTTCCCTTGTCAGAATTGATCAGCACAAGGGATGTTCCCTTATCCTGATCCATCGTTTTGTCAATTTTCTCGATTCCCCAGAAATCGGCAAGCGTTATGTCAGCCTTTTGGGGGAAACCTTTGAACCGGCAAGAATAACAGGATGGACGGGTAAAATTGCCCGCTTGCAGATAACCGATGAAGAAGAGATCGTGCCACCTGTCCTTGCAGTACTCTTCCCCATTGGCAAAATTAACCCGCAAAGAGAAATTATGCCACCCCCATTTCTTTGCCTTGAACTTGATCTTGGTCGCCTTGGAGCCGAATTCGCGCTCAAGCATCTCCATATACTTGAGAAAGACTTTGGGCGAGTTCACCCCCCGGCAGATAAAATCACAAGTGACCAGGTTCTCATATTCCTTGTTGAGGAACTTATATAAAGCCTGTATCTGGCAGGGACAGCCGCAATAAAGGACGGATTCTCCTTTGTTCAGTAAAGACCGGATCTCCCGGTACTGACCGGACATGCTACTCTGAAGATACTTGGAACTTCTGATCTCATCCAGCATGGCCGGGTCGTCCGATACGATATGCCTGACGGTATGGTCGTCATTGTAGATGGCTCCGCCCACGAACGAATGCTTCGCATACATTGCATTCGCCAGTGCGGAGTACACGCCTCCGGAAGTGCTGTCAAGCCTGACCGGTTCATCCTTGTTGTATGCGGCAAATACTTTCGGAACAGGATATCTGCTCACATGATCGGCCGGACCGATCATCGGACAAACACGTTCACACAGGTGGCAATCCGTACATCTCTCCAAATCGACGACGGGATACCAGAAGCCTTCCCGGTCGGAAGAAAAGCTTATCGCGTTGTGGGCACAAATATCCCCACAGGCATTACAGCCACAACAGTTGAGTTTATCTTGGATGTTGATCATTTCTCTACCGAGGATGCGGAATTGATTGTCAGCCTGTCCGCAATTTTAGGGTCTATCCTCTTCAGCCGATTGATTTGGTCATAGAGAGACCGGGTGGAATCCCGCCAGCCTATGATCTGATTGTAAGGGAAAGCTTCATGGTTATCTACGAACTGCAGCAAGAACTTATATGCCGCATTGTAGCGATCCCGATCCCGCTCATAAGCATCAGTACCAGCAGACGAAGCAAGAAGGAAAAAATCGGTAAAAAAATCCAGGCAGTACACAGAATAACTGAACGCCTTGGTCCTTTGCAATTCTCCGGGCATTTTACCATCCGCCTCGATCTGCTTGAACGTCCGTTTCTCGGAGAACTGGTCGAATATCCGTTCTGCGCATGCCCGGTTCCCTACAAAAAGCGAAATATTTGCCAATGTGGTATCATAAGATATCCCCAAATTATTGTTCATCTTCGCCTGCTCGATTCCTTGCTCGCTCGTAGCCATCCAGTCCCCCAGGCGACGGAACCAGGCGATAACCTTGCTTCTCCTTCTGATGCCAACCGACCTGACGGAATCGATCAAACGGAAGGATTCGAGTACGTCGTTGAATCCGTGACCTTCCCCTATTCCGACACCCCTGCCCTTATTGCCATTCCTTCCCGGAACGACCTGCGCATACAGGAAATCCGGATACATATATGTGTCTTGGTTGATGAACCAGACATCCAGTTGCTCCCGGTAAGCATCAAAGTAACGCCCGTCCCCCGTAAAATAATAAGCAATTGAAAGAAGTTTCATCCGATCTCCAAGCTGGGCTATTTTGGCCTTGTCCAAATCCAGGCTCTGCGGATTGACGTGTCCATCACGGTTTACATAGACGGTCTTCCCGTTTACTTCTTCAGGCCACCAATAGGGAGCCATCGTACAATAATAATGCTTGTCCTCAGCGAAGGACCAGCTCTTGTCCACCACTGTCAAAGGCTGCAGCAAGAGACAGGAATCCGCTTTGGCGACATACCTGTCCGCGAAGGCTTTCTTTGACGGGTCGGTCTTGATGGCTTCCAGTTCCTCCGCGTTCCAGATATACAATTTGTCTGCTGCGGAAAGCCGTCCCTGAAGCAGGAACACCATCAAAAACAGGAACCCGATAAAACAGAGCGACCACCTTTTCATAAACTTGTCAATCATTAGTCATTTTCTTCAAATAATCTGGATGTAACTCACCGCCACCACGGTGACGTCAGTGATGGAAACGATATAAAGACAACCTCTGCGGTGTCCCGGATACCGCTCATAAAAAAACACTTGATGAATGCGACCTACCTGTATATGAGAGATTGGGTCGATATAACCCATCTAGACCGATTTGTCGGCGAGAAGACGAAGAGTCCATTGGGCATATACTTGGGCGGTTCTTCGCACGTAATGGCGATAATGTGCACTTCGACGTCATCCGCTGCAACCCAATGTTGTAGTCCGAAAACTGGGCGCGGGCCGCACCCAGTCCCGTCAGGACGGTAAACGTGAGCGCAAGCGCTTTTCTGAACGATATCATCCGTGCTTATTTCGCAAACCTTTCGCTCACCACCTTCCAGTCCACGATGCCCCACAGGGCCTTGAGCTGGTCGGCGCGGCGGTTCTGGTAATCCAGATAGTAGGCGTGTTCCCAGACGTCGAAGGTCAGGACAGGACGCAGGCCATGGGCGACGGGATTGTCGGCGCCGAGGCACTGCAGGATCTGCAGGCTGCCGTCGGCGGCTGCGGCGAGCCAGACCCAGCCGCTGCCGAAGAGGGTGGCGCCCTTCTGGACGAATTCAGCCTGGAAGGCGTCCAAGGAACCCCACTGCTTCTCGATCTGCGCCTTCAGCGCACCGTCCGCGAGGGCGGTGCCGCCGGGGCGGAACTGCCGGAAATACAATTCGTGGTTCAGGATCTGGCCGGCGTTGTTGAAGACGGGGCCGGCGGGCGCCTTGCGGATGATATCCTCCAGGGCGGCGCTTTCGAATTCCGTCCCGGCGACGAGTTTATTCAGTGTGTCCACGTAGCCGCGGAGGTGCTTGCCATGGTGGAAGGAAAGGGTCTCGGCGGAAATCACCGGCGCGAGATCGCTGTAAGGGAGGTCAATCAAGGTAAACATAGCGTATTAGATTTTTTCAAGGAATTGCGGATGGATGTTGGTCACGGCCACGACGGCGATGCCGCGGATGCAGACGAGCAGCTTGCGGGCATGGCGCACCCGGCGCACATAGCCTTCCTGGCCCTTGTACACGCCCTCCGTCACGCGGAAACGGTCGCCGGTGCACCAGCGGGCGGTGTCGCTGCCGAGGTACATGGCTTCGGGGTTCACGATCGAGGTCGCCGCGCGGAAGAGTTCCATCTCGCGGTCGTCAATGCGCCCCGGGCGGCCGGTCGCCAGGTCGCGGTAGTAGAGCAGATGCCGCTCGTGCTTCTGCTTGAATTGGATCAGGTAGCGCTCCGGGCACTTGACGAAGAGCAGCGAAGCCACAACCGGGGTCTCGAGGTACTCGAGCTCGCCCTGCTCGAACTTTTCGACCACGATGACGGGGCGGTAGGTCTCATAGCGGGCCTCCCGCAGCTCCTCCTGGATGGAGGCGGCGCGGTTGTAAAAAACCTTGAGGGCGTACCAGTATGTCTCTCTCGGACGTGCCATCAGTGGGCGGGCGGCTGCAAGAAATGCCGGACTGGTCGGATTTTAACAGACTGATTATTAATAGTTTATAGGGATATTCTCACTTCACCATACTATACACCTCCCACTCCTCGGCTTTGACGCTTTTTGCGAAAACGCGGCGGCGGCAAAACCCAGCAAGTGACGGATTCCCTTCGTATCTCGCGCAAGGCAGTGCACTCTGTGCAAGTGTCGGCCTTGAATCCCCGTACCCTTCATCTTTAAGACGAAAAAGCCAGGACAAAGATACGAAGAATAATCCGGATTACACCTATCCGGCAAGGACTATTTGCTGCTTTTTTGGCGTGTGCCGGAGGCCCTAGGGCCGGATCTGGCCCGAACCCTCGACGAGCCACTTGTAGGTGGTGATCTCCGCGAGCCCCATCGGGCCGCGGGCGCCGAGTTTCTGGGTGCTGATGCCGATCTCCGCGCCGAGGCCGAACTGGGCTCCGTCGCTGAAGCTCGTTGGGGCGTTGACATAGACGCAGGCGGCATCGACTTCGGCCTGGAAGCGCCGGGCGGCGGCCGGGTCGGCCGTCACGATGCTCTCGCTGTGGCCCGAGCCGTGGGTAGCGATGTGCGCGAGCGCCTCGTCCAGGGAATCGACGGTGCGCAGGGCCATCTTGTAGTCCATGAACTCGGTGTCGAAATGCTCCGGAACGGCCGGCTCGAGACCCGCGCCGTAGCGCCCGTCAGAGAGGGCGGCAAGCGAACGCGGATCGGCGAAAACCGTGACCTTTTTCTCCGCCAGCGGAGCCACCAATGCGGGCAGGTCGGACAGGCGCGAAGCATGCACGAGCAGGGTGTCGAGCGCGTTGCAGACCGACACACGGCGCGTCTTGGCATTCAGCACGATGCGTCGTCCCGTCTCGAGGTCTGCTTCAGCATCGAAATAACAGTGCACAACTCCGGCTCCGGTCTCGATGCAGGGGACCCGTGCATGGTCCCGGACGTAGTCGATCAGGGCCCTTCCGCCGCGCGGGATGACGAGGTCCACATAGCCCACGGCGCCGAGGAGTTCTCCCACCGCCTCGCGGGTCGGCGGGAGCAGCACGACGGCGTCTTCCGGCAGGCCCCGCTCCGCCAGGGTGCGGCGGATCAGGGCGACCGCAGCGCGGTTGGACGCGTCGGCGTCGCTGCCCCCCTTCAGCAGGGCCACGTTGCCGCTCATCAGGCAGAGCGAGAAGACGTCGAAGGTCACGTTGGGACGCGCCTCGTAGATGACGCCGATCACCCCGAAGGGCACGCTGACCTTGCGCAGATGCAGCCCGTTGGGCAGGGTCCGTTCGTCCAGCACCCGCCCCAGCGGCGAGGGCAGCGCGGCCACGTGGCGCATGTCCGCGGCAATTCCCGACAGGCGCTCCGGCGTGAGCTGCAGCCGGTCGTAGAGGGGGTTCTGCGGGTCCATCCGGGCGAGGTCTTCCGCATTTGCGCGGAGGAGGGTATCGCATTCCCGTTCAATCGCTTCGGCTACGGCCAGCAGGGCCTCCGAGCGTGTCCGGTCCGGGAGCAGCGCCACCTGCGCCGCAGCCCGCTTGGCTGCTTCAAACTGCATCATGGTATCGGTCGGCTTGTGTCAGGGGAGGAATTCGGTGAAAAGCGTCTCTTCCGGCCGCTCCAGCAGGTCGGGAAGGATGCGTTCGCGCTTGCCGTCGGCGATGAGCACGCGGATGCCGGCGGCGGCCACGCGGTGCGCGGTGTTGTATTTGGAGTACATGCCCCCGCGGCCGAAAGCGCTCTTCTCCGCGCGGATGAAGCGGGAGAGGTCGTCGCCGCGGTGTACGCTACGGATGACCTGCGCGCCGGGCTCGTCGGGATGGCGGTCGTAGATGCCGGCGATGTTGCTCAGGAGCACCAGCAGCTCGGCGCCGGTCAGCTCGGCGATGAGTCCGGAAAGTTCGTCGTTGTCCGTGAACATCAGTTCGGTGACGCTCACGGTGTCGTTCTCGTTGACGATGGGGACCACCCCGTGCTGGAGCATCACCTCCATGCAGGCGCGCTGGTTCTCGCGCTCGCGCGCGGACTCGAAATTGAGTTTGGTGGTGAGGACCTGTCCCACGGGGATCCCGTAGTCGCGGAAGAGCCGGTAGTAGAGGTCCATCAGGCGCACCTGTCCTACGGCAGAGTAGAGCTGGCGCTGCTCCACGTTATCCAGGTCTTCGTCCAGGCGCAGTTCGGTGCGGCCGCAGGCCACGGCGCCGGAGCTCACGATCACGACGGCCCAGCCGAGTTCGCGCAGGCAGACCACCTGGTCCACGAGGGCGGAGACACGGGTGACGTCGAGGGTCCCGTCGGGGCGGGTCAGCACGTTGGTGCCGATTTTGACGACCATGCGTCGGGAGAGGGGTGTCTGTATCATTCGCTGACTAACTATCCGTTCGCAAAGATAAGAAAATAATTATCTTTGTAGAAACGAATCCCCGCTATGAATCGATTCTTCCTCTTTCTGCTGCCGGCGGTTCTGTCCGCCTGCGTCCGGACGGTCCCCGCACCGGCCGAGCTGGCCCTCCCCGTGGACAAGGCCGGCCAGGCCCGCGTCCTGATCACCACCGACCTCGAGTGTGACGACATGAACGGCCTCATCCTGAGCCTGCTCTATGCTGACCACTACGACCTTGCTGGCATTGTCTGGACTGCAGGAATGTACCACTTCAACGGCGACGGCGGCCTGCACACCTTGGGGCAGATCACGCCGAACTTCCGCTGCAATGCCCAGCATTGCGAGCACCGGGTACAGACGGCGGCGGACCTGACCGAATACCGCCCGGTCGATCCGACCTGGCTGCCCCGCATCCTGGACTGCTATGAGGCAGACTATCAGTATCTCAGCCAAAACAATCCCAACTACCCCATCCCGGACTACCTCCGCAGCATCACCAAGGTGGGCAATATCGAGTTCGAGGGGGACTACCGCTTCGAGACGGAAGGCTCGCGTTTCATCATGGAACTCATCCTGGACGACGACCCGCGTCCGCTCATCATCCAGCACTGGGGCGGGATCAACACCACCGTGCGCGCGCTCTATTCCATCTATGAGCGCTACCACGGCACGCCTGAGTGGGACGCGGTCCTCGCGAAGGTCGTGGGGAAGGTGCGCATCGGTGGCAGCGGCGAGGACAACTGCCGTGCAGACAGCAAAATCGACGCGATGTTTCCGGGGCTGCAGAACGGCGGTTACGGCCTGGGCGGCTTCTTCAGTTACGGGAGTTTCTTCGTGGCCAGCGACATGGAGGGACGCCGCGCTTCCGACGCACTCCAGCCCTACCTGCACGCGCCCTGGAACCTGGAGGCTTACAAATACGGCCACGGCAAGCTCACGGAGCAGATCTGGCTGATGGCCGAGGGGCGTGCCATCTACGGGGAGCCCCTCATCTACAACTACGGCCTGATCGACTACATGGACTGGGGCGAATCCGCCCGCCTGGGCTGGGGTCCGGCGAGTCTGGTGGCTTATCCCCGGGCCAACTATGAGCCTTATTCCTGGGCTTTCTGCCAGTTCGGCTGCGCCAGCTTCATCGACATCGGGCTGCGCTCCGACGTGAGCAACCGCGACGAGCGCTACAGCATCATCATGTGGGAGGAGCTGGCCGCCCGCGCCGACTGGGCCATCTGCGGCCCGGCGGACTGCAACCACGCCCCCATCGTCACGGCGGAGCAGCGGGACTTCCGCGCCGCCCCCGGACAGACGGTGGAGCTGGGCGCCGCGGTGCGCGACCCGGACGGAGACAGGCTGGATGTGAGCTGGTATGTCCCGGCGGCCTCCTGCACCTACAAGAAGGGTCAAGCGGAGGGCCTGACGGTAGCGGCTTCCAAGGGCTTCGCGGCCCGTTTTACCGTCCCTTCCGACGCGCAGGCCGGCGACCGCCTGGTAGTCAATCTCGAAGTGCGCGACCGCGCCGAGCGGCCCATGACGCGTTTCGCCCAATATGTCATAACCGTTCAAATTTAATAAGCGACACGATGAATCCTTTCAGAATTTTCGCGGCAGCCGCGGCTGCCTGCATGGCGGTCTTCACCGCCCAAGCCCAGACGCTGAAGATGGAGCCCCAGGTCGTCGGCGTGACGACGTATGAGGCCTCGACGGCGGTAAACCTCGTGGTGGTCAAGCCGGAGGTCAAGCTCGACGTGCTGGATCCTTCCGTCTTCGCCGTCAACACCAACGGCACGGAGCGCAATGTCCAGTCGGTCTATCCCTGCGACGCCCGGGGCGCTTTCGATCCGGACGGGCAGTACATCGCCCTGGGGCTGGAGAAGGCTTCCGGACGCGGGCTCGGCCTGTCCAAGGCCGGGGATGTCTGGCGGCAGGAGTACAGCGTCCAGGTCGGCCTGAAGAAGGGCAAGGTCCTCAAGGTCGGGAAGCAGAAGTACACCGCCGTCGAATGCGCGACGGACCGGGCGCTCAAGGACTTCCTCTCCGAGGCGGACTATTTCAACAAGGGGACGTTTACCGGCAAGGCCACGGGCCGGAGCGGGGACATCACCCTGACCTATGCTTCTTATGAGCCCTGGTCGCTGAAGGGCGACGGCAAGCAGAATCCGCTGATCATCTGGCTCCACGGAGGCGGCGAGGGCGGCCTGGACGTGTCCATCACCCTGCTCGGCAACGAGGTCGTCTCCCTGATCCGGCCGGAGATCCAGTCGCATTTCACGACGGAAGGCGGCGCCGGCGGGGCCTATGTCCTCTCGATCCAGTGCCCGACCATGTGGATGGGGACGGCGAAGGGTTTCGGCCACGGGGAGTATCCCTCGCTCTATGCGGATGTGCTCAAGTCCTGCATCGACGATTTCGTGGACAGCCATCCCGACGTGGATCCCAGGCGCATCTACCTCGGCGGCTGCTCCAACGGCGGCTACATGACCGTGCATATGCTGATCCGCCATCCGAAGTATTTCGCGGCGGCCTATCCGACCTGCGAGGCTTACCTGGATGCGAACATCTCCGACAACGAGATCGCCGCCCTGGCGGAGGAGAACATCTGGATCGTGCAGTCGTACGACGACACGACCGTCGATCCCAAGACCCATTGCATCCCGACCTTCCAGCGCCTGATGAAGGCCGGGGCCGAGAATGTGTGGATGTCCCTGTTCGAGAATGTGCAGGGGATCGACAATCCCGGCCAGCGGCTCATGGGGCATTTCTCCTGGACCTATCTGTTTAATGACGCGGTAACGATGTCGCAGGAGCAGAGCGCGGAGGAGGTGAAGCCGAGCAACAACGGCGGCGGTTCCGTCGCCCCGCAGGGCCATGCCAACATTTTCGCCTGGATGAACGCCCAGGTGCTGGCGGCGGAATAGGATGACCGGGGCAATAATCGGCACAAGTGCGCAAGGCTTGGATAATTGCTTATTTGGCCGTATATTTGCAGCGCAAAACAAGCAACCAATTTTTTTTGTTATGAAAAAAATCCTTATTCTTATTGCAGCATCCATGATGCTCTTTGGTGTGAACGCTATGGGGCAGACCTCCATCGGCGCTGGTTTTCTCTCCTCGACCGAAGTTGTCAAGGCAGGTAATTCTACTACCGAGCGTACTCCGCTGACCGGCTTCTATGTGGGTCTGGGCTATACGGTCCCCGTCTCCGCCGCCATCAACTTTACTCCGGGTATCTACTTCGGTATGGCCGCCAAGAGCAATGCTGCTTCCATCTTCGGTCTCAAGATCGAAGGCAAACAGCAGGACACTTTCATCAATGTTCCGCTGTATTTCAGCTTTGATGCTCCCCTGGGAAGCGGTCTCGCTTTCTTCGCCTACGCCGGCCCCAGCGCGTCTATCGCCGTTTCTTCCAAGATTATCTCCGGCAGCACGACTTACGACCGCCTCGCTGACAACGACAGCCTCAACCGCTTCGACGTGATGCTCGGCGGCGGCATCGGCCTCAAGTTCAACGACCTGCTTCGTTTCCAGGTGGGTTACGACTTCGGTATGCTTAACCGCTACAACTCCGACAACTACGTCGTCAAGCGCAACCAGCTGACCGCAGGCATCGCGTTCCTCTTCTAATCAGAGCAAGCGCAGCAAACGAAGACCGGCCGCATCCCGCGGCCGGTTTTTTTTGTGCCAGCCGACCCTCTGATAAGGATCGGACAAAAAGAAAGATTTGGCTCCCGCCGAAAAAGTGAAAGATTGAACCTGTGGCGAGAATCAGGAGTGGCTCATGCCTTATTCGCTTTCTCCAGTTTCCTGATCCTGTCGGAAAGGTCAATAATCTCCATCAAGACAGCCCAACATCCAACGGAGAGGAAGATACCTCCGACCAGGGCTGCCAAAGCCGAGGGGACACACATTTCCCGGCTGGACTCCAATTCACTATGACAATAGAGGACAGAAAACAGAATACCTCCGATCAAGCCCGTCCAGGCAACAACCAGAATGATCTTTTCAATAAATGTCCGTTTCATAACACGCGTGTTTAATAGTTTCAAGGACAAATATAGCTTTTAGTTCAACGAATTATTTCATCATTGACTTTAATTACAACTCATTAGCAATTGAGACTCTATCCAAAAGCTTGAAATCAGGGAGTTACGGAGAAAAAGAAAGCGGACAAACTGCCGATTTCAGCAATTTGTCCGCTTTGGCTCCCCTTCTAGGACTCAAAGAACGCAACAAAGGTTCAACAGAAAAACACAATTTTACGTACCTACAAGGCCTATTTTGAGATTTAGTATTTCGCCTTGTTGGCTTTTCGTCGTGCAATTTTTTGATTCTGTCGTGCAAATTTTATAGATTTGCACGACGAGGTTATCAGCATATGGAAAGGATTGAAATCGTATTAAGAACCACAAAAAAAACGGGGACGATTAGGCTACGATTCCGGCTCTGGGACGGACGGAAGGTTCAGCTGTATCATAAGAGCGACATTGTTGCTCCAATAGAGGCAATGAGCAAATTTACATCCGACGGTCAGATCAAGCCCCGGGTCACTGTTTACGACCAGATTCTCTTCGATAACATCTCGAAAGAAATCTCGGCGATGCACACAGCATACAGGGAACTTGTAGACAAAGGCGCTACTATCTCCGACGAATCATTCAACTCAGCAGTCTTTGCCATTCTCCATCCAGAAGCGAATCAGAAGGAGCAAGACGGGGTCGACAACACCCTACTTTCCAGGTTGAGAGACTATACAATAAAGGCCTCCGATGAAGGAGTGATTGGGAAAAGCCGGCTGGAAAAGTATACGATCCTCATTGACAAGA
>JAEEGL011037342.1_pt1 | contig 36023 bp, 30 predicted proteins | sample 9134231 | NCBI WGS metagenome assembly JAEEGL01 (sample SAMN16246548, study PRJNA631951) | gut metagenome | biome: gut microbiome; feature: rumen; material: fiber-attached | host: Bos | place: Iran: Karaj | collected 2018-10
CTTTCCTCTGTTGATGTTTCCATCCAGTCCGGAAACGGCACCGCAGTATTGAAGCAGGGAGGAGCTCCTGCGCCTCAGCCCCAGGAAGAAGCCCCTGCGCCCACTGACGCAGAAGCTGTGCAGCCTCCGGAAGAGGGAGCACCGGGAGCAGAAGCACCTGCAGATGGTGAGATGTCGGAGATTCCTACAGATTGAAAAGGTATTAAAGTTAGCGGTAGCTAACTTTTGCATATACATAGGATGATAAGAAAACAGGCGCTGCGGCGTCTGTTTTGCAACGTAAAGCAATGCCCGATTCAAAATACACAGGGGCAGAAAAAGTGGGAGGAAGTATCATGGAAAAAAGAAGCAGAACGATTCTTTGGACGATCACAACGTTTGCACTGGCTATCCTCTTTGCGGCAATCCCGGCGGCAAAGGTAAAAGCAGGCCCCACCTCTTATGGTATCTGGATCGGAGATCAGCAGTTTGATTCGGATCATACGAGGATCTATGATAAAAACGGAGAAAGCGGCGGTGGATATGCGGAGTATGATAACGGAGATAATACCCTTACCTTCCACAACTTCGCAGGTGTAGATCCGAAGCATTTGTATAATATAGGGGATGAAGCAAATCCCGCATATGCTCAGGTTTATGCCAAAGGGAAGGGAACCTTGAACATCAAGGGAAATGCATCCCTTTTGAATGATGAAGCCACCTACGGGATTGAAGTTGTAGGCGATTTTACGGATGGTATGTATATTCTTTCCGATGCGGATATTGAAGTGTCCGGGAAATGTGCAGTTTATAGTATCGGAAACCTGTACGTGCAGGGAAAACTGACGGCAACCAGTCGCAGGGAAGGGGGTAGCGCTGTACTTGCCAGTTATATTTCCGTGTACAAAGGAGCCTTAGTCAATGCGACGGTTTACGGAGGCTGGGGTGAGGCAATCCGGGCCTATGCGGCCATGGATATCGTCGGGGAAGTGAATGCGGCTGTTATTGTTGAGGATGATGCCGATTTGCCTGCTTCCGAGAAATCACAGGCCATTCATATGAGTTCCCCGGTTTCGACGCTTACATTTTCTGATGGATGTAAAGTGACTGCAACTGCAGGAGGAAAAAACGGCGTCGGTATTGTAAGTGCCGGAGGAATGGAAATCTATGAGTGTGATATTACTGCTTCCGGAACCTATGAAGCCATGAGTGCCGGAATGATCTCTACCTATCAGGATACCTATTACAGAGATAGTGAGAATATCGTGCTAAGAGACAACCAAAAGGAATTTGTAGATAGCAAAGGCAACCCTGTCAAAAATATACGTTTTGTAGATGTACAATGGTACGATATCTGGGTGGGAAACAGCCGTATTAACAGCGATAATTGCTACCGGATTCCCGGCATTCGGGGAGGCGGAAGTGCGACCTTTGATCCGGATAAAGGGGTTCTTACCTTCAACGGAGTTGTCAGCGGCGTGACCGGCGTAAAGGATAATAAGTCCGATGAAGATAACGCTCTGTTGTGGATTGGACAGGATATGACAATAGAAGGGGAGGCAGTGCTGAACTCCGAGGCAGCGTATCAGGCTATCCGTGTAGCACCAAACAGAACCCTTACTATTAACGGTACAATCACAGCAAGTGGAGATGTTTACGGAGTATCGGTGGATGGAAATTCGAAGCTTGTTCTAAACGGATCCCTGCAGGCTTCAGCGAAGGAGACGAATTATTATGCCGTTAAGGCAGGTAGCATTCGAATTTCTGAAGAGGGATCTTTGGAAGCAGGCCTGAATGGTAATGCTCCCGGAATTAGTTGTATCAATGCTCTGGTGATTGACGGCGGCTCGTTGGTTGCAAAGAATAATGGTGGTGGTGCTGCTATCGCTGTATCAAGGGATTTGGTGCTGAATGACGGTTATGTGAATGCGGAGGGAGCAGGAAATACGGTTGCCGCCGTCTCAGTTTCGGGAGAGGCTATAGTCAATGGTGGTGTGCTGGAGGCTACCACCAAGAGCGCGACAGATCATTCGATTCATGGAAATCTAACCGTAAATGGGGGATTGGTGAAAGCTGCCGCCACCGGAGATGATTCCTATGCGATTTATTGCGATGGGGAAAAACATTTGACAATCAATGGCGGAACCGTGGAAGCAAAGGTGACGAATAACCCGGGCTCCGGGGCTGCAGTTTATGCCCAAAAGTTATTTATGAGTGGAGGAACCCTGACGGCTGCATCCGATTATGACGGCATATATGCAAATTCGGGGCTGAACCTTTACGGAGGAAAGATCGTTGCAACCGGTTTGAATAAGGACGGAATCTTTTCCAATAACACCATGGAAATCTCAGCAGGGGAAATAGAAGCTTCAGGGAAAACCTATGGAATCAACCTTAAAAAGAAGCTGACTATTGACGGAGGTAAAATTCTGGCAAAAGGGGATACTGCTGCGATTTATGTGCACGTAACAGATGGCATTAAGCTGCAGGGTGATGCAGCCATAAGCAGTCCGAAAAATGCATCGATCCAATCCTTTACTTCTCCGGTGGTGTGTACAAGTGTAACCATCGATGGTATTACTTATGAAAAGGAGGTAATCATCGAGGGATCTGAGCAGTACTCATTGTGGATAGGAAATACCCGGGTAACAGAGGGAAATGCAACAGAAATACAGGGAGTTCTGGGAGGGAAGGCCTCTTATGATCCAATGACCCATACCCTGACCTTTGCAAATGTAACCGGAATCACGGGATCTGCTCCTACAGCACCTGTACAAGCACAGATCTATTCCCTGGGTGATCTGACCATCGATGGAACAGCTGATTTAGATGCAGATACCGAATGTGTGATTTATATGGCCGGTGGCAGCAAGCTGACGATGATCGGAGATTTGACCCTTTCTTCAAATCAGAATTATTCGGTTTATGCATCTGATTTGGAAATACCGGGATCCTTGACTGCATCGTCCAAGAAGGAGACTGCTGTATATGTTGATGGCAATCTGAAGGTGTCGGGAAATTTGGATGCCACGACGGAGTCGGGAACGGCTGCTGTTCAGGTAAAAATAGGATGGGCTGATATATCCGGAAGTGTCGATGTATTTACGAAAGACGGAACCTATGGGTTTTATGTAACAGGGGGCTCGGCTGATGTATCCGGTCAGTTGACAGCTGAGGCTACTTCAAATTGTGCATGCTACATAAAAAAAGCGCTGAATCTTACCGGAACAGCAGACTTCAAAGCAAGTGGGGCTGAAGCCGCCCTTACTGTGGGAGGATCCGGCATCATTTCCGGAATGCTGAACGCCCGGGCCAACAAAGCAGAAGCTTTTATTGCAAATGGAAGCATTATTGTAAATGGCGGAAAAGTGACTGCAACTTCAACGGAAGCTTCCGGAATCAGTTCGAAAGACAATCTGGAAATTAACGCAGGATCTGTGGAAGCTACGGGAGCGACGGCAGCCATCACCGTTGTCGGGGAGATCAAATGTTATAACGGCAGTATCATCCTGTTTCCGGAGGATGCTGGATTTTCCGCAGGGAATATGATTGTCAATGGTGACGGATCGGAGGCAACCCATGTCTTGATCGGCCCGGCTCCGAAGGTTGTAGTGACCTTTGATGTGGGTGGCATTGGCAGTGCCCCTGAAAAGCAGAGCATTACCGGGGGAAGACGTGCAACAAAACCTGCAAAGGATCCGACGGCGGAGTGTAAGGTCTTTGAGGGCTGGTATAAAGATTCCCAATGCTTGCAGGAGTACGATTTTGCCGATCCTGTACTATCTGACATAACAATCTATGCCAAGTGGAAAAGCGGGCATGACATAAAGCCTGTAGCAAAGAAGGACGCCACCTGTGAAGAAGCAGGCAATGATGCCTATTATATCTGCAGTAAGTGCGGCAAGTGGTTTTCAGATGCAGAAGGTACGAAAGTGATCCCGGATCATAACACCATGATCCATGCAGCCCTGGGACACGACTGGGGAGAGTGGAAGATTACAAAGGAAGCCACCGGGGATGCAGAAGGACAGGAAATGCGTGTATGCTCCCGGGATAAGAATCACACCGAGACCAGAAGCATTGCCAAAAAGACGGATGCCGGAACTAAGGATCCTGCAAAGGGAGAAACCGTAAAGGATGAAAGCTCCAAGGGTATCTATCTGGTAACCTCTACGGAAGCAGGAAACCTTACCGTAACCTACGGGGGCCCTCAGGATGAAACCGCGGCTGAACTGGTAATCCCGGATCAGATCACCATTTGCGGCAAGGCTTATAAGGTAACCGAGATCAAGGCAAACGCCTTTAAGAACAACAGGAAACTGAAAAAGATCACCATTGGTAAGAACATTAAAAAGATCGGCAAAAATGCCTTTTATGGATGCAAAAACTTAAAGAAGATTACCATTAAGACCAAGCTTCTTACGAAAAAGAGCGTAGGGAAAAACGCCTTTGGAAAGATTCATCCCAAGGCCCAGGCAAAGGTGCCTTCCAAGAAAAAGAAAGCCTATAAGACCATCCTCAGAGCAAAAGGCATGAAGGGAAAGAGCCAGAAAGTAAAATGATAAAACAGGAAAAACAACAGGCTGAAAGTATGTATGAGGGGAGCTTGTGGGACAAGATCCTGAAATATGCATTTCCCCTGGCGGCAACGGGCATTTTGCAGCAGCTTTTCAATGCTGCGGATATTGCGGTTGTCGGACGGTTTACCGGAGATAAAGGGGCACTGGCTATGGCGGCGGTAGGTGCCAACAGTCCCCTTGTAGGACTGGCTTTGAACCTTTTCATGGGAATTTCTCTGGGTACCAATGTCATCATTGCCAATTCTGTGGGAAGTAAGGATGAAAGGGCCATCCGGAAAGCGGCTCATACCTCCATTGTATTTGCCCTGCTTTCAGGACTGGTTTTGGCTGTTTTGGCGGAGCTTTTTTCCGGACCTATCCTTCGTTCCCAAAGTATCCCGGAGGAAGTGCTTCCTATGGCACTTCTGTATTTCCGTGTCTATATGTTCGGAATTCCCGTGATCATTCTGTATAACTTCATATCCGCAATTTTCCGTGGGCTGGGCAATACCAGGACGCCTTTGATGGCGCTGGTATTTTCCGGCCTGCTAAACGTCTTATTGAATCTGTTCTTTGTGCTGATCCTGCACATGACCGTGGAAGGCGTGGCAGCGGCTACCGTCCTCTCCAACGGTGTCAGCTCCGGAATCCTGCTGCGGGATCTGAACAAGCCCGATTCTCCGGTACGCCTGAGGCGAAGAGAACTGAAGATCGACGGACAGATCCTGTCCAGGATTCTTCGCATCGGTATTCCCGCAGGGCTCCAATCATCCGTCTTTGGTTTTGCAAACATTCTGATCCAGTCGGCCATCAACAGCCTGGGAACCATTGTTATGGCAGCATCCTCTGCAGCCTTCAATATTGAGATCTTTGTGTATCAGGTATTCAATAGCTTTGCACAGGCCACAACTACCTTCGTGGGACAGAATTTCGGTGCAGGGAAGATCAAGCGCTGTAAAAAGACCCTGTTTTTGTGTTTGGGAGAAGGAGCAGTCTTTCTCGGCATGGCCATAGCCCTGGTGCTGTTTTTCGGAAAGCGGATGCTTTCGGTGTTCAATCCCGATCCCCAGGTGGTGGAAGTGGGGTATGTACGTCTGCTTTTGATCTTTTCGGCCTATTACTTCAGCCTGACCTATGAGTCCCTGTCAGGGTACCTTCGTGGCTTCGGAATCTCCGTGATCCCCGCAGTCCTTACCATGATCGGCGTCTGCGGCGTCCGCATCACCTGGATCTACGCGGTGTTCCCCAGATTCCGCACCTTTTCCAATATCATGCTGGTGTATCCCCTGAGTCTTGCGACTACGGCGGTGCTGTTGCTTGTAGCGACGCTGATTCTGAGGCCTGCCAGAAAGTGGATGAAATCCGAGAACGGTTCTGACTGACATAGCCATGGTTGATTATGATGGCTTTGTCGGTTCGGGTGCACTTTCACGGTCGCTTTCCGCCATATGGTGATCTTCTAAGAAAACGCAGGCCTGCGATTTACGCTATACACGGGTCGGGCCCAAATGCCATCCGGGCACTGTGGGCCCTGAATCGCACATCCGTGTGCGATTCTCCCTGATTACGGCAAGCTGCGTTTTCAAGAATCTCATCCATCTGACGGGCTTGCGCCGCGCCCGAAAAGTCACCCGCAACCTCCGCCATCATAGTTCAGTATTTGAAGATGTCAGTCAGAACCGTTCCGAGCCCACTATCTGTGATACATCTATGGCAAAAAATCAGAGAATATGATATGGTATAAATTAGTAGAATTTTGCACAGGAAAGGATGACTGAGCATGGAAACAAGACCGTATGTAGCATGGGATCTGATGAACCGTTTTATGATCGACGTATTCGTGGCTTACGGAGTGCCCGAAGAGGATGCAAAGATCTGCGCCGATGTGCTTCTGGAGTCGGACAGACGCGGCATTGAAAGCCATGGCTGCAATCGGTTTAAACCCATTTACATTGACAGGATCGAGAAGGGAACCCTGCTTCCCGTAACCAATATTGAAATTCTGAAGGAAACCCCCACCACCGTTGTCATGGATGCTCATGACGGAATGGGTATGGTGGCTTCTTATAAGATGATGCAGATGCTCATCGAAAAAGCCAAGACCTACGGCATGGCAGGCGGAGCTATTAAGAACTCTACCCACTACGGCATTGCGGGCTACTGGGCTACCATGGCAAGCAACGAAGGGCTTCTTGGGCTGACGGGAACCAATGCCCGTCCTTCCATTTCGCCTACCTTCGGCGTAGAGAATATGATGGGAACCAATCCTCTGACCTTTGCTTTTCCCACGGATGAGGAGTTTCCCTTCTGCCTGGACTGTGCCACCTCTACGGTACAAAGAGGCAAGATCGAATACTATGCAAGAGAGGGCAAGGAAACCCCGGCAGGTATGGTGGTGACCCATGATGGCAGCACCGTGACGGATTCGGCTCAGATTTTGAAGATGCTCACGGAAGGCAAAGCGGCTCTTGCGCCCATCGGCGGAGGCCCCGGAGATGAGATGTGCGGCTATAAGGGCTATGGCTATGCAGCAGTCGTGGAGATCCTTTCCGCAGCACTGGCAGGAGGCGAGTTTATGAAGGCACTGAGTGGTGTCAGCGAGGATGGAAAGCCTCAGATGTACCATCTGGGACACTTTTTCTTCGTGGTGGATCCCAACGCCTTTATGGGAGAAGAGGTTTTCAGAAAAACCGCAGGCGATATTGTCAGAGCCCTGCGCGCCAGCAAAAAGGCCCCCGGATATGACAGGATCTATACGGCTGGAGAGAAGGAGCACGATGCCTGGCTGGAGAGAAAAGACAAGGGCGTTCCGGTGACGGAAGCAGTACAAAAGGAAATGATCGCCATGCGCGATAAGCTGAATCTTCCCTATACCTTCCCCTTTGAAAACTAAAGAAATTACGGAGTCATTTCAATGAACGAGATCATTCTGGAGCTATCGGCCTTCGGCATTTCGCTGTATTGTATGGTGGATAGTCTCCATAACAGAAAGAATTTATATCTTCCCCTGGACAAAACCTGGTTGGATCGCCTGAAAAACCAGCACTTTACCTATATGCTCATGCTGGTGATGCTGATGATCTCATCTGTAGCATCTGCCATTGAGATTGCCATGGAGCAGTATATCGGCGTCGAGAATGTGACGCTGCTTATGACGTTTAATGAGATCTATTTTCTTTCTCATTGTACGCTGAGTTTTGTATTTACCCTGTATATCATCAACATGACAGATGTGGCGCGGGGGAAGAGTAAGTGGTTCTTTTTGTCATTTTTGAGTCCCTATTTTTTCTGCGAGCTTCTGGTGATTGTCAATCCCTTCACCAAATGGATCTTCTATATCGATGAAAACTTTAAATATCAGCGTGCCCACATGGTATGGCTTGTGTATGCAGTGGCAACCATCTATATCGTTTTGGGCATCTACTATTTTTTCAAATACAGAAGCAGACTGGTAAAATCAGACCGGTACTCTGCATTCATTTTGATGAGTGTGGCAGTGATCGGAATCGTGATCCAGGGCTTTTCTTCCATTACGGTGGAGCTTTTCTTTGAGGCTATTTCCTTTTTGGGCTTCATGCTTCTTTTGGAGGAGCAGGGCATGGCCTTTAACAGTGAAAGGCGTTCCCGTGTCAGCAAGGGCTTCATTCTGGTAATCGCCCTCATTTTTACCACCATTATCCTGATGAACATTAACCTGATCTACCATGCAGGTACGGATCAGGCGGAAAAGATCGGTAGGATCCAGATCGACAATCTGAAGGGAGAGTTTCAGGAGGCTATTTCCGAAGCGGAGGGAAATCTCCTTCGTTATTCCATGGGTTTGGAGCAGATGCTCAGTGACAATGCATCCCTTGATGACATTGAGGTATATATCAGGGAGCAAAAAGACTATTTTACCCAGATGAACGGAAGCAACTGTTTTAACGTGTATGCAGCCTGCAATGACTGGAGCATCATTCCGGACTTCGATATGCCGGCCCATTACCATGCGGTGGAGCGCGTCTGGTACATCGGCGCCACCCAGAACGCCGGGGAGATCTATATTACGGAGCCCTATGTGGATGCAGCTACCAGGGAGCTGTGCTTTACCCTGTCCTATACCTTATCCGATGAAAACGTGGTTGCGGCCATGGACTTTACCCTTTTGGGGGTGCAGGATATTGTGCAGCGGATGGGAAGTGAGGAAGGACAGATGGCCCTCATCGTAACGGATGAAGGTACCATTGTCGGCTGCTCGGATCTTACCATGCAGGGAAGAAAGCTGACGGATGTACTTCCGGAATACGAGGAGATTTTTGAATGGGTAAAAGCCTCCTCGGAGCATCACAGCTTTGACGCTACGGTAGAAGGAGCAAAAAAACAGGTCTTTTCTTCCGAAACGGGTAACGGCTGGCAGCTGATATTGGTGGAAAATTCCGAAATGCTCTACGGTAATATCTACAGGCAGATGATCATGTTAGGAGCCATCGATATCCTTATGGTTGTGGTGATCATCGTATTTTACATGGTGAGTGTAAACAACCAGGAAAAGGCGGAGCAGACCCTTTCCATGACGGAAAGCTTTATCGCCGGAATTTCCGAGGACCTGAAAAAGCCTTTGCAGGAGATCATCCGCATCAGTGATCTGTCCATCCGAGGGGAGGATGCGGACGCCGCGGAATCCCTTGTGAATATCCGGGAAACCGGAAAACTGCTGCGGGAAAAGATGGACAATCTCTTTTCCTATGCAGGTCTTATCAAGACAGGAATTGCAGAGGAGAGAAACATTAAGTCCAAGCAAATGAGCGGGCCGGGAGCCATTTCTTCCCGATATATCCGAAACGGTATCATCGGCATTTTGGCAGGGGTCCTTTTGGCCAGTCTGTTTTTGTGCCTAGTGACTACCACCAGATGGGGCGAGACCAAGATTTCCAAGGAAGCCGACAGATACAATGATGAGCTGACATCCTGGATGCAGCAGCAGATCAGCATCCTGCGCATGTTCTCGGATGTGATCATTGCAGACCCTTCCGTTTTGGATGACTACGACGAAGCCGTAAAATGGCTGGATGACATTGCCCAGAATTATTCGGATCTGTCCTTCTGCTATATGGCAAATCCTTATAACAAGGAGCATCAGGTTATCATGAACAACGGCTGGGTACCGGAGCCGGATTATAAGGTAGAAGAGCGGCAGTGGTACAAGGATACCGAGCGTTCCGGCGCGGAGTGTACCATTTCCGCACCTTACTACGATTCCCAGACGGGACTGTACTGCGTCACCTTTTCCAGAAGCTGCTACTCCAAGGATGGAAACTTTTTGGGAATCTTCGCCATCGACTGCTTTATCGATAAGCTCATCGACGTATTGGATGATTCCTATACCAAGGAGGGATATGCCTTCCTGGTGGATCAGGATGGGGTTATCTTAAATCATCCGGACAAGCGCTATGAGATGAGCTCTGAGTCCAGCGTGAACATTGAGGATACGGGCTACTTTGACGTTTATCGAAACGGTAACGCCTTCTTTATGCAGGATTATGACGGAAGGTATGTGACGGCTTATGCGGCAAAGAGCGAGATGTCCGGTTTTACCGTGGTTATGGTACAGAGCTGGTGGACGATTTACGGTGCCGTGATTTTGATGGCTATCATCTTCCTGATTATGATGGGCGGCTCCATCTTTTCCGTAGCGTATATGATCAATCGATTCATTGTCTGGCAGGAAGAGTCCAACATCCAGCTCAAGCTGGCGGCAGAGGAAGCAGTTTCTGCAGGAAAAGCAAAATCCCGCTTCCTGGCCCAGATGTCCCATGAGATCAGAACTCCTATCAATGCAGTGCTGGGTATGAATGAGATGATCCTCAGGGAATCCTCGGATGATTCCATTCGGGATTATGCAGGCAACATCCAGACAGCGGGCAGAAACCTTTTGGGCCTTATCAACACCATTCTGGACTTTTCCAAGATTGAAGAGGGCAAGATGGAGATCGTGCCTGTTCGGTATGAAACGGCGGTGATGGTGGATACTTTGATCCACTCCATCGAACAAAGAGCCGTGGATAAGGGGCTGACCTTTGAAGCCCATATTGATCCCGAGCTGCCCTGTGTTCTGTATGGTGATGATATGCGGCTTTCCCAGGTCATCATAAACCTTTTGACAAACGCCGTGAAATATACCCCCGAAGGTCGGGTGGATCTGTATATGAATAAGATCCGTGCCAATGCGGATGCGGTTTTGATCGGAGTGAAGGTAAAGGATACCGGAATGGGTATCAAGAAAGAGGACATCGGAAAGCTCTTTGAATCCTTTACCAGACTGGATGAGACCAGGAACCGGAGCATCGAAGGTACGGGACTTGGTATGGCTATCGTTACCAAGCTTTTGGAAATGATGCATTCCAATCTGTCGGTGGAAAGTGAGTACGGAAAAGGTTCGGAGTTCTCCTTTGAGGTGCAGCAGTCCATTTTGGATCCGGAGCCTTTGGGAGAATATAAAAAGAAGGCCAGGGAAATGTCCGGCCAGCGCAGTGAAGAGACCTATCTCTATGCACCTGAAGCCCGACTTTTGGTGGTGGATGATAATGATCTGAACCTGAAGGTTATTAAGAACCTGTTAAAGCTCAATGGTATCAAGCCGGATCTGGCATCCTCCGGAGCTCAGGCACTGACCCTGTTAAAGGAGAATACCTACGATGTCGTTTTGCTGGATCATATGATGCCTCATATGGATGGTATTGAAACCCTGAACCTGGCAAAGGAGCAGGGTATCATCAAGGAGAACGAGACGGTGATCGCCCTGACGGCCAATGCAGTTGTGGGAGCTAGAGAAAGCTATCTGGCAGCGGGCTTTGATGATTATCTTTCCAAGCCTGTGGAAGTTCGGTCCATGGAGCATGCACTTTCCAAGTATTTGCCAAAGGAGATCGTGGAATACCGTACCAAGGGTGGCAGCAATCCTTCAGGTTCCGCAGATCAGGGAGCAGCAGGTAAAACATTAACCCAGGAAACTAAGCGGGATATTTCACAGCATCCTATGCAGGATACGACGTCGGAGTCAGCGGGACAAAAGGCTGCAGCCGAGGATGAGGTTCTGGAGTTTGCGCCCGGTGGAGATGATGTTTTAGAGTTTGCACCCGGAGCTGAACAGGAAGAAACAGGGGCTTCTCAAAACACAGGAGCAGACCTTTTCGAAAGGCTGAAGGAGCTAAAGTTCCAGGTACAGGAAGGCCTTGGCTACTGCATGAATGATGAGGACTTCTACAAGGAGATCCTGGGAGATTATGCAGATACCTGTGAGGAACGGATCGCAGAATTGTCAGCGGCTCTTGAAAAACAGGATCTGGAAACCTATCAGATCCGGGTACACGCCTTAAAGAGCGTAGCCAAATCCGTGGGAGACGGGCAGGTCTTTGAAATGGCAAGAAGTATGGAGGAGGCAGCCGCGGCTCGTGACGAAGAGCAGGTAAAAGCAGGCCACGGACCTTTAACAGAGCGCTACAAAGCCTCTATGGAAGCCATCCGAGGATAAAGGTCAGAGCCTGAAAGCGGATTCTTGACGAAAGTTGGGGGTTATCATATAATAACCTATGTATGCGCACAGGAAAGACGCGCATATCAGACATAATATGGGATAGAAAGGAATGGGGTTACGATGATTAAGAGTATGACCGGATTCGGCCGCGCAGAGCTGGAGGAAGATGATCGCCGGTTTACCGTGGAGATGAAATCCGTCAATCACAGATATCTGGATGTCAGCATTAAGATGCCGAAGAAGTTGAACTTTTTCGAGAGTGCCATCCGTTCTCTTTTGAAGGAGTACATTCAAAGAGGTAAGGTGGATGTTTTCATTACCTATGAGGATTTTTCCAGACAGTCTGCAACGGTTTGCTACCATGAAGAGGTAGCGGAAGAGTATATGAAGTATCTGGAGCAGATGGCAGAACGCTTCGGCCTGGAGAATGATGTAAGGCTTTCTGTTTTGTCCCGGTATCCCGAGGTGTTGACCCTGGAGGATGCCCAGGTGGATGAGACCCAGATCTGGAAGCTTTTGGAAAAGACCTTAAGACAGGCTGCTCAGATGTTTGTGGAGTCCAGGATCAAGGAAGGCGAGACCTTAAGAGAGGATCTCATCGGCAAGCTGGACGGCATGCTGGAGCATGTAGATTATATTGAAGAAAAATCACCTCAGCTGGTGGAGGAATACAAGGCCAAGATTTACGACAAGGTTAAGGAATTGCTTTCGGATTCTCAGCTGGATGATAACCGCATTTTGATGGAAGTGACCCTTTATGCGGACAAGATCTGTGTGGATGAGGAAACGGTAAGGCTGCGCAGTCATATCGAAAGCACCAAGCAGATCCTGATGGAGGGCGGCAGCATCGGACGTAAGCTGGATTTTATGGCCCAGGAAATGAACCGGGAGGCTAACACCACCCTGTCCAAGGCCAACAGCCTGGATATTTCCAACCATGCCATTGAGCTGAAGACCGAGATCGAAAAGATCAGGGAACAGATCCAAAATATTGAATAAAGAGTTACGATTCACAGTCAAATAAAAAGATGAAGCAGTTTGCAAGCTTGCTTGCGAAAACTGATTCGGATTTTTATTTGGACTGCGAAGCAGGAACTCAACCCCAACCGAACAATCAGCTGCGAATGCAGCGGTACAGGTCCGAAGGACCGGGATTGTGAGGTGTGTGGGTGAGTTACGGTGAATCGTACAGATGGGGTCCATATATGGAGAAAAAAGCGGGTAATCTGATCGTGATTTCCGGCTTTTCCGGAGCGGGAAAGGGAACGATCGTCAAAAAACTGATAGAAGAGTATGACAACTACGAGCTGAGTGTGTCCATGACTACCAGAGCCCCTCGTCCCGGGGAGGTTCACGGCGTGCATTACTTCTTTTCCACGGATGAGGAGTTTGAAAAGATCATTGCCGACAACGGTATGATCGAATATGCCGGATACTGCGGACATTACTATGGGACGCCCAGGGCCTTTGTGGAGCAAAAGCTTGCGGAGGGCAAGGATGTGATCCTGGAGATCGAGATCCAGGGAGCTCAGAAGGTGAGAAGACAGTTTCCTTCTGCCGTTTTGTTGTTTGTCATGGCGCCCAGCGCTAAGGTATTGCACCAGCGGCTTACAGGTCGTGGCACCGAGAGTGAGGAAGTGATCCGCGGACGTATGTGGAGAGCCGTGGAGGAGTCCGAAGAGGTGGATACCTACGATTATGTGGTGATCAACGATGATCTGGAGGAGTGCGTGAAGCAGGTACACGGCATTGTAACCGCCGCCCACGCCAGACCCTCACAGAATCAGGAGTTTATCAATACGATCAAACAGGAATTAAAGGATATCTTGAAAGGAGAAGAAGAACAATGATACATCCGTCCTATTCAGAACTTATGAAGGTAGTAAACAGCGAGGTAGAGCCCGGGGAAGAGCCTGTGATCAACAGCCGCTATTCCATCGTAATGGCAACCTCCAAAAGAGCACGTCAGCTGGTTTCCGGTGAGGAAGCACTGGTGCCCGACAGAGAAGGCGGTAAGGTAAGAAAGCCTCTGTCCATCGCAGTGGATGAGCTGAACCGCGGAATGATCAAGATTATGGGAGAGGAAAGCGCGCAGGAAGAGGAATAAAGCGCTTATATCAGAATGCAGATAATGATGATCTCACTGGGTTGTGACAAAAACCTGGTGGATACCGAAATGATGATGGGACAGCTCTCAGAGGCAGGGTTTACCTTTACAGATGACGAAACCGAGGCAGAGGTGATCATAGTCAACACCTGCTGCTTCATCGGGGACGCCAAACAGGAAAGCATCGATACCCTGATCCAGCTGGGACAGCTGAAGGAAACGGCAAAGCTGAAGGTCCTGGTGGCAGCGGGATGTCTGGCACAGCGCTACAGCCAAGAGTTCGCAACAGAGCTTGGCGAGGTAGATGTGGTACTGGGCACCATGGCCATAGACCGGATCGTGGAAGCCGTTCAGACAGCACTTCGGGAAAAAGAGAAAACAACTGCAGTCGAGCATACAGAAGATCCGGCGGAGCGATTGCAGCAGCCGGCTCTTTTTTTGGAAGATAAAAACCGTGCGGTTTACGGAAAGAAAAGAATCCTTTCCACCGGCGGTCATTATGCCTATTTAAAGATCGCAGAGGGGTGCGACAAAAACTGTACCTACTGCGTGATCCCCAAGGTTCGGGGAAGCTTTCGCTCCGTGCCCATGGAGGTTTTGATCGAAGAAACCAAAAAACTGGCAGAGCAGGGAGCAAAGGAGCTGATCCTGGTAGCCCAGGAAACCACCCTTTACGGCGTGGATCTGTATGGGGAAAAGAAGCTGTGCGAGCTGATCAAAAAGTTGGCCGAGGTTAACGGAATTGTCTGGATCAGATTATTGTACTGCTATCCCGAGGAGATTACCGAAGAACTGGCAGAGCTTTTTTCCACAGAGAAAAAGCTGCTTCCCTATATCGATCTTCCCATCCAGCATGCATCGGATGAGATCCTTCGAAGAATGGGACGTCGTACCAACAGAGCGGAGCTGGCAAATAAGATCCGGATGCTGCGGGAGAAAACCCCGGAGATCTGTCTTCGGACCACCCTTATTACGGGCTTTCCGGGAGAGACGGAGGAGGATGTCAACATTCTGGCGGACTTCATAGAAGAAATGCGCTTTGACAGACTTGGGGTATTTGCTTATTCCATGGAGGAAGGAACCCCTGCGGCAGAATTCCCTGATCAGATCGAGGAAGAAGAAAAGGAGAACCGCCGCGGCTATCTTATGGAGACTCAGCAGGAGATCGCTTTTGAAAAGGCAGCTTCCATGGTGGGAAAAGAGCTTTTGGTGATGATCGAGGGCTGGCTTTCCGATGAAGGTACCTATGTAGGGCGCAGCTACATGGATGCTCCCGGCATTGACGGCCTTGTTTTTGTGAAATGTGAAAATGAACTGATGACCGGAGATTTTATCAAAGTCGCCATCACAGGCAGCTATGAGTATGACCTGATGGGCGAGCCGGTATGAGGATAGAAACTGATGACCATGAATTTACCTAATAAACTGACTTTGCTCAGGGTACTTTTGGTGCCCTTCTTCGTGTTTTTCTTGATGGAGGAACCAAATCACCCCTACTTTAAGTGGATCGCCCTTTTGATCTTTGCCGTAGCATCCCTGACGGATATGCTGGATGGCATGATCGCAAGAAAGTACAAGCTCATTACCAACTTCGGCAAATTCGCCGATCCCCTGGCAGATAAGATGCTGGTTGGCTCGGCCATGATCTGTTTAAGTGTTCTTGGCTGGGTTCCTGTATGGATGACGCTGATCATCATCATCCGGGAGTTTATCATCAGCGGCTTTCGCCTGATCGCAGCTGAAAAGGGCAAAGTGATCGCAGCCGGATGGTGGGGAAAATGGAAAACGGCGGTTACCATGATCGCCATTATTTTGCAGATCGTTGTACTAAACGCCCAGGGCTTTCCGGGGAGCGCAGCCGATGAGGTGGCAAGTGCATCGCCGCTTTATGTGTATGCATGCACTTTTGTCCTGATCCTTATGTATGTGGCTACGGCGTTGACCGTGATCTCACTCATCGATTATCTTGTGAAAAATAAAGATGTTTTAAGTGATAAAACAAACTAAATGGCACCTGAAAAGGAGGCAGTTATGGTTGTAGAACTGATTTCAGTCGGAACAGAGATCCTTATGGGAAATATTGTGAATACCAATGCGGCCTATCTGGCAGAGCAGGTTAATTCCATGGGTTTGGTTTGCTACTATCAGACCACGGTGGGAGATAATGAGCAGCGCCTGACGGAGACCGTTAAGACCGCCATGGGCAGAGCCAATATCCTGATCCTTTCCGGAGGGTTGGGACCTACCAAGGATGATCTGACAAAAGAGGTTTGTGCCAAGGTCTGCGGCAAAGAGCTTGTGGAAGACAAGGCATGGCGCCAGACCATCAAGGAGTATTTTACCAAAAGAGGTCTGAAGCTGACGGACAATAACTGGAAGCAGGCCATGGTGCCCGAGGGCTCCATCGTTTTGGACAATCCCAACGGAACGGCACCGGGTATCATCATCGAGACGGAGAAGAATACCCTCATCCTTCTGCCGGGACCACCCAATGAACTGATCCCCATGTTCAAGGCAAGCGTAGTACCTTACCTGCAGAAAAAGCAGGAAGCCATTATGGTATCCCAGACCGTAAAGATCGTGGGTATCGGCGAAAGCGCTGCTGCAGAGATGATCGATGATCTGTATGAAAAGCAGAGCAATCCCACCATTGCAACCTACGCCAAGGTAGGGGAGGTTCACCTTCGTGTGACTGCAAAGGCAGAGGATGAAAAGAAGGCCAGAAAGCTATTAAAGCCTGTGATCAAGGAACTGAAAAACAGGTTTAATGAACATATCTTTACAACGGATCCGGAGGTAACCCTGGAGCAGTCCATCGTAGATCTTCTGGTGGATAATGCGCTGACGGTTTCCACTGTGGAGTCCTGCAGCGGAGGACTGGTGGCAGGCAGACTTATTAACGTGCCCGGTGTTTCCGAGGTCTTTAAGATGGGGCATATCACCTATTCCAACAAGGCCAAGAGAAAGATCATCGGCGTAAAGCGTTCCACTTTGGAAAAGTACGGTGCAGTCAGCGAGCAGGTGGCAGCAGAGATGGCAAAGGGAGGCTTTGGCCTTTCCAAAGCGGATGTAACGGTTTCCGTGACGGGTATTGCGGGACCTGACGGCGGCAGCGAAACCAAGCCTGTGGGCCTTGTATATATCGGATGCTGCGTCAAAGGCAAAACCACGGTGAAGGAGTATCATTTTTCCGGAAACCGGGCAAAGATCCGGGAGGCTACAGTGGCAGCTGCATTGGTTTTGATGCGGGAGTGTGTGCTGGAATATATTTCGGAAGTAACCTTTGGCAAAAAAGAGAAACGATAATGTGACTTGCGTGCTACAGGGACAGTTGTCCGTAAACAGGATGAAGGTAGTGTATGAGTATGCAGGATGGAAAGTATAACAAAAGAATAGAAGAGATGACTTTGGACGAGCAGATCTGGCATTTGGAGCATCCGGGACAGCCCTATGTGCCGCCCCAAAGTAACACCATTTATGCCAGTCCGGAGTACGGCGCTTCGCCGGATATGAAGATGGACCGGGAAGCATCGGAAAATCTGTATCAGCCCGCAGAGCAGAATACCGCAGGGGGAATCTATCGGACACCTCAGAATGGCGGGGGTACGGTGTATCAGGTACCGGCCCAGGAGAAGGTGGATGCAGGAGAGCTGGCAACGCCGGAAGAAAAGGCTGCAACCGCAGTGTATGAAGTGGTAGATCATCATACGGAAGAGGATGTATCCGTTCCGGAGGAGAAGGCTGCAACTGCAGTCTATGAGGTAGTGGATCACCATACGGAAGAAGATGTATCCGTGCCGGAAGAAAAGGCTGCGACTGCCGTCTATGAAGTGGTAGATCACCACACGGAAGAGGATGTATCCGTCCCCGAGGAAAAGGCAGTAACTTCGATCTACGGGGCAGTGGATTTGGAAGCACAAAAAGCAGTGGGAACAAAGGCACAGCAGCAGAGTGCTCAACCTGCAGGAAACCGGGTTGGCATTGGTGAGCCGCCCATCCCGCCCTATACAAATGGACCGATTGGTGGAGAGATTCCGCCGGAACCGTCCGCACCTCAATTTGAAAGTGGAAGCTCTACGGCGGTGAAGGTGATCACGGCCATTGTGTTCCTTTCCCTCATTGCATTGAGCATTTTTGCGGCTCTGTTTTTATCCAAGAAATTCATGGTAGCCCAAAAGGGCGATCAGCAATATGACGCAGGCTCTGATGATCCCTGGGCGGATATCCTTGGCGGAGATGACAAAGACAAGGACGAAGAGGACAAGGACGACAAGGGTCAGAGCGAGAAAGAGAAAAAGAAGAAGGAAGAAAAAAAGAAAGAAGACAAGAAGAAGGATCAGGAGGAAGAGTCCTCCAAAGGATCAGGAAAGGACGAAACCATCGAGGATTACGATTTCGGTAAGGACCGAGAGGAACAATCCGAGGATGAGAAGGCCTCTGACGATCAAGCTTCGGAGGAACAGTCTTCTGATGCAGAGTCAGCAGATGATGAAGAGATAGATCCCTTCTTTGAGGATACCGGAACACTTTACCAAAACCATAGTGCTTCGGAGTTTGAGGGCAAAGAGTATTACGAGGAATTCGTAGATTGCATCGATGAATCTCTTTCCTATAAAGTAAAGCGCAAGTACGCCAAGAAGCTGGATCTTGAGGAGCGCATCGGTATCACCACTTCCTATGTGCAGCTTAGCGGTGATATTCCCAATCTGGATGAGATCAACGAGCAGCTGGCGTCTTACGGAGAGTACTACATCAATTACTACATGGAAAACGAGAACGAGATTCGGGAGTACCTGAAGTATTACGGTAATATGAGCTGTCTGGCCAAGACCGTCTGCCATGTTACCTATACGGATGAGGACATGATCAGCGTGATCTTCGAGGATCAGACCGATGTGCTGGGAACCAAGGGTGTTTATGTGACAAGTGTCAACATCAATCTGAAAACCGGGACCATCCTGGACAACGGCCAGATCCTGGATCTGCCGGACGATTTCGGTAAGACCTTTAGGGAGAGGAGCCTTAAGCAAAACGGCGAAACCCCGGGAACGGATCTGTTTTCGGACGAGCAGATCATGACCCTTTTAGATGACACCTCCTCCCTCATCGTATTCTATACGCCTGTTGGGCTGGAGATCGGCTACGAATATCAGAAGGGACAAAACAACGGCTGGCTGACCATCTCGCTTCGGGAGTACCAGCAGTATTTAAAGGGACTCTAGGACCCGGGGCCGGCAAAAGAGAACCCGGCAGGATCGATCACGGATACCGATGTCGGAACACCAATACCGGAATACTATGCCGGAATTCTATATCGAAATACCATATCGAAATACCGCGAAAGGGTGTCAAGAAAAAACACTTGACACCCTTTTTTCTTTCGTGTATGATAGCAAAGGTGCCTTGTTTGACCGGAGGTTGTCTATGGATCAAATAGTTGAAAAAGGACTGTTATACGATTATTACGGAAAGCTTCTGACAAAGAGACAGCAGCAGATCTATGAGGACGCGGTTTCCAATGATCTGTCCCTTTCGGAGTTGGCGGACGCTTACGAAATCTCCAGACAGGGAGTACACGATTTGCTGAAGCGCTGTGACAAGACACTGGCAGAGTATGAAGAAAAGCTCGGTTGTATCAAAAGAGACAGAGAGATCATTAAGATTGCTGACAGACTGAAAAACGAGGCAAAGACCTTATCCCCTTCCGAAATAAGTGGGATGGCAGATGAGATCCTCAGGTGTATGAAGGAAGAAGCCTGACAGAAGCCCGGGACAGTCTTTTCATAGGAGTATTTCATGGCATTTGAAAGCCTGACAGAAAAACTTCAAAATGTATTTAAGAATCTTCGCGGTAAAGGGAAGCTGACGGAAGCAGATGTCAAAAGTGCAATGAAGGAAGTTAAAATGGCACTTTTGGAAGCGGACGTTAACTTCAAGGTAGTTAAGAACTTTGTTAAGACCGTGGAAGAGAGAGCCGTAGGCCAGGACGTTATGAGCGGCCTGAACCCCGGTCAGATGGTGATCAAGATCGTTAACGAAGAACTTGTGAGCCTCATGGGCGGCGAGGGAGCCGAGATCCAATTGCAGCCCGGAAAAGCCATCACCGTTTTGATGATGTGCGGTCTCCAGGGTGCCGGTAAGACCACCACCACGGCAAAGCTGGCAGGAAAGTTCAAGGTAAAGGGTAAGAAATGCCTGCTGGTAGCCTGCGATGTCTATCGTCCCGCAGCCATCAAACAGCTGCAGGTCAACGGCGAAAAGCAGGGGGTTGAGGTCTTTTCCATGGGTGATCAGCATTCCCCCGTGGATATCGCCAAGGCAGCCATTGAGCACGCCAAAAAGAACGGACATAATCTGGTAATCCTGGATACCGCAGGACGCCTGCATATCGATGAAGCCATGATGGAAGAGCTTCACGCCATCAAGGAAAACGTAGAAGTCCATCAGACCATCCTGGTTGTGGATGTGATGACCGGTCAGGACGCGGTCAATGTGGCCAAGCAGTTTGACGAAAAGGTGGGCATCGACGGTGTGATCCTTTCCAAGATGGACGGCGACTCCAGAGGTGGTGCAGCCCTTTCCGTTAAAGCCGTAACAGGCAAGCCCATTTTCTTTGCAGGTATGGGAGAGAAGCTTTCGGATCTGGAGCAGTTCTATCCGGACCGTATGGCAAACCGGATCCTGGGAATGGGTGATGTACTGACTCTCATTGAGAAGGCCCAGGAAAACATCGATATTTCCGAAGAGAAAGAAAAAGAGATGACGGACCGGATGAAAAAGGGCCGGTTCGATTTTGAGGATTACCTTGAGAGCATGAAGCAGATGAAGAAAATGGGAGGTCTGGCTTCGATCCTTTCCATGATGCCCGGTATGGGTATCAACGCTGCTGAGCTTGAAGGGGCCATCGATGAAAAGCAGATGGCAAGAATGGAAGCCATTGTGCTGTCCATGACAGCAGAGGAGCGAAAGAATCCCAAGCTTCTCAATCCTTCCCGCAAGCACAGAATTGCCAAAGGTGCGGGAGTGGATATTGCAGTTGTTAACAGATTCATCAAGCAGTTCGAACAGAGCCAGAAGATGATGAAGTCCCTGCCCGGTATGATGGGCGGCGGCAAAAAAGGAAGACGCGGCGGCTTCCCTGGAATGGGAGGCATGGGCGGCCTCGGCGGTATGAAACGCGGCGGTTTTCCCTTCTAACTTTGATATGCAGTTCAGTAATGACTGGATGTATAGATACTAATAAAATTTTTAATTTTTTGGAGGTAAAAAGAAATGGTAAAGATCAGACTGAAAAGAATGGGACAGAAGAAATCCCCCTTCTATCGTATTGTTGTAGCAGACGGTAGAGCACCCAGAGACGGAAGATTCATCGAGGAGATCGGTTACTACGATCCCAATCAGGAGCCTTCTGTTGTTAAGGTTAACGAGGAAGCAGCTAAGAAATGGCTTGCTACCGGTGCACAGCCTACAGACGTTGTAGCAAAATTATTCAAGCAGGCGGGAATCTGATCACATCAAAACTGTTCGCAGTTCGGAGGACAAGAGTATGAAAGAATTGGTAGAAGTAATTGCCAAGGCGCTTGTCGATCATCCCGATGAAGTCAATGTAACCGAAAAAGAAGACGGAAGAGACGTAACCATCGAATTGAGGGTTGCTCCTTCTGATATGGGAAAAGTGATCGGAAAACAGGGCAGGATCGCTAAGGCTATCAGAAGCGTAGTGAAGGCTGCCTCTCTGGAATCAGGTAAGTTTGTGGATGTCCAGATTATAGAGTAAGCTAAGGCAAACAAAATGTCAGGGGCACCTTTTGGTGTCCCTTTCCGATATTTCAGAGGATGTATATGCAAAACAGCAACACAGATAAAAAGCAGGAACTTGAAAAGGACTATGTTTGCGTGGGTGTTTTGACAAAGCCCCACGGCGTCAAGGGCGCAGTGAAGGTCTTTCCCATGACGGATGACGTAAAGCGCTTTAAAAAGGGTCAGGAGTTTTTGCTAAGGGGAAGAAAACAGACCATTCCGGTGAAGGTGGAAACCGTTCAGTTTTTTAAGCAGATGGTGATCCTGAAGTTTGAAGGCATCAATACGCCGGAGGAGATCGAAACCTACCGCGAGGCAGAGCTTTTGGTGGATAAAGAGCACAGAGTGGGTCTGAAACGGGATGAGTATTTCATTTCCGACATCATCGGCCTTGAGGTGGTATCCGACGAAGGAGAGCCCATCGGACAGGTGACGGATGTACTGACCACCGGAGCCAACGAGGTACTGGTGATTGAATCGGAAGATGGACGGGAGTATTTATTTCCCTCCATTAAAGAGTGCATTCTGGGAATTGACCCGGAGGCCGGAAAGGTTACGGCACACATCATGCCGGGACTCATGGATTGATACTTGCAGGAGGCTATGAGCAGGAGCAGGTTATATGAAATTTGAGATTTTGACATTGTTTCCGGAGATGATCATGGACAGTCTTCGCACCAGCATTTTGGGGCGGGCCATGGAAAAAGGCATCATTTCGGCAAAGGCCGTAAACATCCGGGACTATGCTGACAATAAACATCACAGCGTGGATGACTATACCTATGGGGGCGGTGCCGGGATGCTGATGCAGGCCCAGCCTGTCTATGACTGTATCCATGCGGTGCTGACAGAGGATGCAGAGAAGATCGAAGAGGAGACGGAAAAATCCGTCCGGGACATTCTCAAGGAACGAAAGCAAACCCGCGTTATCTACGTAACGCCCCAGGGCCGGGTATTCGACCAGGCCATGGCAGAGGAGTTTTCCAAGGCGGAGGAATTGATCTTTCTTTGCGGCCACTATGAGGGCATTGACGAAAGGGTGCTGGAGGAGACGGTGACGGACTATGTTTCCATCGGTGACTATGTCCTTACGGGAGGAGAGCTTCCGGCGCTTGTGATGATCGACGCCATTTCCCGTCTGATCCCGGGGGTTCTGGGCAGCGAGGAAAGCGCACCCGGAGATTCCTTCCAAAACGGACTTTTGGAGTATCCTCAGTATTCCCGTCCGGCGGTATGGCACGGCAAGGAAGTTCCGAAGATCCTGCTTTCCGGGGATCACGCCAAGGTGGATGCCTGGAGGTTGGAGCAGTCCATTGAGCGTACCAGGGAAAGAAGACCGGATCTGTTTGCAGCCTGGGAGGCTGCGGAGCAGGAGCGGATTGAGAGGGAAAAGGCAGAAAAGCTGCGGCTGAAGGAAGAGAGACGCAGATTAAGGGAGTTAAACGATGATAGGAGCCAGGGAACTGTGTAAGCAGTTTGAACGAAATGTCCTGACAGAGGAAGAGAAAAAGGGACGTCGGAAAAAGAGCAAAAAGGAAACCTTTTATGCGGTGGATCATATCTCCTTTGAGGTACAGGAAGGGGAGATCCTGGGGATCCTGGGTCCTAACGGTGCAGGAAAAACCACCCTCCTTCGTATGCTGGGTTCTTTGATGCAGCCCACCAGCGGATCTGTGTATATCAAGGACAAGGATGGGAATCTTATCACCGATCCCGTGGAGCAAAAGCGAAACATCGGCTATCTGTCCGGTAATACCAAGCTTTATCACAGATTAAGTGTCAGGGAGATGCTCATGGGCATGGCCCAGATCTACGGCATTGAAAAAGCAGCCGCCGAGGAGCGCATTGAGAAGATCAGCTCCATTCTGGATATGGACAGCTTTCTGGATAACCGCATTGAGCGGCTTTCCACAGGACAGACGCAGAGGGCTTCTATTTCCCGTACCCTGATTCACAGTCCGGGGATCTACATTTTTGACGAGCCTACCCTGGGACTGGATATCCTCAGTGCCGATGCCATCGTATCCTTTATGAAAAGCCAGAAGGAAGAGGGCAAGAGCGTTTTATACTCCACCCATTATCTGGAGGAGGCTCAGTTTTTGTGTGACCGTATCATCATGATGGGAAGCGGACGCATCATCTGCGAGGGAACCCCTAAGGAGATCATGGAAAAGTTAGCAGCAGATAACCTCCGCGAAGCCTTCCACAAGGTGATGAAGCCGGATGAGAACAGGGGGGCAGAGCAGTGAGAACAGAGACCATACGCTCTCTTTTGAAAAGAGAGCTTCTGGATATTATTCGGGACAAAAAGACGGTAGCCATGATGGTGGTATTGCCCATCCTGCTTTATCCCCTTCTGATTGTGGGAATGGCAGTGCTGTTTAGCTCCATCAACCAGTCCCAGACGGAAAAAGAATACAAGGTTTCCATTACGGCGGATGCGAAGGTAGAGGCAGAGCTTATCAAACTTTCCAAAAGTGAAAGAGACGAGATTGGGTATGATCTGAACTTCCAGCTGGGCTCCCAGATCGGAGAGGACGAAGCCGCCCTGAAGGAAGCTTTGGAGAATAAAACCATCCTGGCCTATGCCAAAGAGGAGAGCGAAGGAAACTATAAGATCTGCTACCTGTCGGCTTCCAATGATAGCGTCATTGCAAAGAACGCTCTGCAGAAGGTCTTTTCTATCTATGAAGATGGTCTGAGAAAAGAGCGGCTTACAGAGGCGGGACTGGATGTAAACACCATCTTAGAGCCCATCGAAGTTTCCGGCAAGGACCTGTCCTCTGCAGAGGAATCCATGGGCAACCAGATCGGATCCCTGTTGCCCTTTTTCATCATTACCAGTGTGCTTTTAGGCGCCATGTATCCGGCTATCGATGTGACGGCGGGAGAGAAGGAAAGGGGAACTCTGGAGACCCTGCTCACCCTTCCGGTGACCAACCTGGAGTTGATCCTGTCCAAGTTTTTGGCGGTGTCCCTGATTTCCTGTGTATCCGCCTTTTTGAACATCTTTTCCATGGGAGGAGCCATGGTCTTTCTGGTATCCAGCTCCCTCATGGCATCTTCGGATCTGAATATTAATATGGACTATGCCGTATTTTTACCGGGTATCGGCTTTACCCTTTTGGTTATGGTCTTTTTCTCCCTGCTGGTAACGGCGGTATGCATGAGTACCTGCATCTTTGCCCGCAGCTTTAAGGAGGCCAATAACTATTCCACTCCGGTGATGCTGATCTTTATGTTCGGCAGCTACGCAAGCCTGTTGCCGGATCTGGAGCTGACCCAGAAGACAGCTGCAATTCCCATTGTCAACGTGGCCCTGATGATCAAGAGCCTCTTTGGCTTTACCAATGATTATGGTCTTTTTGCCATTGTGCTCTTTACCAATGCAGCCTACAGCTTTTTGGCGGTGCTGCTTATGAGCAGGCTTTATAACAGCGAGGCGGTGTTGTTTTCCGAGGGCTTTTCCTCCATCAGGCTCTTTACCAGAAGAAGCGATATGAAGGAAAACCAGATGCCCGGCGGGGGTGATGTGATCCTGGTGCTGGCGATAACCCTGCTTGCCATGATCTACCTTGGCACCTTTGCGGTGGCGAAGTGGGGCTTTTGGGGCGTGGCAGTGCAGCAGATGATGATCCTTCTGGTGCCCCTTGGCTATGCGTGGTATATCAAGGCAGATAAAAAGCGACTCTTTTCCGTAAAGCGGCCTAAGCTGCTGCATGTGATAGGCGGACTTTTGATGTTCGTGGGAGCCTTTGTACTGGCTATGATTGTGGGAAGTCTTCTGGCACCCTATTTTCCCCAGAGTGCGGAGAACCTACAGGATCTCAGCAGCTTTCTGGATTCCTCGGGCTCCAAGGTCATTACGGCCATAGTCATCGCCCTCATGCCTGCCATGGGAGAGGAGCTTTTATTCAGAGGCTTTTTAATGGGAACGCTGAAGCCCAAGGCAAAGCCCCTGGTGGTCATCGCTACCGTTGCCATCCTGTTTGCGGCCTATCATATGAGTATCCTGCGGTTCTTTACGGTGGGGATCATCGGCCTATCCTTTACCATAGCGGCTTACAAGTCCGAGAGCATTTTCGTATCCATGCTCATGCATTTTTGCAATAACCTCACCGCCTGCCTGGTGCAGTGGTATCCGGATTCCGTCTTAAAGCTTTTGAATGCAGATCCGGACGTTGCCAACAGCCCCATGACGGGAGTGGCGCTTCTTGCGGGGGCGATGGTATCGGTGATCGTCGGCTACCTGCTGCTTTCCCGAAAAAAAGTGCTTGCATGATCCGCGTTCCTGTGGTAGAATACTGACGTTGCACAAATGGGATGGTCCGCTGTGTGAATGATGAAACCGCTGAAACATAAGGCGTTTGGCAGATACGATCTGCGATCATAAGACATAAGAACATCAGGCTTTTATGTAAAAGGAGAAAAGATATGAACGACATTATCAAAGAGATCGAAGAGCAGCAGCTCAAAGAGAGCGTTGGCGAGTTCAACGTAGGTGATACCGTAAAGGTTCACGGCAAGATCAAGGAAGGTAACCGCGAGAGAATTCAGATCTTTGAGGGTACCGTAGTTAAGAGACAGGGCGGAAGCAATCGTGAGACCTTCACGGTTCGTAAGACCTCCGGTGGTATCGGCGTAGAGAAGACCTGGCCCCTTCACTCTCCCAATGTAGAGAAGATCGAAGTGGTACGCAGAGGTAAAGTAAGACGTGCGAAACTGAACTACCTGAAGGGTCGTGTAGGTAAGAGAGCGAAAGTAAAAGAGCTTCGCGGCTGAGCATAACGTTACGTATGAGAGCAGAAGGCTCCGGTCCGTACTTGGATCGGAGCTTTATCTTTTGCTTTTTTCCCATCCTTGTAGTAGTATAGAAGTTGGTGAAACAGTATGAGACGAAGAAAAAGCAAGGGCCTGTCCTTTTATCAAAAGAAGAAGCGGATCAACTCCTCTACCATGCATGAGGCGTTGTCCTATGTGTTTATCACCCTGGCGGCGGTGGTGGTGGCCTTCGTGCTGATCTACTGCGTCGGGATGCGAACCAGCGTCATTGGCGTGGCAATGCAGCCCACCCTGTCTAACGGCCAGCAGATTCTGGTAAATCGTCTTTTGTACCGCATTGTGGCACCCAAGAGCGGAGACGTGGTGGTGTTTTTGCCCAACGGCAATACCAACGCCCATTACTATGTGAAGCGTGTGGTAGCGGTGCCCGGGGATGATGTGCAGATCAAGGACGGAGCCGTCTATGTGAACGGACTGAAGTTCAAGGAGTATCCCTTTGACAAGATCCAGAATGCAGGAATTGCAGACGAGCTTTTAACCATGCAGCAGGATGAGTTCTTTGTCATGGGAGACAATGTTAATAACAGTGAAGACAGCAGGGCTGATAACATCGGCCCGGTGAAGCGTAAGGATATCTACGGAAAGGTATGGTTTCATCTGGGGGACGGAACCCGGAAGATGGGGCTGATGGAATAATATGGAGTATCAATGGTACCCCGGGCATATGACGAAAGCCCGGAGAATGATGCAGGAAAATATCAAGCTCATCGATCTGGTTATCGAGCTTGTGGATGCCAGGATCCCCGGTGCCAGCCGCAATCCGGACATCGACGAGCTGGGAGGCGGAAAGCCCAGGCTGGTACTGATGAACAAGGCGGATCTGGCGGATGAGAGAAAAACCGCTGCCTGGGTTCGCTATTTTGAAGACCGGGGCTGCTTTGTCATTCCCCTGGATGCCAGAAGCCGAAACGGCATGAAGGCCATTGACAGGAAGGTGGAGCTGGCCTGTCAGGAAAAGATCCAAAGAGACAGAAGCCGCGGGATCTTAAACCGTCCCGTCAGAGCGATGGTGGTGGGAATCCCCAACGTGGGCAAATCCACTTTTATCAATTCCTTTGCAAAAAAAGCGGTAGCCAAAACCGGAAACAAGCCCGGCGTTACAAAGGGCAAGCAGTGGATCCGGATGTCAAAGACCCTGGAGCTTTTGGATACCCCCGGTATCCTGTGGCCCAAGATGGGAGATCAGCAGACGGGTTTGTACCTGGCTTTGATCGGCTCCATGAACGATGAGATCCTGGATCCGGAAAAAATGGCCTTAAGCCTCATTGCTCTGTTGCAGGAGCAGTATCCCGGCGTCATCGAGAAGCGCTACGGCTTTACGGATCTGGTGCTTTCCGATGAGGATGAGGGAATGGCAATCCGTATGCTGGAAGAGATCGCAAAGGTGCGGGGATGCCTGAAAAAAGGACAGGAAGCGGATCTGACAAAAGCGGCGGGGCTGTTTTTGGAGGATTTCAGATCGGGACGCCTGGGTAGGATCACTCTGGAGCAGATTCCGACAGAAAAAGAAGAGGAAGAAGAGAATCAATAAGGATACGAGGGTTGTAAGGAAATGGCAGAGACAACAAAGAAACGGAAAAAGAGAAAGAATAACGGTGTATTGCGGGATGTGATCAGCTTCAGCATTTATCTGCTTTCGGTGCTGATCCTGACCTATCTGGTGATCACCTTTGTGGTACAAAGAACCGTGGTAACGGGAGATTCCATGAGCCCTACCTTGAGCGACGGTGACAACATTCTGGTGGGCAAGCTGGACTATCGGTTCCGAACCCCCAAGCGCTTTGATGTGGTGGTTTTCCCTTACAGCTATGAAAAGAATACCTACTATATCAAACGGATCATCGGTATGCCGGGAGAGACGGTTACCATCAACGAGCGGGGAGAGATCTTTATCAACGACCAGAAGCTGGATGAGACCTATGGTGCGGAGGTGATCCGCAATCCGGGACTGGCACTGGACAACGTTTATCTGAAATCTGACGAGTACTTTGTGCTGGGAGATAACCGCAATCACAGTGCAGACAGCCGGGATCCTTCCATCGGTCCCGTAAAGGCAGATGCCATTGTGGGAAAAGCCATCTTTCGGACCTATCCGTTTTCCGGATGGGGATCCGTGAAATAATCGACATGGGGGTAGCAAAGTGAGTGAGCAGAAGATCGGGGAAATAAGAGACATTTATCAGGCAGCGGATGAGATCATGCTGCCTGCTTTTATTAGAGAATATGCATCTGACGGACGAAGCGGCGTACAGGCCTTGGTGAAAAAGGCCGAAAAGCGTCTTGCAGATCTGGAAAAAGAGCGGGCCAGAATGCAGGTTATGAGTGAGTTTGAGGACAGATACTGTGAGTTTAGCTGTATCTGCGGCATTGACGAGGCGGGCAGAGGTCCCCTGGCAGGTCCTGTGGTAGCAGGAGCCGTGGTGCTGGATCCCACCGTAGAGATCCTATATTTAAATGACAGCAAGAAGCTGACTGCAGCAAAAAGAGAGGAGCTTTACCATGAGATCCGGGAAAAAGCCCTTGCCAGTGCAGTTGGCATCGTAGGCCCTGAGGTCATTGATGAGATCAATATCCTGCAGGCAACCTATGAAGCCATGCGCATAGCGGTTCACAATTTAGGCGTTGTGCCCGATATATTATTAAATGATGCGGTTCACATTCCGGAGCTTCCCATGAAGCAGGTTGCCATCGTCAAGGGGGATGCCAGAAGCAAGTCCATTGCGGCAGCCTCCATTCTGGCAAAGGTTACCAGGGACCGGATCATGGTTGAGTATGATGCAAAGTATCCGGAATACGGATTTGCGGGACATAAGGGTTATGGCTCAGCGGCCCATATCAAGGCCCTGGAGGAGTTTGGCCCCACCCCCATCCATCGGATGAGTTTTCTGACGCACTTTAAGCTGGGAGAAGCAAAGTATGGCCCTGAACATCGGTAATCTCTTTACAAGACAACCGAATATCAATACGGGAGAGACCGGAGCACCTGCCCAGACAGGATCCGTTTCTTCCGCTGCTTCCGGCGGCGGACAAGGTCAAAGTCTTCCCGTAGGCTCCATAGTCAGCGGACAGGTGGTAAAGACTGAGGGGGATACCGTGACCCTCCGCACCGATGCCGGTCAGGATATCCAGGCAAAAATGGAATCCACCGCTTCCTTGTCAAAGGGGAGCTATATCAGCTTTGAAGTCAGCGGGGTATCGGATTCCCAGATCACCCTGAAACCCCTGTTTACCAATACAGCAGCAGGTTCTTCCACCATGTCGGCAGCGCTTTCCCAGGCAGGGATCCCGGAGGATGCCAATTCCTTCGGTATGGTTCGGTCCATGATGGAAAACGGCATGTCCATAGACAAATCCTCCCTGCAGTCCATGTACCGGTTGGCCAATGCCCATCCCGAAACCCTTGGGGAAAATATCGTGAATATGACCAAGCTGGGATTGCCTCTTACAGAGGAGAACATCACCCAGTTTGAAGCTTATAAAAACCTGGAGCACCAGATAGGCGGTGCGGTTACGGAGGTTTCTGAATCCCTTTCCGAAGCCATTGATCTTCTGGCATCAGGAGGGAATGATACCAAGACTCTTTCCTTTATCAGTGAGGTGACGGAGCTTTTAACCCAAAATGCAGAGGGCGCTCAGGAAGCTGTAACCACAGGCAATGCCGTATCTCAGGAGCCCAATGCTTTTTTGCAGATCCTGGATGAAGCCGTGACTATGGAGGAAGCGGGAGAGGCAGCCGCACCGGAAAAGCAGGCGGCTTTGCAGGAAGGCGCACAGGACCTTTCGGCAAAGGAAGCAGCCGAGCCAAAGAACCCCATGGATGAACTGATGAAGGCCCTGTCTGCGGCGTCGGAAAAACTGAGTGAGCAGGAAACCGCCGGATCTGCCCAGGGGGGGCAAAAGGTAGTCATTCAGGATGAGAGCCTCCAGCAAATGGCAAAAGCCTCACCGGATGGGGTAATGACAGAGCAGGATAAACTCATGGCAAAGCTGACGGATCAGGTTCCGGAAGGAAAGCTCCTGACGGAGATTGCAGACGGCTTAAAGGAGCTTCTGGAAAAGGGCTCTGATCCCCAAACTGCGGCAAAGCTCCAAAAAGCCACAGGGCTTTTGCAGACAACCGGCTTTAAGAATCTGTTATCGGAGGAGCTTTCCAAGGCCTGGAAGCTGGATCCCCAGACTGTGGCGGATAAAGGCAAGGTCCAGGAGTTTTACGAAAAGCTCAGGGACCAAAGCGCCGGACTGGAGCATGCAGCCCAGAATTCTCTTGGGAAGGAAAGCCAGCTTTTTGAGCAGGCCTCCAATATCCGGCAGAATGTGGATTTTATGAATCAGCTGAACCAGACAGCAGCCTATGTACAGCTTCCCCTTCGCCTGAACGGGGATGATGCCCATGGGGACCTGTATGTCTATACCAATAAGAAGTCCATGGCAGCAAAGGATGGCAAGATCAGTGCCTTTTTGCATCTGGATATGGACCATATGGGCCCGGTGGATGTCTATGTGGCTATGGAGCAGCAGAAGGTATCCACGAACTTTTACCTGCGGGACGATGAGATGATTGATTTTATCTCCGAGAATATCGGGATCCTCAATGATCGTCTGGCGGATAAGGGTTATGATATGACCTGTGAGGTGAAGCAAAAGCCTGCCAAGGAGCCGGAGAAGAACGTGATGAACGAGATCCTGGAGGATCACAGGGACAGATTTTTGATCGGAAGCAAATCATTTGATGTACTGGCGTAAGTAATAGGCCGAGACAACACATTTAACCAGAGGATAACTATGGCAACCTACAGAAAGCCACAACAAAAAACGGCGGTGGCTCTGACCTACGATCCGGATACCGATGCGCCAAAGGTGGTAGCCACCGGAAAAGGCGTGTTGGCAGAGCGGATCATCAAAGAGGCAGAGGACAATAAGATCCCCATACATAAGGACTCCAAGCTGGCGGACACCCTTTCCAAACTGGAAATCGGAGAGATGATCCCGCCGGAGCTGTATGAAGTCGTGGCGGAGATCCTTGTTTTTGTGGACCAGATGGATAAGATCCGTGGCAAGATCGAGGAGCATAATAAGAATAAGAAGAAGTAACGGTGTTATATATGAATAAAAGAAGTGTGGGAAGCGCAAGGGAAAAGTTAGCAAGTGCTTACCTGATGAAACAGGGAGTCCGTATCACAGACCGCAATTTCAGGGTCCGGCAGGGTGAGATCGATCTGATCGGCTATGATGGGGACGTCCTTGTTTTTTTTGAAGTCAAATACAGAAAAAGTGCAGCCTACGGACTTCCTCAGGAAGCGGTGGGACGTAATAAGCAGCTTCAGATTTGCAAGGTGGCGGCTTTTTACCGAAATTTCCATAAGATTCCCGGGGATACACCCCTGCGTTATGACGTGGTAGCCATTCTGGGAGAAGAGGTGACCTGGATCAAAAATGCCTTCCCGGAGCGTATCGGATGGTAGGGCAAAGTGGACGCAGAAAAGACACAGAAAAGACGGCTCGGGATGTTGTATTCGTATATTGAAAATGGTAAAATTGGGACAGTGCGGAGCGTGTAACGATCCGTAATCAAAAGATAATAATAAAGGAGGGCGATAAACATGGCAGTAGTAGAAATTACAAGTGCAAATTTTGATGAGGTAGTAGGAAAGAGTCCGGTTCCCGTATTGGTGGATTTCTGGGCATCCTGGTGCGGACCCTGCAAGATGCTTTCTCCCATTGTGGATCAGGTATCCGAGACCGCAGAGGGCTTTGCGGTAGGCAAGGTGAATGTAGATGACGAGGGAGAACTGGCTGAGAAGTTCGGTATCAATTCCATCCCCTGTCTGATCCTGTTTAAAGACGGCCAGGAAGCAGGCAGATCCGTAGGCTTTATCCCCAAGGATAAGGTTCAGGAGTTTGCAAAAAGCTGAGTAGGCGTCTTACAGGAAGGATAGGAATATGGCAGAAAAGTTTGACATTATCATTGTAGGAGCAGGTACTGCGGGACTTTCCGCAGCAATCTATGCCACCCGTAGCGGCAAAAGCGTACTGGTACTGGAAGAGATGGCTTACGGCGGGCAGATCATCAATACACCGGAGGTGGCCAATTATCCCGGGATCGCCAAGATCTCAGGCTTTGATTTTGCCCAGGGACTCTATGACCAGGCTACAGGCCTGGGAGCAAGAGTAGAGTTTTACAGTGTCTCTGAGGTTGCGGATCAGGGCAGCATAAAGATGGTAAAAACCGACGGCGGCGACTTTGAAGCAGGCGCGGTGATCCTGGCAACAGGAGCCAAGAACAGACCCCTCGGTATGCCTCATGAAGAGGAGTGGATCGGCAGCGGCATTTCCTATTGTGCAACCTGCGACGGTGCTTTTTTCAAAGGAAAGACCGTGGCAGTGGCAGGCGGCGGTAATACGGCCCTGGAGGATGCCATCTTTTTGTCCGGCTATTGCGAGAAGGTCTATCTCATCCACAGAAGATCGGAGCTTCGGGGAGAAAAGCATCTCCAGGAAGCCCTTCGAAAAAAAGAAAACGTGGAGTTTGTTTTAAACGTTGCCATCAAGGATCTTGCAGGCAGCGATCATTTAGAGGCGGTTGTGGTAACGGATAAGGAGACCGGAGAGGACAGAAGCCTGGAGGTGGCGGGGCTTTTCGTAGCCATCGGCCAGATGCCCAAGAATGAGCGCTTTGCGGATCTGGTAGAGCTGGATCAGGGGGGCTATATCGTAGCCGGAGAAGACTGCAAAACCAGCCATGAGGGCATCTTTGTGGCAGGAGACTGCAGGACCAAGGCCGTAAGACAGCTTACCACCGCAGCATCAGACGGCGCTGTTGCAGCACTGGCGGCATGCGCTTACCTGGAGCAGCAGTAACCCCCGGAAAATACCGAAAATATGCGAAAAAACGGGGCTTCGGCCTCTTGCAAACACGGCAGCGGTGTGTTACAATGAAACCATCTATAAACTGTTGTCATGGCGTCATGGATGAAAGGAATCATCCGGATCACGCAGTGTGATCGCGCCCCACAAATCAAGGAGGAATGTATATGAGCAGTGTATCAGGTGTAAGCAGTAACTCGTACAGTAATTACAGTACATCTTCTGCCGGGAAGACTGCATCCGCCAAGTCAGCGCAGGACAGTAGCGCGGCTTCTTCGAATGCAAACGCAACGGCTTCTTCCGGAGTGGTTTATGAGCCCTCCAAAGAAGGCAAGCAGGCACTTTCCGCAGCCAAAGGAGATCGCAGTGCCATCGTGGCAGAGCTGAAGGCAGCCAATGAGCAGCGCATCCAGCAGATGACCGATCTGGTGCATAAGATGATCTCGGATCAGGGTGCAACCCTGGGTAAGGCAGACAGTATTTGGAGCTTTTTGGCAAAGGGTGATTTTACCGTAGATCCCCAGACCAAGGCACAGGCCCAGAAGGATATCGCAGAGGACGGCTATTGGGGCGTTGAGCAGACCTCACAGAGGATCTTCGATTTTGCAATGGCCCTGACCGGCGGTGATGCCGACAAGATGGAAAAGATGCGAGGCGCCTTTGAAAAGGGCTTTGCGCAGGCTACCAAGACCTGGGGCAAGGAGCTTCCGGAGATCAGCCAGAAGACATACGGTGCAGTGCAGAGTCTGTTTGACAACTATAAGAATCAGATGGAGTCGGGTGCTGTTTCATAAGGGAAAAGAGAAAGAGAATTCACAAGATATGGGGGTTTGCCAAATGGCAAGCCCCTACTTTTATGGATGTAATTTACATAAATGCTTGCATATTTTACAACTTTATGATAATATATCAACTGTGTGTAATAAATTTGTAACATTTGTACCCATAGTTTAACGGATAAAACAGTGGATTCCGGTTCCACCGATGGGGGTTCGATTCCTCTTGGGTACATGCTGGTACCCTGCAAATGCAGGCAATGCCGAAGAAAGCAGTATGAAACTTACTGTAGAAGCGTAGTAGTGGCAAAAAACAGTAATGGAGGAATGAAAATGGAACAGATTGGTTGGTTTTTCCAGAATCTGTCTGCAAGGCTTCGAAAAGATAAGCGGTTTGCAGGACGGTTTTGGATGGGCTGTCTGGCAGTTGTTCTTGTTGTTGTGGTGATCATCGTTTTAGCATCCTGCGGAAAGGATGAGGAAGACGCTGATAAGCCGGGCAACACAGGTGACGGAACCCAGACGGCAGAGGAAGTGGATTATACACCCCCTTCACAGGAGGAACTTCCCCTGGAAGAGGATGCACATCCGGATGTCAATGAACTTGTGACTCAGTATCTGACAGCAGTTGCTGCAGGCGATACCGCTACGGTATCCAACCTTAAGCAGCCCATTGCAAAAGAGGAGCTCATCAAGGTTCAGATCGAAGCACCGGATCTGGAAGGGTTCAACAACATCAAGGTTTATACCAAGAACGGTCCCCTTCCCAATACCTACGTAGCCATCATTTATTATGAGATTAAGTTCAAGAACATTGATCGTATGGCTCCGGGTATGACTACCTATTACATTATGCCCAAGGCGGACGGCAGCCTTTGCATCAACGGCGGAGATATCGATCCGAGAGTTGAGGATTACCTGAAGGCAGTTGTAGCCCATGATGATGTAAAAGAGCTTCTGGAGACGGTTAACACCAGATACTCCGAGGCGATTGAAGAGAGCAATGCACTCAAGAGCTTCATGGAAGTATATTCTTCCAATGTAGAGCAGAAAGTCAGCGAGCAGATGGCAGCCGAGCAGGCAGCTGAGTCCGGCGGCGAAGGAGTAGATGCCGCAGCAGCAGCTCCTACAGAGCAGATCTGTACTGCTATTGAGACCGTCAATGTCAGAAGCTCTGACAGTGAGAACGGCGAAAAGATCGGCAAGCTGCAGCAGGGTGAGAAGGTAACCCGCTACGAAGAGCTGGAGAACGGCTGGAGCCGCGTCAGCTACAACGGCAGCGAAGCCTTTGTAAAGAGTGAGTTCCTGAAAGTAGATGAGGCTCCCGCAGCAGATGATGGCGGCGAGGCTTCCGCAGACAACGGCGAAGGTGGCGAGACTGCTACCCAGACTGAGGCAGCACCTGCAACCACAGCTGCAGACCTCGAAGGAAAGAGCACCGTTACGGCAAAAGAGTCCGTTAACGTTCGTAAGTCCGCATCCCAGGATTCCGAGAAGATCGGCGTTGCTTACCAGGGCGAGCACTTCAAGCTCCTCCAGGCACAGGGCGACGGCTGGTGCAAGATCGAATTCAATGGACAGAC
>JAEEGL011900074.1_pt1 | contig 36023 bp, 33 predicted proteins | sample 9134231 | NCBI WGS metagenome assembly JAEEGL01 (sample SAMN16246548, study PRJNA631951) | gut metagenome | biome: gut microbiome; feature: rumen; material: fiber-attached | host: Bos | place: Iran: Karaj | collected 2018-10
GCCCCCAAAATACTAGCTTTAGCCATCAGAAAATGCAATAATAGCAAGGCTGATACTAGAACCAGTCAATGGCAAAGCATTATGCAAGCCTATACAGAAGAATTAAACGACAATCCCTATTTTAATCCTAACAAGAATACGATTTATTATATAAGAAAACGATTGGTATTTCATCAAAGAGATTGTGACTTTTATTGGATAACAAATCTTCAATAAATAATAATTGCTATCTATAGTTTTTTTCCATCTTGAATCCCACCCAATTTCTTCCCAATAGTTTTTTTCACTATTTATCATATCGAGAAATTTGAAATATCTTTTTTTATTATTACTTCGAACAGCAAGTAACATTAGACAATAATAATCTTTTATTATTCTTTTATTTATTGCTATTTTAAAAATAGATTCTTTATCGCTTAAAAAATCTACGACTGATAATCTAGACTTTAATAATTGATCTTGTAAAAATGAATTATTATGCAAATTATTAGCATAAGATCTCACATTCATGCGATTATAATGATATATAAAATCAGTTATTCCTGCAACTTTTGTTGAATAATAAAAAAGAGGCACAATAACCTGACAATCCTCTTCCATATCTATACCTTCTATACATCTAATATTATAATCTTTGTATAATGACGTTCTTATAAGCCTTCTCCAAATTGTAACGCTAGTTTTTCTTTCTATGAATGCCATTATTGCATCATTCCTGTTTAAATTAATTCCTCCATCATTATATTCTTGCACGCAATCATTTAAATGACAATATGCACACCCTGTCACAATGTCTGCAGATGTTTCTTGCTGTTTTTTCAACAAAAGTTCTATTGCATTCAATTCTACCTAATCATCAGAATCCACATGAAAAATAAGCTCTCCATTGCAAGCATCTACTGCAGTATTTCTTGCTGCGCTCAATCCCCTATTATGTTCATGGTGGATAATTTGAGTTTGTTTAACCCTTTGGGGGTATTCTAATAATATACGCTCTATTATTTGAATACTATTATCTGGTGTATAATCATCTACAAAAATAATCTCAAGATTATCATAAGTCTGCTCAAAAATACTTCGAGCACATCTCTCGATGTATTTTTCAACATTCCATACAGGAACCAGCACGCTTACCATAGGTTCTTTAGATCCAATCATTTTTGTCTCTATAATTAAATCATAGCTTAATCATTTGCAAAAATAATGTTTTTTCAGTACTTTTGCATCAATATATGAAAAATATATTGCACATATTTATCATTTTATCTTTTTTGCTTTCTTGTAAGGGCAATAAAGTTGATAACGTATCGAAGCAAGGCGATACCATCCATTTCAAATATGCAGAAAATATTGAAATGGTGAAATATCCGGATTATACTATCGTTCGACTGAAGAATCCTTGGAATGAAGGGAGCTACTTACATACATATATCTTAACGCAAAAAGGTCGAAAGCAAACACCATATTTAGAAGGTACAAACATTTCATTTCCACTCCAAAAGAGTATCGTTTTCAACACGGCACATGCATCTTTATTGGGAATGCTTGAATCAACCAAGCAAATCAAGGGAGTATGTGACTTAAAATACATGAACTTACCAGAAATTCATCATCTCGTTTCGCAAGATGAAATTGCTGATTGCGGAAATTCCATGTCACCCGATATCGAAAGAATTATCGACTTAAAGGCCGATGCCATATTACTATCACCATTTGAAAACAGTGGTGGATATGGAAGATTAGAGGAAATTGGCATTCCTATTATAGAATGTGCAGACTACATGGAAACATCGGCATTAGGGAGAGCGGAATGGATGAAATTCTATGGCCTTTTGTATGGTTGCGAACAAAAGGCGGATTCTCTTTTCGCAGAAGTGGAAAAGGCTTATCATCAATTTATGAAGCAAGCACAACAATCTACTACTCATCGTTCAATCGTTACAGAAAGAATGACAGGTTCAACATGGTATATTGCAGGTGGCAAAAGTTCCGTTGGTAGATTAATAGCAGATGCAAAAGGCATTTATGCGTGGGCATCAGATACCCATAGCGGGAGTTTGGCATTGCCATTTGAGGCCGTATTAGACAAAGCTGGCGATGCAGATGTTTGGATTTTTAACGATAGTGGTACTACTCCAATGACTTACCAACGGTTATCTGCCGAATTTCATGGTTATACATCTATGAAAGCCTTTCAAAGAAAACAAGTATATGTTGTAAATTCCATGACTGTTCCTTACTTTGAACAAGTATCTTTTCGTCCTGATTGGTTGTTAAGAGACTATATTATCCTTCTACATCCAGATTTGAAATTGGGTAACCTTAAATATTTCAAGCCATTATAAACCATGATTTCAAAAGGTACAAAATGTTTCATCATATTATCCATTGCCATCATCTTGTTATTGATAGCCAATATAACCGTAGGTTCTATCAAAATCCCTATTCGCGACATCTTTGAAATTCTCTTTTCTGATTATCACGGTAAAGAATCTTGGCGGTTCATCATCTTGGAAACACGATTACCCCAAGCGATAACAGCCATGTTGTGTGGAGGAGCATTGTCGGTTAGTGGATTAATGCTTCAAACTGCTTTTAAGAATCCATTGGCAGGACCATCCATCTTCGGTATTTCGGGAGGAGCAGGACTTGGTGTTGCTTTGGTCATGTTGTTATTTGGTGGTACGGTGAGTACCTTATCATTCACTTTCACAGGTTTTTTAGCGGTTTTCATCGCTGCATTTATTGGTGCCATGACAGTAACAGGCATTATCTTTCTATTCTCTATGGTAGTGAGAAGCAATGTTATGCTACTTATAATTGGAATAATGATAGGCTATTTGTCTTCGTCTGGCATTTCCCTACTCAATTTCTTTGCCACAGAAGAGGGAGTACGTTCATACATGGTATGGGGAATGGGATCATTTGGAGGCGTTTCTTTATCACAACTTCCTCTTTTTACGACCATTGTCATCATTGGACTCATTGGGGCTTGCCTGTTAATAAAGCCACTAAACGCTTTATTGTTGGGTGAACGATATGCAGAGAATTTAGGCATTAATACGATTCGCATACGTAATCTATTACTGATAGTGACTGGGTTATTAACCGCCATAACCACCGCTTTTTGCGGTCCCGTTTCGTTTATTGGCTTAGCCGTTCCACATATCGCTCGCCTCCTTCTGCAAACAGACAATCATCGACTCTTACTCCCCATCACCATCCTCACAGGTGCTGCCATTGCTCTTTTATGCAACATCATTTGCTATTTACCTGGCAGCAACGGCATCATACCTCTCAATGCTGTAACCCCATTAATTGGAGCCCCTGTCATTATTTATGTGATTGCGCGGAAAAGATAGAACAAACTACTTGTAAAACTGAATGCATACAGGTTTATCCACTTTGATTCGTTTTCGAGTCTTCTTGAGCATTCCCGTTTTCTTGTTCCGTTCGTAAACTTGGATTACATTATCGTCCCTACAAGCACACAAAAGATATTTTCCATTGGGAGTGATATTGAATTGACGGGGATGGATTCCCGTTTCTTGATAACCAACCTTTTTAATCTTTCCCGTTTTCTTGTCAACAGAGAAAATGGCAATTCCATCATGCTCAAGTCGATTGCTTGCATAAAGGAATTTCCCATCTGGCGACAAATGGATGTCTGCTCCCCCTCCCGCATTGATTGTATCCGTTGAAATCTCTTGGACAAATTCCAATTCACCTGAATTATATTTGAGAACTGTCACCTTACTCGACAATTCCCCCATTAAATACATATATTGATTGTCCTTACTGAAAACAAAATGACGAGGACCAGTGCCAAGATTGACGTTGAATGGCTTGAAAACACGAACAGAATCCAATCTATGGTTATCAAGTCTTAGTAGTTGGTCACCGCTAAAATCAGTCATGAAAATGTATTTCCCATCTGGCGAAAACTGTACACAATGTATGTGCGGTTCTTTTTGTCGAATAGTATCAGGACCTCCACTACTACCCGTTGCCAAAGTAATAACGCTATCCAAGGCATTATTTTTCAGCATGAATTCACTCATCGAACCACCAGAATAATTAGCGGTCAACACCTGTTTTCCATCTGTTTCCACATAACACGGATCTTCCCCACCCGTCTTCATCGAATTAATGACCTTCATCTTACCAGTTCCTTTCTCGTATGAAATGGCATAAACAGATGCATTTTCGTCATTAGTTTCACTAACAGCATAAAGCACTTTGCCATTTTGACTAAATGTTAGATAAGATGGGTTCTGTATTTCTAATGATGATAAAGATTTCACTTTTCCAGATTCTTGGTCAAATACGTATGAATAAATACCTTTACTATGTCCGTCCGTATAAGTACCAACGACCATCTGTATAGGATCTTCTGGTTGCACCTCTTTGTTTTCATTACAAGAAAACAATACAAAAAGCAAAAACAACCAACTATAATTCTTATTTATCATGAAAATAGTCCGTTTGAGTGCCCAAAATTAAAAAAAAAAGTTTGACCACCGAATTTTTTTAAGAGAATAATTCATTTTCAATTACTATTAACACGTATATTTTAACAAAACAAACATTTATTTATTATATTGCATTTAAAATTGTAAAAAAAATAGTACTTTTGCATCCAAATAAAAAAAATGAGAGATAATAGCGTAACGATTGCAAAAGGAATCACCATCATGTTAATGGTAATGGGACATTCTGGATGTCCTATTTGGCTAAACAATTATTTACTCATGCTTAGGATGCCTTTGTTCTTTTTCATGAGTGGCTATTGTTTTAAGGTAGCATACCTACATGATGGTCAAACATTCATGAAAAGGAGAATTAAAGGTATTTACTGGCCATTTGTCAAATGGAGTACCTTTTTCCTACTTGCCCACAATGTGTTTTATTATTTAAATATCTTCAATAACGAATTTGGTTATCACGACATTCCTTCATATCTTTACTCATGGCAAGAAATTGCGACAAGATTCTTTCGCATCGTTTTTAGTATGATTGTCAATGATCCATTCCTTGGATATTGGTTCTTAAGATCTCTTTTCTGGGGATCTATCTTCTTTTATTTGACACGAAAAGTTATCAATAATCCCATCGTGGGAGTCATATTATTATTGAGCATAACGTTTATCATGTCATACTGCCATCTCCAAGTTCCTTTCTTTAGAATAAATAAAACAGACCTTCTTGCCTCATTCTTTATCATGTGTGGGCATTTATTTAAATCCAACAAAATTGAAATTAAGACATCTTTACCTTGGCTTTTAGGATATGCAGTTCTCATTGCTTTGGGTGCTCTATATTACCCCACTCGTATGAATTCATTCGACCACATAAACTTACTACCCTATGCTGCATGTGCCTTAATGGGAACTTTAATGATTTTTGGCATCAGTAAACACATCGTCAAACATGAAGGCAAGAGATATGTCAACTTCCTCATCTATGTAGGTAACCACACATTCGAAGTTCTCACATGGCATCTATTGGCATTTAGACTTGTCTCTCTGATTATAATTTTCATTTATGGAATGCGCATACAACATTTAGCAGAGGCAATGACCATCCACTTTTATGCTTGGAAAGGATGGTGGGTAGCATATACTATTATCGGAATTGCAGTACCAATAATATGGACATATTACCTCTCCAAATACAAACATAAACTCAATTGGAAAACTATCATATTTGACAAATGAAGGAAAAGGATTTTGAAACACTTTGGAAGGAAAACAAGAAAAGGATTCTCGAAGCAGACCCTGAATATCGAAAGATAATTGATAGTTACAAAATGAATAGTAGCGCAGATTGGTTGCTATTTGCCTTACCTGCCGTTGTTGCCATCATCATTTTAGATTGGAATCCATTTCAACGAGAGTTGGTGAATTGGCTTATCGGTGCCATTGCAGCCATCGTTACATTTGCTCTATGCGTATGGATCAAATCCATCATCTCAGGAAATCGTTCTCTTGATGAAGTAGAAAAAGAGATAAAAACACGTTGTATGTCTAATTATGAGAAAACTGGGAAATTAGAGTAATTACACATACATAAAATCTGCCATAATAGAATCGCTGACAAACAATCCTTTTTTTGTAAGTCTAATGTTCTCACCTTCTTGAGCGAGCAAACCTTGATTGATAAATTTCTGGGCACGCGCCATGAGATAATCCCTATGATGGTCGGTGAGACTTGCCAAATTGATTCCTTCGTTTGTGCGCAAAGCTGTTGTTACCGTATCATCGAAACGCATGTCTTCCGTCAAAAATTCTCTTTCCGCAGGTATTTCTCCCCGTTGGATAGATTGTATATATTGCTGAATTTCAGCCACATTCCATTGTCTGGAATCGATGTCGTATGAATGGGCGGCAGCACCTATTCCTAAGTAAGGGATTCCTTGCCAATAACTGCTATTGTGGCGAGAACGATAACTGCCATGCTCCTTTTTCAAGGCGAAATTACTGATTTCATAATGCTCAAAACCAGCCTTTTCCAGTTTTTCCATGAGTAGTTCATACATCTTTACGCTCAATTCATCTTCCTCATCTTGATTCACCAATCCATTTTCGATTTGTTTACTCCTTATATTATATAAAGGTGTACCTTCCTCATACATCAAACTATAAGCAGAGATATGCTCTACATGAAGATTCAAGGCTTGTTCTATATCACTCTCCCACTCCTCTAATGTTTCATTCGGAAAACCAAACATCAAATCGATACTGATGTTTCCAATTCCTGCTATTCTCAATCTTTCAATGGCTTTCAACACCTGTTCTGAAGAATGTCGCCTTCTCAAAAACTTCAACCGTTCATCGTTGAACGTTTGAACGCCCATACTCACTCGATTAATTGGCAATTCTCTCAAGGCTTCGGCAAACGAAGGAGTTACATCTTCAGGATTACATTCGATGGTTATTTCCGCATCATCATCTACATGAAAATGATTATCTATACATTTGAAAATGTCATGAAGATGACTGATGGACAATTGCGAGGGTGTACCCCCACCTATATATATAGTAGATAATTGTTGAAACAATACATTCCTACTTCTCATTTCCATTTCATGGCATAATGCATTTATGTAAGAATCACGTAAAGATAGGTGTGTTGTAGAGTAAAATCCGCAATAAAAACACCTACTTTCACAAAATGGGATATGTATATAGAGTCCAGCCGCCATCTTAAATAGAGTTTTTACATATAATGTAAAATACTAATTCGTTATATTAATGTGATTATTTGTTAGAAACTCTTTAATATCTGATGCTAGAATTTTAGAAAAATTTTTTGCCCCAAATTCATTTAAATGAACATAATCATAAAACAAATATTCTTTTCCAACAAACCTATTATCATTACTATAATCTAAGAAGAGAATGTTATTTTGTTTACATATCTGTTTGATACAATTATAATCAACAGATTTTTCGTACATAGAAGGAGACAGGACGAATATCATAAAACTCTCTTTAGGTTTATCCAAAACGATTTTTTTCAAATACTTTATTTTAATAGGGTCGATTTCCATTTTCACATCATTCATATCGTTTTTTTCTGTTTTCTGCGACACGGAAGTTTTTATTTTTGAACCATGAAGTGCAGAGTAACCATCATCAGAAAATCTATTTCGGCTTCGATAAAAATAATTTATTAACAAATCACATAGTGTCGAATTATATCTGTAGCAATTTAATAACATCTTATATTTACTATATTTATCAACAGCATAAAAAAGAGAATCAATTGATTTATTTGTACCATAATCAATTTTTAAAAAATCTAAATACCTTGAATTATCATTTTTTTCCAAATCATATCCTTTAATAACATCCATTATAATGATTTTAGGATGATACCGTTTATAAATTGTTTCCAACCTACCATATTCATATATTATACCATTGCCTTTTTGACCACAATTGTATACAGACATCTTTAGTTCTTTACTTAAAATATTAGGAACATAATGATAGGTTGCTTTTGATGAACCCATGATGATTATATCTTCATTCATTATATATCTAATATAATTCTCACGAGCATATTTATCTCCTGCCTTTGATTCAAGTTTACGGAATAACACTCCTGCGAATTGATCTGCCATGAATAAAAGGATGATAAAAACCAAAAACTTAATCGAAAATTGTTTTAAACTCATTTTTAAAATTGCATATAAATAAATTGACTATTATCAAAAACACCTGCCGCTAAAATTAGCAAGCAGATAAAAATATAAGAAGCGTATCTAACAATAATACTATCATTATCAAAGAAATGGAATCTATTTGGGAAAAACTCATCTAAAACATCTTTAATAATTAAAAAAAGCAAGCCCAAAGCACAATATTCAAGGGCAGGAGTAGCATCACGTCCAACGAAAGGCATTCCATAGGAAGTAAATATTTTTTTTATAGCATACATAGTATCATTTACACTAGGTAATCGAAAGAACATCCATGCTAAGTTAATTAGGCAAAAAGTAACGGCAATCTTAACGCTCTTACCAAACCATCCATATTTACATTTTTGTTGTCCCATCGCTTTCTCGATGATTTGAAGAATACCATGCAGACATCCCCAAACGATATAAGTCCAGTTAGCACCATGCCAAATGCCACTCACAAGGAATGTAATAAAGATGTTCCAGTAATTCCTTATCTTACTACATCGACTCCCTCCTAAAGGGATATAAACATAATCTTTGAGCCAAGTACTTAGCGAAATATGCCACCGATGCCAGAAGTCTGTTACACTTACAGCCAAATAGGGTCTATTGAAATTATTCATAACATTATATCCCATTGATTTTGCAACTCCAATAGAAAGAAGTGAGTAACCAGCAAAATCACAATAAATCTGAAATGAGTATAATACAGAAGCCAAAAGAATTGATGTTCCATTGTGATTATCTAAATTACTGTATATTGCATCAACATATATTATAGCTCTATCTGCAAAAACAAGCTTTAGAAAATAACCCCACAACATCATTTTTAATCCCGATGTAATATTATAGCCATCAAATTTGACTTTTTCATTAAATTGAGTCAACATGTTTCCTGCTCTTTCTATAGGTCCTGCTAACAATTGTGGGAAAAAAGATATGTATAATGATAATAAATGGAAGTCTTTTTCTGCAACGATTTTACCTTTATAAACATCTGAAATATAACTTATAGTCTTAAAAATATAAAAAGAAATTCCAATAGGAAGTATAATATTAAATTGCTCTTTTGTACCTCCCCAACCAAAGGCACAAACTATATCATTTAATATAGAAACCAAAAAATTGGTATATTTAAAATAAAGAAGTATGCAAACATTGATAATTATCGCCAAAAAAACGAATAATTTCTTTTTTCTTTCACTATTCGAAGTATCTATTAGAATACCTGAAAAATATGTCACTATAATACTTCCCAATAGTATTAATGTATAATATGGACTAAGATTTGAATAAAACCAAAAACTTGCAATAAGTAAAAACCAAGTTCTCAAATTATTATTGTTAATTAAATAATATACAATACATACTAACGGGAAAAAAAGGAGAAAAGCCAATGTGTTAAACAACATAATTACAATAAAAACTAATGAACATTTATTATATATGATATATCTAATTTGCTACAAAATTACTAATAAGTTATAAAAGATAAACTATTTTTTTAGATTTCTTTTGCTATTCGTTCAAAAATGAGTAATTTTAACGCCGATTTTGCAAATATGTCACATAAATCAGTGAATTTTCACTAATAACATAAAATCTATTGATATGCGTATTTATCAAACCAATGAAATTAAAAACATTGCCTTAATTGGCAGTGCGGGTTCCGGCAAGACCACTCTTGCCGAGTCTATGCTTTTTGAGAGTGGTATTATCAAACGCCGTGGTACTGTAGAAGGAAAAAACACGGTGAGTGATTATTTCCCAGTTGAACAGGAATATGGTTATTCCGTGTTTCCAACCGTATTCCATGTAGAGTGGAACAACAAAAAGCTGAACATCATTGATTGTCCTGGTTCTGACGACTTCGTTGGTGGAGCCATCACCGCTTTGAACGTAACCGACCAAGCTGTCATTCTCGTTAATGGCTTGTATGGTCCCGAAGTGGGTACGATGAATGCTTTCCGCAACACCGAGAAACTCCAGAAACCAGTTATCTTCCTCATCAACCAACTCGACCGTGAGAATTGCGATTTCGATATGGTAATCTCTAACATGAGAGAAATCTATGGCTCAAAATGCGTCATCGTACAATATCCTATTGCAACAGGCCCTGGTTTCAATGCCGTTATCGACGTATTGTTAATGAAGAAATACAGTTGGAAGCCCGAAGGTGGAGCACCCATCATTGAGGATATTCCTGCTGAGGAAATGGACAAGGCACAAGAATTGCATGCTGCTTTGGTAGAAGCTGCTGCAGGAAACGACGATGCTTTGATGGAGAAATTCTTCGAGGAAGAGTCATTGACAGAAGACGAAATGCGTGAAGGTATCCGTAAGGGTCTCGTTTCTCGTTCTATCTTCCCCATCTTCTGTGTTTGCGCAGGCAAAGACATGGGTGTACGCCGCTTGATGGAATTCCTCGGCAACGTTGTTCCTTTCGTTAACGACATGCCAACCGTTGCCAATACCAATGGCGATGCTATTAAGCCAGATTCAAATGGTCCAGAGTCAATCTTCTTCTTCAAGACGGGTATGGAACCACACATTGGTGAAGTTTCTTACTTCAAGGTGATGAGTGGTAGCGTAAAACCAGGTGATGATTTGACGAATGCCGACCGTGGTTCTAAGGAACGTATGGGACAGATTTACGCTTGCGCTGGTGCCAACCGTATTCCTGTTGACGAGATGAAGGCTGGCGACATCGGTTGTACCGTAAAACTGAAGGACGTAAAGACTGGCAACACATTGAATGGTAAAGATTGCGACTGGAGTTTCAACTATATCAAATATCCAAACTCTAAGTATTCACGTGCCATCAAGTCGGTTAGTGCTTCTGACATGGAGAAGATGATGGCTGCTCTGCAGAAGATGCGCCAAGAAGACCCGACTTGGGTAGTTGAGCAATCCAAGGAACTTAGACAAACCATCGTTCACGGTCAAGGTGAGTTCCACCTTCGTACGTTGAAGTGGCGTTTGGAAAACAACGAGAAGTTGCAAGTGAAATACGAGGAGCCAAAGATTCCTTATCGTGAAACCATTACTAAGACTGCTCGTGCCGACTATCGTCACAAGAAGCAATCGGGTGGTGCAGGCCAGTTTGGTGAGGTTCACTTGATTGTTGAACCTTACACAGAAGGAATGCCAGATCCTGTAGTTTATAAGTTCAATGGCCAGGAATTCAAGATGAACATCAAGGGCAAGGAAGAAATTGACCTTGAATGGGGTGGAAAGCTCGTATTTATTAACTCCGTGGTGGGTGGTGCTATTGATGCTCGTTTCATGCCAGCCATCTTGAAAGGTATCATGGAACGTATGGAACAAGGTCCACTTACTGGTTCTTACGCTCGCGACGTTCGCGTTATCGTTTACGACGGAAAGATGCACCCAGTAGACTCCAATGAACTTTCATTCATGTTGGCAGCACGTCAAGCATTCTCAGCAGCCTTCAAGGAGGCAGGTCCTAAGATTCTTGAGCCAATCTATGACCTTGAGGTATTGGTACCCGCAGACTACATGGGTGACGTAATGAGCGACTTGCAAGGTCGTCGTGCCATCATCATGGGTATGGACAGCGAAGCAGGTTATCAGAAGTTGACCGCAAAGATTCCTTTGAAGGAACTCTCAAGCTATTCTATTGCCCTGAGTTCTCTCACTGGTGGTCGTGCTTCATTCTCTACCTCATTCTCCAGCTACGAGCTTGTGCCCAACGACATCCAGCAGGCACTTATCGCTCAGCACGAGGCAGAAGAGAAAGAAAACGAATAATTACGTTCTTCATACATATTTTAAAAGAGCATCCGTCATTGGATGCTCTTTTTGTATATACCATAAGCAGCCCATATATATACAGCAAACATAAATGGGTAATGATAACGTGGGGAAATAGAAAAAACACAAGTCGATAATGTTCCAAGTATAAAGACCAATAACAAATATCCCTTGTCCGTAAAAATCTCTTTTTTATACTTGAAGACAGTTATAATAAAGATAAACAGAACGAGATAATAGATCAATGATTTAAGAATCATGATTGGAATCCGTTGAATCAACAACGATCTGTCCATTTTACCATAAACAGTCTTATCTACTACGCTATATCCACCAACAATAGGTCTGTCAGCCCAAGAGTCTTCAATAAACAATCCTCCCAATTTCAAAAAAAAGAGACTTGCACATCTAACCGGATGTTCTTTTATCCATTCCAAACTACGAGCTTTCCATATAGAGTCTTTTTGCAGATAAGTATACTGTTTTCTATTTTTGATATACATGTTTTGACTTTTATCACGAAGCAAAGACATAGCAACACCTCCGTATGCTTTATCATTTGAAGTCATAATCAAATTAACTCCTGAAGACGTAGACTGATATGCGAAATACCCCATGCGTTGTTTTGATGACCAACCTATTAATAACACGATAGCTAACAATGGTACTATCAATGCTACATAATATTTAAAAGGTGATTTTTTTAGGAAAAGGAACAACAACATCACCGATAAGAAGATGATAGCCAATGGCCTTACCCAATTTGCTAATGCCAAAAGTATACCCGCCATCATTAACATGGGAACCTTACGTTGATAAACGAGGGAAAAGGAAGTCAATGCCAAGAACAAGAATGGTATTTCCGTTCCTGAAGGCAGTACACTCATGATATTAGAATATGTCAAACAAAACAAGCTAATGGCAATGTAAGCTGTTTGTTGGTTAAATATTTTTTTTGCAAGATACCAAATATTCCACAATATTCCAATATTCATTAGTAAATTCAAGAGGTAATTCAGTTTGAAGGAACCAAACAACTTCATTTCCAAAATAAGAAGATTAATCAATCCTGGAGCCCAGATCATATCGCTATAGACATCATCAACACTGGGATACCATACCCCTTTATTGAAACATTTGGTAGCTATTTTCAAATATGCCCCTTGGTCAGAGCCTTGTTTTACTTCCCAAAAATAAAAAATCAGGGCAATTTGCGCTATCAACCAAACACACACGGAAACGCGAGCCACATTCTTGCAACTTAACCAATCATTATTTTTTACATTTTTCAAAAAAGTCATCATTTCAATTGATTAAACACGTTCGCGGCAAAATTAAGCATTTTATTCATTCTTTCCAAACTATTTCCTTAAAAGTCGTTCAAAAATATTGAAATCTCACACATTATTAGTAACTTTGCAACCAAATTATAAAAAAAGATGGATCAAGCAAATTGTTCTCCTATAAAAAAAAGTAAAAGAATTGAATTCATAGATCTTGCAAAAGGGTTTTGCATCATACTTGTGGTGTTAACTCATGTCAACACCCATTTTCACATAAAATATCCTCTTCAGATGGAGTTGCAAGTATTTAGAATGCCCCTGTACTTTTTTTTATCGGGTTTATTTTTCAAACAATATGAAAACTTAGTTGGTTTCATTAAAAGGAAAATCAACAAGTTACTTATTCCTTTTCTGTTTTTCTATCTAATAGGTGCCGTTTTAATCCCTAACATTCTACACGTTTTCGGCTACGATGTTAGAAATGCAAACGTATTGGGAATCAGATCGTTATATACATTCCTAATACCAGAACAAAGAAATTTTCCGAATGGTCCAATTTGGTTTCTTCTATGTCTATTTAACGTTAATCTGATATTCTATTGTATTTTTCTATTATGTAAGAAATTGAAAGACTATTTTGTCATTGGCTTGTTGGTTTGCTCTATGAGCATTGGTAGTTTTGGCTTTTATTTAGGCACACAGAATATTTATCTGCCCTTATTTCTTGATACGGCGTGTACTTCCCTCCCCTTTTTCTGCTTTGGCTATTTATTTCGAGCCCATTCTACCATTTTAGTTCCTAATAAGCACGACAAGTATCTTCCGATATGGACGATTGCTTGTTTTATCTTTATTTATCTTTTTGCTATCAAGGTTTCATACCATTTCAATCATTTCAACGGCTCTATGATTGCTTTATATTCATGTGGTTTGATTGGTACTTTATTTGTTATTTTTTTATCCAAGATACTTAAAAGACTCCCATTGGTTTCTTATTGGGGAAGATATTCTATCATTATTTTATGTACACACAACTTGGTAGTACAATTCTTGGCTATTTTTTTAAAACAACTGCCAATAAGCAAGGAAGCTATGTGTTTTAGCAACCTTATTATTACAATGCTTTTGTATTTATTAATTATACCATTCTGCATAAAATACCTTCCATACGTTACGGCCCAGAAAGACGTTATCAAAGTATAAGCTTTGTTAGATGGTAATTTGTTATTGCCATAATAAATTGAGAAAAACCTCATTCGTAATGCGCCAAGTCGAAATAAATATTAATATTCGGATAATTTTTTGTTAGATTTTCTTGGAGGTAACGAATATTTTGATTAATTTTGCAACGTTATAATTTTTAAAGAGTATAACAAAGGAAAATATATCGAACAATAAAAATTGACAGATTATTTCCTGATTTGCAAGATAATTGCAGCAAACTAAAGAGAAAAGTAATAATATAAACATATCAATAATAATGAAAAAGTACGAAAAACCATTCGTTAAGGAGTCCGAAATTGAATTGGATGAGATTTTAGCTGGATCAGAGTACCAAGGTGAAACAAACGGTAACAACAATGAACCCGTTGAAGGTGAAGGTACAGAAGGAGGCTACGGTGTGAAAAACATCAATGTGTGGGAGTAAAACAACTTCTTCACATCATTTAAATAGAGCATGCATTGCAATAAATAAATTATTAACACTTTAATTAAAGGATTATGAAAAAGTACGAAAAACCCGAAATCAAAGAGGTTGAATTAGAACTTCTTCCCATCCTCGCAGGTTCTGACATCCCCGGTGGCGGTGGAGGCGGAGAAGGTGGAGGTGACATCGGTGAAGACTGGTAAACAACCTTTATCTTTGATTCAAAGAAAGTATGAAGTCGCAGGGCAATTCCCTGCGACTTCTTTGATGTATATAGGCCTCTCCCCTGCCCTCTCCCAAGGAGAGGGAGATTTAGGAATCCCCTTAATGGGATTCAGCCTTCACTGGCAATGATAGACGAAGAATCGCCCGATGACAGCGATTTTGCTCCACATTTCAAGAGTCAATGTAGCCTTTCTGAACGAGGTGGTGAAGGATGTGAAGGATAGAATAGTAACTTTCGCATAAAGAAAATACATTTAGGTCGGGGGTAAATAATTTCCTATAAGGAAAGTTACTATTTCTTCCTTCACTTCCTTCACCGTTGAAACATAGGACTTATTTCCGCCTCGCAAATGATACACTTAGACAGCGTAAACGATACATTTATATGGCATAAACAGCTCTTTTTTGAATCCCATTGTTGTTGTGTGTGACAGATGTGACAGATAGATATATAACTTTCGCATAAAGAAAAAACATTTAGGTCGGGGGTAAATAATTTCCTATAGAGAAAGTTGTGTTTTCTTCTGTCACATCTGTCACAGGCAAGCAAAGGCAGAGTGTTAAATGTTTAGTGTTGAGTGTTTAATGTTGAGTGTTGAGTGAGTAAATAGCCTAATTGTGAATTGAGAATTAAGAGTAATCTCTTGCTTCTTGCTTCTAACTTTCAGTAAGTAGGTAACTAAAAAACACTTAACTGTTTTAAAAGTTTTAGTTAACTGTTTCTATAGAAATACTTAACTGTTTTGAGAGTTTTAGTTAAGTGTTACTCAGAGTTGTCATTTTGGGCAGTGTAGTTTAACGATTTTAGTTGACTACTTGGAGTCTTACTTATGATAAGGGTTGACTGTGTTAAACTAAATTTTTAATTCACGTTGACTCGACTTTACGTTAGTCATAAACAGGGTTTACATCAACACTTTGAAACAAGTGAGTGTAGCAGTAACAGCTCAGCACCCCATGGCATGAAGACTAAAATCTTCAAAAATCTTCATAAATCTTACGAAAAACTGTACTGGAATCTGTACAGGATCATCATTATTGTTAGATTTTTGAAGATTTTTGTTCGTGGTAAAGGAGGGGTGCTGAGTAGTTACGTGTAGCAGGCGAATTGTTAATATTCAAAAATAATTGCTCGGAAAACAGCGTTATTTCAATAATTCTTTGTATTTTTGCGCCCGCAATGCGAAAAATATAGTTTTTATTGACAAAAAATCTTTAATTAAAGAAATGAAAAAGTACGAAAAGCCATCCATCAAAGAGATGAAATTGGATATTCAACCAATCCTTGCAGGTTCAAATATACAACCGTCAGGTCCCATTGGTGAAGGATGGTAAAGAATGTTTTCTGAGTTAATTGGAATGGAGTCGTGGATTGCCTACGACTTTTTTCATTATATACCCTTTCACTCAATTATACCAAACTCCCATAAATCATTATTTACTTTGAAAATTTTGTTAAACCATTAATTATTTGTACCTTTGTAACCATTTAACAACAGTATTTTCTTTGAGCTGCGAGAATTTTTCTCAAAAGTGGTTTTCAATAGTCTACGTATTATTTCACCCGACATACAATTGGGAGAGGAGAAATTATATATATACATGGAAACCAAATAATTAGAGTTCAAGATAACTATTATGAATTTAACAAAAACAAAAAAACAAGTTATTGTTCTTTATGGCAGTTCTTTAATAGGACTTGTTGTTGGGGTTTTAGTTTCCATTCTCAACACAAGGAATTTAGCACCCGCCGAATATGGTGATGTTAGATATGTCAACAACATTATTTCTTTTTTCTCGGGTCTTTTATTGTTTGGCTATTTTATTTCAGGAAGCCGATTATTGGCGCTTTCTCAAAGTGAGCAAGAAACTCGTGAAATAAAAGGTATTTTGGTAACCATATTGGCAATTTCCAATTTCATATTGATGCTTTTTGTTGCCTTATGCGGCTTATTTCATCAATTCTATTTATGCAAAGAGTTCTTTTATCTCTTTTACTTGTCAATACCTGTATGTGGTGGCGTTTCATTATTAATTAATTACGTCAACACATCTTCCCAAGGAGACAATAGCATCTATACCATTGCCTGTGCAAGATTATTACCATCATTGTCATACCTAATCATTGCTTCCATTATTTTCCTCAATTTTGGGGCAACAAGAGAATTGATGCTGTTACTTCATAATAGTATCTTTTTTGTCGTTTTAGCTATTATTATCTATCTAAACAAGCCATCATTCAAGAACTTAAAACAGAATTTCAAAAAACTTCATGAAGAAAACAAGAAATACGGATTGCAAGTATATTATGGAGCATTAGCCAACATTTCGATTGGGTATATTGCTGGTATCACATTGGGATTATTTAATAAAGACAACGCTAACGTAGGATTTTACACATTAGCATTAACAATATCCATGCCCCTCCAAATGCTCCCCCAAGTTATTGGAACAACATACTTCAAACAATTTGCTTCGCAATCTTCAATTCCTCCCAAAGTGATTCGATATTCATTTGTCTTAGCAGCATCAACACTTATTGGTTATGTCTTTTTAATCTATCCCGTTGTTGGAATTCTATACGACAAATCTTATTCCTTAGTTGCTCAATATGCATCTTTATTGGCATTTGGTACTACTTTTCAAGGTCTTGGTGACATTTTCAACCGTTTCTTAGGAGCTCACGGACAAGGTGTATGGATAAAAAATGCAGCATTTATATCAGGAGGCATACTAATTACTGGTTTTACCTTAGGAATTTATCTTTGGAATATCAATGGAGCCATCTTCACCCGCATTATCAGTTCCATGACTTATTTTGCAGCCATGGTCTTCTATTATAAATTTTACACAAATAAACAAGTCATAAATGGTAACCCTATTTAAACAAGATAAAATCGGCACATTTGAGTATTTTTATTTTTTTGTCATGATAATTTACATGGCTCAAATGGATAATAACACTGCTCGAATGATTGCAGGATTATCAAGTCCTTATATTCCTTTCCTTCTTCCTATAATACTAACTTTTATTCTGTTAGACAGAAACAAGGTCAAATTTAACGATAAAAGGCTACTCAATATATTATTAGTTTTTGCATTGTGGACTGTACTATTATTTTCCCATAAATCTACCTATAGTAGTCATCAATACTCCTATTATTTTTTCTTATTTTATAGCATAGTAATAGCATACATTCACATTCAAGTATTTGGGAAAAAAATGCTTATCATATATGAAAACATTATGGTTAAACTATGTTTAATTGCTATAGTCATTTGGTTTTTATGTATTTTATTTCCTGGAGTACAATCTTACCTCAGAGGATTTCCAGAAACTTCTTTAGGGAATAATTTTCTATATTTATATAATTGTATTAATCCATCAAACAATCAACTTAATGTTAGCTATGGTATAGTAAGAAATGCTGGCTGCTCATGGGAACCAGGTCGCTTTGCAATCATGGTGATTTTGGCTTTGTTCTGCAATCTCGTTAGAAATGGAATTAAGTTCAAAGGTAATGTAAGTGGAATCATACTACTATTAACCCTATTATCGACACAATCCACAACGGGTTATATCTCAGCCATTGTATTATATAGCATTTTTCTTTTTAAAAAAATAAGCTTAATGAGGGTTGTGACTTTTTCATTAATTTTCATTCCTCTATTTTATCAACTTTCTAAACTCGAATTCATGCAAGAGAAGATTGAAAGTCAATTGGATTTGAATACAGAATTAAGGAAATCTAATGAAGTGATTGATTACGTCAACAAAACAAACAAATCTAACGAATATGTAAGTTCATTGGGACGTTTTCAATCTATGTATTATGAGCTTATTAATATTCAAATGGATCCTATTCTCGGATATGGACGAAATTCAGGAAAAAGTTATTTTGCCCAAAGGATTTCAGCAAACTTCACATTACCAGGAGGATTATTAAAGATATTTGGCCAACACGGTATTCCATTGGGAATCCTTATATATATTATTTTGTATAAGTCATCTGCAGCGATAGGAAGAGATTTTAAGATAAGAAAAAGTGCTTTGTTCATTATTTTCTTGCTCTCACTAACATCATATGGTTTTTTTACCGTTCCAATATTCACAGCATTTTGGTTTTATGGATTATTCAAGAAGGAAGAAAAACCTATGATAGATGATAAAGAAAATGGAGATAATACAGAAGAATTAGCAACAGAAGCAAGCGTTATCAAAGCCACAGAATGAGAATCTATTTCATTCTTAAAAACACATATCCAATAGGTATGGCAAGTACCACCAGAGTACATGCGTATGGAATGGGACTTAAGAACCAAGGGCAAGAAATTCATGTGCTACTACCTATTTCCTTAGAACCTCATGGCAGTAAACAAAAGAACATTCATCATGAGGGATTTGACGAGAATGGTGTCCATTATAAATACATGTCTGGCTCTTCTCTCCGTGGGAACAATATCATCAAGCGACAAATCAATGATCAATATGGATATGGGCATACACTCCTCTATCTTCTGAAGCATCTCAAAAACGATGATCAGGTGATTATCTATGAAGGAGGATGGATTTGGCAGTTGTTATGTATAGTCATCGTTCACCTCAAAGGTGCAAAGGTGGCGATGGAGTTAAATGAACTACCGTATGTGTTTGGTCAACAAACCAAGAAAAAGATTGCCAAACGCGAACGAATGTTGAAATATGTATTTCCACGATATGACCAGTTCATCATTATCTCCGAAGCACTACAACAAGTGGCCCAGCAATATGCGCCCAAGGCGAAAGTCATCAAAGTGCCCATCATCGTGGAAGACATCATTGATTCCAACAAAGAAGAAACAAGTCCAATTGACTACCCCTATATCCTTCATACAGGAACATTAACACAAAACAAAGACGGGATATTAGGACTAATAGAAGCATTCGGGAAAGCTTGCCAACAAACGGACATTCCCATCCAATATTTGTTTACAGGATATTTGGAAAAATCACCACAGAAAGAATACATCCAAAAACTATTGGTGAGATATCACATTGAAGACAGAGTGAAATTCTTGGGGTACTTGGAAATGGATGAACTTAGACGTTATCAAAGACATTGTTCACTTTGTATCATCAACAAATTCAAGACCTTACAAAACAAATACTGTTTTTCCACCAAATTAGGAGAATATTTGGCATTTGCCCGTCCTGTCATTATCACCAACGTGGGCGAAGCCATGAACTATCTGAAAGATGGTGAGAATGCATACGTCATTGAACCCAACGATACGGATTTGATGGCGGAAAAGATATTAGAGGTATTCAGTCATCCCAATCAAGCAGCTCAAATTGGGAAGGCAGGACAAGAACTTGCCAGAAACACCTTTCATTGCGATGTTCAAGCCAAACGGCTCATCACCTTTTTTCAATCCGCATGAAAATCCTTCACGTCATTCCAAAGCTATCATCAGGAGGAGCAGAGCGATTTGTCACTGATTTGGCAAATGAATTGACGAAATATGAAGATTGTGAAATAACTTTGCTGACATTCAAAAAAGAATCAGAAGAAAACTCTTTTTACAAACAAGAACTGTCAGAAAAAGTGATCTATAAAAACTTGAGAATACAAAAAACCAAGTTTAAAGACCTTTTTAAGATATATCGAGCCATCAAACAAGAAAAACCAGATATCGTACACTATCATTTGGCTGGTACACTCAACTTGATGTTGCTCACAATCCTTCTCTATCGCAAACCGATATATATAGAGACCATTCATAGTGACATTCGGGCCATCATCGGAATCAAGAAAAAAGACAGATGGATTAAATCGTTTTGTTACAAAAGAGGATTGGTTCATGTTTGCACCATCACCCCATCAAATGGAGTCGATTTCAAAAATTACTATCATCGTGACTGTGCTGCCACCATTGTCAATGGAAGGAATGCATCTGCTCCAAGTAAGATGTTTGAAGCAAGAAAAAAAGAGATTGAAGGATTTAAGAAGACCAATAACACATTGGTATTTACACATATAGGGAGGTTCACGAAAGCAAAGAATCAAAGACTGCTTATTACGGCTTTCAACAACTTTGTTCGTCGTGGGAACGATGCCATCCTCCTTATCATTGGTAATGGCTTTGACACTCCCCGAGGAAAAATATACCAAGCACACGCATGTGAAAACATCCACTTCTTGGGTGAGCAACATGACGTTCAAGATTACCTGATGAATAGTGATGGCTTTTGTCTCTCCTCCATCTTCGAAGGAATGCCCATCACGTTGATAGAAGCATTTGCCTGTGGATGTATTCCCATTTCCACGCCTGTATGTGGAGCTATTGACTTTATAGAAAACGGAAAAACAGGATTTCTCTCCAAAGACTATAGTAAGGAATCGTATTTAGAATCATTGGAAGATTTTGCCCATCATCATCAATTGATTAACAAGAATGATTTGATAAATATTTTTCACATTCATTTCGCCATGAATATTTGCGCAGAAAAATACCATTCTTTGTATTCAAAGTTATTAAAATAAGTTATACTATTCCTAATATAGACATGGAAAGAATGTTGTGATAGTTGGAATTAACTTCATTAATGAAGCTAAAAGATTTTAAGATTGGATTATTATAAAAACAATAATAGAACAAACATAACACTTTTTTATAATGAAAAGAACAATAAATGTTTTGTGGACAGGAGGTCTAGATAGTTCATGTAGAATTGTAGAACTATCTCAATCTGACATCATTGTACAACCATATTATATGTTAGATAAAGGGCGTAAATCCACCAAACAAGAACTTAGAGCCATTAAAAATATATCAAAAATAATCCGTAATAATCCCAACACAAAATGTGACCTGAAAGACCCTATCATTACAGACATTAACAGTATTAAAGAAGATTCTGTTATTACAAATGCTTGGAAAATTATTCATGCCAAGTATTCTCTTGGAATTCAATATGATTGGCTAGCTCGTTTTGCCAAACAACAAGAAATCATATTAGAAATAGGTCTAGAAAAAAATCCGAGAGGTAAAGCGTTTGCTGTAATTGATGGTGAATGTACGCTCAAAGAATATGATATAAATGGAATTATCGACTATAGAATTGATACTGAACTTTCAAATACTGAAGCCAAACTATTGTTCGAGCATTTATTGATGCCAAAGAACATATGGAATATGACGAAAATTGAAGAGGTGGAAGAAATTAAGAAGTTAGGATTTGAAGAGGTTGTAGAAGAAACGTGGTTTTGTCACAATCCAATTTTCGGTTTGCCTTGTGGTAATTGTAATCCTTGTAAAGATGCTTTGAATGAAGAGATGGCTTATAGAATACCAAAAATGGGGCTTTTTATGGGAACTATCAGGAAAAATATACTTAATGGCTTAAGTATCCTAAAAAAACATTAGTTTTTGTATGACTATTTATATTATAACTAAACAACCATTTCCTAATGGTATGGCAGGTACCAATAGGATTATTTGTTACGCTAAAGCTATCATTGCCCAAGGTATTCCATGTAAGGTTCTCATTTTTACTCGTACTGAGATTTATGGTAACAAGCCTAAAAATAATGAAGGTAGAGGTTGTTTTGAAGGCATAGATTTTGAGTATATAGGTGGAACACCTATTAGATCTGCAAATTTATTTATTAGGAAAGCCAACGACATATTAGATAAAAAAAGATTAAAACTCTATCTTAACAAGAATCTAACTAAAGATGATATAGTTTTCGGTTTTTGTAGTGAAGTTAACCTCATTAATTCTATTATCAAAATTGCACATAATAAAAAAGCAAAATATGTAAAAGAATTATGTGAGTTACCCTTTGGTACAGGGAAGGAAACTAAGGATACCATAAAAAAAAGAGATTCCGTACTTAAATCACAATACCCTTTATGTGACGGTATCATTGCCATATCAGATGCTCTTGTTGAATTAGCAAAGCAACATACTACTGATGAATGTAATGTAATAAAAGTACCAATTTTGGTGGACTTCGACAAATTTCATATGGAAGACCATTCTTCGGAAGCAGAAATTCCATATATTTTCCATTCAGGAACTTTATTTGAACAAAAAGACGGGATTCTTGGAATGTTAGAAGCCTTTGGCAAAGCTACTCAGAAATTAGATAAAAACATTCATTTCATTTCAACAGGTACCCCTAACAAGTCACCTCATTATCATGATATTGAGAGAATTATTAAAGATTATCAAATAGAAGACAAGGTGACATTTACAGGATATTTAAGTAATGAAGAACTAAAAGATTATCTTTCAAAAGCATCTCTTGTTATCATCAATAAATATCCCAATCAACAAAACACCTATTGTTTCTCGACTAAACTTGGTGAATATTTAGCAGCGGGAAAACCTGTTATCATCACAAAAGTGGGGGAAGCAATGAATTGGTTAAAAGATGGTGAAAATGCTTATATCATAGAACCCAATGATACAGAATTATTAGCCCAAACCATCGTTAACGCGATAAATAATCCTGAAAACCGAAACAAGATAGCCCTAAATGGTCAAAAGATTTGTAAAGAGTGTTTTGATTACAGGAATTACGGGAAAAAACTTCTACACTTTTTCAACAACATTAATTAAGCTGAATCATAAAAATTCTATCCACAATGGATTTTAAAGCCACATTAATGAGAAAGTTTTTTTATTGGCAACTATGGCTAAATGAAAAATGTTCAACGATAACAGCTTTATTAAAATTCAAATTATGGGGAATTGTCTTTGGGAAAGGAATTCGTATCATTGGTAGAATCATTGTGTTTAGAAATCCTAACAGTATAATACAAATCGGAAATCATTGTTTATTCAACTCCAGTTCAATGTTAAATTTTCGCGGGATTAATCACCCATGTATTATACAAACAGGAGCTCCTTTCGCAAAGATTATAATTGGCAATCATGTAGAAATGTCTGGTACGAGTATAGTATCAAATAATTTTGTGAATATAGGGAATCACGTTTTAATAGGTTCGAATTGCCAAATTGGTGATAGAGATGGCCACTCTAACAGATATAAATCCTTACCAAACCAATTATCATAAAAGATCATGTTTGGTTAGGAATGAATGTGACCATATTAAAAGGTGTAATTATAGGCAAAAACTCTATAATAGGAGCTAATAGTTTAGTTACAAAAGATATTCCTGATAATTGTATAGCAGCAGGAAACCCATGCATCGTGATAAAACAATTAGAGATATAGAAAAGCATTGTTTTTGACACATTGGATTCAGCATGTATAAACAGACAGACAACTATAAGTTGCAACACTTGAATAGTATTAAATAATTATCTTTCAATTTTTTATATGAAAACTTTGAAAACTATTTCTCTAGAGCAGTTATCACAAATATCGATAATGATATGGATAATATGCCAATTATTATTCATATATTTCTTTTGGGATGCTCAACAACATTCAGACCAAGGAGGTTATATTAAAATAGCTACAGAATGTTATGAAAAAGGGGGTTGGTATCCAGCTGATTATCATTTAAATGCAAAATATATATGGGCACCAGGTTTTATTAATTACTTAATTTTACAACTAAAACTTTTTGGCACATTAAAAATTAATTATTTTCTTAATCTATTAATGAATATTGGAATATTATGGAATATTCGTAATATTGCAAGACATTGGTTCGATGAAAGAACAGTATATATTTCTACGATTTTATTTTGTATCGTTTACTCTAACTATATGATAGTATTGTTGGCAGGAACAGAGGTTCCTTTTTTATTTTTAGCAATTTCTGCCATATCCCTTTCATTATCTAAAAATATAAAATCATTGTTTCTTGCAGGTTGTTTCTTGGCAATTGCTAATTGGATACGCCCACTAAGTCTAATATTTGTTTTAACAATTATTGTATTTTTATATTTTAATAAATCTAAGTTAAGACACTATCTATCTTTTGTCTTACCCATGATTGCTATCATAGTTGTTATAGGATGCGCGACTAAGAAAAATTTTGGATATTTTGTTTTTCAATCTACAACAACTGGTGTGAATTTAATAATGACAGCCAACGATAAAGCATACGGTGGAGTTTCTACATCTTTATATAATGACACTACTTCAACTTGTTATGTTGCAAATTCCAAAAATCTCACATTTAAAGAAAAAGATTCTATACGTACTAAGAGAGCCCTTGAATGGATAAAAAAACATCCACTTAAATATGGATTTATGTTTATCTTAAAAATAGGAGGTTTGTTTATTGAAGATTCCTGGGTTGAAAGACCTATATTGGGGGGGGATAGTTTTGTAGATAATACGTATCATGGAAATACTGATAAAAGAAACCGATTTTCAACCATATTAAATATGGCTTTGAAATCCTTAGGATACTATTTTGTCCTACTATTATTTTTTTATTCGTTATATAAAAATATGAAAGAGATATTATCGAATAAAGGTTATTTAATACTATTATTTACTTTAGGGATTTTAATTACCTGTATCTTTGCAATATCCCCTAGATACCACTATCCAATTATGTTTGTAACTTACATTTGGGGAGCTTATGGTCTTAATAATTATATTAATAGTAAATTTATAGACAATGAAAAACATAATATTACTGCTTCGTCCTCAACAGTGGATTAAGAATAGTTTTATTTTTCTGCCACTTTTCTTTGATGGAAAATTGACAGATTTACAATTGTTATTAAAAGACATTATTATGTTTTGCTCTTTCAGTCTTGCTGCAAGTGGTATCTATTGCTTTAACGATATTTACGATGTGGAATCTGACAAATTACACCCTAAGAAAAAATTAAGACCAATTGCAAATGGAGCTATAAACAAACAAAGAGCTTATTTTATCATGTTTATTTGCTTTACTCTCTCATTTGCAATTATAGGTTTATGGTTTAATAATGAGAACTATAAAGTTGCACAATTATCATGTATTATAGCTTTTTATATCATAATGAATTTTGCATATTGTACAAAACTAAAACAAAAAGCAATTGTGGATGTTTTTATCATTGCGACAGGATTTGTACTGCGTATAATAGTTGGAGGATTTGCTACAAATGTACTCTTGTCACAATGGATTATCCTAATGACATTTTTATTAGCACTGTTTTTAGCATTTGCGAAACGCAGAGACGACGTTGTTATGTATGAAACTACTGGAACTATAATTAGAAAAAACGTCAATCGTTACAACATTACTTTTATGAACCAAGTTATCGGAATAATTGCCAGTATAACAATGGTATGTTATATTATGTATACTGTTTCACCAGAAGTGATCGAACGTTTTCAGAGCACATCACTATATATCACCTCCGTTTTTGTGTTAGCAGGTATAATTAGATATTTACAAATTACAATAGTTGACATAAAAAGCGGTAGTCCAACAACCATTCTAATAAAAGATAGATTTATCCAACTATGCATTTTAGGGTGGTTGTTAACATTTAGCTTAATAATATATCTATAGTTTTCTAAACTATCCTTCCAATCACATAGATGGAATCTTCATAAACAAATAATTTGAGATTATTATTGGAGAAACATTACTGTTAAAAAAATTACGCCACATTATTTCCAACAAATTACATAAAATAATGGATTTGAAGCAAGACGATATGGCTATTGGATATTAATTATACATATGACTATTTCTGATTTTACATATAGAATTAACGGACGAGTATTAAGATATTTAGCACCTTATCTCTCTGATAAACTATTTATTAAATTATTTTTTAGACATAAAAAAGGATATTGGATGAATTTCAATCATCCAACTACTTTTTGCGAGAAATTGCAATGGCTAAAACTAAATAACAAAAGAGAAGATTTTACTTTAATGGTAGACAAAGCCGAAGCAAAGAAATTTGTAGCTTCTATTATCGGCGAACAGTATATTATACCCACATTTGGAATATACAATAGTTTTGAAGAAATAGATTTTAAGACTTTGCCCAATCAATTTATATTAAAATGTACTCACAATAGCAGTGGTGGTTTTATTTGCAAAGATAAAAACACATTAGATTTGGACAAGGCAAAACTACATTTTAAAACATATTTCAAACAGAATTACTTCATTCAAAATAGAGAATATCCATATAAAAAGGTTCCTCATAGAATTATTGCTGAAAAATATATGGTGAATGGGTATGATGAAGAATTAAAAGATTATAAATTCTATTGTTTCAACGGTAAAGCAGAATATTGTCAGCTTATCTCTGATAGAAGTACAAATGAAACTATTGATTTTTATGACAGGGAATGGACACACCAAATTTTTATCGGACTTAATCCAAAAGCCAAATTTGCAAAAAATAAAGAAAATAAACCATATAATTATTCAGAAATGCTGTATATTGCAGATAAAATAGCGAAAAAGATCGACACACCATTTGTTAGAGTTGATTTATATAACATAAATCATATGATATATTTTGGAGAAATTACTTTTTTTCCTATGTCTGGCATTGGTTCATTTAAACCTGAAGAATGGGACATTAAATTAGGAAACATGATGATTTTAAGGAACAATATCAACTAAATATGATAAAAAAAAATAAGATTCTTTTTTTTATACTTCCAGATATTGGTGGAGCCGAACGTATTTCTATAACAATAGCTAAATATTTAGATATAGAAAAATATGATATTATTTTTGTAATAGTTTCATGGAAAATCGGAAATATTGTTAACCATATCCCTTCCAATTTTAAGGTGATTCATTTAAAAATTCATAACATATGGGATTTCACTACAATTCGGATGATATCACTAATGAAAAGAGAAAAGCCATATGCAGTATTTGCAACCAATATGTTTCTAAATGCAAGAGTATTGGCTGCTGCAACTTTTGTTGGTGGAATAAAAAAAATAGTTAGAAATGCAAACTATCTCTTTACATTAAATAAAATAACACTCCTTTTATGCAAATTTACATATTTTATGGCAGATGTAATTGTTGCACAACAAGAAGAAATGAAAGAGGATATAATCAAAAATCTTCATGTTTCACCTCAGAAAGTTATCGTTCTCCACAATCCATTAGATACTGAAGTCATTAACAAAAAATTAGAAGATGCAACTAACCCATACACTAATATTAATTGTATTAATTATGTATGTGTAGGACGAATTAGTAGAACAAAAGGACAGGACATATTAATCAAAGCATTCAATTTAATTTATCATAAAAATAGTGAAGCACATCTATATTTAATCGGAAGAACAGAAGACAAAATATTCAAAGACGAATTAAACACATTGATTTCAGACTATAAGATAGATAATAACGTACATTTTGTAGGCTTTGACAACAACCCATATAAATGGATCAAATATTGTAGTTGTTTTGTTTTACCTTCAAGAATAGAAGGGCTGCCAAATGCCCTAATTGAAGCCCAATATTTGGGAAAGCCCTGTGTTGCAGCAGTTTGCATCCCAATAATAGACAGAATAATAGACGAAGGCTATAATGGATATAAAGTTCCACCCGAAGATTTTCACTCATTGGCTTTAGCAATGGAAAGAGCACCTAAGTTAGGAAAAATTTCTATTTCATATAAACCAACCTCAAAAGAACGCTTCAAAGATCTTTTTTTATAATTAAAGTTAATGAATTGCTATGAAAATAATAAGCATAATACCATCTCTTAAACTTTTAGGTGGAGTTGCAAATCATTATCAAGGATTAGCTCCATATTGGAATGTTGACATGAAATATGTAACGTATGGAAAACGGAAAAAAATACCTGCATTTTTAACTCTCATCCCAGATTATTTTCACTTTATTTATTTATTATTGTTTTCTAAAATAGATGTTGTTATTATTAATCCATCACTTCGGTATTATCAAATATCAAGAGATGGAATTTATCTTTTAACTGCAAAATTATTTAATAAAAAGGTGGTTTCATTTATACACGGTTGGAATCCTAACTTATACAAAAAAATTAAAAAATATCCAACGATTTTTTGTAAAGTATATGGTAAAAGCCAATTTATTTACACGCTATCATCAGAATACAAGAATAACTTACTTGACTTACCTATTCAATGTCCAGTTTTACTAACAACGACAAAGGTAAGTGATTCTTTAATTTATAATTTTGACATTTCTATTAGGAAAGGGGATATTCAACAAATTTTATTCCTTGCACGAGTGGAAAAAACAAAAGGAATAGATATTGCCATCAAAGCCTTTGAACTAATAAAAACAAAATATCAAAATATTCGGCTATGTATATGTGGAATCGGTAGTGCATTAAATGAAGCAAAACATTATGTAAAAGAACATAACATAAAAGATGTTACATTCGAAGGTTTTGTAAAAGGTGATAATCGAATTCAATTTTTTGAAACAAGTCAAATCTATATTCTACCTACATATGGTGAAGGAATGGCAACATCTATTTTAGAAGCAATGGCTATGGGTGAAATTATTATTAGCCGTCCTGTTGGAGGTGTTGTGGATTTTTTTATGAATAACAAAATGGGAATTCTAACAGAATCTTTTTCACCTGAAGATTATGCTGAAATCATAGAGAGATATATATTAAATAAAGAATTATCAGCTAAAATTGCAAAGAACAATTATCACTATGCAAAAGATCATTTCTTAGCATCTCAAGTTGCATATAAAATTGAAAAAGACATTATGACGCATTGTTAAGACCATATAAACTTTTTCATAAATATATACACTTTGGCGACTATTGTTGGGTTTGGAATAAGATCTGCATAGAAAGTGAAAGTCTATTAATCAATGAACACAAAAAAGAATTAATAAAAACGGACATAATATGAAAGCATGTTTTATGGGCTTAGGGTATATAGGTTTACCTACAGCCATTATCGCAGCAAAGCACGGTATTAAGATTACGGGGGTAGACATCAACCCGAAAGTAGTGGAAATGACTAACCAAGGTAAGTTGCACATCATTGAACCTGGGATGGAAGAGATGTTGCAAGAGGTGGTAAACAATGGGAATTTGCATGCTTCGACAACTCCAGAAGAAAGTGATGCTTATTTTATCGTGGTTCCCACCCCATTTAAAGGCGATCATGAGCCAGACATCTCATTCGTGGAATCAGCAACTAAGATGGTTATTCCTTTTTTGAAGGAAGGAGATTTATATGTGATTGAATCAACATCTCCTGTTGGAACAACTGACTTGATGGCAGAATTGATTTTCAATAAGCGTCCTGAACTAAAAGACAAGATTTACATTGCATATTGCCCAGAACGTGTATTACCTGGAAATGTCATCTATGAACTTGTACACAATGACAGGGTCATTGGAGGCATGAACGAGGAATCAACCAAGAAAGCACAAGAATTCTATGGACAATTCGTGAAAGGAACTTTGCATCCCACCAACTGCAAGACCGCAGAGATGTGTAAGTTGACTGAAAATTCATGTAGGGATTCACAGATTGCCTTTGCCAATGAGCTGTCCATTATTTGTGATAAGGCGGGTATCAATGTTTGGGAACTTATCAATCTTGCCAATAAGCATCCACGTGTGAACATCTTGCAGCCTGGATGTGGTGTAGGCGGACATTGCATTGCCGTTGACCCATATTTTATTACAGCACTTTTCCCACATGAATCAAAAATGATTACTACAGCAAGAAATGTCAACAATTACAAGGCATTGTGGTGTGCAGAAAAGGTGAAGAGTGCCATGCTGGAATTCGAGATAAAGAACAATCGTAAGCCTATCGTTGCCATGATGGGATTGGCCTTTAAGCCAAATATTGACGATTTGAGAGAATCACCCGCAAAATTCATTACAACGAAAGTGATGCAGAGTTGCAATGATGCAGACATTTTGGTCTGTGAACCGAATATCAGCGTTCATAAAGTATTTAAACTCACTGATTACAAAGAAGCATACGAGAAAGCTGATATCGTAGTATTTTTAACCGCACATGATCCTTTCAAAACTCTTGAATGGAGAGAGGATAAGGTGATTTTGGATTTCTGCGGTATTTTTAAAAGAGCATAACATGAACAAAAGCGACAGAGTAGAACTCAATGGTATTAAGGTATACCCTTTTACCTCATTTAAGGAAATAATAAATATCGTTGATAAGGAAAAAGGTTTATTGGTTGCTGTCAACGCAGAAAAGGTGACAAAAGCAACTGATGAAACTCGTAGTATCATCAACAATAACATTGGTTATGCTGATGGTGCTGGAGTAAAAGTAGCCATGAAAAGAAAAGGTTATCCTGATGTTATAAGGATTCCTGGTTGTGAGCTATGGCTCGAAATCATCAAAGAATACCAATCTGAAAAGAGTTTCTATTTAGTTGGCGGAAAACAAGAAGTGATTGACGAAACCATTGCAAAACTGAAAACTGAATATCCCAATATCAATATTTTGGGTTATCGGAATGGTTATATCAAAACTGAAAAAGAACACAACGAACTAATTGAAGACATTGTGAAAAAGCGTCCAGATGTTGTATTTATTGCCATGGGGTCGCCTAAACAAGAAATGCTGATGTCTGAATTGATGGAAAGACATAAGGCAATTTACCAAGGCTTAGGGGGAAGTTTTGACGTATATACTGGAAGAGTGAAACGTGCACCGAAATGGTGGAGGGAACATAACTTAGAATTTTTGTATCGTTTTCTAAAACAACCCCAACGCTATAAACGAGAATATTATCGTTTGAAATTTTTATTTTGGATGACAATAGGAAAATTTAAATAGGAGATTTAGTTATGAAGACCATTATGCTCGTATTCGGCACCAGACCTGAAGCCATCAAGATGGCTCCTCTCGTGAAAGAGTTTGAAAAGCACGATGATAAGTTTAAAACTATCGTGTGTGTCACGGGACAACATCGCGAGATGCTGGATCAAGTGCTACAGATATTTGGCACAAAACCTGACTATGACTTGAATATCATGAAACAACAACAAGACTTGTACGACGTGACAAGTAGAGTGTTGTTGGGAATGAGAGATATTTTAAAGGAAGTTCAACCTGATATTGTTCTCGTACATGGTGATACGACAACTTCCACTGCCTCGGCATTGGCAGCTTTTTACCAACAAATTCCTGTAGGACACGTTGAAGCTGGTTTACGTACATATAATATATATAGTCCTTGGCCAGAAGAAATGAACCGCCAGATTACGGGCCGCATCGCTACATACAATTTCTCTCCTACTCCATTAAGCAAACAAAACCTTCTCCATGAAGGGGTAAAAGAACAATCAATCACGGTTACAGGTAATACGGTGATTGATGCCTTATATTGGGTGGTGGATAAGATAAAGAATGACCAAAGGTTGCAAGACGAACTCAAAGAGTCTTTAATCCATGCTGGATACAACACAGGACGTTTGGAGGGTGGCAAAAAACTTGTATTGATTACTGGACATCGACGGGAGAATTTCGGAGAAGGATTCATTAATATGTGCAATGCCATTAAAGACTTGACCTTGAAATATCCTCATGTTGATTTCGTTTATCCCATGCATCTTAACCCCAACGTTAGGAGGCCCATTCATGAAGTATTCGGAGAGGATCTTTCCAATTTGGGAAATATGTTCTTCATTGAACCACAAGAATACTTGAGCTTTGTATACATGATGGAGAAATCACATATTGTTTTGACCGATAGTGGAGGTATACAAGAAGAGGCACCTGGTTTAGGAAAGCCTGTATTGGTGATGAGAGATACAACGGAGAGGCCAGAGGCATTAGATGCCGGAACCGTTAAACTTGTGGGAACAGACTATATAAAAATCGTTGATTCCGTATCCATTTTATTAGATGACACGAAGGAATACGAGAAAATGAGCAAGGCCGTAAACCCATATGGTGATGGTCTGGCTTGTGGAAGGATTGTTGAGTTTATAGCAAATCAAGGTTAATTGTATCATAAAATTTGTATGCCTAAGAATTATTTACTGATAGACATTTATCAAAATCACAATTACGACTTCATTCATGATTATATTGAAGTTCCAATTGTTGAGGTAAAGCCTTCAAAGGCATACAACCATAAATACAAGGCATGGATTGTAGGGTGTTTGAAAGTTATCAAATGCAGTTCCAAAAATGACACCATAATCTGTGTCTTTGATTTTCAAGCCGTTTTATGTTCCTTGCTTTGTTCCTTATTATTCCTGAAAAGGAAGTTTATTTGTATCAACATCATGTTGAAAGACAAGGACACTTTCAAGAACAAACTTGTTTCCCTATTATATAAAAGAGCTTTAAAAAGAAAGAAATTCATAGCGACCGTTACATCTCCACAATATGGTGAATGGTTAAATAGAAAATTGGGGACTCATGTGAATTTTGTTTTGTTACATGACGTTTTTCACGAAAGATACCTTCATCAATATCAAGCTGAAATCAAGAACTCAGTATTTTGTGGAGGATGGAATGGAAGGGATTGGAATTTCATGTTGGATGTTGCAAGAGCTATGCCCGATGAGTCTTTTACTTTGGTAATGCATACAGGAGTAAAAGAAGAACTCAATGCAGATATTCCGCCTAACGTCAATTTACACACAAGTATTAGTTCTAATCAGTTTTACCAGTTAATGTGCGAATCAGCGTTAGTTTGCTTGCCATTGAATACAGAAGCTCCAGCTGGTCTTCTTGTTTTCTTTCACGCTGCAGCAAACAAAAGGATGGTCATTACCACAGATACCGTTACAACACGTGAATATATTGGTAAAGACAGAGGCGTTGCACTTAAAAACAATGTTGATGAATGGGTAACTTGTATTCGAAACTTATTGACAGATACAAAACAAAGAGAGACGTATGCCATTAACATGCTTTGCTTTCTCAAGAATGAATGTTCTGAAAAGAGTTATGTAAAAGTGATCAATAAACTTATTTGTGATAATGAGTTGGAAGAAGAGGATTAAGTTGACAATTAAATATGCTTTAGGTAAGATTAATGCATGGCAAGGCGATGTCAAGATTGGAAAGCATGTTTATATTGGCAGACGTTTCAAGCATAATGTTAGAGAAGCAGGTGAGGTTATCATTGGCAATGAAGTAGAAATATCTCATGATGTCACGTTCTTAACATTGTTGCCGAATTGTCAAATCAAATTGCACGATGATATTAGAATTGCTCATCACTTTCAAATTAATTGTGCCAGATTTGTGGAAATCAAATCCCATGTCAACATTGCTCCTTACGTCTTCCTTTGCGATCATAATCACAAGTTTGAGGATGTCACCCGTCCCATCAAAGGACAAGGCATTGACATGAAACCAGATGCACACATCATCATAGACGAAGGTACATGGTTAGGGACTAAAGTCACCGTTGTCGGCAAAGTTCACATTGGAAAGCATTGCATTATCGGAGCTAATTCTGTAGTAACAAAAGACATTCCTGACTATTGTGTCGTTGCAGGTATACCTGCCAGAATTATAAAAAGATATAATTTCTCTACCCAACAATGGGAAAAAGTTTGATTGCCTATAAAGTATGGATTTAAAAATAATAAATTTCTTCATCTTTATGTTCACCCTTACGTTTGGAGTTATTTTTTATAACTCTATGGGTAAGGAATTTAGGTTTATTGATGAAGCAATAATTGCTTTTTTGGTTTTTTATTGGATTACCAACCCCAAATTCGAACTTAATAATGAGTTCCTAATATTTATTGGTGTTGCTCTATTTTATTTGTTGTATACATTAATGTATCCAATAAATATAGAAAAAGCAATATGGATGGATTTTTTTATGCAAATCAAGCCTTATTTAGCTTTTTATACCGTATACCAATTGGATTTCACTTTCCACAAACGGGATAAACATAAGATAAGTACTTTTTGCTTGATAGCTGCAGTCCTTATTTTACCTTATGGATTATTATACTTTGGACATCATCGAATGGGTATTTTTTATCTACCAGCCCACTTTGCTACCATGATGGAAATTTTAGGTATAACATATCTCATTTTTTCAAAGAAAAGGAAAAAAGACATTATCATATCCATTTTGATTATGAGTATCGGACTCTTATCATTACGTTCAAAAATATTCGGTTTCTTCACCATATACTTAGGCGTACTTCTATTTTGGGATCCCCATAAAAAATATAAGATTTTTACTTTCAGAAACATTTCTATCTTTATCATTTTTATTAGCGTTGCTCTTTATTTCGTTTGGGACAAAATCAATTTTTATTTTATAGTTGGTTCTTCAAGAGAAAACATGATGGCACGTCCATTCATGTATTATATGGCAGGCACAATCTTATATGATTATCCTTTATTTGGAACTGGTTTTGGTTCCTATGCATCTTATGCATCTTCGGTGTTTTACTCTCCCTTATATTTCATGTATAGGATGAATGAAAATTACGAAATAGGTAGAAATCTGTATGTGGTTGATGCTTTTTATCCAAGTTTCGTTCAATACGGATTTGTAGGAATTTCGTTATTTATTCTTTTCTGGAAGAAACGATATAATGAGATTAAACAATTATATAAAGTAACTCATAACACTACTATTTATAAAGTCAGTATCTTGATAATAATATTTTTTTGTATAGAATCATTTGTAGACAATACATTTATCCAAAATAGAGGTATAATGATGATGATGATTTTTGCCATTTTACTAAAGAAAGAGATGTCTTCTATCGACTCTATCCATTATTCAAAAAAGAATTATTATAAATCGTATTGACCTTGTGTTGGATTAAATCAAAAGAAGGATGAACACGAACACGATCCCTACCCCAACAGACGCCAGTATCATCTTGACATATCGCTGTCCTATGCGTTGTCAGATGTGTAATATATGGAAGAATCCCACAAATAAGTCGGAGGAAATAAAGGCTTCTGACTTACGGTCTCTGCCTCAACTGAAGTTTATCAACCTAACGGGC
>JAEEGL010229072.1_pt1 | contig 36022 bp, 28 predicted proteins | sample 9134231 | NCBI WGS metagenome assembly JAEEGL01 (sample SAMN16246548, study PRJNA631951) | gut metagenome | biome: gut microbiome; feature: rumen; material: fiber-attached | host: Bos | place: Iran: Karaj | collected 2018-10
TCTCCTTCGAGAACAACAACTGGTAATTGTTGACCTAACTTTGCTCCTTGGTTAGGTGACGGTGGCGAAGCAATTCGCCACCGTTTTTTTATTGGAATTCAAACATTTTATTGCTAAAATAAGGCATTATGGCAGATATAATTTCTACTACGTTTGACCAGTTGAATCTGGACGACCCGTTTTTTGACAGTTTGAAGTCGATGTACCGCAATTTCAGCACTTGGTTCCGGAACAAGGCAGAGGAACACACGAGCTGCGACGTTGTCTATGACGCCGAAGGTAATTTGAAGGCTATGCTCTATACGAAGATTGAGGGTAAGTACGAGGATTATAGCCGGATGGAAAAGCCGTTCGCACCTAGCTGTCGCTTGAAAATCGGCACGCTGAAGTCCGAGTTGCGCGGCGAGGGGGTTGGCAAGAAATTCCTCGAAATGGCCGTGGAACGAGCTAGGCACGATCCAGGAATCTCGGCGGTGTATGCGACGATATTCGCCGACAAGCCCGAACTCTCTGGATTGGTAAAAATGTTCGAGAGCTACTACTTTTCTCGCCGATGTATGCTGTGCAACGGCGAAACCGTGTTCGAATATCCGATAACTTGGTGGAGAACCCCTAAGCAAGAAGATTAAACGGTTATACATATCTGAAAAGGCTGGCATTTGCCAGCCTTTTGTGTTTTTGGAACTTGTCAACACTATATAAACTGCATATAACCAAGTGGGTTTTGACGATGATAGAAAAGGATGGAAAAGCTTTATTGTCGGGTATTTTGAATAACGATACTGATTCCGTAAAGAGAATCATTTCGTCGTATGTCGAGTCGGCAATGAAAAAAGGTATCGACGGTGCGTCGGTCGCCATTATGGAGTCTATCGGACCGAAAAAGTAAATGGTGAGGGTACAGCTATGCAGCATTTAGTCGGTGATATTTTTCTGGAAGGCGTGAAGGCACAGTTGCTCGACCGTACCGACGAGTTCGGTGTCGGCGTAAAGCGTCTTGTAATCGAGGGTATTGGTATCGTCTGTGACATTCCGGGTATCAATAACCGTTCATATCCTCGTCGAATCATTGAGCGTGAAATGAAGCGTCTTATGGCCGAGATGGTGTCTCGTGGCCGTCTTGCCGCCGAACTTAATCACCCGCGCCTCGATGTCAATGGTGACGCGAAGGATTATCCGATTTTCGAAATGAATTTGGAGAAGGTCTGCGCTCTTATCGAAGATCTTCATATGGAAGGCGACAAGCTTATGGTGCGAATGGTCGTGCTGGAGGAAACCCCTGCCGGTAAGACGCTCGCTGGCTTGATCCGTGGCGGTTATCATCCGGGATTCTCCCTCCGTGGAGCTGGTTCTACTGTACCGGCTGGCGACCACGAGGAAATCGGCGACGACTATACGATGATTACCATCGACGTTGTCGGTAACCCGTCCTTTGGTCAGGATGCCATTTTCAACAGCCGCACCGAAAGCGTTTCAGCCAAGTCCAAGCCGCTTACCGAGTCTGTTTCTAAGGTCGCACCTCGACCGCTGGTCGAGTCTATCGAGAGCGTGATGGGTCGTTATGGCCGCGCTATCGCTCGCGGTTATGGAAACCTAGAAGAGTGCTATGGTGTCTATAACAAGAATGCACTAATTTCAGCATTGCGTCAAGGAGTTTAAAAGATGGAACTCTCGAAGATTTTGACAGAAGCCGAAATGTCGCAGCTTTCCCCAGAAATCGTGGGGAAGATTGAATCAGCATACCGTTCTGAACTCGCTTCTGCGATCGAGTCCGACAGTTCGAAACAGCGCAAGCAAGTCGAAAAGATGCTTGAATGCGTTATGCAGCGTGCCGACAAGATGATCGGCGAAGCCGTTGCTGAAAGTGTCGAGAAGTACAAGTCCAACGCCATCAACGATAAGATGTACAAGGTCTTGAAGGCCGTGTCTTCTTGCTTGGAAAGTGCCGGTATTTCGTTTAGCGAGGAACTGGCCGACGCAAAGCGTGAGCGCAAGGCAGATGAACAGCGTTTGAAGGAAGCCTATCAGGCTCTCAACAAGAGCAAGCAGCGCGAGAACGAATTGGAAAAGAAGAATTTCATTCTTAGCCAAGTGAACGGTATGAAGCCGGACGAGGTTCAGAAGGTTCTTAACCAATTTATGAAGCCGACGGTCGATGTGCGAGACATCACCAAGGAAGCAATTGCGAAGTTTATTTCCGGCGATAGCAACGACGTGTTTATGCTCGATATCGACCCGGATTGTGACGGTGACTTGAATATGAACAATGTCGCCAACGCTCTGAAGGAAATCAACCACGAACTGGATATGGAAACCAAGCCGTCTTCTCCGAATAAGGTCGAAAGCCGTTTCGAGAGTCTTGGCAAGGGTCTCCAGCCGCAGAGAAGCACCTTGCCGACCGGTAATGTAAATCTCGAATCTTTGGAGAGCGGTTGTTCCGACGATAGCGACGTGGCCGAGGCTATGGCTCAGTTGAAGGACTTTGCCGGTATCGGAACTGGAAAATTCGCTTAAAATCTGCACATTTAGAACTTTAGGGGTGTCTCGCGTAGACACCCCTTTTTGAACTAATTTAGGGGGAGAAACCCTGCCCCGTTATAAACTACGGAAAAGAGGATTTATGCAATCAACAGATTTTACATTTGCACCGAGAGGTCAGCAGCCAGTCCAGCAGCCCGTACAGCAGCAGCCGGTTTACCAGCAGCCATATCCGAATATGGCTCCGCCGCAGCAACAGCCGTTCTACCAGCAGCCGGTACAGCAAGTACCCAACGGTTACTATCCTCAGATGCAAGTGGCGCAGCCGAATGACGGTTCTCGCGAATTTATGGAGGCGTACAACAAGAACGTGCGCGAATACCAAGCGTTGAACCAGAAAATCAAGTCCGGTCCGACGAAAGCCGACGCCGAGTCGAATCTGGAAAAGATGGAAGCGATGGTTGAGACAATCCAAGAGGATGTTGCAAAGAAGCACGAAGATTCTGTGCATAAGGCGGAATCCTTGTCGGAGTTTGTTGATCTCTTGACGACTGTCATCAATGCTATGCAGAATCCTGAAGTATGGCTACCGAAGGAACGTCAAAACTTGGCACCGAAGTTCAAGGATTCTAAGCTGACGACATCTCTGGTACCGTATCTGAAGACTTACAGAGACACCGTTCAACGCTTGGGATAAGACAATGGCACTTCCAATTACTTTGAGCAATTATGCGATACCGTTCGCCGAAGAGTCTACACCGATTATCGTAACGCCGTCGAAGGATTTCCTTCTGACGAGCTTTTCGGTTACTGGGTTCGCACGGCGCAGCTGTGTAGTAAATTCGTTCGAAGTATACTGCGAAGAGCCAGCCATCATCGTCCAGATGGACTTGAATGGCATCGGTCTGCAGAACTACTACGCAGACCTTGTTGAAGTCCGTGGCGACTTCTACGACCAAGACACGACATCTCCCGAATGGTTGACCTTTACCAAGAAGGCTGACAAGGTGTACGTGTTCAATGTACACCAAGGTATTGACATCGAAATGCTCGGCCTTTACGGAAAAGGCAATATCCAGAACGTCGTTCTCGATGTCCCTCCGATCCAGTCCAATGGCGACGTGATTCGCCAGATTCCGCTGTCGTTTTATGTTGTCGGAACTGAAAACGGAAACGATGTGGCTGAGTCTGGTGTCATCAATCTTACAGTTTCGGACGCCGTGAAGGCCACCGACGAACTGTTGCCGCAGATTACCTATATCGAGAACTTGGCTACACGAATCAATACTAGCGCGGAAATCGTTCTGCACGGAAAGAATTTCGTAAAGGGTATGAACGTGTACATTATCCAAGGCGAGACAGTGTACACCATCTTGTCGAAGGATATTACCTTCAGTGACGATGGCACTATGGCTTCGTTCCTTCTGACGCCTAAGATGCTGAATGTCGATGGCGACGGTATGGATGCTTGTGGCACCTATGAAATCCACATCGGATTTGACCAAGCCAATTTGGATATGAATAACTTAGGGTTGATTCGTTACAAGTACGACGAGGAAAACTACGCCGAACAGCAGAACACCCCGGCACGATACACCGGTGTCGGTATTTGCTTCGTGCCTAGCGATATGTCGCTTGTCTACGATATGACGGACGAGTCCGGCGCGACCGTTTCGAACCCGGCTGCCGGTAAGCTAGGCAAGACTATGTATGTACGTATCGAAGGCGATTGCACCAAGTATAAGTATGTACAGGTTCGCTTGAAGCTTAACTACAGCCTTGCTCACAAGTATGGCGAAAGCTATATCGACGGAGTGCAGCTCCTTGAAGGTGACGTGGTGTGGCTTACACACCAGATTAACCCGGACGAAAATGGTTTGTGGGTTGTGTCCAAGGGTGAATGGCAAGGGTATGACGACCCGACCGACGAAGAACCGGCTTTGGATACGTGTAAGAAGGATTGTTATAAGAAACCGCAACCGGCCATTGTCGACGATACCTATGTAATCGATCTTGGTGCGCGTGTTTCTGACAAGGTAGATTATGTTTGCGCTGACGACGTTCCGTACAAGTGTGGTAGCCGTACGGCGTGCTCGTATCGATTGAAACCGGGTGACGTTATCCTTCTTTCGAACCAGAAGGACGGACAGAACGGCTTGTGGTACGTGACTTGTGGCGACTGGGTATTTATGGGTCCGCCGGACGCGAACGACGGCACCACAATCGACGTGTCACGCTCCATCATAGTGCAGAACGACATCGACTTCTGCAAGTGTGGCGAGACCTACCACATTGACTATTACTATTTGAACGCTTCTTGTTATCTGAACCATCTTCAGCGAGAAGTGAAACTACTTTGCACTGGCGCGTCCATCGTTCCGAACAATGCCGACCATCAGGTAAGCATTACTGAATACTCAGTAACCGTTGGCGAAGCTGCCGAACTGGTTGGCTATCGTGGCCGTACGCCGGGCGACCCAGTCAAGGAAGACTGTGTCCGTAAGGAACCCGATTTCGAATACAAGGCTGGTATGGGTATTGTCGAAAATCTTCAGGATATGCCTTGCTGCGCTATCGAATGTATCAATGCTCCGGATTGTGTACCTTGGTGTGACATTCCTAAGTTCTACAACATCCGTATGACGGATGATTACAAGAACAGCAACGATACGAACGGATTTACCATCAAGTTCTGGCGTCACGAAGAAGATGGCTGGCATCTGTATGCCTATATCGGTTCTGGAACAAATATGACCGGTATGGACTACTATGTCTATCACTTGCACGTAAAGGGTGCCGCAACCGAGCATATGGTTGACGTGAATGAGCATTCTTGGTTTACAGACCGTGGCGGTGTGCTTGCTACTGGCGATACCGATCCTATATCGCCAGATTGTGACGGAGAAGTTAGTTCGGATGGTTGTGAGAAAATCGAGACTCCAATTATTGGTGACCGAATTTTTATCAATTCGTTTATGCTAACCGATGATACTTGGAGCTTGCCTGATGGCTATGATCTTGACCCCCTAACATTGAATGAATATCCACTATATTCAACAATTTTGGATAATGACGAAAAATTGTATTCGACGTGGCAAATTAAGTGTACAACTAATATTTTAGCTAGTAGGATACCTCCATTGGGTGATTTCGACCAGCGGTTGAATTGCGCCGATATGGAGAATGCCGAGAAATCCGCGCTTGCGGTTGGCACGCCAGAACAACCGGGCTATATCGCTGGTATGCGTCACGTCTGGGGCTTTAACTATTACAAGTCGGTTATGTCTAAACAGCAGTTCTGTGACGAGTATAACAAGTACAAGACTGAATGTGTATATAGCGAACTCATAGAAGCGTTGGGAACCGACGAATATGAAGACGAGGGTGAATTAAAACAAGATATCATCGGAACTGATGATGGGGACGGTTTGAAGACCGACAGGAGTTAACAATGGCTGAACAAGTTATTACTCTAACCAAGATTTATTCCCTTCCTCGCAAGGAAGGAACTGAAAATGACGAAACACGCCTATGGCTTCCTGTGACCGAGCTTCAGGACACTGGAAAGCGCAAGACCGTTCGTGTGCCGTTCCCAGTAGGCGACTATGAAGTGTCTTGCGACTATTGTCACGGCACTGGAAAGGTCGACTGCCCGACGTGTGGCGGAACTGGATTGGGTATTGTATGTGACCATTGCGGCGGTACCGGTGTCGAGCCGACTAATGACGACGACAACGACGAAACGCCTACTGATCCGTGTGACCCGACTACACCAGATGGCGTTTGTACTAAGTGTCACGCCGATACTCGTTACAAGGACACCGATGGCTTGTACCACCTTCCGTGTGAAACGTGTGAAGGTACCGGTGTAGTTGACTGTCCTCATTGTCACGGCCTCGGCGGCGGTGTTATGACCGTTTCTCCGAACGGTGTTATCCAGCTCCGTTATGATGACAAGGTGTTCGCCGTCAATGCAGACGGTCTCACTATCAAAGTCGATGGCAGAACCATTAAGATTGGCGATAACGGTCTTGAAGTTAATGCCGATGCCATCGTCCCTCCATCTGGATATCTCAAGGCACGCAGTGATCAGTTGATGCTTGATTCCGATACGGTGATTAAGCCTAAAGCGATTATTCCATCTATTACTGGAAAAAAATTCTCGATGGACAAGAACGGTTTAATCAAACCGTCGATTGACACAATCGGTGGGTTTGTTGCCAAGCTGACTATCAATATCGACAATCCGAATTACGAAGATGGTACGGACTTGATTAAATACGAGGTAACCGGCGGCGGATCTTCTTGGAATTTCGTGATGGATACGACTCGTCCGTGTGACTCGTTCGAGGCTGGCGTGGTGGTTACGGAAAACCTCACGGCTGGTATATCCTTCGCGGTAAAGGTAGAGACAGGCCACTTCCCGACCAACTATCAAGCCTATTATTCTGTAGATGTCCATTCGTTCTAAAAATGACCTAATTTAGGTCAAAAGTAATAGAAGGTTTTTCTCTATGAAGAATCACAATATTAACGGACCCAAGACTCGTCCGGCTGCTCCGGCTGTCTTCGATAAGAATGGCAACCAGACCGAAGCCTCGATGAAGTATGACAAGATTGACTCGGAATACTTGACTAAATTGTTGCTTGAGCACAAGCGTAACGTGCAGCTTTATGGTAATGGTTATCCAGTAAGCAATGAACTCGCTACTGCCATCCGTATCGTTATCTTGAAGACCCAAGGTATGAAGTCTTGGCGCAAGTACACGGACGACTGGAAGGAAGAGATGTTCGCTCGCGCCCAGTTCTGTGCTCTCAAATACTGCAAGTCGTTCGACCCAGTTAAAATGGCCGAGAAGTCCAAGAACAACGACCCTTACTACTACCTTGGCCAGATTGTGTCCCGTGCATTTATGCAAGTGCAGAAGGCGATGTCGATCAAGTCAAAGTATATCAAGTTTACGTCGCTCAACGAGAACATTTATCACGAATGCCTCAACATCGACGAGTACGCTGGCGTTGTTCAGAAGGAGGCCGAACGCGAGAAGGCCGAGATTAGTGGCAACATCAGTCTTGATTTGAATCCGTCGGATATGGACAAGGCGGTCGATACCTTGAACAAGATTGACCCTGATATCGAGGTTAACGAGGATGGTGTCGATGCGGCGACTGTCGTAAGCGACCCGGCTCTCCGAGCGGCGCAGCTGAAGCTGAACAAGAAAAAGAACGCGGCGGAGAAAGCCAAGGCGAAAAAATAGCGAGATAGATCGCTACGAAATGGAAAAATGACCGTTCGTAGCGGTTTATTTTTTCACTTTAGCGGAAGTCGCCTGAATGTCGATCATTTTGTTGGAATTGTACAAGTAGACGCGGATGTACCGCTTCCCGTTGAAATCGTTAATCCAAGTCCAAGACTTTGCGTCGGCGATAATCTGGAGATAGCAAGTCCTATCGTTGCAAACTTCGAGTACGAGCGGCTTGCTGGCGAACGAGATGGCGGCCAGCGTGAACAGTGCGAAAAGAATCTTTTTCATTTGGAACCTCATATAGTAGCTTATAAGTTGCATTTTTCAACTAAAATAGTACAATTTTGAAGCGAGGTGCGTTTCAAAATCATATAAACTTGGGTATGATAACACCGAGGCTTCACTATGGCTCAGAAAATTAACAGCGGTAATGTACTAGGAATGGTTGGTGACAATTTCGATACCCATCCGGACTGGCGTCACGACATCTTCGTGCAAGCCCAGAGCTTGATTCCGGACGTGGGCGACATCAAGAGCGGCAAGGCCGAGAAGTTCGTTAAGCGTGCCTACGAGCAGAATTACTGGCACACCGAAGACCGTCTTGCTGCGGAACAGGAAAAATTTGTCGAAGATGACCCGATTAACAATACTCCGGGGCTTGGTGACCTCAATTATCGCCGTATGGAGTACCCTATCCAGAAGAAACCTAACGGAAAGGGAGCCGAGGAAGACCGCGAAGAGGCCGAAAAGCGCGAGGTTCTGGACAAGGACGAGGTGCTGAACCTCTTGAAGAATCGGTATTCCATCTGCAGCACGGCCAGTGCTTGGGGCAATGAGCCTATCACCCAAGAAGACTATAAAGACCAGATTAAGCTGCGCTAGAACTTTTCATCTCATGATTCCTCCTCACGGGGCTGCGGGTAAAACCGCAGCCTTTGTGTTTTGGCACGCTTTTTGCTATAGTATCGGCGAAGAAACAAAACCCATTTAACAAAGAGGTAAAATATGTTTGGTACTACAATTCTTCCTTCCTTCAGTATGCCTTTCGGTCGTGATTTTGCCCAGCTTGTTCGTGAAATCGCCGGTTCTATCGACGCGGAACATACGCCGCAGATTTCTGACGATGCTTATCAGCCGAGTACGTTCACCTATGAGGACGGCGAAGGCGAAACGGTTATCATTGACCTTCCGGGCTGCCCGAAAGAATCCCTTGATGTTGAACGCAAGGGTCAGTACATCAAGGTCGAGGCCAAGCGCACGATCAACGGCAAGGAGTACAAGTACGCTACTTACTTTGCTACCAAGCTCGACATTGAAAACGCCAAGTACGCGTATGCCGACGGCGTGCTGACCGTGAAGATTCCGAAGGCCAAGAAGCCTGAAGATGAAGTGAAGAAAATTAGCATCGAGTAGGAGGTTACATCTGCATAGTAGCAGAAAGGCCGCTGTTTAGCGGCCTTTTTGTTATTCTCTGGAGAGGAACTGTCTGTATTCGTTTAGAGCCTTACGGACTTGTCCGAAGTCGGCTGGCTGGGTTTCTGCGAGAACCGTTGCTGACACAGATTCGAGGAACGCCTTGGGGTCGGTGTCTCCGCGCTGGGCTTCGAGGAAGTTGATTGCGTCGAACTTGCTCACTTCGGCTTCCGTCAAGGTCGTATCGATGTTGTTGATTAGGCCGAATGCCTTGGTAACGCCTTCAATGACGGCGCGGTTTTCGTCGGTCGCGAGTTTTCCGAGACGGAAAATGAAAAGCTTCTGTTCGTCGGTTGCTGGTGTCATAATATAACCTCTCTTTACCGTCAGTTTATATGGTTCGTTTTGATAAACTGCGAATGAGGTGTATAGATGACTCCGGTATACTACGTTCGCGAAATTGAGAAAGTAATGATTGCCATTATGGACGTTTTCAACAATTTGAGAGTGAAACGCTATGATGACCAGAACCGCACTGTGGAGAACCGTACGGTAGCTGTGCCGCTGTACTCGCACAATTCTGACGACTTTGCAAACTATGTGTCATCGACGGCCACAGCCCAAGAGCCGATGCCGGTTCCTTGCGCTGGTTTCCGGTATGTGTCTAACCGTCACGACGAGACTCATATGGTACAGCCGACCTACGCTCGCGAAATCCTCGCCGAGGATATCGAGAAGTTCGTCCGTGATATCCAGCCTACTCCGATGACGATTACGTTCGAGCTTACTGTACTTTCGGACAACTTGGCGGACTTCTTTTTCTTGAAGGAACAGATCGAGCCGTACTTCAACACCTATAGAACCGTCCGTATCAAGGAATGGGATTTCGCACCGAAGATTGAGCGTCCGATTCCGTTCAAGATTACGTGGAGCGATAACATCGACGACGAGAAGGGTGACACCAGCAACGAGTACCAGTTCTACAAGACTACCTACACTATTGAGGCAATCGCTGTCTATCACCGTCCCTATGAACTACCGGCCATAATCAAGTATGCGCAGATGAATTTCATCGTGAACAACGAGTATCAAGATTCGCTCCAAGTGTTCGTTTATCCGGATGAAATCGCGCAGCAGAAGAAACACCTCTGGGAAACCGTCGAGCCGTCCATCCGTGAAGGCTGGTCTCTACTGAAAACTTTCACGCGTACTCTTGTTCGTAGGACTGACGAGAACGGCGAGGAATACTGGAAGGATATGACGATGAAGGAACTCGATTTGACAATTCGAGATCCTAACGACATTACTCACCGGAACCAGATCGGAAAGACGATGGGCGGTTACAACCCTATCTACAAGGGAAACCAGAAGAATGCGGCTGGTAAGGAGATAACTGATGCCGACGGCGACCCGATTCCCATTTACTCTTGGGAGGACGTGGTTGTCGGCGATGTTGCGCGTCCGGTAGAGGTTCCGCAGTTTGACTTGATCCATCTTAACTTCGACGAGGACACCGACCTTGAAGTCGATTACAGCGGTATGGGTCGTGACTTCGTTGCGGTGAACGACGAAACTCGTGAATTTGTTCCGGACTTGGCACCGGGTAACGGAAGCTATGCGCCGGGTGGTTATGAGACCGCTACGGACTGGTCGCACATCCTCAACTGGTTTGGCGATAACAAGGAAGGAAAGATTGAGGAGTCCTATACCTTCAAGGCGACGCTGCAGTTCAAGCAGCAGTGCGATACGGTTTTCCAATACCTGTACAATCCAGAAGACGTGACGCTTTCTGACGGTACTGTAATACCGAAGGGTGAGGTGTGGTTCGACTGGGGTGTGAGCGATGGAAAACTCTATTTCGCATATCACACGACTTCGATGTTCAAGCGTTTTGAAAGCGAACCGATACGTTGCGACAACACCACCATCTACTCTTTCTACTTCGTGCTTTACGATGAAGGCAAGAAGGGTGCGTTCGGTGTCAAGACTAATTTCTCCGAAACTATGATTGCACTTAGAACCACGGAAGTGACCTGATGCTAGATATTGACTTTTTGCTGAACAAGAAGCGGCAGCAGACTATTGCCGCAGCGAACCAGACGATGCCCACTCTCCCTATGGGCGGCAAGGAAACGGTCAAGTGCAAGAGCCGTCTCGAAGCTTATATGGAAGACATTACGTACGAGAAGGAACTGACTGGCGGAGCCGATACCCCGGTACTCACCGGCATCAAGATGGGAAAGAAGTTATAAACATAGTGATAACACGGGGTATCTCCCCACAACAATGGATAAACAATGCTCAATTTCAAAGTAACCAGCATCAAGACGATGCCTCGTTCTCCCCAGACTGAAGCTATGGTTCAGCAGCATATGGCCGCCAAGGTGGCCGAGCAGAACCGCGCTTCCAACGCACTCAACGCAAACGCAGTCACCGAAGATATGATTGCGAAGTACCGCGCCGAGTATCAGGATTTCTTGAAGAATCTTGAGAAGATGGACTTCGGTACGATGTTTGCGCAGCCGACCGCCGAAACGAAGTCTGAACCCCTTCCGGAAGCTGTTCAGGAAGACGCCTACAACGCTTTCGTCAAGGAAGACGAGAAGGCTAACGACCTCGTGAACGGCATTTCTGTAGGCGAGGAAGCTGGTGACGCGGTCGTTATCGCAAAGAAGACCTCTCGCAAGAAGAAGTCTGCTGACGACACGACCGAAACAGCCTAGTTATTGGTGTTTACAACTGTTTACGCGTCCATCGAGTAATCGGTGGACGCGTTTTACTCGATAAACTATATTTGATAGTAGGGAGGCCCGGCCAATGGATATGAAGGCTATGATGGCGGAGCAAAAAGAAGAAATGCTCCGTGACAAATATATCGAGTCCGAAAAAGCCGGACGAGATTTGGGTGAACCGCGTATGGTTCAGTGGACAAAGGAACACGCGATTGCCTTCCGTCGCGAGTATTACCGGAAACACTTGATGGACATCGGAAATGGCGAAAAACCGCAATATTTCGGTATTTTCCTTGACGAGGTGTCGAAGAAGAAAATCATTGACATATTGATCGACGGTATTCCGAACGGTTGGACTGTCTACTCGAAAATGGTAGTGGTTTCTCGCGGCGATGTCTACCAGAACCCAGAAATCGTTGACTTCCTTGCTGAAAACTTGGGTAAGACCGTCGAACTTGAAGTGGTGTCGCTTGGTGTTGCTGTGGAGTCAATCGCCGTGGGCGTGTCCGGACTGTTCAAGTCGGTTGACAATCCGCCGTACATTCTCCTAGCGGTCGCATCGGAGGACGCGGCTGATCCTAACCAAGTGTTCAACTTCAAGACGTGGAAACCATTCACGATAAACACTCCGTTACACGGAGTCGTTGACGCGTTTCCGAGTCATTTCGGATGGAAACACTAGATAAAATCGAAATGCCGAGGTCTGTAGCCGAGATTCCGGGAAACGAAGACCTCACCTTGCTTACCGCAATGATGAAAAAGAACGACTTTTTCGGGTTTCCAGCGTATGTTGCCAGAATCGGCGGTAAGATTGTCGGCATTGCGGTCGTCCAGCTGGGATATTATCCGGCGTTTGCAAAGGTATGGTGCCTAGAGGTGGCAAAACCTTACCAGAAAATGGGCATCGGACGACGTATTATGGAAATGGTTATGCAAGAACACCGTGCAATCAAGCTAGTAGCAAAGCGCGACGCGTTCGGGTTCTATGAAAAAATGGGATTCGTTTTCGTAAACGAACCCCATCCTAAATCGAATGTCTGTTATATGGTGCGCGTGGCCAAGGATTAGCCGATTTTCGTGACGGTTCCTTGATCGATACTGCTGCGACGCTGCCAGTTGTACGGAGATTCCGGATTCATTTCGATTTCGCGGCGGATAAGCTGGACTTGAATGCCGAACAGAATCTTGGAACGCTGTTCCTTCGGCAAAGCCATAAATTCCTTGAACTCTTTCTGTGCTCGACGGAGATTTTCCATCAAGTGACGGTATTCCGGGTCGGCTTCGTGCTTTTCGATTTCCTTGATGAAGGCTTCGACTTGGCTCTTCTTTGCCTTCTGTTCTGGATTCAGTTCGGTAGTCTGTTCTTCTTGGGTCATATTTACCTCGGTAAGTTTTTCAAGAATATAGCAATTCGGCGATTACAGTGCAACATATAAACTGCATTGTAAACAATCTGGTGCTTAAAAATGGCGAATTACAAGCTTTTTTGCGAGTCCGTACAGCGTGTCTGCCCCAACAACAGTGCTGCCGTATTGGCTGCCTATGCTCCTCGACTGGAAGCCGGGGATGGTGTCGGCAATAACTACGAAACTTTGAAGGAAATGGCCGTCTGGCTCCTCGTGGAGGCGAACGCACTTAACCAGATCCACTGGAATGTAGACCGAATGGTTAAGCATACCCTCTTGAACGAGGCTTATGACCTTTGCCGCGATGCTGGTGACAAGCTTGCCGAGACCTATATGGCACTGACCAACAAGCCGTGCGACAAGGAATTCCCGGCTGGCTCCAAGTCGACCGATCTGGACGACAAGGCCGTCCTTGAACTCCTCAAGTACATCGACAAGCATATGAACGACGCCGTGAAGAAGAACGACAAGTTCCCCGAAGGAGTCAAGAATATCTTCGCCGATTTCGACGAGGCTATGACCACCATCATTTACAAGTACCAGCAGTTTGCTGCTTAATGAGGTAGCCGATGCAGATTATCACGACCGATGATATGGTTGAAAAAATCAAGGCGATGCTTGGTTATCCTTGCACCGAAATCGAAATGGTGGTTGAGGAACGCAATGGCCTCGGTCACCTCCATATGGCCGTGAACGATACCTTGAACTGGTTCTACCGTATCAACCAAGACGAAGCTTCCTATATGGACGCTATGGTGCTCAGATTGAAGGCTGGGGTTATCCAGTACCGAGTACCTGACGAGATTATGGAAGTGGTCGACGTATCGCCGTCCTATGGTAACACTTTTTCGCCGATGATGGCTTGGGACGTGGGTCCGGGCGAATCCCTAATGGGTGTCGGCGGTGCCGGTTTGGGCGGACTTGGACAGTTCGACTTGATTACTTATTCCGGTGCCTTGCGCTACTTGCAAGACGTGAAGAAGCTGGTGGGTACGCAGTACAACATCAAGCTCCATCCACAACAGCACATTCTTCGTGTCTACCCGACGCCGAAGTCTGACCGTGTGGCAATCGCTACGGTCTATGTCAAGGCGAAGAAGTACGAAGTGTTTGCCAACCCGCTGTTCCAAGATATGGCTCTCGCCCGTGCGGAAATCCAGCTTGGACGTATCTTGAAGAAGGACGATATGCCTCTTCCGGGTGGCGGCAAGGTGAACGGACAACAGATTTACACTGACGGTTTGGAAGAGTGGAAACGCCTTATGGAAGAACTGAAGGCTCAGTCCGCACAACCGTTTATGATGACCGACCTTAGCTAAAAGAGGAACCTCTTATGGACAAAAAACAACAAATGTATGCGGCCTTTATGGAAGGCGTGTGCGACAAGCTCAACTGCAAGGATGCGCTTCCGCTTCTCCAGAAGGGGTTCGAGGCGTTCTGCGAATCTGCTGGTGCAGACTGCAAGTACATTAACCTTTCCGATAGACCGAACTTCGACGTGACCTTGAGTCACGGTGGTATCGATCCCCATCCGCTTGAAATTACCGTCCAAGCATATGACGCATCCGATGCCATTGACACGGTAATCACCAAGCTGGCCGAACACGGTATCGAAGGTTATGCTGAGACAGACACGCCTGAACATCCGGAAGACTACATCGAAGTGTCCAAGGGTTACGTGCCGGTTCAGAACGTGTCAATCAAGAAGACTGATACTTCTCGCGGCGAAATTCGCTGTGCCTATGTTCCGGAACACTTGCTTTCTGCTTTGGTTAACGGCGATACCAGCGGCCTTGACGAACGTGGTTTGCAAGAACTCAAGGACTTCGAGGACGAAATGGCCGCCGACGGTATCAACGCTCACGGCTTGAACCCCGAATATGGACCGGATGGCGAGTTCTGGGATGTCGACGAAGATTTCCGCAACGGAAACTCTGTCTGGTGTTCAGAATTTGTCGAACGTGGTAATGCGGTGCAACCGAAACAAGAAGCAATATCGCAGTATGAACAGCCGAAGCCGGATAATATAGATAGTATTATTCGTAATACTAACAAGAGTAATTCTGCTTTCGTGAAGAGTATTGATGATATTCAAGATGCTGATGTTCGAGACTCTGTTAAAGCTACTGAAGTCTATCAAGACGCTTCTCGTCCGGTATATAGACGAAAAGTGCTTAAAGATCTTGAGAAGAATCCGAACGCGTATGGTTATTATAGACCAGAAGGTGCGCCTGATTCGGACTATTTTGCTAATGAGCGTGGTTACAAATCAAGAAGCGAATATGCAAAGAAACCAGACGCATTTCATAAGTTATCGCCAGAAGTGAGAAGCCATTTGAGACACTGGGTTAGCCGAGACGGTGTATCACCAAGTAGTATTGAACGTGTGTTGGAATTGTTCCCGAATTTAACTGGACAAGATTTCGACAATATCAACGAGTTGGCTGGTCCTCGCGCTCAATACTATATTGAAAAGGCCGCACAGTGCTATAAAGACCATCCTGAATTGAAGCAGTTGATGACGGATATGAATGACCGTCGTATGAATATGCTTTGGGCTGGTAATTATAGTTATGATGACCCAGAATATCGTCGTTTGACTAATGAAATTCGCCAAATTGCTGAAGAGTATGGTGTGTGGGGTACGGATGAATCCGGCGAACGCACCGCTGCTGCAGATGCAAATGGCGAATAGTAAACAACTTTTTACATAACTCGACCCAAATCGGCTTGAGTTTCAAATTTATTGCAGCTATTATTTTCTCCGTCTAACTCAGGCGGAGATTTTTATGTTAAAAATGCTTATCCAAATTATCGAAGAGCCTAAGCCGAAGAAGTATGACTGGCTCTTCAAGTTTCTCGACAAGGCTCAGTACCTTATGTATGTCGGAATCGTAGTCCATATGCTTATGAAGCTCGTTAACACGATGAAGAAGACTTTCGGCACGGCCAAGACCAATAATGACAGGTGCCAACAAGAAGGGTCAATCGGTCGTCTGAACGCAAGGTCTCGTTAGTAGGAAACTTGTGAAATCTGTTCTGTACACCGCTTGCTGCGTCCACGTTATTTGGCGAATAGTGCATTGGGTCACCAAGACGATGGTTCGCGGAATGCGCTTTCACTTCGAGAGGAAGGATGCGGAGTTCGCGGTTTCTAAACGGATGGACCGGTATTGGAAATCAGCCCGTTTCAAGAATCAAGTGGCAGCGGCGAATGACATCAAGATTTACAGAGACATCTATGCAAAACCAGAAAACGCACTTTTAGCTTTCAAAGGAAACAAGTCAAATGTTAAACCCCGTAGAAAAATTCGTTAACAATTTCGGCCTCAGTGCGCCGGAATGGCTTAACCATATGATTGGCGGCGGCAAGTCCGACGACCGAGACTCCATTGATACTTTCAAGGAGTTGACCAAAACCATCGAGGCGATGATTGATGCATTGCCGCAGATCGACATTCCGAGTAGCGTAATCGGCAAGAACAAGATTGACGCGCTCAAGGAAGTGGTCAAGGCATACAAGAACACCAACATTACCAAGGTTGCGCTTCTTGCTTGCTCTATGACGAACCTTATCGCAAAGCACAGCGGTGCCAAGTCCGTTTCCAAGGTGGCTGGCTTTATGCAGAACTGTATGGCTCTCTATGCCATTGGCGACACGGTATGCAACCGCATTAACTTTAAGTGGAACGTGGTCGACCAGCTCTATGTGATGGTTTCTACGGCGGAGCCGTCTTACGTCGACGTGACTCTCGAAGAGTTCCGCGAAATCAGCAAGAAGCACGATAACGACCTTAACACCACCATCACGATCACTCCGTCCTCTAACCTCGCGTTCGTGAAGATTATGAACAGCAAGGAGCCGATGAAGTGGTTCTCCGCGCTCGACCAGAATGAGCACACAATCACTCCGTTGAGCACGAATATCGTCGAGTGCAAGCGCGTTATGCCGACTCGAACGAAGGATTCCGATGAAGACGACCGCGACGTTCAGCTGCAGTACGTGTTCGACGAGAACTGCGAACAGTACAAGCACATCGACGGCGAAGGCGAAACGGTCAAGAGCAGCGTATTTAACGCGGTGTTTAAGTTCCAGTTTGATGACAACATTTTCTACGCTATCCAGATCGTCCGTTCTACCGAAAGCGAAGACGGCACTGGTCTTGTCTATGTCCCGTCTAACCAGCTCAAGATGTTCTGGATTCCGAAGAACCGCAACAAGGTTTCTCCGAAGGCTGACACCAATATGCTCAAGCGCAACGTCGAACTCTATGTCGAGATGATGTTTGCAATGAGTATCGACCCGACGACGTATCTCTATTCGTTCGACGAAGATGGCGACCTCAAGGAAATGCTTCGCCCGGTGGCCATTCCGCCCGAATCCGTGAGCGATACCATTCCGAAGATTATCAAGGCCATCAAGATTGCCTTCGACAAGGGTCTGTCACGAAGCTACGCGCTTGTCGGCCAGCCGGGTACTGGTAAGACTATTGGCGCACAGCAGATTTCCAACGCTTATCCGGAAGTTTGCACATTCAAGATCACCGCCGATGTTATCGTCGACAGCGACCAGACTGACGCGATGCTCCGTTATGTCAAGGCCATCAAGAAGTGCATCATCATTCTCGATGATATGGACTCCTACCAGCTTACTGACAAGAACGACAATGTGATTGCATACTTGAGCTTCTTCGACAAGCTTAACCAAGCTGCCAAGAACGACCAAGTTTCCTACATCTTCTTTGCGACGATTAACGATCCGAAGAAGGTGAACCAGAGAATTATGCGCCGCAGTGGCCGTATCGACGAAATGTTCGAGATTGGCTTGCCGAGCATCAACACGATGCGTTACCTCTTCAAGTACAACGATGAGCGCGTGAACAAGGAACATCCGACCGACTTCAACGACCCGAAGTATGACGATGTTATCAAGTACGCTATCGATTCCGGTATCACAGCCGCCGACATTACGAACATCTTTACCGATATCGTGATTTACAGCGGTACTGAAGAACCGGAAGATGCTCCTGTGGAAATTGCCGACGTTGAAGCCGAGGTCGAGGCAGAGTCCAAAAAGGCCGAGGCCGAAGACGCGCCGGTATGCACGCCTGAAAAGCTCCGTGCCGCTATCGACCGCGTTAACAAGCGTAACAAGATGTCCAGCAACAGCTACGTTGACCGTGACGAAGACTAGTTTCTTTTCCTGAGAGAGCTAGGGGAGTGGGCGACCGCTCCCCTTTTTGCTATAATTCAAGTATGATTTCTGAATATTTTTATATGCCGCGCACCAATAAGAAGGTGACCGAGGAAGACCGCATCAAGTTTACCCAAGACCGTATCAAGTCTGTTAGGGAGTTCTTGACGAAGGTCGTATTCCAACAAGTTTTTATACCAGAAATTGCCCCAGCTGAACACGACTCCTTCTTCGACCAGTTCGACCGTACTCCGCATCCTTGGAATGCCGCGTGGACGCCCAACCGTATGGTTATCAATTACAACTGGTGGTACAAGAACGTGGACGAGTTCTGCACGGAACGCCGCGTAAAGATTCCGGATATAGACTTTTTCTACATCCTTATGCAGATGTGCCGAGAGAGAGGCGTGCGTGTGCGACCAGTTGACGGGACGCTATCGCTTTCGCTGAACAAGCCAAACTATTTGTTCGGTAATTAGGTCTACCACTGCCCAAGCAACGATCCGCAAGCGTAGTACGCCGGGTCGTTCGTGATGTCTTGTACGCACTTGTCGACTTCCGGAGGACGGAATAGAACGTCCTTCTTGAGTTCGTCGATGGTGTCGTTGATGGCGAGCATATTGTTGCCTTGGGTGGCGTTGCTGTTCGGGTCTGTACCGTCCGTAGACGAACCCATAACATTTCGACCGAATAGTTTGTTGATGAAGTTCTCTTGGTCCGGTGAGTTGAGAACTTCCTCGCTGACAGTTTTTCCGTTGTCCATTGCGGTGTCCAGATAGAGTTTCCACCAGTATTTACGCCATTTGTACTCGAATTCCGGGATTTCGTCCACTACGCTATCTACTTGGTAGAGGACGTTGTTGAATTCGAGCTTGAGCAAGTCGCCAGCCTTGGGGAAAATCTGCGCTGCGGTATAGCCGTAGTAGCGGAAGTCCTCGTAGCCGCGCTGGTACCAGATCGGGTTGTGCTCGTTCGGGTCGCAAGCTGGCTTAACGCCCAGTTCGCGGAGGCTCCTGTAGTTAAGCTCTAGGAACAGTCCCATATGGACGTAAATTTCTTGCTTCGTGGTGTACTGGATTCCGAAACGCGAATAAAGTTCGTTCTGAGGATTGAACCCCATAAGTACCGGTAGGTCGAAGACGCGCTCCACCTCGCGGTTAGAGTCCTCGTGGAACAGTGGGGTATTGTTCACGTTCAGAGAGGTCGTGTAATACTTGTAAAGGGTTCCTTGACGGTTGACAAACGCACGGCTCATTACATTGTAACGCTCTTGGTCACGGAACGCATTGTGTCTACGGTTGTAGAAAACCAGTCCGAGACGGGTGTCGTGCTGGAAGTCCGGATTGTTGATTTGCATTTTTTCGGAGCGTTCGACATAACCTCCGGTCCGGTCGTTCCACATATGCGGAGAGACTGATGCCAGAACACTGAAATTCGGCACGATAACCGTGGTCGCACGGCAGTTTCCTGAAAGATGTAATACGAATTCTGGCATTTTGTCAACCTCTAACCTAGTTTATAATACTGACCAACCCCCCAAAAGTATATAAACTGCGATATGACTAACAGAAGGTTGTAAAATGGCGAGCACATCGATTTCACGTAAGTATACGAATATCTCGTTCGAGTCCGTCCGCGAGCACTTGCTTACGATTATGAAGGCCAAGGGTGGAAACTTGGCAGACTACTCGGAGAGTTCATACGGTCGCTTGATGACCGACTTGTTCGCCGGTACGTCCGACTTGATGGCGTACTACGCCGAATCTTCGTTCAAGAACGCTTTCCTTGAATCGGCAAACTCCTTGCCGTCCATCTATGCCAACGCTCGTATGCTTGGCTATAGCATCCGCCGTCCGGTTCCGGCCAAGGCCGGTATCGGCATTCAGACGACGAAGACCGGTAAGTTCAATACGATTCGCGTCCGCATCCCTCTTGGAACCGAGTTCACTATGGGTAGTACCACGCTGACCGCTATGGACAATATGGAGTTCCGCTATGACCGTAACACCGACACGGAACAGACTGGCTTGATGACTCTCGTTTCTGGAAAGGCCGTGCTCGCGGAAGGCCGTTTCAAGACCGAGTCTCTTATTTCCACCGGTAATCAGAACCAGACCTTCATTATTCACGACCTTACCTTCAGTGACTATTTTGGCGACAATGACCCTAACTTTGACGATGATGGAAATGTGGCTCACCGCTCTTCCGCGTTCACTAGGGTTATGTCTGACGCTACGTTGATGGACAATATCGACCCCAGCGTTGTGGTGGACGATAAGCTGTACTGGCGTATTTCTCGTAGGGGACTGATCGACCCGGCGAAGGAATCGGTTCTGAACGATATTGAACAGTTCGCGTCTGGTCAGGACAACTACACCGATAACTACACGGTGGAGCTGTCTACGGCAAATGACGGCAACGTGCAGCTCCGTTTTGGCGACGGCTTGAAGTCCGCCATTCCTTACGGCGTTATTAACGTGACTTACTTCTCCACGACTGGAGAAGAGGGTAACTTGCTCAACGTGGCCGGTACCACCCTTTCGACCAATAGCAGCCGCATCGTAATATGTCAGGACGACGGTACCGAAAGCGATATTACGGTTAACGACCTGAACATTGCTATCACTACTGATATCCGTAACGGCCTCGACATTGAAAGTATCGAGTCCATCAAGGCCAACGCTCCGTATTTGTTCAACACGCTGGACCGTCTCGTGAACCGTACGAGCTACAAGATTTTCCTCCGTCGCTATTCTGATGTCAAGTACGCCACGGCCTACGGTGAGGATATCCTTAACACAAAACTGCTAAATGGCGGTATTGACGTTAAGTATATGAACCAAGTGCGTTTCAGCGCGTTGAAGAGCTTGTATCGCCAGAAGGACAATACGTTCTACCCGACGACCGCCGACGAGTATTTCCTCGAAGGCTACAAGGTGAACGGCCTTATGTATACTTGGCAGTATGACTACCGTGAGCTGGAGCGTAACGGGCTTGATGAAGGCCATATTGCCATCTACAAGCGTCTCGGCGATGCGCTGAAGAACGTCCGACTAGAGAATGGCGAAAAGCTCTCTAACGAAGTCCAGCAGCAAATTTTGCAGAGCATCCAGCCGACCTATCCGCTGGATTACCAAGTGTATTCCGCCTTGCTGTCTCCGCTTGACTTCGTCGAAGATGGTTCGGAACTATACAACTGTATGACCGCTCTTAACCAGCGCGGAATGATTACTGTTGGTGGCGGATATCACAACTATGTCTATCCGTCGGTTCACGATATGGAAGCCCATATGAAGGTTACTTTGTTCCGAGGCAATAACTTTACCGACGTGAAGGAACGTATCAAGAACGCCGTTTACAAGTATCTCTTGGAGAATACCGACTTCGCTACGCCGATTTACCGTTCTCGTATTGAGGCTATCGTCCATACGCTTACGGAAGTGGCCGGTGTTGATGTAACATTCTCACCGGTCAACGACCGCTATGTCGAGTTGGATATCAATGACCTTCGCTGGCTCGGCCAGATGACTTACGAATACATCGTTCCGGGTAACATCGCGCTCGATGGGTTTGATTTCTCACTTGGCTATACCTATGTTGGCGACCACTCGAAGACGACTTACCAGAATACCTTTACGGTTCAGTCGCTTGCTGCTCTCCAGACTCGTATCGCCGATTACTACAAGTACACGGTGCGTCCGAAACTGGCGTCCAATGCGACCAACAAGCTTTCTGATTTGGATATCGACAAGTTTGTGGCCTACATCTGGGAACAGGCGATGATGGTTATCTACACGACTGTCCACAAGGCGTTGCTTGACGAGCAGTCTGCTGGTCACGCTGATGCGGCTGATGCGTTGTATTTCGTTATCCAAGCCATCAAGGGTTGGGATAAGGGTTACGATTCGCTTACCTTCAAGAATACGGACAAGATAGTGGATATGTCCGAAATCGAAGGTAATTCGCTGCACGACTACATTGAATACGCGCTTGAGTATATCAAGCTCGTTCGTAACGTGCTGAAGTATTATGTAACCAAGAACCTTATCGACGACGCTGGTAACATCACTAACTATTCGAACGACAACGAAATTGTCCAGATCACCATTCCGACCGACCAGATTGAGCTTGCCGTGTCGGTGGAAAGCGTTTTGCTCACGGAGTAATCAATGAATCCGATAGTCTATAACAAGAATGGTCAGTTCCGCTTCAACGATTTCGTTGGCTACTTGCCGGAATTCTTGAAGACGGAACCTGATGTGGTTACGTTGATGCAAGTGATGTCAGACTACATCAACAACGCCTACCGTAATATCGAGACGACCGAGGAATTCGAGTTTGTCCGTGTGTGTACTTCCACTGACCAGAACGCCGTCCGAAACGAAATGGAACGACTGTGCTCGATGCTGCAGCTCGCTTCGGAACGAGGTGACTCGGTTCGCTATCTGTCGGTGCCTCGAAACAACGTGAAGTCTAACGTGATTGTCGGTAACGAGGGTGCTGAATACGCCAAGGAAGCCGAGATTGACCTACCAGAAGTCGAGGATGTCATTACGTCGGCATCTGGTAGGCACTTGGTCGACAAGACGACCAAGGACGGTACGGTTGTCTATATCAAGTACCGAAACGCCGACCCGGTTCGTACGGTCGCTTATTACTATTCTGCGGCGGACGACACGATGATTAGGGACACTGCCGGAACATCCCAAGACCCGTTTACCGGTACGGACAACAGTCCATCTACGGCTATCGAGTTTAAGGTGTCCGATGTAGGCCACGTTCTTCGCCGCTATGGCGGTCAGTCCAAGGACAAGAGTGTCAACTATTACGAGATTTTCTTTACAATCAAGGTTACGGACGTAAATCGCGTTTCGGCCATCGATTCTGTCCTTGTAGACGTAGATGGTGTTGACAACAAGACCGACCAAGTGATTGTGGATTACTATAACCAAGCTGCGGTTGCTGATGGCAATTACAATACTTACATCAAGTTTGCCGAAGGAAACGCGTTCAACTGGGTTGGGGAATATCCGTCTGGAATTTTTTATCTGCGCGATACCAGTAGCTCGAAGCTTACCAACGTGTCGTCTAGCACTTATGTTCCTATTCCGGACACCGCACTGAGTCCGAACATCGACCGTTACCGAGTGAGTCGAATCGATGTGGATTCTACAGGTATGCTGAAGATTTACACATCGACTGGTACCCCCGGTATTTACAGCGACGCGATGTTTTACTTGATGCACGGTAACGAGCAAGTTGCCTTGCTAAAGATGAACAGCGACATAACCAGCAAGTCTCGCAAGGAAGATGGCGAACTGTATACCTCCGTGTTCCCTGTGTCATTGAAGTATGACATTTACGACATTATCGGAATGATTACCGATAAGAAATCTCTTACCTTGGTGTCTATTCCGCTGTCGGAGAGCTACTATACCATCGACGGTACGAACCGTATGCCGCTTCTTCGCTGGAGTGGCGAATACCGCTTCTTGGACGATATGTCGGTTGGCCTTTCCAGCGATATTAAGCTGTCGAAGGCGACTATTAAGGATAACGATGTCGTTGTTCGAATCAAGGGTAGCAAGTGGAAGCAGATTGGCCTCCGCGAGTTTTATTCTCCTGTTGATCTGAACGTCGGTGCGTTCATCTTGTGTCCCGAAGCTTGGGATGGTTTGGCGATTGTTACCGCGTCCAAGATTGATAAGACGAATGGTTTGTATCGAATCGGTATTCAGAAGAATGTAAAGTCGACCTTCCATCCAGAAACATCGGAAGAAATCGAGATTACAATTCCGTCTGTCGGTGTCATTACGAGTCTGTATGCGAGCAACGCTGAAACTGGTGAACACGAATACGCCATTTACAGCGGTTATTACTGGCAGCCGGGTGATGTTGTGCTACTTGACTGTGAAGTGAACGGAAACGCCGAGCAGCGTCTGTTTAGAATAACCAAGTATGCCGAAGGCTGTATTCACATATTCCACCCAGCTTACAATCCGGAGACTGGAATCGGCGTTAAAATCGCTAAGAATACGCCTATGCGTCTTGTCGAGGAATCGTCGGAATCTTATGTCTCTAAGGTTGACCACGCTCGTAAGCTCGGCAACGACACGGTTGCGGCTATTAGACGTTATACCGGTCCGATTTACACGAACGAGTATATGATTGCTCGATTCAAGAACGTCGAGGATGACCAGTTCTGTGTACTGAAGATGGTTAGCGACGTGGTTATGTATGACGCGGACGTTGATTATCCGGACGGAACTTACGTGTACAAGCCGGATGACCATAATGTCTACCAGATTAAGAAGTCTATCGTTATGAAGGGTGAACAAGTCCTCGAACAGACTGACTTGATCCTCGATACGGTGAAGCATTTCTCGGTCGGCTACAAGAAAATGACCAATTCCTTTATGCCGTATGCCGGAGCCGTGGCAACTCTTGACTACGACGAGAAGATTGACTACACGGTAGATGATATGGAAACCGCTCGTATTCCTCTGTATATCAAGAAGAGTAGCGATACCCACCTACGTTATGGCTGGAAGGAACGTGAATATCTGTACTATGGTAACGATATCGGCGTAGATGATATGTCTCGTGCTGGTTTCGTAGAGTTTTATGGAAAGAATCAGCACAATGTCGTAGACGTGGATATGGCTGACCGAGCCGTAAATGTCATCGACGAAGAAACTAGTGGAACGGTACTGAAGAATGGTATCGCGCCGGTCTATGTTATTGATATCGATAGTAACCTTGTTGCTACCAAGAATGAGTCTGGCAAGTGGATTGTTACGATGACTTCCGCCGGTCACGGCTTGGCTGACGGTATGCGCATTACGGTTTCTGACGTGGTTGTGTCTGACCCGTCGTTGAGTGACGTGTTCAACGTGACGGACGCTGTTATTGACGTGCTTTCACCTGATGTTATCCAGTATGTAAGCGACTCTACTGCAGAAGGCGTGTATTGTACTGGCGAGATTAGCGATGAACACGACCCAGAACACAAGAAGGCGACTGCAATTTATCGTCGTCCTATCAATGCGAAGACGGGTGAACCTCTCCAAGAAGGTGATGTCATAGAAGTTGACCGGAAGGAAAGCGACGCTACTGTCCGTGAGTTCTATAAGGTTGGCATAGGAAACTGGGTCAAGATCGACCGCCATACTGTGTTGACGCCGTTTACTCTGTATGCCCAGCAGAATTTGATTGATACGTCTGTCACGAACCCGGCTTATGCACTGAGCCAAGGCTACAAGGTTAGACGTATCCGTTTCATTGACGAGAATACCGCTCAAGTCAACCTGATTGGACGTGTTCCCGAAACGGATTTGCACAAGGGAACTCGTGTTTTCATCAGGTTTGCAGACCATAGCGCGTACAACGGTTGGCATACGGTTACTAGCAACGTGAACGGTGGTGGCATTTTCAACATCAAGATCGCTGGTGAAGCTGGTATGAAAGATGGTCAGTCGCTGGTCGGTCGCGAGATGACCTTGTATGTCGGTATGTGGTACAAGTATACGGTCTATGCGTATGACTGGAACAAGGTCAGCAACCAAGCGACGTTCGCTACGTCGAACAATATTCTTGAGGTCAAGGGCAAGACCGTCCGCACGAAGTACAAGCACGGCCTATCTGTCGGAGACAGTGTAATCATCGATCCGAGTGGCGAAGCGGCGTACAGCTATGAAGGCGGCGAGCCGACAAACATCTACGAGGCCGTTGTTACTGCGGTTCCTAGTGACGAGAGTGTTGTCGTTGAAGGCGACGCGTCTATTGTGGCCGGAGGAAGGATTTATAAAGGTTTTGTCGCTCGTGAAAACGTGGGAAATCTTAACGGCGAGTTTACTTGGAAGGGGCATCGGTTTACCGACGGTGAAATCGTGTACACGACTAACCAGCTATGCGAGGATGAAGAAATCGCGTGGCGCGTCTCCAAGAGCAGTGCGTGGGTTCCGATGCGCAAGAAGCGTACTTTCAAGATCGATAACATCGAAGTCGAGATGTACCGTAATCCGGAGTTTGACGAGGCTGACCCAGTAGAGACCGATTCTGAGTACAAGTACCGTGTCTACGGTGACAATTTCGTAGAAGCCGAAGCTGAAAATGGTAATGCATATCTGCAAGCTGCTGGTATGTCTCGTAACTACCACTTCGAGCATCCGCATATGGAAAATCTTGACACCACTCAGGACGTGAAGCTGCAGTATTCGTCCAAGTACGACTATGGTACGGTCGCGCCGCGTGACGATATGGACGCGTCGTTCCGTGGTGTCCCTGATATGGACTATCCGTTGGCCGAGCGAATCGAGCGTCTGGCCTACTTGAAGGATGCCAGCGTGCTTGATTTCGACCTTATCGGATATCTGGCTCGGTTTATGGGCTACGACATTACCGCCGTGTCTGACGACGTTAGCGAGAGCGGTGTTTATCGTACCAACGAGGAACGCGAGAACGCCTTGAGGGAAACGATTTCCCACCTTCCGCAGTATTATGCGCTGAACGGTACGAAGGCCGGTATCAATATGCTGATGGCCACGTTCGGTCTGGTAGGCGAGTTGATTACTATGTGGACGAATACCGAGGATCCGTATGGTGAATTGGTTCGCCAGACCGATATCGACGAGCGAATCCAGAAGGATTCCGGGCTTGGTCTCAAGGTTGGCCAGTGGGTTCCGACGCCGCACGTCGTTCTTGATGTCTTGGACGAACCGAAATTCCCAAGCGTCTCCGTCACTAACGAGGATATCGAGCGAATCAAGGAACAGATCCGCTGTTGCAAGCCGATTAACGTCGTGTTTGACGGCATCCGAGTGGTTATGAAGGCCGTCGCTACGGCTGGAATCAGTATCGTGGCTCACGGAATGGAAGGGTCGTCCGGATTGAGTCCAGTCTTCGACGGTAATAACGACGAAGGCTTGGGTTTGGAATCCTATGAAGAAGATGCTTGCCTAGACGACGATTGCGGCTTCTAGGCGAGCTGTTCCGCCACCGAAGTATATAAACTAGTTTCTTGAAAGAAATTAGGTAAATCTCGGTATGAACAGAAGCGTTATTACTCTCCGTGGTCTCGACATTCTTAATAATTCGATTGCCGGTGGTGATACCACCCAATATTGGATTGGTTATTACGGCCTAGCTTACATTCCCGAAGAGAATCGCCAAGATTTCTCGAAGTCTATGGTGACTCTGGTTCCTAGGGTCAATGGCAAGCCTATTGGTGACGAACTGTTCAACATCTTCCAAGGCTCTATGGCGGACACGGTTGCTGGTTTTGACGAAGGCGACGTGGATTCTGCAGCTGGTAAGCTTTACAAGCAGTGTCTTTATGCCGAGAACATTGAGTCGTCTTTCCGCTACGCGCTTACCACGGATAACAACGGTAACAAGATTAACACGCTAGTTACCTACGGTCAGGATGCATCTGACCCGTCTCAGTATGCTCTGTTCCGTACCTACCTTGGTGTCGGCGGAGAAATGACTCCGTCGAACGCCGAGTCAAATATCCAAGTCGATGAATATGGTCTCCCGCTTCCGGCTCCTCTCTACTACGCAGCGAAAAACGATACCCCGGTGGCGAATTCCGTTACATCGGATATGCGTAACTACTCTGCGAAGACTGGTGAACCGGGTTGGTCTGCGTCAAACGATTCTACTCGTGATGATATCGCTAGTATCGAGGATATGCAGTCCATCTCGAACTTCAACCGTTATCACGCGCCGTCGTCAAGTGAAGGCTATGCGGTCGCTCACGACCCGGCTTGCCGTAATATGGCGAAGGTCACGAAGTATTTCCCGATTGACCATTACGATATGTCTACGATTATCCGTGATGGTGGCCATATCCAGAATCTCGAAGCTGGCAAGAGTAGCACTAACCTTGACAATGCCAAAGTCGGCACTGTAAAGTACAAGATCAGCATCAACATTGCCGACTATATGAAGATGTCTTCCCAGCGCATCAACAACCCTGACGCCCCGAAGATTAGCTTCAAGTTCAACCGTATCGGCCTTTATGCCGTTCCGGTTACCCTTCACGCGTTCAATGTGGTCGCAGCTGGTAACGAGAAGTGCGGCGGTAACAAGGTTCAGCTTGAAGTGAACGGTGACGAAGACCCGATTCTTTTCGCGGTTATCGATACCGACACTATTGAAATGAGCGAGAGCGGTCTCACCAAGTTCAATATCGATTTCAGCGTCAACTTCCAAGAAGATACCGCTCTCGTGAACGACCCGGTTATCTTCTACAACTTGTACGAGAATGATGCTATCACTTGGTACAAGAACCAGCTCCTTGCAAATGCAAGCACCTCTGAAGCGGTGACTACGTTGGGTGTCGAACTCAACTACCTCCGCAATATGGTCGAGGCTCTGAACTCTCGCGGTGCGGATTGCGGTGTTGGTGACGACGGTGATATGTGGGCTTTCCGTAACCATACTCACCCTTATATGCGTAATATCGTGGATAGCGTCGATGTAAACTTTGGTGCTGTCCGTGGTATCTATACGATGCCTGAGTATGAAAACTACACGGTATATTTGACTCGCGGTAAGGGGTATGCTGATGATACTGATCCGTCTACCGTGACCAAGATGATTGAAGTAAACGGCTATACTGTCGGCGAAAACTCGATGGTTCTCGGTAAGGATAGTTTGGCAGCCGGTAAGTACAGCATCAATATGTCGAATTATGGTTTGATTGACCAAGATTCGTCTCACGTATTGCTGATGGGCGGTAAAGGAAAGAACGATGGCAAGGTATTTAATGATGACCACCTTGCTGTGACGGATTCTCACAACAGCATCATCAACGTAGGTAGTTCGGGCGAACTGCAATATTTGCGCGGCTCTATTTGGATGTCTAGCGACTCTCCGGTGTATGTAAATGGTACCGCGCAGAACACGATTGCTCTCGGACACAATGACGTGCTGAATGATGCTGACGGTTCGGCTTATAAAGGCGATTATAAGAATGGTGTCACTCGCGAATCGGTTTTCATTGGTCGCAATAAGGCTGTCGCTCAGGTTGAAGACTCTTTGATTATCGGTGCTGGTACGTGGGGCGGAACCCAAACTATCGGTAGCTACGACATTGCTTCCGATATGAACCCGTACTATATGAGTTCCCAAAATTACTCCGAATCTTCTATCTTCCCGTCGGTGACGAGCGGTGTGTTTGCGGTATCTACCATTGGTTCTATGAACACGGTGCAACGTAATGCTCGTGGAATTTACGCTGTTGGTACCGACAGTGTAATTCCTTCTAATTCTGAAAACGTGATTATGATTGGTAACCGGATGAACAAGGCTGCTACAGCGTATTCGTTCGCTAAAGACGGCATTATGACTGTCGAGGAGTTTAATGAACGCTATGGTAATACTGAACGGTGGCCGTACCCATCTGATGACTTTATCTGGACTACTACCGATACTTCCGGAACTACGCCAATTCCCAAGATGAATATGGTGGTTGTTGGAAGTGGTGAACTTACGATGTTGAATGGCCAGTCAGGTACCCCTACTACAATTACCAAGGATGTAAGGGGTGTAACTCTGTATATATCCTACAGCAATTATAGTTGGTACGGTGGCATCACTTGTGGAACTGGTGATAATGATTTCAATACGAATCCGGAATATTTCGCCAACTTGTACAGCAAGCCGGGTAACTACAAAAATATGCTGATGCTCGGCGATGATTTGAACGCTGGCTATGGCAGCTCGAATTCGATTATAATGGGTGACAAGAGTGGTACTCGCAAGATTAAGTATACAAACTCTTTCATTAACACATTGGGTGATGATCTTGGATATCAGCGCGATAACACGCCGGGTCCGTTCGCACATTTTGATAATGTATGGTGGATTGGTCATACCGATTCCACTCAAGACTCATTTTCTACCAGTCCGGGTACGGCATGTACAGGACATTTAATCGCTGTGCAGCAGAGTGCATCCACCTTATACAAGGATGCGGTTTTTAAAGATAAGTTCGTGTTTATTGGTGATGATAAAACGGTATACGGTCACGCATATTGGTATGGTGTCGACGGCAATGAAGTGTCTAACTTAATGACGAATCTTGCTGCGTCAAACAATTCCCAAGGCTGGGTATATACGATTAAGGATTTGTATTCACCGTGCAATTCGCCGATGATTTATACTGGCGGTATTGCGTTGGGTGGTTATGGCACTGACGAATGTAACTTTATGCTGATGAAGGTGGGTACATCTCGTTATACGATGACTAATCCGAATGAAAATCATACCCATATAGACAACGGCTTCAATACCAACAACAACATCGCTTATGCGCAAATCAGTAATGACAGTACGTTCACAAAGGTTATCCGTAGTACAAACGTGACTGGACCGTGGACAGAAACTGATGAAAATACGACGTATCTCTGGCGTGACGGAAGCGTGTATGCTGGCGATTTGGAGGCTGGCTCGACGACGTTTACTTACACTTTACCTTATGGCGAAGTGGTTGACGCTACTGCGACAATAACGATGACGTTATATACTATTAAGATTGATAATAACGGAAACGAAGTCAACAAGTCCGAATATGGTACGATGACGGTGTCGTATACTGCTGGCGAGTCTACGATAACCGGTACGATTTCCACGGCGGCAAGCGATAGACTTCGTGTATGGGTGGAGTACCGTCGATATGATACGACTGGTGACGCCATATACGACTATTACAACCCGTCTGTCTCTGATGTTCATCACTTGATGGTTGATTCTCCGTTCAAGGGAATGACGCTTGTTGTACAAGATAAGCAAGAGCTTGATGGCACCCTCCACGTCGGTTTGGGTAATCCAGCCGCATCTGCGTATGGCAACAAAAAGTTCGTATCGATTGCTACCCAGTATGTGTCTGCAGCTAAATCGGTTGGATTTAATATAAGCGGTGATGTATTCAGTGGAACTATTGGCTTTGTGAATACTGAGTGGGAGACTGGTAAGGAGACTGATGTACAGTATACCGCAGACCCAATTAATTTGGTGCCTGGTATCCGTGCTGGTATGAATTACCATTATACGGCTGTTACCTCGTCTTCTTCGACTACCTATCAGATTCATGTCGACAAGCTGTTCTTGGAAGTTTCTATGGATTATGGGTATGCCGTATGCCTTGATTGCGAATTTACCAGCGGAAATAATGTGTATGTAGACCCTGAAACTAATGATAACACGATTATTTGTGTCGAAGGCAAGGGTCATTATGGTGTGCCTACATATATTTGGACTTCTTCGGCTTCCGGTAACCAAACATTTGCCAAGTTATGGCATGCTACGCTCGGTATGATTGAAAATTCGAGTGCCGGTGGTCATTTGCAAGGTGGTACGAAGAAGGAAGAATCTATAAATCCATCTAATGTGTATAAGTTGATGACGGTTAATTGGTCTATTGTGGCGTCCAACGGATATGGAAATCCGTGGAAAACTTCTTATGCATCTACTTTCGAAAATGTTACCAATACGGAAGGCATATCGCTGACCACATAATGAACTAATTTAACTCGAAGGAATAACATACATAAGGGTTCTTATGAAGATTAAACGCGAAAAGCTCCTTTTGCTTAACAGCATTCTCCAGCAAGCCGAGCGTATTTTCAAGGCTCCAATCTCCGGAAAGTTCTACTACACGGTTACTCGTAACCGTAACAAGGCCGAAGAAGAGCGTAAACTTTGCTACGAAGCTTATCCGGTAGACCAAACTTATCTCGAATACGACCAGAAGCGTATCGGAATCTTCTCCGAAGAAGGCATTCATACCGATATGCAGCTTCGTGAAATGTCCGTAAAGGAACCGGAAAAGTTCAACGCTATTCAGGAACGCCAGCGTAAGCTCGCTGATGAGTACAAGGATGCCATCGAGGCTGAAAACAAGATGGCGGAAGCTCGAAATGAGTTCTTCAAGGAAGACCTCGAAATCGACATTCGCCAAATTTCCAGCTCCGAATTGCCGGAAATCGACCCGAAAGCTGGTTTTAAAGCTTGGGACGTGCTTAATGCGCTTGAACCTATGGTGTCCTACCCTTCTAAGGTGACTACCAAGACGGTCGAACGTGAAAAGATTCTCAAGATGAACGGTGTTTTGCATCAGGCTGAGATGATTTTCGGAAATAACGTGTCCAGCAAGTTCTATGCTGCGGTCAAGCATAACCGTGAAAAGGCTGAAGAAGAGCGTAAGCTTTGCTACGAAGCCTACCCGGTCGACCCGAAGTTCATCGAATACGACCAGAATCGTCTGGCTATCTTTGGCGAGGAAGGTATCGTGACCGACGACCAGCTCCGCGCCTTGGCTGCCAATGACCCGGAAAAGTTCAACGCCATTCAGGAACGCCAGCGCAAGCTCATCGAAGAGTACAAGGACGCTATCGAGGCCGAAAAGAAGATGGGTACCGAGCGTCAGGCTTATTTCAAGGAAAATGTCACCATTGACCTCCAGTTGGTCACTATGGACGACGTTCCGGAATTCGCTGACGGCGAGCACATCAACACTTGGGAAGTCTTCGATGCTCTTGCACCGATGATCGACTTCGCCGAGGATTCCAACAAGGAATAGTTATGGCTGGATTGAGCGGATGCCTAGTAGTCCGCAACGGTAAGGCGAGCGTCGTGCGTTGTCTCGACGCTCTTCTTCCGCTTGTGAACGAGTACGTTATCGTGGACACCGGCTCCACTGACGGTACGGTCGAGCTGGTTAACGACTGGAAGGCTCGCCATCCGGGTTCTCGTGTCGTGCTTGAACAAGTTGGCCGCCTATTCCACGACGAGGACGGCATTTTTGACTTCGGCGGAGCCAAGAACTACGCGATCAAGATTGCCTCTTGTCCCTATGTGCTGTGGGTGGACGTGAATGACATTCTGGTCAACGCGCCCAAGGTTAGGGACGCGTTTGACAAGATAGTCAACAAGATACCGCACGCCAGTATAACCCTGTTGACCCGTGTGGACTCGTCTTTTGCTTTCCCAAGGGTTCGTATAGCTCCGAAGGAATATGCCCATTTTGAGGGCAGAATCCACGAGTATATGGTCAATACCTCCAAGGACGGGCAAGTTGTGACCACTCGCTTTATGTTCGACAACTTCAAGAAGTATCGAGACGTGTCCAGAAACGTGAAGACCCTGCTCAAGGACTGGAAGCTGCAGCACACCCAGCGGTCTGCCTTCTATCTGGGCAATTCGGCACGGGATATCAACGATTTCGATACGGCCAAGGCTTGGTACGAGGTAACCGTCGACGAGTTTCCGTCTATGCTTAACGAGGAACGCGCCAAGTCGATGGAAGCATTGTGCGACATCGCTCTGAGGCAGAATGACCTGATTACGATGGGAAACCGCTCTATGCAGATGATCGAGGAGCTTCCTACGCGTCCGGAGGGGTTCTACTACCGTGCTAAGTACCAGTACGCCGTCGGGAACTACAAGATGGCCGCGAAGTGCCTAGACCAGCTGCTAAAAATCAACAAGGTCATCAGACCGTCCCATATGTGGATTAACCCGGAAATCTATGACCGTCACCGCCATATTGAGATGTACAACGACGCTATGAAGAAGGCCGAGTTCTCGAATATGCAGCCGATGATGCCAGAAAGGGTCGAGATGTACCAGAGAGGCCGAGATTACTCGGCGGCTGGTATAGGATCGCAGATGATGGGCGGTTTTGGCACACCAATGTACGAATTTTCCAACTAAATACCCAGCCAGTCCGAAAGACTGGCTTTTCTAGCACCTAGAAACATATAAACTACGAGCAAATGTATTGGAACAACGAATATGTCTACGAATCTACACGAGCTTACTAAGCAGCTGGATGCGCTGACCTATAACTCTCGAAGTGTCCTCAACGCACTTATCCGTTCTGTAATGGCAGCCGGGTCCAGCACTGGCTGGACTGTGGAACGTGCTGGTGTGGAAGTAACGATGACGAGGACTGATATCTTCCTTTTGAGTTCCTTCTATACCGAGTGGGAGTACACTCGTTTCGACAAGGATCAGTTTGATACTATCCGCGAAAAGCTGGACGCGCAGTACGCCGACGGCCAAGGAATGGTTAGCGATACCCCGGTAACCTACGCTATCGTGCAGCACTCGAAGATTATGACGATGACGACGACCGATGTCGGTGTCGCCGACGATTCGTACTGGCTGGACAAGGTCAAGAACCAAGTGAACCCCAAGATGTTCACGAACAGTGCACCGATTCCCATTAACCTTCGTACGCCGATTTACGACGAGGACTTGTCGACGAAGCATTTCGACCAGTTCGAAACCTATCTGTTCCCTCGTGCCTATTATACGCTCGATACACTGGGTTTCAGCGGTGATAATGCGTCGCACGTCGGTGGAGGTCGGGAATGGTACTTCGACATTGACGACAAGATGACGATCGGTGCAGACCGTACGATTATCGGTGTTCAGAATCCGGAAGTCGCGAAGGTTCGTGACACCAACTACCAGACGCTAGGAACTCTTAATTCCCTCGCTGGCGGTACTGATTCGTATGCCTTCGGTCCGAATACGTTTAGCTACGGCTTGTATAACCAAGTTTACGGTAAGCATAGTGCCGCAGTTGGCGGTGCTTACAATTTTGTGTATAGCGAAGAAAGCGGAATCCTTGGTGGCCACTGGGGAACAGTGCAGAGTCCTTATGGCGCAATAGCCGGTGGCCTTGGTAACTTTGTTACTGGCCAGTATGGATTTGCCGCTAACGAAAATAACAATGTCGGTGGCTATGCGTTCTCGTTCCAGCGTTATGTGACGGCGGCTAATTCCAATACAGTTACTGACTGCGTAGATACGTTTACGACCGAGGATGGTTGTGTCTACAATCTTCAGTTGACTGGTGCAGCTGGCAACGGTGCGGACGTAAATGGAACTATCGGCCCGAACCAGATTCTCATTACGACTGTTACGTTGGCGCAGTCTGGTTTCCATTCTGGACAGAATAGGATTTCCTCTGGCTATGATACGGCTCCTTATGGATATGGCGATATTAAGGTAGGCGACTTTGTCCGTCTGTCTCGTCCGCGTGTATATAACGATAAAGGCATCCCGAATATGGGCAACTACCTTGACCGTACCGTGACTGCATTGGAAATGCGTTCTTACGGTCTTGTGGTTACGTTTGATAACGCAGTGAACCGTTTCCCCGGTGTCAATGGAGAAGTGACTGACGGCTATGTAGCTCGTCGTCATACTTACCAGTTACCTGTATGTAACGATTTCAACAAGTTCATCCGATTGGAAAATGAAGGCCCGTATGCGTCGGCTGCATTTGGTTTCAATACGGTTGCTGGTGGAAGGCACCAGTTTGTCGCTGGCCAGTCCAACTCTGAATTGATGCGTCCGTTGTTCATTATCGGTAATGGTAGTCATTATATCGACAGTAATACTTATCGTCATAACGCGTTTGTGGTGGCGAAGAATTACTCTTATATGCGAACGTCTGCTCAGTACATCAACTTTGGTATTTCCGACTATTCGACGGCGACCCAGTACGTTCACGGCGATTCGTCATATAAGGAA
>JAEEGL015964522.1_pt1 | contig 36022 bp, 29 predicted proteins | sample 9134231 | NCBI WGS metagenome assembly JAEEGL01 (sample SAMN16246548, study PRJNA631951) | gut metagenome | biome: gut microbiome; feature: rumen; material: fiber-attached | host: Bos | place: Iran: Karaj | collected 2018-10
AACTGAAATCATAACGGACTTCGGTCCACAATCATAAATCAAAATGAAGGAAAGAAAAAAGAAGATCATCGAAACGGTTCTGCGGTTCATCGTAACCGTCATCACTGCGCTACTCACTTGTATGGGTGCGCACGCAACAGGAATGTAGCCTCGCCCATGGGCGGGCGAGGACTAATGAACAATGAAAAATGAAAAATGAAAAATGATAGGATTGCGCTCCGCGCAAGAAATTGAGTAAAATCTACAACAAAATCTAACAAAAATCCACCCTTGACAGGTAACTTTCTCTCCCCTCCCTGACGGGAGGGGTTGGGGGTGGGTCTTACTATGAAATACTTTACACTAACCGAGCTCACGCATAGCCGTGCAGCAATGAACAACCACATCAACAACACCCCTGATGATGAGGCGCGAGAGAACCTCATCGCCCTCGTCGACAACGTCCTCGACCCCATCCGCAAGGCATACGGCAAGCCCATCTACGTCAATAGCGGCTACCGTTGTGCAGCGCTGAATCAGATTGTGGGCGGTGTCCGCAACTCTCAGCATCTGAGGGGCGAGGCCGCCGACATCCGATGCGACGACAACCGCGCGTTGATGAAGCTGATACTGAAGATGAGCGTTACGCACCGCATCACCTTCGACCAGCTCATCTTCGAGCGCTGCTGGCGCGACAAGGATGGCCACCGCCATCCTGCATGGATTCACATCAGCTACACGCGACGACGGAAGAACCGAGGGCAGATTCTATAATGAATAATGAATTCAAGTTCCGCATGAGATAGAAGTTTAAAAGCGTGAAACAAAATGGAACAACTTAGAATCAATTCGGTTCATTTGCGGAATTCCTTCCGATAAAATTACGACGGCTATTTCTTTCCTATCTCACGAATAAACCAGCGCTCGAAAACGCTATCAGTGAGGAAGGTTCCCTTTGGGCGTTCCTCTATCAGTTCCCGCTCTATCAGTGCCCTCTTTATACGTGCGATGTTAGATCGGGTTCCTAACGGAAATTCATCATTTACCTTTTTACTTCCGAAATCAGTATGGATACCTGCACAAAGGGCACGGATAAAATTAAGCTGATAGGCTGACAACCCGATAGTCTGTTCAACAAATAATCCCGAGCACTGGGCAAGAAGAGCATCAACTGCATTGTTGAAATTGTCTTCTGTTGCCGTTTCGGTTGTTTCAGCTAATAGATTCCAAGCGAGTTGCTGTACATATGAGGAAAAGCCATCAACCGTGCTGCAGATCCTTTCTGCCAATTCCGGTGAAAGATGTTTGCCATATTTTTCAAACCTGGCAACGATAAATCGGACCCAGTCTTCGGTGGGAATGCGTCCTAAATACATCATCTCACCAAACTGATAGAATGGCATTCTCTTACTTTGGAACAGGTTCGTCATCAGATGCTTCTTGCTGCCAAACAGGCAGTAGGAGACATTCTCTTGATGCTGCCAGATGCCGCGCATACGCTTTTGCACAGTCAACGAGTCGGGCAATTCCCCTATTTGTTGAAACTCGTCAATACATACCACAATGTGGAAACCCTTTTCTTTTGCAATCACCTCTGGCAGATTGAGTATTTCCTCAGGTTGATATTCTTTTGGTGTAATTCCGAGAGAGAATGAGATTTCAGAAAGTGGTTCTGGACTGAACGAGATTTTTGGTGACACACGGATTAAGAATTGCCTAATGTTGTCAACCACTTGACTGGTACGCGACGCAGTCTCTTTCAGTAGGACAGAAGCAAACCGATTGTAGAAGTCGTATTCACTGCGGCAATCATAAATGTCCATATAGACAAGTTTAATTGATGGATTGCTGACTTCGCACATTGCTTTTTTCACAAGGGAGGTCTTGCCCATTCGCCGTGGAGAGATAAGAATGGTGTTCATGCCATTCTCAAAATTCAACTTCAGCCGTGCTGTTTCCTTTACTCGGTCGGTGAAATTCTCACCTCCAACCGACATTCCATAGACAAATGCTTTTTCCATGTTAAATTAGCTTTTTCGAGGCAAAGATACAAAAAATAATCATTGTTCACAAAGTTGTGGTCCACAAAGTTGTGAACAAATAGATTATTTAACATTTGTAACCAAGGACGAGTGCGGCAAGCCGTAAATTGATAATAGATGTTCGGTGGTTAAGAAAACATATAATTACCATGAATCATCCATTAATTGACCATTAATTCCGGCAACCACGTTAGTTCCTGAACTTGTTTAGGTGGGAGATGTTGTCGAGGTTGCATTCGTTGGTGGCCCGCACCCAAACAACTTTGGAGGTGTCGGAGAGAGTGGTAGAGACGCGGTAGACGCCAAGGAAAACGAAGTTTGTATCTACGAGGTTTTTCATGAAGCAGAGACGCACTTGATTTTTTTCGAGCGCAGTTAAGAATCCTTTCTTATTCATCTCGGCCAGTTGGGCCATCGAGGCGGAATCGGTTGGCCAGTTCTCAGGATGATAATACTCAGTGATGGTCGGCATCAGGCTGTCGGGATTGCCGTCGTTGTGATAATAGGGGTTATGGTATTGTGGCGACCAAACGATGATATGCTCTTCGCCTGGAACGTACTGAAAGTGGCGGCTCTCGGTGGCGACAATTCCGAACAGGGGAAGGAAGTCGTCGTAGGTGGCGAAGACCTGCCCTTTCTTCAAGATACGGTCGTTGTCGGCAGAAGTGCCGGTCGAAGGGCGTTGCAAGAAATACAGCAAAGCAACGACTGCGAGGAGGAGAAGGATCTCTCATGGCTGTTGATTATGCATTTCTTGTGCGCAAAGTTAGCTATTTATTCTCAACCACAGGATAAAAAACACAATAAAATGCAAATTAAACATGAATCACTGGCGAATATAGCTTGATTTGATTAAAAAAATAATTATAGAAAGTGTTAAATAAAGGAGTCTGATAATAGCATGCATCCAGTCGTGACAACGTACACGTATAGACGTTCAGCGCTATGCATATATACGTGTGGCTCTGAGCGTATATACGTGTGGCACGATGTCTATATACGTGTAGCCCGATGCGTATATATGTGTGGCACGAAACGATAGAACGTCCATGAGAACATTGTTCCGATAAAAAATTCTATGGGAGTCGCCTCCTGCTTCCACTCGACTCACTATTTTGACACATAAGTCATTGAATATCATGGTGATTGCGAAGGTGGAGGCTATTCTCACAGCCTCCACTCAGCCTCCATTGGTTGGCCACCTCGAATCCCCCCAAGGGGGGCGATTGTTCCTTTCTGCATTTTTGTAGATACCTAAGCCACTCTCGGGGAGGATGAGTGGAGGCGTGGTGGAGGCTATAGGCATAGCTTCCACTTTCATAAACAACTATAAATGAGAGAGGTAATCGCCGTTTTAAGCTAAAAAGTGGAAGCAAGCCCAACCTCCATGATTTGTGTTGGAAGAACTATCTAACTCGCACATTCATGAATAGAGGCTATAACATGTGTGGGGCGGATATTTTATTCTGTTCTTCACAAAACACTCCGACATCCCGAATCACAATGTAGCAGTGGCGGCATCTCGAGATACACCTGCGCAACTAAGTGTAAAGAAAAAGGTTGTTTTTCGGGGTTTCGCTTGGCCACTTGAGGGGAAAGTAGTACCTTTGCAGCATCAATGAAGAAAGGAAGTAATATCAAGGCAGATTTAATCGCTTGGCAGCGCACGCATTTCCATGGCAATCGGTTCATGTTGATGCTGGCCTTCTTCGTGGGCGTACTCACGGCGCTGGCGGGTTTGCTGCTGAAGTGGTTGATTCATCAGATTGAGTACCTGCTGACGAACCACTTCTCCATCACGGGCGCCAACTGGCTGTATCTGCTCTATCCCGTGGTGGGTATTCTGATCACGGGCTTGTTCGTGCGTTATGTCGTGCGCGACGATATCGGTCACGGCATCACGAAGATCCTCTATGCCATAGCTCGCAAGAAGAGTTCGATCAAGGGGCATAACACATGGTCGTCGGTCATCGCCTCGGGCATCACTATCGGTTTCGGCGGTAGTGTGGGTGCCGAGGCTCCTATCGTGCTGACCGGTTCGGCCATCGGTTCGAACCTCGGGCGTCTGTTCGGCTTGGATGCCAAGAAGGTGATGCTGTTGGTCGGTTGCGGTGCGGCGGGTGCTATCTCCGGCATCTTCAAAGCGCCTATCGCCGGACTGGTGTTCACGCTGGAGGTGCTGATGTTCGACTTCACGTTGGGCAGTCTGCTGCCGCTGCTGGTGTCATGCGTGACAGCTGCAGCCGTGACCTTCGCCCTCTCGGGGACGGATAATCTGTTTGAGTTTAACCTCACGAATGCCTTTGCCATCTCGCGTGTGCCGGCCTACATCTTATTAGGCGTGTTCTGCGGCTTGATATCGCTGTACTTCACGCGTGTGATGAACTGGCTGGAGGATCAGTTCCGTCGCCTGGGTTCGCCCTGGAAGCGTTTCGTCATCGCAGCACCTATCCTGAGCGTGCTCATCTTCCTGTTCCCTTCGCTCTACGGCGAGGGTTACGAGATGATCCGTCTGCTGCTGAACGGTCAGGGTCCCGAGGATTGGAACCAAGTGATGGAAGGGTCGTTCTTCTACGCTGCTCCCAATCTGTTGCTGCTCTATCTGGCGGGAATCATCCTCTTCAAGGTCTTCGCCACTACTGCGACGAACAGCGGAGGCGGTTGCGGCGGTACGTTCGCGCCGAGCCTGTTCCTTGGCGCCGTCTCCGGTTTCCTGTTCGCTTGTCTGTGGAACATGGTGTTCGGTATGGAGAATGGACAATGGACAATGGACAGTGGACATTGGGCCATTTTCAATCCAGTGCCCGAGAACAACTTCTCGCTCCTGGGAATGGCAGGTTTGATGAGTGGCGTCATGCATGCCCCGCTGACCGGCATCTTCCTCATCGCCGAACTGACGGGCGGCTACGGGTTGCTGCTGCCGTTGATGGTGGTAGCCACGACCGCATATATGACCATCATCATTTTCGAACCCCACAGCATCTATACGATGCGCTTGGCGCGCAAGGGCGAGTTGGTGACCCATAATAAAGACCAGGCCATTCTCACCCTGATGTCGATGGACTCTGTCATCGAGCGCTATGAGGAACATCTCCATCCCGACGATGACCTGGGCGAGATCGTGCGTCAGATATCCAATTCCAATCGCGATGTCTTTCCCGTGGTGGACGATGCAGGCAAGCTACTGGCGGTGCTGGTGCTTGACCGTGTGCGCCACGTCATGTTCAGAACGGAACTCTACCACCAGCTGCACGTCCGCGACTTGATGTCGCAGTGTGCGGCGCGCCTGACCACAAACGACGCCATGGAGCTGGTCATGCAGACCTTCGACCGCACGAAGGCATGGACGCTGCCCGTGGTCGATGCCGACGGCCTCTTCGTGGGTTTCATCAGACGCAGTCATGTCACCGCCTTGTATCGGACGATGGTGCAGGATATGAGTGAGGAGTAGGAAGACCCACCAATATGAAATACAAAATATGAAATATGAAATATGAAATATAAGATATAAGATATAAGATACAAAATATAAGATATAGAATATAAATAAAAGGTGGTAATATAGGAGTTGGCACAGAATGTTTGAAGTAACAATTTTCGATAGCAATGGATAAGACGATGAAACTGTCTTCGCTAAATCGATCGAGCCGAAGGGACGCTTCACGCTTGAAGAACCGTGGGTACGAGCGTAGCGTTATTTAACTGCTATATTATTGCCAAATATAAAATGTCCATAAATGATAAGTAATAACTTATTAGCGGAGAAGTCAAAGACTTTCGGAGTCCGAATTGTTAAATGTCATCAGTACTTGACATCAAAAAAGCACGAATATATCATGGCGAACCAAATATATCGTTCTGGTACAAGTATAGGTGCAAATGTGCATGAAGGCATCTATGCACAGAGCAAAGCTGACTTTATCAATAAACTGCAAGTCGCTCAGAAAGAGGCTGGTGAAACAGACTATTGGCTTTACCTGCTCTTTCACTCCGACTACATCAGTGAAGAGCTCTATCAATCTTTGAAAAATGATTGTGATGAACTCTTACGGCTTTTAGCAGCCACCATCAAGAGTTCTAAAAATAACTTATAACCTCTTCTATTTGTACCTATTTTTATATTCAATATTCTATTTGAACCTGTATTTTATATTCAATACTCTATTTGAACTTGTATTTTATATTTCATATTCAATATTTTATATTTAAATAAAAATGAGAATCGTCTTCATGGGCACTCCTGAGTTTGCGGTGGAGTCTCTGCGCAAACTCGTTGAGAATAAATATAATGTAGTGGCAGTCGTGACGATGCCGGACAAGGCAGTAGGACGTCATCACGATACGTTGCAGGCTTCACCCGTCAAGCAGTATGCGGTGGGGCAGGGGATACCTGTGTTGCAACCTGAGCGGTTGAAAGACGAGGTTTTTCTCGAGGTACTGCGCAGCTATCGGGCTGACTTGCAAGTTGTCGTCGCCTTCCGTATGCTGCCAGAGGTCGTATGGGCGATGCCTCCTATGGGTACGTTTAATCTTCATGCGGCCCTCTTGCCGCAGTATCGCGGCGCTGCTCCCATCAACTGGGCCGTCATCAATGGTGAGACGGAGACGGGCGTCACTACGTTCTTCCTCGATCACGACATCGATACGGGACGCATCATCCATCGCGTGCCATCGCCCATCGCCGACACCGACACCGTAGGTGATGTCTACGACCGCCTGATGTATCTCGGCGCCGACTTGGTGCTCAGAACAGTAAAGGATATTGAAGAGGGTAACGTAGAGACAGTGGCACAGGAGGAGCTGATAAGCAATGGGATTTTAAATAATGAATCACAGGCAGAGTCCGACTCTTCATTGTCCGTTCATCAAGGTTCGATAGACAGCGCTGCCGTTGCCGTCTTGCGTCCCGCTCCCAAACTCTCGCGTGAGAATACCGAGATTCGTTGGAGCCAGCATACGGTAAAGAGTGCCTACGACTTCATCCGCGGCCTGTCGCCCTATCCCGGAGCGTGGACAACACTCAGGACGGCCGATGGCAAAGAGACGCAGCTTAAAGTCTTTTTCGCGGAGAAGAGCCTCAACAGCCTCACCCCCGACCCCTCTCCAAGGGGAGAGGGGAGTGGTTACCTTTCCAGCGCAAAAGATGAAACATCCAGTCAGATAGATCTTACTTCCCTCTCCAGCGCAAATGATGCTGCATTCAGTCAAATAGATCTTGCTCCACTCTCTAGCGCAAATGATGCTGCATCCAGTCAGATAGATCTTACTTCCCTCTCCAGCGCAAATGATGCTGCATTCAGTCAAATAGATCTTACTTCCCTCTCCCTTCGGAGAGGGGTTGGGGGTGAGGCCGCTCTTATAGTTCCCCTTTCCCTTTGGAGAGGGGTCGGGGGTGAGGCTGCCCTTTTAGTTCCCCTCTCCGATGGCTTTCTGCGGCTGACGGATATTCAGTTGGCGGGAAAGCGCCGTATGCCAGCTTCCGACTTCCTACGTGGAGCCCATTTGGAGGGCGCAACTCTCGTCGAGACGTAAAAAAGTGCCAAAAAGTTTGGCTGTTTCGTAAAAAAGCCTTTACTTTGTCCCCGATAAGCGGCAAAAAACGCATGTTTTGAGCCCTTTGAACGCCCTATTTACTCATTATCTAAACTCTTTATTCATTCTAAAAATCATTGCCTATCGACTGAACATTACTCCTAAACCATTCTATTAGATAGTAATGCACAACCTGAAAACAGAGACTGATGAGCATCTCATCCAGCTCTACGAAAATGGCAATGATGCGGCGTTCGACATTCTGCTCGAGCGGCACCAGAATACGTTATTCTCCTATATCTTGGCCCTCGTCCGCGACGAGGACTTGGCTAATGATATCTTCCAAGAGACGTTCTTCAAAGTCATCTCTTATATCCGTTCCCATCGTTATACGGACAACGGCAAGTTCCAAGCTTGGATCATGCGCATCGCCCGTAATCTGATTATTGATACGGTGCGCCACAATCGTCCTTACGTGGATGTCGCCGACGAGACAGAACGCCACCGACTGATGAACTCCATCTCCTTATCGGAAGATTGCATTGAGCATGAGATGCATAATAACCAAACGGTCTCTGACCTCGAACAGATGATAGACCTCCTGCCCGAATCGCAACAGGAAGTGGTGAGGATGCGTATCTATGAGGATCGTCCGTTCAAAGAGATAGCCGAAGTCACCAACTGCAGCATCAATACGGCCCTCGGTCGCATGCGTTACGCCGTCATCAACCTCCGCAAAATGGCCGTCGGGAAGGACCTGACGCTGTTGGAGGCATAAAGTCAGAATTCACATAACAGATTAAGGCTTGCAACCCGTTTGCACGCCTTTATTTGTGGTTATTGTATTCTTAGTTCTATCTCACAATTTTCGTCACCTTGTCGCCCTGACGTACCACAAAGATGCCGTGAGCGGGAACGTCCCAAGGATTGAAGCGTGACGAGGGTGCTGAATAGACGATACGTCCTGAGGCGTCGTACACACGGGTCAGTCCGTCGTCTTCGGTGAGACGATCAGCCTTAGGAGCGTGGATGCCAGTAAGAACGGGTACAGGCGTTTTCTCTTCTGATACCGTGCATGTCGCGGGGTCGCCAGTGTACTCGATGTCATAGCCCAATTCACCTCCAACGCAAAGGATGGAATGCCAAGTGCCTTCCTGATCGTCGCAGACACCAAAGCTGAGGCGGTATTTGTGGCCTGGCTTCAAACCTTTCTCGCCGTCGACATAGTAGTAGAAATAGAAATCTTTGAACTGCTCGGTATTGCCCATGTAACCATAACCCGTGAATAGCGTGTCACGGTCTTGTAATTCGGGAGCGATGATCCAGTCGGTGCCATCGGTGAGGTCCTGACCAAAGAGTCCGAATACACCTTTGAAATCGGAGGCATTCATGTTCATGAAGCCATAGGGGAGGTCGCAGTAAAGCGTGACGTGCTCGACCTCGTCGTCGTCCTTCTCGGTACCGAAGCGGAAGGTGTAGGGATCGCCGGCGTATGCCGTGATGAATCCTTTGACGTGGTCGGAAGGCAGTGGATTGACGCGGATTCCCGTGATCATCTCAGCGTTATTCGTGTAATTGTATTCGGTACCGTCGTTGCCGGTAGGATTGAGACTGGTGATGGCGTAGAAGCCATTGCTCCGACCGCGCCAACCCCAATTGACATAGACGAGGCCTTCCTCGTCGATACCGCTGAACACAAAGGCATGTCCTCCGGAGTCTGAGTCAGAACCTGCATAGAGCACGGGACTGCGTGACGCCAGTTCATCGTAGATGATCTGCGCCCAAAGGTCAGCATCGCCGACATACTTATAGCTGTAAAACTTCACACTCTCTTGCGGATAGCCGAAGATATGGGTCAGCGCCATTCCTGAAAGATAGGTGAACGTTCCGCTTCCGCCCTCAGAATATTGCATATGGCAGGCATAACCGCAGTCGCGAAGCAGTTCGTCGATATTGTCGTTATAGCGGCCGACGCTTTTGTAGCTATCGTTGTAAGGCCAGGTATATGCAGTGCTTACATGTTCGGTTTTCTGCTCAGTTGTAGTCTTTTTTCCAACTTTCGTGGTAACGTAGTAGTTACCATCGAAGTCAGCAGAAGCTGGCCATTGACAATAGTTCATACACTGTGCCAACGCGGTAGCGACGCAGCCCGCAGGATAGTTGTTCGGGGTCTGGCGGTCGTAGGGATACTCTTGGCTCCAGGTCGTGGTGACAAAGTTCTCAACAGGTGTGAACGTAGCAGCCGTACGACGGGGAGCGCGAGCGATGTCTCCTGTAGCCTCAGCGCGTTCTGCCTCTCGGCTCCACTCATCAAGAAACCAGCGTAGTCCTTCGGGCATGTCGGTGGGATCGATGGCTTCGGTGGAATAGCCGATGATGGGCTCCACGAGGTCGCTCTTGGCCACGATGACGAAACCGTCGCCCTCAGCAGGCGTGAAGATGGAGTAGGCTTTTGCATCGACAGGTCGGTTCAGACTCTGAGGCCTCAAACCTGTCGTTCCTTGCTGTCCTTTGACCATTGCCTGACCACAAAGCTTGGATGCTGCAATAGCGCGCATCTCGGATTCGGAGCGGTCGGCCGCCTGAATGCTAATAGCTACAGCCAGCAAGGAGATGGGAAGTAGGAATCTTTTCATTTAGGGAACGGATTGTTGTCTGTTGTTTGAAAAAGTAAGTTGTATCGCCTCCCGAAGAAGGACGATACAACTTACCATGATTATTTCGGTTCTGAACGATTAACGAGCAAGAACGTCCTTACAGAGAACTGATTTCTTAGCCAGACGCATAGCCTTGTTGGTCTTTGTGCCGTTCCAACGGCTTGCCATACGGATGGCCGTGTTCAGCTGAGCGTTGCCCCACACGGGAGTGTGACGCTTCACACTTGCGGTCTCGGTAATCTCGAAGAACTCTTCGACTTGACCGAAGCTGCCATCAGCTACGAAATAAGCGGGGAAGAAGTGGAACATCTTCTTTTCGGGGTCATAGTAGGACTTGTTCACCGCATATCTGTCACTATAGAGCGCACCTTCGATGATGGACATAGGACCATATTGCGGATCCGTGTAACCGATAGATTGCAAGGCAATTTCGCAAGCGTTGGTCTTGCGGTCCCACTGGAACATAAAGTCAGTGCCCATGAGCCAGTCGGCAATCTTGTAGGTGTCGTCGCGGTCGTCGCGCTTGTAGAGCTCATAACCGGGATCGGGCTCGGGATTGCCTTCCTCATTCTCAGCGAACATGACATAGTAGTACGTTCCAGTAGCAATCTTGGTCCAGCTGATGTTGGCCAGGACTTCGGTGCTCTCGCCATAGTCGATGGTCTCGTCTTCGTTGAAGAAGCCGACGGTCAGAATGACTTCAGTTGCGCTGAAGGAACTCGTGGTCTGGTCAATCTTAGCATAGATGTCATGACCCATGTTGTCATCGAGGCCAGTGGGCTGCAGGCGAGAACCGTCGGGAATGACAATCTTACCATTCTTGTCGACAGCGAAGTAGAGATCGTAGCCCTCAGCGTAAGGCTCGCCAATCTTGTAGGCTGTGCCATAGGTCTGTGCGAAAATGGTGTCGCAACCATCTTCCTTGTTGACGCATGTACCCTTGTACAGCGTAGCCTCGCTGGTACCTTGCTTTTCAGATGTGAAGCTGCCTGTCATGACCTCTTCCCATGTGAAGTCGTCGCTGGTGATGTCAGCCACATGAGGCTCCGTATATCCGGGGAAGAATAATTCTACCATGCCATCGTTGGTTGTGTAGTTCCAACCACCAATACCAGGCATGTAGCAATAAGGAGCGAGTTGAACCTTTCCAGGAAGAATCTGCTTGATTTGCTTCAAAGCCCCATCGCTACCATCGTATACACTACCATCGTTATCGTTAATATAAGCGCCATCAGATGCTCTGTAGGTATAGGTGTTTTTCTTGCTGTCTTCGAAGTGTCCTTCGTAATCCGACTCTTCCTTCTGATAGCTGACAACCTTATTGTAGGTCCAATCAGTCATACTCGAGAAGTGAGCAGGATGATACATGAACACGTCAGAGCCATAGGAGGAGTTGAAATAACCTGTATTGATGGGATTGAAGTAGACGAAGTCGTCATCACCTATCATATCAGCCAGTTTGGTATCCCAGAAAGTGTATTCGTCATCTGTACCTGCTTTGGCTTCGACATCGGCTTTCCGATATACGCGGAAAGTGATGTATTCAGACTCATTGCCGTCAGTGTATCCTAATTGTCTTGCAACGCTGAAGGGGTCTTCGAGGCGGAACTGCGAGGGCATGTCGTCGCGTTGATAGAGGTTGCACTCTGTGGGGACGTCATTACCATCTTTATCCTGCCACTCATACCAAGCACGCTCATAGAGGAGGGCTGTGCCCAGGAGATTCCACTTGATACGGGTTACGGTAGCACTGTAAAGGATTGAATCGGAGTACTCGGAGACGAACTTGGGATCAGACGTGGAGAGCTGGAGGTTATAGGCTGTACCAATCTCAGCCTTCGGGAACTTGACCTTAACCTTTGCGAGGCTGTCGCCTTCAGCAAACACAGCAGGACCTACTTCGAAGATATCTTCATCGTTCTCGATGACATCGAAATTCACGGTGAGTGCACCGGCGACATTGCGACGAACTACTTTAACGTCAAACTCAGTCGGATCGGTCGGGTCGAGTTCAACCGTATTCTTGATCTCAGGGAAATAGAGGTTGGCATAGCCAGCTTCTGCATTCCACTTGCCTGCAGTGTAGTCATCATCTTCCTTACAGGACACGAAGGTGAGACCAACGGCCATCAGGAGGAAGCTATATTTGAAAAACTTTTTCATATACGTAACTCTTTTTAATTGTGTAATGCATTATTTACCTGTAGCAAACTGTCCGATAGCGATAGGAGCAATGACGGTTTGTGTCGGGTCGGGGTTGTTATTGCCCTTGATAGCAGCATTGGTCGACTCTTCACTGTCGGGAATCACGAGGTTCCACCAAGGCTTGATGCCCTTGCAGTTAACCTTGAAGATGTCGGAAGGAGCATTCGTGCCCTCGTAGTTCTGGATCACATCGGGAGCCAGACGCTTTGCGCTTGGGAAGGCATTACCCTCGCCCCAGAACTCAAGGCGCATCTGGTCGAGCACGGCGAGCTGGAAGCTGCGCAGGTCGCCAGCGGTGCAATTGTAAGCGGCATCGCGGTAGGTCTTGACGAACTTGTTGAGGAGCTGTACGCCAGCGCCAACGCCTTGGCTTGCGCCAACACCCTCAGCCTCGATGAGATACATCTCCTCGATACGCATGACGGGAACGTCGACGGCGCCACCATTGCTGTAGGTCTCCCAGTCGCCACCGAGGCAACGGAACTTCAGAGAGAGGTAAGCAGGAGCATTGTTGATGTAGTTAGCATCGCGGCAAGTCTTGTAGTCGTAGTAGTCGTACTTCAGAGGATTGAGGAACAGACGCTTGCGGATATCCGAGCGGTTCATCTTGTCGTACAAACTCTTGTCGATACCAGGGAAGGTGAGGCTTGAATAACCCCAGTCGGCTTCGCCAGACATCCAACCTGTGAAGTTGCAGAGGTTACCCATGTTCTCAGCATCGTAGTGGATAAACCACATCCAAGCCTGGTTAGCGGTGTTGAAGCCAGTGTTGACGTCATCGATTTGCTCCTCGGTGACGGGGCCGGCATCAATGCGCTCAACTTTCATCTCTGCTGTGACCTGCTCGATAGCCTTGCGAGCGTAAGCGGCGGCAAGGTCGAACTTCTCGTCCCAGAGGTAAACCTTAGCCTTCAGACCGTAGACGGTAGCCAGTGTGGGCACGCTGCGGTCGAAAGCCTCCTTCTCAGCGAGCTTGTATTCGGTGTGAGCGGCCATGAGAGCCTCAGCATTATCGAGGTCGGAGAGGATGAACTCCATCATTTTGTCGTGCGGGGCACGGGGGTTGTCGCGAGTCTCGTCAACCGTGGTCTTCTCCGTCACGATGGGCACAGTGAGACCCTTCACGCTGGAGACATCCGTGTAGATATTCTCTTTCGGCTCAAAGAATACGGTGAGCAGGTAGTAGTCGAATGCGCGGCTGGCATAGCCAATGCCGGCAAAGTACTTCATCTCGTCGGTCGTGTTCTCAGAAGCGGTGTCGACAGCAGCGATAAGGCTGTTGGCATCCTTGACGAACATGTAGAGCGTACGATAGGGAAGATAGGAGAAGTAGCTGGTGCTACCGAAGATACGGTCGCAGGTGTTGTAGTTGCGATACCAGTCGTAACCAGAGTTGCTGCCGAGGGGGTACATATCACCGAGCATCTCGGTCTGAGCGATCATGAACTGCGGGTAGGCCATGTCGGTCTCGTGATCCTGCTCGCCATAGACGAGGTAACCCTGCTGCATACGCGAGGGAATACCATTGACAGCGGACTCCAGACCACTGGCCACTTCGCCCAACTGCTTCTCGGTGGCAGTGGCACTCTCCGGGAAATTCTCTTCAAGGCAGCTTGTCAGAGCCATCGAGGCAGTGACAGCGATAAGTGGAAATAGTATTTTTTTCATTGCTTATATCCTTTCTTTAAGATTAGAATGTGAGCTGAGCACCAATGGAGAGCGTGCGCATGGGCGAGTAGCGGGTAGCATTGGCAGCAGAGCTGAAGCTCTGGCGCGGGTCGAAGCCCTTACGCTTTGAGAAGTAAGCCACGTTTTCAGCAGCGAAGTAGATGCGAGCGTTCTCGATCTTAGCCTTGCGCGTCCAGTCGATAGGCAGCGTGTAACCCAGGTTGATGTTCTGGATGTTGAGGAAGCTGGCTGTCTCGAGGAAGCGAGTAGAACCGCTGGTCGTGTAGAGGTCCTGATACTGGAAGCGAGGAATATCGCTGTCCTTGTTCTCGGGTGTCCAAGCGTTGAGCAGGTCCTTGTGGAAGTTCTGACCTGCGCTGCTGGCTGTAGGCGAGCTCATGAAGTAAGCGTAGGTGCTATCATACTGCTTGCCACCGAGCTGATAGGTGAAGTTGACGGAGAAGTCTACGCCGTAAACCTTCAGCGAAGTGCCGAAGCCACCATAAACCTTAGGCATAGTTGACATATCGGTTACGAAGTAGGTAGCATCGCCGTAAGTCTTGGTCGTGACGAGCTCAGTGCCGGTGACATTGTCAGCCTCGTCCTTGATGTCCTTGCGCTGGTACCAGAGGGGTTCACCCGTCTCATGGTCGATACCGGCATATTCCTTGTGGAACCAAGTGTACATCGGCTTGCCTTCGGTGATGAAGAAGTTGCCAGAGCGGTAACCCAGATACTCTTTGCCTTCGAGGTCGTAGTAGGTCTGCGTCTTCACATTCTCGTCGAGCGAGGTGATGCGGTTCTTGAGCGTAGCCAAGTTGAGGTTGATGTTCCAGTCGATGTTCTTCGTGTGGATAGCGTTGTAGCTCAGGTCGAGCTCGAGACCGGTATTGTACATGTTACCGATGTTCTGGTAGTAGGAGCTGTAACCGATGCTGGTGGGGGTGGGCACGCTGTAGAGCATGTCGGTGGTGTTGCGGCGATACCAAACGATTTCACCGTTCAACTTCTTCCAGAGGATGAATTCGACACCGGTGTTGATGCTGGTGTTCGTCTCCCAAGTGATGTCGGAGGTACCCTTGCCTGCGAAATAAGTGGCGGGGCGGCCCAGAGAGTTGGAGATGGAGTAGCGGTCGGTCCAGAGGTAGGAGCTAATGCCGTCGTTACCTTGCTGACCGATGCTGGCCTTCACCTTGAGTTCGTTCACCCAATCGGTCTTGAACCAGCTCTCCTTGCTGATACGCCAAGCAGCACCGAGGCTCCAGAAGTTACCCCAAGCGTAGTTGTCGGGATTGATCTGGAAGATGGAGCTACCATCGCGACGATAAGAACCACTGGCGAAGATGCGGTTGTCGAAGTCGTACATAGCGCGGATGAAGTAACCCTCGCGGTTGGACTTACCCTTGCTGGAGTAGCTGCTCTTGCCATCGACGACGGCACCGTAGAGTTCCTTGTTCTTCTGAGAGAACATCTGCGACTTGGAAGCACCGAGGGTGTAACCGTAGGAGCGCTCATACTCGTGACCGGCCGTGATGGTGAAGTTGTTGACGTCCTTCACGGTGAACACGTAGTTGATCAACTGCTGCGTGTTGAAGAGGTAGGAGCGGTTGTGATACTTCTCGACGGTACCACCCGTGCTGTCGAACTGACCGTAGTAGGGGTTGTAGACATAAGTACCACGAGTTTCGTCGAGGTCGAAAGCACCATTGATGGTGAAGGTCAGGCCGTCGATGATCGTGAAGTCAGCGAAACCGTTACCTGTCAGAGCATTACCTTCGTAGTTGGTGGTGTTGAGCTTGTTCTGCTGAATGGGGTTAGCGTCGGTGATGAACGTACGTGTCTGATCGGCGTTCATGCCATCACCATAGTCCATAACCTGGATGCCGTTAGCGTCAACCTTGATGCTGCCGTCTGGATTGCGGACGTAAGCGGGATAGATAGGAGCAATCTGGTCTGTAAAGGCCCAGAGGTTACCAGTAGAAGTGGCTTCACCGTTGTCGTTAAGGCTGTTGCCGTCGAAGCGAGCATAACCCATGTTACCACCCACCTTCAACCACTTCTTCACCTGATAGTCGGCTTTCAGACGACCAGTGAAGCGCTTGAGGTCGGAGTTTTGGTTCAGACCCTCGTTGTTGAGGTAGCCCAGAGACATGAGGAAGTTGCCGCGATCGTTGGCCGACATAACGGAGGTGTTGTACTCCTGACGGATACCAGTACGGGTACCAATCTCTTCCCAATCATCGGGAGTGACCCAGAATTCCACGCCGTCCTCATTCGTGATGAGGCGACCGAGCGTAGCATTGGGGTTGAGCTTACCATTCTTACCGATGAGCACCTGGCTTTCGGGATAGCTGAAGACATTGTAACCCAAACCGCCGTTACCGGAGTCGCCGAACAGGTTGGCGTTAGCCTGCTGCCAAGCCTCGGTGGCGTTGTAGCCGTTATTAATATAGTAGTTCTTCAGAGCATCATACTGCATCTCGTAGTACTGGCCCGGAGCCTTGATGGTGTTGTAGTGCTGACGTGCACGGCTGTTCCAACCCACTTTGGCATCAAAGAACACCTTAGCTTCGCCAGCCTTGGCGCGCTTCGTGACGATCTGGATCACACCGTTCGAACCGCGAGCACCGTAAAGGGCATTAGCAGCGGCGTCCTTCGTGACCGTCATGCTCTCAATATCATTGGGGTTGAGGTTGGAGATGTCGCCGCCGTAGGGAGCACCATCGACGATGATCAGAGGATCGTTGCTGGCATTGAGCGAGCTGAAACCGCGGATACGAATCGTAGCGGTGGCGCCAGGAGCACCATTTGAGCTCACAGTCTGCAGACCAGGAACGACACCTGCGAGAGCGTCGGTGACACTCGTCACCTGGCTCTTGGCCAGATCCTCAGATGTGATCACCTTGGCCGAACCCGTGAAGGAGGCCTTCGTGGCCGTACCAAAGCCCTGGACCAGCACCTCGTTCATGAGGCTCTCATCGCTGTCCAAAGAAATGCGCATGCCATTGCGTGCCTTAACGATACGCGTTACCATGCCGATGTGAGAGAATTGCAGACGAGTCTCTGCATTGGGAACGGTGATGACGAAGTCACCGTCGATGTTGGTTACGGTGCCTGCCTTGTCGCCAACAATCTTGACGGAAACGCCAGGCAGCGGTTCTCCGTCATCTGCAGAGATGACGGTACCTTTAACCTGTACCTGGGCCACAGCAATTCCTACGCAAAGGAACAGCGAGGCCAGAAACATAGAAAGTCTTTTTTCCATAAATACTCTCTTTAATTAAACATAATAATTTTGGTTATTGAACAAATACATTTCTTCACAATCTTTTTATACGGACTATGCGGGAGTGATTTCCTTGGTGGAACTCCTTCTGAACCTGCCTACAGACTGGTCTCAAACGATGATTTCATATTGCTTTTTCTGTCACATATACGTATAACGGCGCAAAATTAATACAAATTTAGCTAACTACAATAAAAAATGTAAAAAAAGATTTGATTTACCCCTTTTTTTAACGTAAAAGGGGCTTTTGCCCTTCAATTTGGAAGCGAAAAGTCGTAATTTTGATGAAAATGTTTCCTCTCGCGCGGGCGCGCACGTGATATTTTAATAATGTAAATAATGTATGCCCTAATTGTTCAATACGTTAATTCTGTTGAATGTTGGATGTACAAAGATAGCCATTATTAAGCAGAAGTGTATAACGCTCCTGTTGATTGAATGAGCGCAATCCTGGAACCAGGTCGCGACTGCTCAAAAATGGCTTCAGGGGTTTGAGTTACTTGAATCACTCGTTATTATCGTTAAGATTCAGGGTGGTAAAGTGATCAATATTGTGTAGTAGGAGAAGCTTATTATTACAAAATCTTGTCGAATACGGTGAAAAAGGTCTACCTGACTATTATTAATATCTACCAATTAAATCATTGTATACTAATAATCTATCTTTCCTTGGTAGATATATAGATGAAATACTATCAATTACTATGATTTTTATTCAATTCATCCGTGAATCCATCAGATAGCTATCCTATTTTGTTCCATAATATCCATGAATTAGTTCAAATCGTCCAAATTATAGGTGGGCTATTCGCTTCTGCTCGCAACCATTTATACGCAAATAACAACCGTAATAAGGATGAATACGTTATGGTCTGATGCTCTATACGCACCGGTCTACACGTATATACGCTCAAGCCTTCACGTATAGTACGCATCGGTCTACACGTATATACGCTCAAGCCTTCACGTATAGTACGCATCGGGCTACACGTATATACGCTCGAGCCTTCGCGTATAGTACGCATCGGTCTTCACGTATATACGCTCGAGTCTTCGCGTATAGTACGCATCGGGCTGCACGTATATGCGCAAAGGCCTGAATGAATATACGCTGGCTTAACCAGCTTCATATTCTGTATTAAAGATTTTGGTTTTGAAGTTTGTGGATGTAGGTGTAGTGGGCGTAAGATAGCCAGTCAGACAAGCGTGAAATGGGAGGTTTTACTGACAATCAAATTTTTTTGACCACTTGCACAATATTAGGCAATATGTGTACGTTTAATAAATAGAAAGTTCCACAAATATCATCGCCTATGGAGCAGCCTTTACTCATTCCCGTGGAGCTGACGTCTATAGTCACTACTGATCAGCTCTCTTCTTTCTTCAGGACGGCAAGTCCCAAAGCGTCAACCCTTAACATCATTCGTGCTCGCGCCAGAGCCGTTCGTCCGTTATGATAGAACTGCGTACTCAGGGCACTCGTCAGCATAATCTGATAGCACCCAGTTTGTTGGCCGCTAACTTTGCCAACTTAGAGAGTGAAATGGAGTGGTTCAATCGTTCAGAAGCCGATTGGTTGCATCTGGATGTGATGGACGGTGTGTTCGTTCCCAATATCTCTTTTGGCTTCCCCGTGCTGGAGCATGTAGCACGCCTGACGACGAAACCGCTCGATGTCCATCTGATGATTGTCCAGCCCGAGAAGTTCATCTCGCAGGTGCGCGACCTCGGGGCAGCCATCATGAACGTACATCAGGAGGCATGTCTCCACCTCCATCGTACCGTTCAGCAGATTCACGAGGCAGGCATGCGTGCTGCCGTGACATTGAACCCCTCAACGCCAGTTTCCTCGCTCGAGGAGATTATCGGTGATGTCGACGTGGTGATGCTGATGACGGTCAATCCAGGTTTCGGTGCGCAGAAGTTCATCGAACATAGTTTGGACAAGGTACGTCGCTTGCGCAAGCTCATTGAGCGCAGCGGCTCGCAAGCGCTCATAGAAGTTGATGGTGGTGTCAGCCGCAAGACAGCTCCTGCTCTGAATGAAGCGGGTGTTGACGTCTACGTCACTGGTAGCGCAGTCTTCGGCTCGGCCGACCCCGTCGAGGAGGTGAACATTCTGAAGCAACTCACGACCTGCTGAGTCTGCTATTGCTCAATGCTTAATCGTTCAGCATGAGCCGTCCGATACTTCTTGCAACACTGGCTCTTGCCATTGGCATCATTGTCGCTGACGCTCTATTCTACGAGACTTATTCCGTCCCCGCGTGGCTTGACTGGGCTGCGTGGGGATGTTGTTTGTTGGTTGTGCTTGTGGCCGCGAGCGTCTATCCTCGGTCGGCTCGGAAAGTGGAAGGCTTCTCATTCATTGCTCTGACGGCACTCTTCTTTGCGATTGTCGGTTTCATTCGTTATGCCTCCTATGCCGACGAGGTCCAGCGGCAGTGGCAGCAGATGGAGCGCCCACCTGTGAATCGCGGCAACCCAGATGAATTCGACTATCGCCGTTGGCGTTGGTTGACGCAATCGACCGCTGATTCGACATCCGTGTCGTCTCGTCTGCGCCAACGTGCGTTAGCGGTACGTGAACGTCTGGCCGCTCGCTATGTCAGTACGGGACTCGATGATGAGGCTTTGGCCGTCGTGACGGCTATCACGTTGGGCGATCGTTCCTTGCTTCAGCGCGAGACGCGCGACCTCTATGCGGCAGCTGGCGTGAGCCATTTGTTGGCGCTTTCGGGCCTTCATTTAGGCATCATCGTAGGTCTGTTCCTGACGTGGCTGAACGGTTGGCTGGTTTGCTCGCGTTGGCGTACGGGTGTAGGCGTGCTCGTGATCCTCTTTATTTGGACGTATGCCTTCGTCGCAGGGTTGCCGACATCATTGGTGCGAGCATCGCTGATGACGAGCCTCTTCGTCATTGCCTCATTGATGCAGCGTCAGGGCAGCGCGATGAATCTGTTGGTGTTGACGGCATTTGCGATGCTGCTGATCCGTCCCGTCTATCTCTTCGATATCGGAGCACAGTTGTCGTTTGCAGCCGTTGCGGGAATCATCGCGCTGCATGGCCGATGGGTGCGGTGGGCCTTTGAGCGCTGGCGTTTCCAATGCTTTTGGTTGGAGCGTTATCATCTGATGTGGCCGCTGGAGATGCTCTCTGTATCCGTTGCGGCACAGGTGGCAACGCTACCGTTGGTGGCTTACTATTTCCATCGCGTGTCGTTGTACGCGCCCCTGTTCAACTTAGTGTTGATACCCCTGACGATGCTGTTGGTCTATGGTGCTTTGGCCTTGTTGTTGGCGAGTGTAGCGCTACCGGCTTTGTCGAGTGCACTGGCTGTGGGACTGTCATGGATAGTGGCAGCACAAATGGCGCTTATGCGTTGGGAGGTTAGTTGGCCAGGGGCTATCGTAGAGGATTTCTGGAGTCGAAAAGCTGAGCCGCAGGTGGTGGTCTACCATAATTGGCGTTGTCCGGCGTTGCACGTGATAGCGGCACCGGAGCGTAGCTGGTTGCTGACACCCATGCCGGATTCTGTGGAAGTGGGAATGAAATATATTGCAGAGAGTTTTTGGCGACGAAGGCTGACGGCAGCGCCTGTGGTACTGCGAGGACGGACGGCCGTGGCTGTCAAGGGAGTAGCTGCTTTTCAGGCTATTATGATCGGAGAGGGGAGTGGCCGTGAAGGTTGGAGAGAGGAGGATGGCGATGACAACGTCGCTCCCCACGCAAGCCGTGTGGACGAGCAGGCGCACGCAAAGGCATGCTCAGAGGTGGACATCTTGTGGTTGGTAAGAGGATTCCGTGGCGGTCGCTTAGGCTGGCTGACGGAGGCGTACCGACCGAAGTTGTTGGTGCTGGATGCAAGTCTGCCTCGCTGGCAGAGCGCTGAACTCCGTGAGGAGGCGAAGAAAATAGGTTGGCGCGTCTATGACGTTGCCGAGCAGGGAGCGATGCGGATTAGACTCTAAAACAACAGTATACCCACAAGGGCACAGAAAAGGAGGGTGCGGATAGGACTGAGTTTGTAGATCTGGCAGGCGATAAGCGTGCCGACGAAGATGGCGATGCTAATCCAGAATTGCCAAGGCGATTCTGAAGGCGTGGAGAAGTTCTCGGGCGTCATCAGGAGTAAGCAGGCTGCAGCAAGGAGTCCGACTACGGCTGGGCGCAGTCCCATGAAAACGTGCTCGACGATAGGGTGATGCTTGTACTGCATCAGGAATTTTGAGATAACGAGCATCAGGATGAACGACGGCAGGACGACGGCGAAGGTGGCTGTGGCCGAACCGAGGATGCCCATCCAATGTGCACCACCAGCATTGACGACGGCCGTGTATCCTACGTAGGTGGCAGAGTTGATGCCAATAGGGCCAGGCGTCATCTGCGAGACGGCAACAATATCGGTGAATTCGCCCATGGACATCCAATGATGGTTGGTGACGACCTCGCCTTGGATCATCGAGATCATCGCATAACCTCCGCCAAAGCCGAAGAGGCCGATGAGGAAAAAAGTATAGAAAAGCTGGAAGTAAATCATAATAAGGAAATAGGCTCATCCACAATCCCTCACCCAATGAGAAGGGATTGGTTACGATTGAGGCTTGCTGTCATGAGTAGAATCCTGTGGGTTAATCCCCCCTTCTCCCTCGTGAGAGGGGTCGGGAGTGAGGCTTATTAATTTACCATACATGTATCCTCCGATGCCTGCGGCTACGATCACCCAAATGGGCGAAACGCCGAACATCCAGATGAGGAATGCACCGAGGACGGGAATCCAGACATTCGTCCAGGTGATCTTGGCGGTCTGCGCCATCTTGAACGTAGGAGCGGCAATGAGTGCTACGACGCAGGGACGTATACCCCTGAAGGCGCGAGCGACCCAAACATTATCCTGGAACTGACGGAAGAAAAGGGCAATGGCCAGAATGATGAGGAACGACGGCATGATGCAGCCCAGCGTGGACATCAGCGCTCCCGGGATGCCCCTCAACTTATAGCCGATGAAGATGGCGATGTTCACGGCAAAGATGCCGGGGCAGGACTGCGCCACGGCCATCAAGTCGAGCAAATCCTCGCGCGTAATCCATTGTTTCTCATCCACAACCTTGGCTTCGATGAGCGGAATCATCGCATAACCGCCACCGATGGTGAAGAGACCGATATGGAAGAAGGTCGTGAATAAAGACCCACTTCCAGCCCCTCCCATGAAGGAGGGGAGTGGCTGGCGCGGTGTGTCTTGTTTGATATCTGTCGGTGTCATTCCATCCTAAATTGTATTCGAAGACACTCTTATCTCGAGCAAAAGAGGGTGAATCAGCGATTCTTCTCGCACCAGACCCTTGCATTGACGAAAGCCTCGATCCAAGGTGTGACTTCGTCCATGCGGCGGTCGGCGGGATAGAATGCGCACTGCCACGGGAAGATGGCGCGCTCCAAATGAGGCATCATGGCCAGATGACGGCCATCGGCCGAGCAAAGACCGGCGACGCTGTAGTCCGAACCGTTGGGGTTAGCGGGATATTGGTCGTAGCTGTATTTGGCCACAACATTGTATGCACTCTCGGGTTCGGGCAGATGGAACTTGCCCTCGCCATGAGCTACCCAGATGCCCAGCTTAGAGCCGGAGAGTGAACCGAAGAGAACGCTCTTGTTCTCGGGGATGGTCAAGCCGAGGTAAGCCGACTCAAACTTGTGGGAGGTGTTGTGCAGCATCTGCGCCTTCTTCTCCTCGCCGGCGGGGAACAACAGTCCGAGCTCTACCATCAGTTGACAGCCATTGCAGATGCCGAGCGAGAGCGTGTCGGGGCGTGCGTAGAAGCGGTCGAGCGCTTCCTTAGCTTTCGGGTTGAAGAGGAATGCGCCAGCCCATCCCTTGGCTGAACCAAGGACGTCGCTATTGGAGAAGCCGCCACAGAAGACAATCATCTGGATGTCGTCGAGCGTCTCGCGACCTGTGATGAGGTCCGTCATCATGACGTCTTTCACATCGAAGCCCGCGAGGTAGAGGCAATAGGCCATCTCGCGTTCGCCATTGGTCCCTTTCTCGCGGATGATGGCGGCCTTGGGACGGTTGGCCGATGCTGACGCATCGGAGGCGGTGGCGCTTTCTTTCCAGCGATCGGGGTTGAGGCCGTATTGCGAGAGCTTGCCCGTGAAGTGACGGGGCAGTCGGATGTCGATGGGTTGATGCTTGTAGTTCTTGAAGCGCTCGTCGGCCTGACCGTTCTTGCTCTGCTTGCGGTCGAGGCGGTGAGACGGAGCATACCAGAGGTCGCGGAGTGCATCGATGTCGAGTGTCTCCTCGAAGTCACCTTTGCGTATGCGTATCATGCGCTCGCGCGCAGGCGTACCTATATAAATATACCCCACGCCGGCGTCGTCCATCAGTTTCTTGAACTCCGCTTCGTCCTTCGTGCTCACTTGAACGACGACACCGGGATTCTCGGCGAAGAGAATCTTGACGATGTCATCCGTCTCGAAGTTAACCAAGTTGATTTTCATTCCTCCCTTGGTGTTGGCAAAACACATCTCGAGGAGGGTGGTGACGAGGCCACCGGCACTGATGTCATGTCCTGCGAGGATGAGACCCTTGTGAACGCACTCCTGAACGGCATTGAACGCATCGCGGAAATACTCAGGATTGGTACAGGTGGGAACGTCGGAACCGACGAAACCACGGGCCTGAGCATAGGCGCTGCCGCCAAGTCGCAACTCGTCGAACGAGAAGTCGATATGATAGAGGGCACTCTTCGGCTCGTCGGCCAAGACTGGGCTGACGACTTTGCGGATGTCGCTTACCTCACCACCAGAACTGACGATGACCGTTCCCGGGGCTATGATTTTTGTCCCATCGGGATATTTCTGAGTCATGGAGAGGCTGTCCTTGCCCGTCGGGACGTTGATCTCGAGGGCGCAGCAGAAGTCCGAGAGCGCTTCGACGGCCTGATAGAGGCGGGCGTCCTCGCCCTTCTGTGAGCGACACGGCCACATCCAGTTGGCGCTCAGGCTGACGCTGTCGAGTCCTTCAGCCAACGGAGCCCATACGATATTGGTCAGACTCTCTGCCACGGACAAGACGGAGCCTGCTGCGGGGTTGGCCAGTCCGGCCTGCGGAGCATGACCGAGGGCCGTGGCGATGCCTTTGCGTCCGCGGTAATCAAGCGCTACGACACCACAGTCGGAGAGCGGCAGTTGCAGCTCGCCCTGACACTGCTGACGGGCAATCTTACCCGTGACGGAGCGGTCCACCTTGTTTGTCAGCCAATCCTTGCAAGCGACGGCTTCGAGTTGAAAAACAGCTTGAAGCGAATGAGTGATGGATAATGGAGAATGTGTATCCGTAGTCAAGTCCGCGTAGCTGCGTTCTACAGTCTCATCCGTCATTACTGTCTTGGGTGAGTGGCCAAACATCTGCGCGACATCAAGGTCGAAGGGACGGACACCGTCGCCTTGCTCGAAGGCAAAATGAGCGTCGCCGGTAGTCTCGCCGACGACATATAGCGGAGCACGTTCGCGCTCGGCGATGGCACGGACGTGGTCGAGGTGCTCCTCCTGTATGAGCAGTCCCATGCGCTCCTGACTCTCGTTGGCGATAATCTCTTTCGCAGAAAGCGTTGGGTCGCCGATAGGCAACTTGGTCATGTCGATAAGTCCACCGCATTCCTCTACCAACTCACTGAGGCAATTGACATGTCCGGCCGAGCCGTGGTCGTGGATGCTGACGACAGGGTTGACGTCTTCCTCGCAGAGCGAGCGCACGAGGTTGTAAGCTCGTTTCTGCATTTCGGGATTGGCACGTTGGACGGCGTTCAACTCAATGCCACTGCTATAGCGCCCCGTGTCGACGCTCGACACGGAACCGCCGCCGAGTCCGATGCGGTAGTTGTCACCACCTACGACGACAATCTTGTTGCCTTTCTCGGGCGTGCCTTTCAAGCAGTCGCGCTTCGTACCATAGCCTACGCCGCCTGCCAGCATAATAACCTTGTCGTAACCGTACTGCTCGCCGTTCTCCTCGTGCTCGAAGGTGAGCACAGAGCCTGTGATGAGCGGCTGACCGAACTTATTGCCGAAGTCGCTGGCGCCGTTAGAGGCTTTGATGAGGATCTGTTCGGGCGTCTGGTAGAGCCAGGGGCGGGGTGCCATTCCTTGGGAATCGGAGAGGGGCTTCGGATATGAAGTCATATAGACTGCCGTGCCGGCGATGGGCCATGAACCTGTGCCGCCACCCATACGATCGCGAATCTCGCCGCCCGTTCCCGTCGAAGCTCCGTTGAAAGGCTCTACGGTCGTCGGGAAGTTGTGCGTCTCGGCTTTGATGCTGATGACGCTTTCGATGTCCTTGATGATGAAGTAGTCGCTGGTGGCATGGTCGGCGGGCGCGAACTGCTCGACGACAGGACCTTCAGCGAAGGCTACATTATCTTTGTAGGCCGAGATAATCTTGTGAGGGTTCTCCTGCGTCGTACGCTTGATCATCTGGAAAAGGCTGCTCGGCATCTCTTTGCCGTCGATAATGAAAGTTCCACCGAAAATCTTATGGCGGCAGTGCTCGCTGTTGATCTGAGCGAAGCCGAACACTTCGCTATCCGTGAGTTTACGACCGAGTTGGCGTTCTACGTCATGGAGGTACTCGATTTCCTCGGGTGAGAGGGCCAGGCCTTCCTGCTCGTTGTAAGCTTCCAAGTTGTCGATTTCCTGTATGGGGGAAGGCTGAATATCGACGGTGAAGATGTTTTGATCGAGTCCGTTGTAGAGACGTTGCAGCATAGGGTCGTGCTCAGCCTCTGCGCTGTCGACAGGGAAATACTCTTCGATGCGTGTGATGCCGCAGAGAGCCATGTTTTGTGTGATCTCGACGGCATTCGTGCTCCAAGGCGTGATCATCTCGCGGCGCGGACCGACGAAATAGCCTTCGAGGGTCGAGGCCTCGATGAGAGTGGCATCGCCATAGAGCCAGGCGAGTTTATGGATTTCTTCTTGCGAGAGCTGGTGGTTGGCCTGTGTGGCGATGATGCTCTGCGTAGCGCGGAAAAAGGAGATGGGCATGATGGTAAAGTGTCAAGTTGCTTAATTTGGGTGCAAAGATAGTTGAAGTTCGCCGAAGAACAAAGAAAAAGGCTCGCAAAATCTCTGCAAGCCTGATTCTTTTCGTGCGCGTACCTATATTAAATAGCGTTTAGAACTCAATCTCGTCCAACTGAATCTCGTTACGCGGTTCCTCGGGACGCTGCTCGACGGGCCCTTGCTGCTCATAGATGAAGCGCATGGCGTCGGCAAGAGCGCCCGTGAACTTCTCAAAATCCTCGGGGTAGACAAAGAGCTTATGTTTTTCATAAGAGAACTGAGGCATCTCAGGATCGCCGCTGACGATTTTCTTGCTTTCGGTGAGCGCCAGATACAGGTCGCCCTTGCTGCTCTTCTTCACATCCACGTAGTACAGTCTCTTGCCTGCTTTGATAGCCTTCGAAAAGAGGATGTCCTTTTCCTTGCTACCATAGTTGAAATTATCTTTCATCGTTGTTATAAAAGTTGTTTTTTTGATTTTTGCGGGTCAAAATTAGGCATAAATTGTCAATCATCCCAAAAAATGAACAAAAACTTCACGTTTAAGGCTGAGTTTTGGGCTAAAATGACTACTTTTGCACGCCCAAAGGCAATAATAAACCCTGATTTCGTTCGCTATCATGATAAATCGAGAATTAATCCGCTTGAAAGTATTGCAGCAGACCTATGCCTACTACCAAAATGGCAACAATAATTTGGACACTGCTGAGAAGGAACTTTTCTTTAGTCTGTCGAAGGCCTATGACCTCTATTTGTATATGCTCGAACTGATGGTTGATGTCAACCGCATCGCCGAGCAGGCTTTCATCACGGCTACCAACCGCTACAACCGCGTTCACGAGGGAGAACCTCCCAACGCTCGTTTCATCACCAACCAATTTATTGCCCAGTTGGCCAAGAATCAGCAACTGAAGGAGTTCACTGAGAACCAGAAGAAGACCTGGGCTGACGAGGAGGACTTCGTGCGCCGCGTCTATGGTCGAATCGTCAACTCTGACGTTTACAGCGAATGGATGTCGAGAACAGGCGAGTCCACTTACGAGGAAGATAAGGAACTATGGCGTCAACTCTACCGTAAGGTCATCGTCGAAGATACGGAGTTGGATCAGTTGCTCGAGGATAAGAGCCTTTACTGGAATGATGATCGCTTCATCGTCGACACGTTCGTCCTGAAGACCATTAAGCGTTTCGACAAGAAGAACGGTGCTAATCAAGACTTGATGCCTGAGTACCGCGACGACGAAGACCGCGAGTTCGCTCGTCGCTTGTTCCGTGCCTCGGTTCTAGGTGCTGAGCACTATCGGTCGCTCATCGCTCAGTCGCTCTACAACTGGGACCTTGAACGCGTCGCATTCATGGACCTGCTGATCATGCAGACAGCACTGGCAGAGATGTTTACGTTCTCGCAGATTCCTCTGCATGTGACCATCAACGAGTACGTCGACATTGCCAAGTTCTATTCCACACCGAAGAGTGGCGGCTATATAAACGGCATGTTGGACGCTATTGCCCGCCGTCTTATTGCTGAGGGCAAACTCCGCAAGACCTTGCCTGAGCAGCGCACAGCTCCGGCGGAGGATGCAGACAACAAGTCTACGGAATCAGAAGATTGAGGTACGCGAGCAAGCGTAAGCACATGCGTTCATGCTCGTATTTGGCCCAAACAAGAACTTTAACCCACAAAATAAACAATAATTGATTATGAAAACGCTCATTATTCTCTTGCAAGCCGCCCAAGGCGATGGCGGTCTGGGTATGATCCTGATGCTGGTGGCCATGTTTGCCATCATGTATTTCTTCATGATCCGTCCGCAGCAGAAGAAGCAAAAGGAGATTCAGAACTTCCGCAACAGCATCGAGAAGGGTCAGGAGATCATCACCGCTGGCGGCATCTATGGTGTCGTTCGCGATATTGATGAGGTGAAGAATGTCCTCATCGTGGAGGTCGCCAACGGCGTCCGCCTTCGTGTAGACCGCAATTCTGTCTTTGCCTCAGCTGCCAGCACGGAAGTCTACAATAAGTAAGTCACTCTCGGATGGACCGCAATCGGCTCAACAACTTCCTTGAAGCCGCTAAGGCTTTTCTGATTAGTCGGAGAAGCCGTGAGGCGTTGGTGTTCACATTCTTCGTCCTCATCTCAGCGGGATTTTGGCTCATTCAGACGCTCAACGAGACGTATGACATGGATCTGACCGTCCCGTTGACGCTCGAGAATGTGCCTCAGGGAACGGTGTTGACTACCGAATTGCCTGATCATATTCTTGTCACCGTTCGTGACAAGGGCTCGTCGTTGCTGAAGTACTATGCTCGTCGAGCCCCTATCGCCATGACCGTTGACTTTTCGGCGCGCGACAAGGGCGGTGAATTCGGACATGTCACCATCTCGCACGCTGAGGTGCAGAAAGTGTTGCAACCGAAAGTAGAGTCTTCGTCGCGAATCGTCGCCATCCGTCCCGACACGCTGGAGTATTACTACACGCGTGGCGTAGAGAAACGAGTGCCTGTCGTGTTCCGAGGTCACATCCAGCCCGAAGCACTCTATTATCTGGCCGATGTTCGTTGCGACCCCGACACCATCACTGTGTGGGGAGAACAACATTTCCTGGACTCGCTGACGGCTGTCCAGACGGTAGTTACAAACCTCTCGGGGCTCTCTGAGACGACAGTTCGTGATGTCCAACTGGCGTCTATCCGTGGTGTCAAGCTGGAGCCTGCAGTCGTCAAGCTGACAGCCGAGATCGACGTCTTCACCGAGAAACGTGTCCAGGTGCCTATTGTCGGAACGAATTTCCCTGGAGGTTACTCGCTGCGAACGTTCCCCGCTTCGGCCACTATTTCGTTTAGGGTGGGCGCCAAGGATTACAAACGCATTACGGCAGACAATTTCGTGCTCACGGCCACGTACGAGGAGTTGCTCTCGCTGCCCGATTCCATGCTGACGCTTCAACTGCGCTCAGTGCCCGAGGGCGTGTCGCAGGTCCAGATTAAGCCTGCGGCTGTGCAGTTCCTGATCGAACAGACTGAAGACGAATGACCATAGGTATTACGGGCGGCATAGGCAGCGGGAAATCCTATGTCGCGCGCTGGCTGACGCGTCAGTATCAGATTCCCGTCTACGACTGCGACCGCGAGGCGAAACGTCTGATGACTTCAGACATCCTTCGTCCGGCTCTCATCGATTTGCTCGGGCCGGATGCCTATCTACCTGACGGACAACTCAACAAACCCCTTCTTGCCGACTACGTCTTTCGCGATGCAGCTCATCAGGTTGCCATCAATGCAATTGTCCATCCTGAAGTGAAGAACGATTTTCGTCGTTGGGCCGATGCTCACGAAGGACTTGTCGCCATTGAGAGCGCCATTCTCGTGGAAGCGGGATTCCTCGATGTCGTCGATGTGCTCATTGCTGTCGAAGCACCGCTGGACCTGCGTCTGCAGCGGGTCGCTCAGCGCGATGGCGCTACGCCCGCGCAGACAAGCGCTCGCATTCGCCGTCAGCTCGAAGACGAGGCCCGCAGGGCAGCTGCCGACTACGTGATCATCAACGATGGGCGCGACTTTGGACCTCAGTTAAGGATTTTTATAGATGGTTTGTTTGCGCATTTGCCGCAGAATGTGTAATTTTGCCATCGTTTTTGAAAATTCATCGGATTTACTCACTCTAAAATACAAGAAAAAATGCTTGAAACCATTTTAGCCATAGCCGGTAAGCCCGGTTTGTACAAGCTCGTCTCGCGCGGCAACCGCAGTCTCATCGTCGAGAGCATCGACGACAAGCACCAGCGCATGCCGGCGTTTTCTACCGACCGTGTCATCTCGCTCGCCGATATCGCTATGTATACCGACGAGGAAGAGGTGCCCTTGGCAGACGTCCTCACGAGCCTGAAGGAGAAAGAGAAAGGCTCCACCTGTAGCCTCGACATCAAGAAGGCTTCAAAGGATCAGCTCTTCGATTTCTTTGCCGAGGTGTTGCCTAATTTCGACCGCGACCGCGTGTTCCCCTCTGACGTAAAGAAACTCATCCAATGGTATAACATCCTCATACAGAACGGCCTCGATGATTTCTCGAAGTTGAGACCCACTGAAGGCGACAACATCGACGACCGCAAGGAGGAATAATCAGTACCCACTTTTAAATGTATAGCCCCGCACGACTATTCGTGTGGGGCGATACGTATATACGCGCAAGCCGATATGTATATATGTGCAAGCCGATATGTATATATGTGCAAGCCGATATGTATATACGCGCAAGCCGATATGTATATACGTGCAAGGAGATGCGACTATTCAAGTGAGCTGAGTCGACTATTCGAGTGCGGCAAGTTGAATAGTCAAGCAAGCCGTGTCGAATAGTCGAGTTGTTGAAGGTGATTGTTTGTTGTGGATGGTGGGTCGTTAAGAGTGGTTCAACGGTAGCGACCTCCCGTGATTTCGGCAATGGTCAGTGGTACGTAGATCATGTCGTAGCCATTGTCTTTTTCCTGCCCTTCGTAGAAGAAACCGATGCGTCCATCCTTCTGGAGCGTCATCGTCGAGTAGGCCGATGTGGTCGCGCAGACTTGCAATCCGCGCGTCCAATTGGCGGCGAAGGCAAGAGGGCTGTAGATGCCATTAGGAATGATCTCCTTGTACCAGAAACCGACGTCGCGACGTCCTTCACCTAAAGGTAGCGACTGCAGCATCAGCTTAACAGGGCGTTTGCTGCCCACTTCTGTAGCATTGACAAGCATAATCTCGCCATTGCAAGAGTTGGCACCTACGCGGATACCGCCTTCCACGTCGTGACTGGCTACGCATGAACCCCATTTGCCCTGTTCCTGGTTGCTGCTCAGGTTGTTGAAGTGGTAGATGTTGAAGAAACGGCCATACCACTTGCGCGACGAGAGGACGACGTCGCCGTTGGGCAGTTCCTCGGTCTTCGGCTCGTCGCCGTCGATGCAAGGGCTGTCCTTGCCATCGAGCGTCGTTCCGCCCAGTACGCTCCAGGTCTGTCCGAAGTCATCGCTGTAGAGAACATAGTTGCAGGCGATGTCCTTTTCGTCCATCTGCGTGCGCGTCAGTACCGAGCAGTAGAGGCGGTAGTAACGGTCTTTCTTCACTACGCGGCTTTGCATGATTCGCCCCGAGCCAATGAACATTGTTCGTGTGTTGGGCAATAGTGTATAGAAGGCGTCGGTCACGTCCTCGGCTGCCGTCCACGAGCGCCCGCCGTCGGGGCTGTACCAACGAGCGATGCGGTTGGGTTGCGCGCGCGTTCCTTTTATATATGGGGTGCTGCCCGTGACCGACATGCATAGGACGCGTTTACTCTGTCGGTCGGCGACCAGCGCGGCATCACCATAGCCGCAGTCGTCGGCGCCATTGACGCCCGTGCCACGCTGGATGACAGTGTCAGCGCTCCACGTGCGACCGTTGTTCTTGCTTGTGCGAGCTACGATGTCTATCTTGCCAAAGCCGATATCGAAGCCGCAATAGCGGCGGTCGGCTACCGCGATGAGATGGCCTTTCTTGGTCGTCGTGATGGCGGGTATGCGATAGGGGACGTTGTATGCGTCGTAGTTCTTGAAGAGAGCCTGCGGCTCGGCTTGAAAGGCTTGCTGTCCCCACGCGAGGGTAGGGTAGAGTAGTGCCGATGACAAAATGAGTCCTAAGAGTCGGTTCATGGTGGGTGAGTTGTTTTGAAAGGATGTATACTTCTGTTTTGCTACAAAAATACTTCATTTTTTTGAGATAGCATCGATGAAGGCTCAAAAAAACATTCTTGACCTGAAAATAGTCCTTTCGTTAAGCTTCAATTATCGTCTTTTGATTCATATTTGCTCAATTTTAGTCAGATTTCAATTAATTTTGTTAAATTCCCGCATTCTTCCGTTTCTCCGTATTTGTACGATTAGGCAAGAGTCTCTATCTTTGTGGTTGAAAAAAGTAATTTGTTCATGAAAAGGACTACCATAGGCATCATCAGTTTCATCATCGGAGCATCCTTCTTTGGGCTGCTCTTCCTGCAGGGGCGCATCATCGAGTCGATGGTGAAGTTGCGGAAGGAGCAGTTCAACGAGACGGTGTTCCGTGCTCTGGATCAGACCAGCCGCGACATGGAGCGCAATGAGACGTTCCGCTACTTGGAGTCGATGGCTCGACAGTCGGATTTTGATGCCAACAATCTTCAGCGAGTACAGGATGCACAGATGGGTCTGACCTTTCCGTTGGGCGATTCCACGGCTCTGGACACCCCTTTCAAACTGAACACACAGATCAAACATCCCTCGCAGATGCCCAAGTCGCTGACGTTGAGTCCGACGTCGTCGTTGGACGCAGCTAACCAGCGCTTCCAGGATTTCGTGAAGAATGCCTATCTCTACCAGAAGGGCGTCCTTGACGAGGTCATCTATACCATCCTCTATAATGCCAGCGACAAAGATTTCCGCGATCGCATTGATTTCCGTCTGCTTGATCGTAATTTGCGCAACGAACTGGAGTCAGCCGGCATCAACCTTCGCTATCATTTCAGCGTCTACGACTCCGACGGCCGCGAGGTCTATCGCTGCGCCGATTATTCCGAGGAGGGCGAAAGCGACTCCTACACGCAGACGCTGTTCCGCAATGATCCGTCGCAGAAAATGGGGCTCCTGCGCGTCCATTTCCCCGAGATGGACAGCTACATCCTGGGCGTGGCCCGCAAGATGGTTCCCGTGCTCGTCTTCACGGTGCTGTTGTTCGTGACCTTCTGCTTCACGGTTTGGCTCATCGTCAGGCAGAAACGCGATACCGAGATGAAGAACGACTTCATCAACAACATGACGCACGAGTTCAAGACCCCCATCTCCAGCATCTCGCTGGCGGCACAGATGCTGGGCGACAAGAGCATTGCCAAGAGCGATGCGATGCTGGACAACCTCTCCACCGTCATCGTCAATGAGACGAAGCGCTTGCGTTATCAGGTCGAGAAGGTCCTGCAGATGTCGCTTTACGAAAAAGGAAACATCCGTTTCAACGAGCGTGAGGTCGATGCCAACGTCATCATCGATGACGTCGTGAAGACCTTCCAACTGAAGGTACGTCAGAGCGGAGGAACCCTCAATGCCTCGTTGGATGCTGAGGATGCGGCCATCTATGTCGACGAGATGCATTTCACGAACCTGATCTTCAACCTGATGGACAATGCCGTCAAGTACCGCCGCGATGATGAGCCTCTGCAACTGACGGTAGCCACCCGCAACCAGGGTATGAAACTGATCATCACCGTCCAGGACAACGGCGTCGGCATTCGGCATGAGGACTTGAAGCATATCTTCGAACGCTTCTACCGCGTTCACACCGGCAACAAGCACGACGTGAAAGGTTTCGGACTCGGCTTGGCCTATGTCAAAGGCATGGTTGAACTCATGCATGGAACCATCAAGGCCGAGAGCGAGATTGGACAAGGAACGAAGTTCACCATCACGCTGCCGCTGATCGATTAAGAAGCAACCGCCGCAATGCGCGCAAATCATACATTATTAATTATACACTAAAAACTACGACTATGTCACAAGAAGAATCCAAACTGAAAATCTTGCTTTGCGAGGACGATGAGAGCCTCGGCATGCTGCTCCGTGAATACCTTCAGGCTAAAGGCTTTGATGCCGACCTCTTCCCCGATGGCGATGCTGGCTACAAGGCATTCCTGAAGATGGACTACGATATGTGTGTGCTCGACGTGATGATGCCTAAGATGGACGGCTTCACGCTTGCACAGGAGATCCGACAGCTCAATCAAGAGGTGCCCATCATCTTCCTGACAGCGAAGAACCTGAAGGAGGACATCTTCGAGGGCTTCAAGATTGGTGCCGACGACTACATCACCAAGCCTTTCTCGATGGAGGAATTGGTGCTTCGCATGGAAGCAATCCTTCGTCGCGTGCATGGTAAGCAGCAGAAGAACGTCGCCGTCTACCATATCGGCAAGTTCGTCTTCGACACGAAACGTCAGATTCTCAGCCTCGGCGACAAGCAGACGAAGCTCACGACAAAGGAGAGTGAACTGCTCATCCTGCTTTGTGCTCACGCCAACGAAGTGCTGCAGCGCGAACTGGCATTGAAGACCATCTGGATTGATGACAATTACTTCAACGCTCGTTCTATGGACGTCTACATCACTAAGCTGCGCAAGCATCTCAAGGACGACCCCGACATCGAGATCAACAATGTCCACGGCAAGGGCTATCGTCTCATCGCCCAGATGGAAGAGGAGTAACATCTGATGTCGTCATCTCGAAATGCCGAAATGCCGACATCTCGATATCTCGAAACTCCCCCAACTAAAAGCCCCGCTGCAAGATCATTCTTGACAGCGGGGCTTGTTCTTGTTAAGCGCTTTGCCGTTGGCTCGTCTGTAGGCGCAAGCAGTGCTGCGCCCTTGAAGGGGACTCGCCAACTCGTCTTTAGTCGTAGTTGGGCTTCTTGTAGTTCACAAAGATGTGAAGGCCGATACCGGCAATGATGATCAGAACGGCGAGGAACTGAACGATGTTGTAGTCGACCCAGTCGAACAGATAGCTCAAGACGAGCAGAACAGCGCCAACAATGGCAGTGATGATACCTGAATAAAGTTTCATATTAGTGGTTGTTTTTGATATTGTTTTCGGTCAGATGTAGTTGTCTGTCGCCTATTGACAGCACAAAATAACGTAAAAAACTTGAATCACGGAAACGTTTTGCCAAAAAAGTGCGTCTGAACAATGATTTTTCTCTCTCAACGCTACTTTTTACACTTTCTTTTGAAGAAAATTGTACCAAAAGCCTTGCCATTTCAGAAAAAAGCAGTACCTTTGCCGAGCATTTTTGCAAAAACATCATTTATTAACCCATTAACGTATTATGAATCAGTACGAAACCGTTTTCATTTTAACTCCCGTTTTGTCTGACGATCAGATGAAGGAAGCGGTCGAAAAGTTCAAGGGCATCCTCACCGAGGGTGGTGCTGAGATCTTGAACGAAGAGCTGTGGGGTCTGAAGAAGCTCGCTTACCCCATCGACAAAAAGTCTTCGGGCTTCTACACGATGATTGAGTTCAAGGCCGAGCCTACGCTCATCAGCAAGTTGGAGGTCAACTATCGTCGTGACGAGCGCGTGCTCCGTTACCTGACCGTCAAGAACGAGAAGTATGCAGCAGAGTATGCTGAGAAGAGAAGAAACAAACAAGCTAAAAAGGAGGATTAAGCAATGGCACAATCAGAAATTCGTTATTTGACACCCCCAACTGTCGACGTCAAGAAGAAGAAGTATTGCCGTTTCAAGAAGAGTGGCATTAAGTATATCGACTACAAAGATCCTGAGTTCCTCAAGAAGTTCCTCAACGAGCAGGGCAAGATCCTTCCTCGTCGCATCACAGGTACTTCGCTGAAGTTCCAGCGTCGCGTAGCTCAGGCTGTCAAGCGTGCTCGTCACCTGGCACTCCTTCCCTTCGTAACCGATATGATGAAATAATTAATAGGAGGAATAAGCACTATGGAAATCATTCTGAAAGAAGACGTGATCGGCTTGCGTTACAAGCACGACATCGTAAACGTGAAGTCCGGCTATGGCCGCAACTATCTT
>JAEEGL016943482.1_pt1 | contig 36021 bp, 33 predicted proteins | sample 9134231 | NCBI WGS metagenome assembly JAEEGL01 (sample SAMN16246548, study PRJNA631951) | gut metagenome | biome: gut microbiome; feature: rumen; material: fiber-attached | host: Bos | place: Iran: Karaj | collected 2018-10
AGCGCGCGACTACCTTGTTCCGAGCCGTGTTCATCCGGGAAAATTCTATTCTTTGCCTCAGTCACCACAGCTTTACAAGCAGCTTCTCATGGTTTCTGGCTTCGACAAGTATTTTCAGATTGCACGCTGCTACCGCGACGAGGACGCCCGCGGCGACCGTCAGCCGGAATTCACTCAGATTGATATGGAGATGAGCTTTACCAACCGTGAAGAAGTTCTTGAAACAACCGAAGGACTCATGGGCTACATCTTCAAAAAGACTTTGAACTATGACTTACCTGCAAAATTCGACCGAATCAGCTGGGACGACGCTTTTGATTTGTATGGAAGCGACAAGCCTGATTTGCGATTCGACCTTAAAATGCAGGACGCAGCTTTCATGGCAGATTTGAGCGATTTCAACGCTTTCAAGGCAGGAGCTGCCAATGCAGGCAAAGAAATCGAGCGGCACAAGCGAAGCGGCCTCAAAGCCCTTGTCGTTAAGAATGTTGCCGACAAATACAGCCGAAAGATGATTGAGGCTCTGGAATCTGTCGCAAAAATCAACCACGCAAAAGGCCTTGCATGGATGAAAGTGGTTTCGACAGGCTCAACCACCGGTGATATTGCTTTTGAAGGCGGAATCTCAAAATTCTTCGCCGGAAAAGAAGCTGAAATCTGTGGCAAACTTGGCGCAGAAAAGAACGACTTGCTCCTGTTCGTAAGCGACGAAAAATGGCAGACTGCCTGTGTGGCTTTGGGTGCCGTGCGAAAACAGCTGGGAAAGGACTTGAATCTCTACAATCCGGCCGACGAATTCCACTTCGCATGGATTATCGACTTCCCGTACTTTGCATGGAACGAAGAAGAAAATCACTGGGAGACTGAGCACCACATGTTCACTCTTCCGCAGAAAAAATACTGGGACACTCTGGAAAGTGACCCGGGTGCCGTAAAAGGCGACCTCTATGACTTGGTTTTGAACGGTTACGAGCTTGCTTCAGGCTCAATGCGTATCAACGACCCGGCATTGCAGGAGCGAATCTTTGAAATCGTCGGTTACAGCCGCGAGCGTGCCGAAAAAGCATTCGGATTTTTGGTTCAGGCATTCAAATTCGGTGCCCCGCCACACGGTGGAATCGCACCGGGACTTGACCGCCTCGTAATGCTCATGCGTCACGAGGAATCAATCCACGAAGTAATCGCTTTCCCGAAGAACAATCTGGCTGCAAGCCCAATGGACGAGTGCCCGAGTTTCGTTGACGAGCAGCAGCTTAAAGACTTGCACATTGTCTGCACGGAAGTCGAAAAAGACTAAAAAAAGCCACGCAGTCTTGAAACTGTGTGGCATATAAAAATTTTATTTGCTCAGTTTGTCGAATCCTTGAAGCAGTTCTTCCGCTGTTTTGAGGATTTTTTCGCAGTCGCCTTTGCGTTCGCCCTCAATGTTGAGAGGCATCACCGGGTCGTGCAATGATTTTCTTAGCAAAAGCCAGCCTTTTTTGTATTCATCTTGAAAACTGATACGTACTCCTTCATACGACTTTTGCAAAATCATTCCTGATTTTTCAGCACGGGCTTTGAATTCAGAAAGAACTTTGTCGCCGTAAGAAGCGAAATCTTCGCAATTGATTTTGTAGCGGATTTCCTGAGCTTCAACGAGCGGGTCAAGTTTTTCAATCAGGTGGGAAAGTGCTTTGCCCTGTGCCTTTGCGTTTGCCAGTGCGATTACGATTTTTACCGCAAGGAATGCGCCATCGTCAAGGTAGAAATTGTCTTTGAGCGCGCCATGCCCGCTTGTTTCCATTGCGAGAGGAGAAACCGTTCCTTCGGCGTTTAGTCGTTTACATTCGTTGATTACATTTTTGTAGCCGCGTTTGAAGCAGTGGTGTTTTAAGCCCAAGTCTTTTTCGAGAAAGCGCGTTAGCCTGTCAGAAGTGACCGAATCTGTGATGATTGTGCTTCCGGGGTATTCGGGGGCAAGAATTGCCGCAACGAGCGCGATGATTGCGTCCCTGTTCACTTCGGTTCCGTCTGGCAGCACGGCTGACATTCGGTCAACATCTGTATCAAAAATTAAGCCTAAATCAGCTTTGTTTTTTAGAACGGCACTCTGAATTGCTTCCATTGCTTTTGCGTTCTCGGGGTTCGGAATATGATTCGGAAACATTCCGTCTGGCTCTAGGAACTGACTTCCGTTTGTGTCTGCCCCAAGCTCATTAAGAATCTTTGAGACGAAAAATCCGCCGGCTCCGTTTCCTGCATCCACCACGATTTTAAGCCCGGAAAGCGGTTTTTCATTTTGGCTTTGCCCAACATTCGGTTTGATTCCACTCCGAATCGTTTTTACGAGATGATTTGCATAAAGTGAGATTAAATCGAAAGTTTTGGATTCTTCTGAGCCTGATTTTTCAGAAAGACCGACTGCACCTTCAAGAATAGCAGTTATGTCATCATGCTCCAGACCTCCGTCTTTATCGAAAAATTTCAGACCGTTTCTGTTGAACGGAAGATGGCTTGCCGTAATCATAATTGAGCCGTCGAATTCAGTTTCTTTAAACACAATGCTCATAAACATCGCCGGAGTCGTTGCCATCCCGCAGTCTACTATTTTTACGCCGCAGGACGAAAGCCCGCCCATGACAGATTTTGCCAGAGATTCCCCTGTGATTCGCGAGTCGCGGCCAACTCCTACGACAAGCGAATCAACGGCTTTCCCAGTCTTTTTTGAAAGCCATGATGCAAAACTTTGTGCGATTATATTTGATGCGAGCGGCGTAAGTGTCACGCTCTCTCCTTCAATTCCTTCACAGGCAACACCGCGAATGTCGCTGCCGTTTTGTAATTTCATCAATTCTTTTCTTTCCATAATAATAATTATCACACTTTTTTTTATTTTTGCACGATTAAATTTGACATACAAAAAATTCTAAAAGTCCAGTTCTTAGAAATTACAATTTTTTCTGATGTCATTTTGTTAGAATAATGGTATGATTATCACGGCAAAAATATGAAAAAATTTACACAAAAAGAACTTGTTTCTATTTATTCAGCACGAAAAGAAAAACTGTTTGATTACATGATTCAAAATGCAATCACCGCTGTTGTGTTCGAGGATTGCGAGGAACGGCGCAATCCAGCTGTCCGATATTTTACGGGGCATCCTAGCGATGCTCTTTTTATAGCGAGCGTCTCAGGTTCAGAAGACAATGTGACCAAAAACGCAGTTCTTGTTCCGTGGGACGAAAATCTTGCAAAAGAGATGGCGATTGATGTTCCTGTCATTCCGTACAATAAATATGACAGAAAAAATACTAAGGCGGTTTCAGAAGTTTTGAAATCTTTCAAAATCAAGGAATCAAAGAAAAAAGTTGAAGTTCCTCCTTCCACTCCGTACCCCCTTTTCCTCAAATATGTGGACGAGCTTTCAAAAGACGAGTGGGATGTCTTGTGCCGCGAAAAATCTACGCATGATTTTGTCGTTGATTTGCGGGCTAAGAAAGATGATTATGAGATTGAATGTACAAAAGAAGCGGCTCGTGTTGGTGACATAATAATTTCTGAGATTGAGCGTGGATTGCGGGAAAACTGGCTTCACAAAGAGTGCGATGTTGCGCTTTTGATTGAATCTGAGCTTAGGAAGCATGGTTGCGAGCGTACTGGTTTTGATACGCTTGCGGCTGGGCCTGCCCGCTCGTGGGCAATACACGCTTTCCCAGGCTACACCGACGCTCCGTGGCCGGGGGATGGGCTTTCAATCCTTGATTTTGGCGTTGTGTACAATGGTTACACTAGCGACACAACTTTGACCGTGGCAAAGAACCTGAACGAAGAGCAGGAAAAGCTTGTTGCCTTAGTTGAGAAGGCTGCTGCGGAGGCTTTGCCGCTGTACAAGGACGGGGCGCAGATAAAAAAAGCTGCCGAAGCGGCTGATTTGGTTTTCAAGAAGGCAAAGCGCGTCATGCCGCATACGCTTGGTCACGGGATTGGACTTGAAATCCACGAGTTCCCCAGGGTGAGCGCAAAGCAGGGAGATGACATTTTGTTCAAGGCAGGCATGATAATCACTCTTGAGCCTGGTTTGTACGACGCAAAGCTCGGCGGAGTGCGCCTTGAGAACGATGTGCTTATTACAGAAAATGGAAACGAGGTAATCACTCATTCTAAAATCATTCGTCTGTAACAATTGTTTCCAATTTGTTATAGTGATGTTTATAAAACAAAAGATTTTTCCACGGAGGATTAAAATGAAAAAGATTTTGGCTACAGTTGCTGCTCTTGTTGCAGCCTTTGCATTGGTAAGCTGCGGTACTACAAACAGTAAAGTTAATTCAGGCGATTCAGCGGCTAAACAGGCAAAAGAGGACGGATACCCAGAGTGGGTTTATGTCGGAAAGAAAGATGATACTGGAATCTATGCGGTTGGGGCCGGAAAACTTGCTAACATCGTAAATTCCCACAAAATGGCTGTATCAGAAGCAAGAACGGAGCTTGCCCGCACTCTCAAAGTTCAGGTTCAGGATGTTCTCCAGACATACACGAGCGACCTTGGTTCTGACCAGAACAGGGACGCACTTTCAGGACTTATCGACAATACTTTGCAGAAGACGGAAGCCGTTTTGCAGGGTTCCCAGCAGGTAAACCGCTTCAATGCAAGCGACGGAACTGTATATGTCCTTATGTACCTTCCTTATGAGTCTGCGCTCTCAAAACTCAATACATCCGTAGCTGAGTATACGGGAAAAGCAGAAGCTGTAATCACTGACGCTCGTATGCGTGAAGCTTATGAAAAATATTTTGCTGGTGCGGACAAAAAGGCGAGCGTTCCAGCAACAACAAACTAAAGGTCAGCACTAAAAAATTGTCGTTGTCCTAAAACTAAATCAGGGCTGTTCTGAAAAAAAATCGTTGTGCAGCCCTGTTTTTTTTGTTCCTAGTTAGAGAGGTTCATAATGAAATTCCTTGTCATTTCGGACATACACGGAAATCTTGAAAATATCGACAGGCTTGACCCGAAATTTAAGGAAGCCGATGCGGTTCTTTTTGGTGGCGATTTTGCTCTTTTTGAGCATGAGGAAACGGCCCTGCCTGTGCTTGAAAAACTTCTGACAAAGCACGAGGTTATTTATTCTGTTCTTGGAAACTGTGACAACCCTGAGTTCTTGGAAAAAATCGAGGATGCGGATATTTCCGTTGAGAAAACCCTTGTGTTCAACGAAGGGTATGCCGTGGCAGGCTCAGGTGGTGGCTCAAAGTTCACTGGAACCACGCCGTTCGAGCGCACTGACGAAGAGCTTTCTGGCGATTTTTCCATCGTGGACTCCTCAAGCGAAGAATGTGCGGACGAAAACGGTCATTGGTCAAACTTGATTCTCATAATGCACAATCCGCCAAAGGACACAAAATGCGATATGATTCCGAACGGAGTTCATGTTGGAAGCGAGGGGCTTCGGTCGTTTATCGAAAAGAGGACGCCTTTCCTTGTCGTTACCGGGCATATTCATGAGAGCGCGGGAATAGACAAAATTGGCGAAACGACCGTGATGAACCCAGGAAGCCTTGCCGAAGGAAAGTACGGCTGGGTTGTTGCCGAAAAAGACGGCGATGGAAAATGGGGCGTAAAAAGCGCGGAGCTTTGTGAGCTTTAGAAGCCGGCACTTACGGAGAAAACCCATCTCTCCGTATGCTCCGTGTCTCCAGAATGATTTGTAAGCCAGTCGAACTGTCTGTAAAATCCGGTCTGGATTCTTACATAGTTCTTGTGTGCAAGTATGAACGCACCGCCAATCCGTAATCTTCTCATCGTGTAATTGTAGCCCTCTGATTTTACATTATCCGAATTGTCATAAAAGAAATAATTCATCGGGATTTTTTCCATTTGATATTGGGCAACAAAAGCAATAAACTTGAAAAAATCAAGGTGAATTTTTGTATCAAAAAAAATACTTTCAAATGTATCGTTTTCAAATGTCTCTTTTGGAAAATCTTGTATGTTCGTGTCCGTCGCAGAAATATCAGAGCTTGCATGAAGATAGCAAATAGAAATAGAGCTTTCAGAGTTGACTCTGAGCCAGTCGAAAATCGGGAAACTGTAGAAAAATTCAACGCACGGTCCTATGTCGTAAAGAGTTTGCGTTGTTTTTATGCGCTTGTTCTTGAAAAAAAATGTGTCGGGCGTTGAAGAATCCTGATAATTCAAAAAACTGTTCGTGTCCGTAACAGAATATTCAAACCGCATTCCAAACGCAAAAGAAAAATGATGGCGCGGCAGTTTGTCCATAAGAACAGCCTTTTTGAATGGAAAAAATTTAAAGAACATTCGGTTTCGTGTGGCGTCCTCAATTTCCATTGATGTATCAAAAAAAGTTTTTGATACTTTCTGTTCTTTTGAGAATTCAAAAAAGAGTAATGTTGAAATATCCCTCCGCCAATGATATCCAACCGAGCCAAAAACAGTAGAGCCGTAATCATCTGTAGGCTCACAGCCAAAATCGAAGGAAAACGGAAGTGATTCAAGCCAGTCAAAGGCCCTTATAAAAAAATTATTCTTTTTTTCAATTTCGCTGCCGCTTTCATCCTCTGCAATCTGAGATTCTGTTTGTTTAGATTCATCGCTCACGGACTCATCGCTTGCGGTTTCCTGAGAAAAAATAGGAAGAGAGAAAATCAAGAATAATGAAAAAAACATGATTTTTTTCATACTATAAATAATACCAAATTTATATTTTCTGCTAAACTTATAATCATAGATTTTTTTGTTTTTTTTATAGGAGATGATAAAAATGAAAATTGCTTTAATCAACGAAAATTCCCAGGCGGCAAAAAATGCCGTAATTCTTGCCGCACTCAAAAAAGTCGTTGAGCCGAAAGGTTTTGAGGTGGTGAATTATGGAATGTATTCTGCTGACGATAAAGCCCAGCTTACATATGTTCAGAACGGAATTCTTGCCGCAACGCTTCTGAATGCCAAGGCGTGCGATTATGTTATTACAGGATGCGGTACTGGAGAAGGTGCAATGCTTGCGCTCAACAGCTTCCCTGGAGTCATCTGCGGTCATGTTGCGACTCCGCTTGACGCATACACTTTTGCCCAGATTAATGACGGAAACGCAATCTCAATTCCGTTTGCGCTGGGCTTCGGCTGGGGCGGCGATTTGAACCTTGAGTACATCTTCGAGAAACTTTTCTGTGAGCCGAGCGGACAAGGCTATCCGCGCGAACGCGCCGTTCCTGAGCAGCGCAACAAGAAGATTCTTGACGGCGTTCGCGAGGTTGCGTTCAAGCCGTTCGTTGAAATCCTGAAATCTTTGGACAGGGATTTGGTAAAAGGTGCTTTTGCGGGCGAAAAATTTCAGGAATTGTTCTTCAAGGATGCAAAAGATGAAAAAATCATTGCGGCGGTAAAAGAAATAATCGCATAATTCCTAGAAGAATAAAGTAAATCTCTAAAAAATCGGCTGGTATTTTGATTTTAGCCGATTTTTTTATTGAATTTGATGATTTTTTATTTTGCAAATATTGAAAATATGGTAGACTTTTACGATTATATTTAAGGACGGCTATAAACCCATGTTTTTATGCTGCCCGATTGCTGCTACACGATGCGGCAAAACTTTTATTGGAGACAATTTCTAGAGACTGAAGTTTTTAGAAATTTCCTTAAAAAGGAGCAAATTAAAAAATGAAGAAAATTATCGCTTTCGCTGCTGTTCTTTTCGCTTCTGTTTCTATTTTTGCTATTGAGCATTTTAATGTGGGCGCAAGAATGTCAGTTGACATAAATCTTTTTGATGTAAGAGCCGGTGATTATGATGCTGATATGAAGCCAGATGCTGGTATTGGAGTGAATGTGCTTGCAAATATCGATCTTAAGAACGGATTCTGTATTCAGCCTGAGATTGGTTTTCATCATCACAAAATCATGGGTAAATTTAAGAATGGTGAGCGAGAAGGTCATTATAAGACTCTGGATGTTATTGCTCTTGCGGCTTACCGCTATGATTTGTGCAAATATGTGTTCTTGCAGCCTGCTGTAGGACCGAGGGTTTCTGCTACTCTCAATGAGATGAACGGAGACAAGGAATTCGACTACGGGCTTTTGTATTATTTTAACTTTGGTATTGATGTTGGTCTTACGCTCGGAATAAACATCGGGCCTGGTGCGGCTTTGGTTGATTTCAGGTTTGAGAACGATTTCACCAAGTTCATTGCAGACACTGATGACAAGCTGGAGCTTGGTATTGGGCGAGAAGTCTATATTTCACTTGGGTATCAGTTCAAAATCAAGTAATAGTCTATTTTTGAACAAAAACCTTAAAACTTCTGTTTAACCTTGTGTCTTTTCTGGGGTTTATTCGCATATGAAAAAGATTTTTGTACTGATATTACCCTTTGCTTTTGTTTGTATGCTTTGGCTCGGCTCATGTGCATCCTCATCTACAACTGTAAAGCGCATTGACGCTGAGACAAAAGTTGATTTAAGTGGCTATTGGAACGATACTGATGTGCGCGTTGTTGCGGAAACTCTCATAAATGAGTGCATGAATGCGAGTGCAATATCTTCGTTCCGTGCTGAGAACGGAAAACCTCCTGTTGTTATTCTCGGAACTTTCTCAAATAAAAGCGATGAGCATATTGATACATCTATAATTGCGAAAAAATTTGAAATTGCCCTCATAAATAGCGGAAAAGTTGATTTTGTTGCCTCTGCTACTGAGCGTGGTGAAATCCGCGAGGAAAGAGCAGACCAGCAGATAAATGCGAGCGAGGAAACTGCAAAGCATGTCGGCAACGAGCTTGGAGCTGATTTTATGCTCGTCGGTTCAGTAAAAACAATCGTTGACATGGTTGCGAAAAAAATGACCAGAACATACTATGTTACGGCAGAAATGATTAATATTGAGAACAACAAAAAACTTTGGGCCGGAGAGGATCATTCAATCAAAAAGTATATAACGAAATCTTCTGTAAGATAGGTAAGTGCAGGTTTCAATGAGAAAAAATATAATTTCATCTGTTATTTTTCACTTTTTGGCTGCTGCTATCTTAGTGTCATGTGCTTCAACAGGCGGTCATTCATGGATTTCATCTCCCGAAAAAAAATATTCTTCTGACAAATACATTGTTGCCGTAGGAAGCGGAAGCTCTAAGGCAACGGCGGAAAGCAACGCAAAACTTGCTATTTGCCAGCAGCTTGGCGAAAAACTTTCTGGCTCCCAGCGTACTGTGTCTTCCGTTGATTCAAAAGGAAAAAATTACGGTGCAATTGACATAGATATTTCTGAGCAAGCTATTTTCAGCCATATCCACGGAATTTCCATAAAAGAAACTGCCAGTGACTTACGAAAGCACACATTCTATGCGCTTGCAGTTCTTAACAAAAATGATGAGATAACCTACTACTCGTCAAGAATCGCAAGTTCCGACATGGAAATTTCAAGTCTTATCTCAAGCGCACAAAAGCTTCGTGGTGACATAGCATCTCTTCCTACAATAAAGCAAGCTGTCAAACTGGCTCAGGATAATGAATACTGTATTCAGATTTTGTCCGCGATTCGTTCTTCGGGAAGACCGCTTGTTTCTTACGGAGGTCTGAACGATGTTATCCAGAAGGCGTATGATTTGGCGCAGGCTGTGACCGTAAGCGTTGATTTTTCGGGCGATGAGGCTTACAACATAGAGCAGAGCTTTGTCGCAGTTCTCAAGGAACGCGGAATGAATGTAGTTTCTTCCAAGGATGCAAAATACATTTTGCAGGGAACTTCTACAATCGAGCCTACGGAAGTTGTTGGTCAGACATTGTATGTTTTCGTCAGATACAATGTGAACGCAGTCCTAAAATCAGTTTCAGGTGCGGTCGTAAAGAATTTTGAGATTACTGGCAGGGAAGGGCATCTTTCCATTTCTCAGGCAAAGAACCGCGCCCTGACAGTAATAAAAGATTCTATTGAATTTTAATTCAGACTTGCCGCTATTGTATCAGCAACAGGGGTGAGGAAATCGCTTTCAATTTCTTCAACTTTACCAGCGTCGATTTTTTCCGAGATTTCAGGAGAAATCGGAATGCGGGCAAGTAACGGAATTCCGTACTCAAGGGCGATTTTCTCAACATGGCTTTTTCCAAAAACTGGAATTTCTTTTCCGCAATCGGGACATTTGATGTAGCTCATGTTCTCAACAATTCCCAGAATCGGAACATTCATAAGCCGCGCGAATTTTACGGATTTTTCCACGATGACGCGGACTAAATCCTGTGGCGTTGATACGATGATTATTCCGTCTACTGGAATGGACTGTAATGTTGTCAGCGGAATATCGCCTGTTCCTGGCGGCATATCGATGAACATAAAATCAACATCTTCCCAAACAGCATCTTTCCAGAAATTGATAAGATAACCTGTTACCATTGCCGCCCGCAGTGCCACTGGATCGGTCTCATTCTCAAGCATGAAGTTCAGACTCAGAATCTGTATGCCGGATTTCGTCCGCACCGGAATCATAATTCCCTTGTCGTCCCCCATGATGCTTTCGCCTTGAACGCCGAAACATGTAGGAACGGACGCTCCGATAAGGTCGGCATCTATAATTGCGGAGTTGAAGCCTCTTTTTTGCATTTTTGCAGTCAGAAGCGAGCTTACGAGTGATTTTCCGACGCCGCCTTTTCCGCTCATAACGGCTATTACTTTTTTTACCTTGCTTCCATCTCGGAGAGGAACTTTTTCTATTTTCCGTTGGGCGCAAGAGCTTTTACAAGTTGAACAATCGTGTGTACAATTCTCTGCCATAAAATACCTCTTTAGGATATTATACATAAAATATGAATATATGTTTATTCACCGAAGAAGAACTTGGAAAACCTCTTTTGAGGAAAGATGAGCGGAACGAGCATATAATAAAGGTTCTGCACAAAAAAGAAGGCGATTCGTTTGATGCCGGAATTATCGGAAAGATGAGCGGCAGGGCGACAATTACAAAAATCGATGAGAGCGGGGGAATTTTCTTTGATTTTGAAAGTTTGTCCGACGGAAAAGAGCTTTATCCGCTTACGCTGATTATAGGCTTTCCCCGTCCAATCCAGCTGAAACGACTTTTGCGCGATGTTGCTGGGCTTGGCGCAAAAAAAATCATTCTGACTGGGACGGAGCTTACGGAAAAATCTTATCTTAGCTCAAATGTCGTTTCTGACGGGAGTGCGGAACGGATGCTTTTGGACGGAACCGTTCAGGCGGCAAGTACTCATGTTCCGGCTCTTTCTGTGCGCCACTCGCTCAGGGAAACTCTGGAAAACGAGCTTTCTCAGAATGAGCTTAGGGTTGCGCTTGACAACCGTCGTGCAACTATGTCGCTTCATTCTTGGCTGGAAAAGAATGTTCCTTTTGGAGCGGGAGAAAAATCAATCGTTGCGGCGATTGGTTCTGAGCGCGGGTGGACGGAAAGCGAGCGCGATTTGCTTGAAAAATCTGGCTTTACGCTTTGTTCTATGGGAAAACGGGTTTTGCGTACGGAAACTGCCGCAACAGTCGCAAGCTCTGTAATTCTTGACAGGCTCGGATTTTTGGACTGAAAAATTAGACCTGTTCGGAAAACTGATGTTTCCGAATCTTGCTATGGTTGCAACTCACAAAAACTAAAAATATAATAGAAATCAGGAAATAAAAATGACGAATGATGAGATAAAAGAGTTGTTGCTGAAAATAGAAGAAACCGAACTTGATTTTTCAGTTACAATGACGGGAAAAGAAAGCACGAGGGTAAACGGGCTTTATAAACCCGACACCCATGAAATACTTCTTCACAACAAGAATTTTGAAGATGATATGCAGCTTGTGTACACGGCAATTCACGAATACACGCACCACCTTGAAACTGAAAAATATCTTGCTGAAACTGGCGGAAAACTCCCGATGAAAGGTTCAAAAGTTCATACGACTTCTTTTTGGACAAGATTTCACCAGCTTTTGCAAAAAGCCGAAGAGCTTGGAATCTACAAGATTTCGATTGATGAATCTCCTGAGCTAAAAGAGCTTACCGAAAAAATCAAGCGCGACTATATCGAAGCGAACGGAAAGCTAATGGTTGAGTTCGGAAAACTTCTGATTCAGGCACATGAGCTTTGCAAAAAAGCGAACATACGATACGAAGATTATTTGGATCGTGTTCTGTGCCTTCCGCGCAACACTGCCAAGGACATTCAGAAAGTTGCTTCCGTTCAGGTAAATCCTGCAATTGGATTTGATAACATGAAAAAGGTTGCGCTTATAAAAGACCCTGATGACAGGGATTCTGCTTCAACTCAGATTCTTTCCGGAAAAGCTCCGGATACTGTTTCTGAACTTATGCGGAAAAAATCAAGTGAAGGCGGCGATGTAAAAACGAAGCTTGAAAAAGAGAAAAACAGACTTGAAAAAACGATTGAGGCATTGCAACAGCGTCTTCAATATGTAGAAGAAAGCCTTGAGAATATGTAAAAGACAAAAACGGTGGAAGGAAATATGAAAATCGCATTAATTTATGGCGGAAAATCTGGGGAACATGAGATTTCCCTTGTGTCGGCGGCAGCAGTAGCACGCAACATAAAATCTGAGCATGAGATTGTTCTTATTGCAATAACAAAATCGGGAAGATGGTTTTTGCAGGGGGAGGACGAACTGAAAAAAGTCATTTCAGATGCAAAAGCCTGTTTTAAAATCACGGAAGAGACCTCAAAAGAAGTGTTTTTAGTTCCGGCTGGTGGAACGGAGAGAACATTCATGGTTGACAACAACTTTTTGGGCGTAGATGTTGTTTTTCCCGTGCTTCATGGTACATTCGGGGAGGATGGAACGATTCAAGGGCTTTTTGAGATGGTTGATGTTCCGTATGTTGGCTGCGGAGTATGCGCGAGCGCAATAACGATGGACAAGGAAAAAACAAAATCTCTTCTTGCCAATGCAGGTATTCCTGTTGTGCCTGGCGTTTGCGTCCGCCGTTCCGATTTGGCAGACTGGAAGCATTATGACGAAATCCTTGCGCGCGTCCAGAATGAATTTGGATTTCCGCTGTTCGTAAAGCCGTGCTCGGCTGGTTCTAGCGATGGGGCTTCTTTGGCAAAGGATTTACAGCACTTAAATGGCGCAATTATGGAAGCCTTTTTGTGGGATGACAAAATATTGATTGAGAAAGCTATTGATGCGCGGGAAATTGAGTGCGGCGTGACTGGAAATCCGACGGTATGCGACGGTTCAGTTGATTTTGAAAAGACAGTTGCTTATGGCCCCGGGGAAATTGCGCCGAAGCATGATTTTTATGATTACGATGCCAAGTACAATGACCCTGACGGTGCAGACCTTTTGATTCCCGCTAATCTTGTTGATGAAAAACTTGAGGAAATCAGGAAAATTGCAAAAAAAGCTTATGAAGCCCTAGATTTGAGCGGTCTGAGCCGTATTGATTTCTTTATCGATAGAAAAGACGGGGCATTGTATCTTAATGAAATCAATACTATGCCAGGATTCACGCAAATCAGCATGTTCCCGAAAATGTGCGAGAAATTCAATCTTGGGTTCACGAGTCTGACAGAGCTTCTTATAAATGAAGCTTTGAATCGATTCAAGAAAACAAGAGAGCTTCGCACATCAAGATAGCTTTTTGCCGTAAGTCCGCTCTATTTCAAGAATTTGGTCTCGGAGTGCGGCAGCTTCTTCGTATTCAAGACGCTCCGCACATTCGGACATTTCTTTCTTTAGCATTTCGACAAGTTTTTTGCGCTGCTTTGCATCAAATAAATTCGCGCCGCTTTTCAGAATGTTCACATCGCTTTGTGCGTTGGATTCGCTGTCTTTTTGCTGGCGGACAAGTATATCCTGCACGGCTTTTGATACTGTGTGCGGTGTGATTCCGTGTTCTTCGTTGTATTTTTCCTGAATTTCACGCCGGCGTTTTGTTTCTTCAACGGCTTCTTTGATTGCGGGAGTGATTATGTCCGCATACATTACGACAGTTCCGTTCTCGTTTCGTGCTGCGCGGCCGATTATCTGAATGAGGCTTGTTACTGACCGCAAGAATCCGATTTTGTCGGCATCAAGAATAGCGATGAAACTGACTTCTGGAAGGTCTATTCCTTCACGGAGCAGGTTAATTCCAATCAGAACATCTATTTCTCCCGTTCTGAGTGATTTTAAGATTTCTACTCGCTCAAAAGTGTCAATTTCAGAATGAATGTATTTAACTTTCATCCTAAGCCCCAGAAGATAATCGGTCAAATCTTCCGCCATTTTTTTTGTGAGAGTAAGAATAAGGCTTCGCTCGCCTTTTTTGACGCGCTCTTGAACTTCCTTGTAGATGTCTTCCATTTGTCCCTCGCTTGGGCGAATGAAAATAAGGGGGTCAAGAAGTCCCGTCGGTCGGATTATTTGTTCGACGACTTGAGTAGACTGAGCGATTTCTTCTTTGCGCGGGGTGGCAGTCACATAAATAACTTGATTCAGTTTCGTTTCAAATTCTGCGAATTTAAGCGGACGGTTATCAAGAGCCGATGGCAGGCGGAAGCCGAAGTCAACAAGATTCTGCTTGCGGCTTCTGTCCCCTTCGTACATTGCTCCTATTTGAGGAACTGTGACATGCGCTTCATCAATCATGCACAGAAAATCGTCCGGGAAATAATGGAGAAGAGTTGCGGGCGGGTCTCCCGGCTTTCTTCCGGCAATCGGAGCGGAGTAATTTTCTATGCCAGAGCAATAGCCCATTTCTTTCATCATTTCGATGTCATAGGTTGTCCGCGTTTTTAGTCTCTCTGCCTCAAGAATTTTTCCTTGAGCGTGCAATGTTTCAAGGCGTTCTTCAAGTTCTTTCTCAATGCGCTCCGTTGCAAGCACAAGCTCGCTGTGCGGTACTACGAAGTGCTTTGACGGATAGATAAAAAGCTCGTCCAAATCCTCTTCAATGTCTCTGTTAAGCACATTGAAACGCCTTATTCTCGCAATTTCGTCAAAATCAAGCTCTATTCTGTACGCGCTGTCTGTTTCCATGTAGGGCGGAAAGATTTCGATTGTGTCCCCGCGAACGCGAAAGTTACCGCGCTCCAGAATCATGTCGTTTCGCTGATATTGGATAGAATTAAGCCCAAGCTCAAATTTCCGTATGTCGAAAACTTCACCTTTTGAAACATGGACGCGCATTTCTTTGTACAAGTCCGGCATACCAAGACCGTAGATGGAGCTGACCGTAGCCACCACAATGACATCTCGCCGCTCCATGAGGGAATATGTGGCCTTTATCCTGAGATTATCGATTTCTTTGTTTACATCGGCATCTTTTTCAATATACAAGTCCCGTGCAGGAACATACGCTTCCGGCTGATAATAGTCGTAATACGAAACGAAATACTCAACGGCGTTTTTCGGAAAGAAAGACTTGAATTCTCGATATAACTGTGCGGAAAGAGTTTTGTTATGGGAAATAATCAGCGTCGGTCTTTGGACTTTTTCGATTATTTTTGCCATAGTAAATGTTTTTCCAGAGCCAGTCACGCCTTTTAGCGTTTGGTAGCGGTCTCCACGCAAGAATCCTTCGGAAAGGCGTTCTATTGCCTGCCCCTGATCGCCAGAAGGCTCATATTTTGAAACAACTTCAAATTTTCTCATAGAAATACGCCCTCATCAATTCTTTTGAAATCGGCGACCCATTTTTCAATCAGTCAGTTTCATATTGAGAAATGGTCGCCCCTTTTTTTATTACAAGTTCATATACCAAAAGAAAAAGTTTTGTATCTTGAAACATCGTTCCGCCAGAGCGTATGTCCATATCTGTCTGGGAGATTAACGCAAGGATTGCGGCGCACTGACCGTAAGTCCAGATTCTGGAGGCATTCGCATACTGCGTTCTGGCTGTTTTTCCCGCAAATCCGCTTGCTTTCAGCTCTGTTTCGCTCGGATAATTTCCGTTCGCATGAATCATGTGCCATGCTGATAGTTTGCGGAAACACGAAACAAGTCCTGCCAGAAGGAGAACAGCTCCGCCCGAGTTCTTTGAAAGCAAGATTTTCTGCAATATCAAAAGCGAATTCTCCAGCCGCTTTCTTGCGTCAACACCGTATTCGGCCATTGCATCAAAAAGCGTGAATGCATTTTCTTCCCTGTTGTGAGCAAGAATCTGCTCCACATCATTTGAAGAAATAATATGCTCCTTTGGGAAGCAAAAGAAAAAACGGCTGCATTCAGACCTGAGAGCCTCTGTGTTATTCTCGACCATATCAAGAATAAGCCCTGGAACATCGCTTTCAATACGATAACCATTTTTCTGGAAGAAATTCCTAATCCAATCTTCCTTTCTATTTTCAAACATTTCCCAAAAGATTTTTTTGTTATCTTTCGGAATGATTTTATCAAGTTTTGTGTCAACGGATATTTCATCCGAAACAAGAATAAGGACATTTGAATCTATGGCACAGTTTTTTATCCATGTGCCAATCATCTCAATTTCATCTTTCTTTTTTATAACTTCCGCATTTTTATAAACTATACATGTTCCTGCGGAAAAAAAAGATTCGGAACTCAGCTGGTTTATCACATCACTGACCTTGACATCTGTTGCGTAAAAAAGAAACTCATCAATTTCTCCGAATTTTTTCTTTAACTCGGACTTTATTGAATCAATCTTGTCGTTTCGCTCGCCGAATTCCGGACCTGTAAAAAGATAAACTTGAGCAGACATAAAATCAGTATGTTCTTACGATGTTAGAAAGAATGCCAACAATCTGTACATCTGCGCTGTAAATTGGTGAAAAATCAGGATTTTCGGGCTGAAGGCGGATTTTGTCAGCTTCTTTGTAGAATCTTTTGAGCGTAATTGCATTGTCAAGGACGGCAACGACAATCTGCCCGTCAACGGCGTTTTGAGCCTGCTCAACAACGGCAAGGTCTCCTTCAAGAATTCCTGCGTTTACCATGCTTGTTCCTCGGACACGGAGCGCGAAATATGTTTTACCAGGGCGGATGAAAGGTTCTGTCAGGTTAACATAGCCGTCAAGATTCTCCTCGCTCAAAAGGGGCTTGCCTGCGGCAACATTGCCAAGAAGAGGAACTTTTGCCATATACGGACCGTCATCTTGCTTTGAGTCAACAAGCACACGAATTGAGCGCGCGCGTTTCTGGCACTGCGACAAATAGCCTTTTTTTTGCAATGCAGCAATGTGGTCCTGCACGGCACGGAGAGAAATCCCGAAATGTTCACCGATTTCACGGACTGTTGCAGGGTATCCCTGCTCTTTCTGGAATTCGGAAATGAAATTCAAGACTTCTTGCTGTCTTTCTGTAATCTGCTTCATTTACTCCTCCTCAAATTTGTTTTCAAATAATTGGAAAATTGCGGCAGCTGCCTGTTTTTCATCTGAGCCATCAGCTTTTAATGTAATAACGGTGTTGTAGCCAGCCGCCATTGTTATAACGCCCATTATGGACTTTGCATTTACAGTTATAGAATCTTTTTCAAGCAAAATCTCAGATGTAAATTTGTTTGCAGTCTGGGCAATCAGTGCGGCAGGTCTGGCATGAATTCCAGCCCTATTTCTAACAGTCAGCATTTTTTCGGTCATTTGAAAACTCCTATAAAAATAAGCGTCATTAGTTTGACGCATTTTCATTCAATATGAATCGTCGCTTCCGTAATAAGCGGCCTGAGCTTCTCCGGTTTCAATCCATTTAAGGACATTCTGGTTAAAGTCGCGGGCTGGATTGTAGCCCATGTACTTGAGCCTCTCGTTCATGGCGGCGGCCTCGATAATTATCGGGAGGTTTCTTCCTGGACGAACCGGAATTTCAATTGAAGGAATCTTCACTCCGAAGAAATCCTCCAGCTTTTGTTCAATGCCAACGCGGTCATAGACTTTGTCCTTGCTCCAATCTTCAAGGTGTATTACGAGCTGAATTTCTTTTTGTTCCATTACGGCTCCGACCCCGTACAGCTGGGAAACATTTATAATTCCAAGACCGCGTATTTCCATGTGATGGCTTATAAGCGAATTCGCTCCTCGTCCGATTATGGAATTCTCATTGACACAGCGGATTTCTACTATGTCATCGGCAACTAGGCGGTGTCCGCGTTCTACAAGTTCCAAGGCACATTCAGACTTTCCTACGCCAGAAGTTCCTATAAGAAGGATTCCAATTCCATAGACTTCTACAAGAACTCCGTGCATGGTCTTTTTCTGGGCAAAAACCCTGGAAAAAACACGAAGCAATCTGGTTGAAAAATCAGATGTCTCAAGCTCCGTTCCAAGGACGGCGCATCCGGACTCTTCTGCAAGCCGAAGAAAATCTTCGGTTGGAGAAAGCCCATGCGTAAAAACAACACATGGAATCTGATATGAAAAGAACTGCTCCAAAGTATCGGTTCTTTTCTCCCTGAACAATTTTTCCAGATAAGCGGCGGCATTTGAGCCTATAATCTGAACGCGCTTGTAGTCAAAAAGCTCAAAAAAACCTGTCAAAGCAAGCCCCAGATATGTGACATTCGGAGTAAGTATAGACCTGGAAAGACCTTTGCGCCCGCAGATGCACTTTAGCAAGAGATTGTCAAGACCGCTTAACTCCATATCCAACAAGTCAAGAACTGTAAATGCTTTTTCAGCCATATATTTACTATACACAAAAAAATATAATTAGACAAGTAGTATTTTAACTGATTTTATAGTTTATTTTGTTATTATTTTATAAATTTGAATAGTAAGTTTACTAAAAAACTACTATGCTTTATATGTGATTTTTTAATATATATATATAGAAAACAATTGAATTTCACACCACAAGTTGAAGACAAGCAAAATTTCAAGTATTCTAAATAATATGAAAGAACTTGAATTAAAATACGGATGCAATCCGAATCAAAAACCTGCTAAGGTTTTCGTAGACGAGGGCGATTTGCCCATCACAGTTTTGAATGGTCGCCCTGGGTACATCAATTTGCTTGATGCACTGAATGGCTGGCAGCTCGTAAAAGAACTCAAAGAAGCAACTGGTCTTCCTGCTGCCACAAGTTTCAAGCATGTTTCTCCTGCTGGAGCTGCCGTTGGAACGCCACTTTCCGACACTCTGAAAAAGATTTATTTTACGGACGGCGTTGAGCTTACGCCACTCGCGTGCGCTTATGCTCGTGCACGCGGAGCCGACAGAATGTCGTCTTTCGGGGATTTTATCTCATTGAGTGATGAGTGTGACGAGGCCACGGCACTTCTTATAAAGAAGGAAGTTTCGGACGGAATCATCGCGCCGTCATATTCCGCAAAAGCCCTTGAGATTCTTAAAGCAAAGAAAAACGGAAATTACTGTGTCATTCAGATTGACCCAGGCTATATTCCGCCAGCTACCGAAGTAAAACAGGTTTTCGGAATCAAATTCGAGCAAGGGCATAATTTCCTCAAAATCGATGACAGTTGCCTTTCAAATATTGTGACGAAAAACAAGAATCTTTCTGCTGATGACAAACGCAATCTTGTCATTGCTCTTATCACGCTGAAATACACGCAGTCAAACTCAGTCTGCTATGTCAAAGACGGTCAGGCAATCGGAATCGGGGCGGGGCAGCAGAGCCGCGTTCACTGTACGCGCCTTGCCGGGCAGAAAGCCGACAACTGGTGGCTCAGGCAAAGCCCAAAAGTGCTTGGGCTTGAATTTGTTGACGGAATCAAACGCGCAGACCGCGACAATGCGATTGATGTATACATTGGCGAAGAATACGAAGATGTTCTTGCCGAAGGAAAGTGGCAGACTTTGTTCAAGACAAAGCCAAGCGTGTTCACCAGAGAGGAAAAGAAAGAATGGCTCTCCAAGAACACGGGCGTTGCGGTAGGCTCAGACGCATTCTTCCCGTTCGGCGACAACATCGAGCGCGCAAGAAAGAGCGGCGTTACGGTAGTGGCGCAGCCAGGTGGCTCAGTTCGTGACGATCAGGTGATTGAAACGGCTGACAAATACAATATGGTCATGTGCTTCAACGGAATCAGGTTGTTCCACCACTAAGCCGAGAAAAAACGGAAGCAAGTGGGCTGGAAGTTTCCTTGCTTTTTTGTCAGTAATAAGCTCGTTCGGAATGCTAATGTTTCCGAACGAGTCTTTTTTTCACACTAATATCGAGTGCCTGTGTTTGAGAAATATTTTTCCACAGGGAGAAATGGAAACTTATATTTCAGCTTTTAATGCTGAAAACAATCTGCGGATGAAAACTTCGATAATAGAAAAATTTATAGTTGTCTTAAAAAATAAAAGAAGTGCTTTTTCGAGATAATCAAAACTGATATACTTTCACCATGAAAATAGAAAACAAATCGTATTATACAGATAAAATCAGGGCTTTTGATGCAAAAATCGAGGCTATAAAGATAGCTTTTTCGCCAATGACTTTTCAGGCAGTCCGCGCGCTTATTGAGCTTGGGCTGCTCCAGAAAATATCCGATGCGGGTGATGAGGGAATCACCGTGCAGGAACTTTCAAAATCATCTGGCATTTCAGAATATGGCGTTGGGGTGCTTGCAGAAATGGCTCTCGGCATGGGCGTGCTGAAAATAAATGCAGGTTGTAAAACTTTGGGTGAGCCGGAACCGCCTTCCGAATCCACAGAAAACGGTCATTCCGATAAGCTCAATGACTACGACTTGGGCCGCCTTGTTCTGGGCAAAATAGGGTGGTTCTTGCTTGAGGACAACTGTACGCGCGTCAATTTCAATTTTACAAACGATATTTGCTACAAGGGTGCGTTCAATCTTATTGATTCAATCAAAAACGAAAGACCGGAAGGACTGAAAGTATTCGGGGGCAAATGGACCACCGTGTATGAGGCTCTTTCAACTCTTCCTGAGCGCGAGAAAAAATCATGGTTTGATTTTGACCATTTCTATTCTGATGTTGCTTTTCCGGAAGCTCTCCCGATTGTCTACGCAAAAAAGCCCCGGCAACTGTTCGATATAGGCGGAAACACGGCAAAATGGGCGATTGCATCATGCAAGTACGATAGCGATGTTCATGTGACTATAGTGGATTTGCCGGGACAGACGGCTGTTGCTGAAAAAAACGCGAAGGAGGCTGGTTTTTCCGACAGAATCAGTTTTGTGAGCGGAAATGTTCTCGACGAAACGACTAAACTTCCTTCTGGCGCGAACGCTGTCTGGATGAGCCAGTTTTTGGATTGCTTTTCGCTCCATCAAATCACAAAAATCCTCACTAAGATTTACAATTCTGTTGATGACAATTGTGATGTTTTCGTTATGGAGCCGCTTTGGGATATGCAGAAATTTGAGGGCGAAAGCTACGCATTGCAGGCAACGAGCTTGTATTTTACCTGTATTGCAAACGGAAACAGCAAAATGTACAGATATGGCGAGCTTGTGGAAGCAATTGAGGCGGCAGGATTCCACCTTGTAACGGCACACCACAATCTTGGTTCAAATTTCTATTCGATTTTGAATTTCAGGAAAAACTAATGGACATATCACATTCCAACGCATCACGCTGTACAAAAAATCCAATCGTGTTTTTTCTGCGCACAATCGCAAAACTCTCCTGCTACTTTGTGTTCGGACTTGCAACAATTGCGTTCTCAATCACGCTGCTTCCGTTGCTGCTGATTTTTGTGCATCCTTACGGGCGGTTTCAGCGAGTGTGCAGAAGGATTTTGTATGTCTGCCTGATTTGCTATCGGTGGTACGCCAGAATTGTGGGGGTTGTAAAAATTACCGTGAGCGATAAGGCTGCGCTCAAAAACGCAAAATCCGTAATCATTGCGGCAAATCATCCGTCGCTTCTTGACTCGGTGATTCTTGTATCATTTCTTCCATGTACCGATTTTATCGTCAAAATGTCATTGTCAAAAAGGAATGTCCTGAGTTTCATCGTGAATTTGCTGCTTACGCCCAATTCAATCGATTACAAGGAAATAATCGAGCGCACGAAAAAAAATTTTGCGGCCGGAGGAACGATTGCTGTTTTCCCGGAAGGAACGCGAAGCCTTCCAACTGGTCAGAACAGATTCAAAAAAGGTGCGGCGCGTCTTTCCCTTGCCACCGGCTGCCCGATTCTGCCCGTGTACATTGGCGGAAACGACAAATTTGGTCTAAGAAAAGGCGAAAAAATCTGGCAGATAAACTCAGAGGGAACATACAGGTATTTTCTTAATGTAAAAGATTTGATATATCCTGATGAGTTCAAGGATTTGCCAGAAGCAATAGCGGCAAAGCGGTATACGGCAAAACTCCGCGCCATCCTTGCCGATGAAAACAATGTTCCAGGACAGCCGCCAGCCCAAAATCAGGTGTAACAAAAGGCTTGTCCCGGCGCAAGTTTCTGTCAATTATTATGCGGTCACTTCTCCGAGTGAAAGCACAGCGTTCCGAACGCAAGCCGGGCACTCGCAAAGCACTTTGCCTGTTTCTGCGCCTTTTAAATCTTTGCAAGTGACAGCTCCGCATTTTTCCCGAAATTTTGAAAGCAGCTCGCGGCTTTGTCGCACCGTACCGTTTCCGTCTGTGCGCAAGCCTAAAATCATGTTTGCGCCAATCAGCGCGCCGCAAGTTGATTCCATGCAGCCCATTCCTGCCGCAAAACCCGCAGACATTTTTTGCAAAGTCGCTTCGCCAACATCCACTGTGTCGGCAAGAACTTTCGTTACCGCCTGGCAGCAATTACATTGACCTGTAGCTTTAAGATTTGCGGCAATATCCGCTCTTTCCTGAATCGTCATTTTTGTACCTCCGAAATATTTTAGCCGTTGTGAGACCGCTGGGCAATTTTATTTATCCTTGCTTTTCAATTTACAGATGCCTTGCGTCATTGTTCCCATAGGACAGAATGTACACCACGAACGCGGTTTGTACAAAGCCATCACGATAAGCCCGATTAGCGTTGATGTGAGCATAAGACTGTAGAATCCGTAACTGAATTGTACAACCCAATTAAGGCTTTCGGGAAGTAATCCCGGAATGTATGCCCATTTCCACGGAACTTTAAAAGTCCAGAAAAGTTTTACTACCTGCCGGATATTTTTCGCTCCGCTTGCTACAAGCCATGTCTGAAAAAGCATAGTTCCGAACATGGTCAGAAAGAAAGCCAAAAATCCCCAGCGGAAATATTTGGAAGAAATTGCTCGGGGAGTAGTTTTTTTTCGGGAAAGGCGGAGCTTTGTTCCAAGCACAGTGAAAAGTTGCCCGCGTCCGCACAAGTTGTTGCAGAACCACTTGTTCCCGCCAAAAATCGCGAATCCCAGGGGAAGCAAAAAATCAATCATGCCCAGCCATGCAAAAAGAATGTTGAAAAATCCAAGCGAAAAATACAGGATTGACCAAATCCACAGATAATTATACCAGTGCTTTTGCTTTAATGAGTTCATGCGCTCACCTCCCGTTCGACAGGAGCAATGCAACCTGCCGGGCAAGTTTTTCCGCACAAGCCGCAGCCCACGCAAACATCAATGTCAACTTTTGCATAACAGCCGCGGAAAACAGAAATAGCACCACGCGGACACACATTCGCACAAGCACCGCATGCCACACAACGAGTCGTATCAACACTCGCATATTTTTTTGATTTCATTTTAGTACCTCTCATCAAAAAAGATACCAAATAAAAAATGATTTGTATGTGATAAAGTCACATTAATCTATCAATGCAAAAAAAAAGGCGGCATTTCTGCCGCTTGCAAATTCTTTTGTGACTTTATGAGGCTTTTCCTGTGTAAAGCCCCTTGAAAAATCTACATGTTTGCTTTTGTAATTCCAAGCTCCCCATGATATAATTTTCTTATGCCCATATTGAATATCAGAAAAAATTCCCATGCAGCTCTTTCTGCATTATGCATCCTTTTTACCATTGCATTCCTGGCAGCCTGCGTAAGTAATGCTCCTCATTCTCAGGCAAAGCCTCCTGTCGTGCATATTGCCTGGAGGCCGTCCACAAAAAGCGATACTTATCAGGGTGTGCTTCTTGCCCTAAAAAATGCCGGGGCTGATGCCCAAATGCTTCCCCAGGTGCGCTCCAAGGACATTCTTTACGATAAGGACGGCATGGTGAAGAAAGAGTGCCTGACTGAAAAAGGAATGATTAAGTCAAGCTTAGCCAAGAAAATCCGTGAAAAGGGAAATAAGTCGTCCAATGTTGCAGAAATCCTTGCGAAAAACAATGTTAAGGCTGTCGTTTTTACTGGTGGCGGTGACATAAGCCCCTCTCTTTTCAATCCGCCGGAGGAAGAGGGCAATGCTGGAGAAGAATTTGAGCCTGAGCGTGATGTGTCAGATTATCTGCTGATGGAATATTGTCTAGAAAATGACATCCCGATTCTTGCCATTTGCCGGGGAATGCAGATGCTTGCAGTCCTTACAGGAGGCAAAATCGTGCAGGATTTCAATCTCTACTTCCAAGAGCAGGGCTTGACCTATGACAATATGCACCGCCAGCTGCCGTCAGAAAGTCAGGACTATGCCATTCATGATGTGACCGTAACACCTGATGATTCGATTTTCCGCAGAATTGTAGGTGCAGATTTGCTTTCCAGGGTTCCATCCTGGCATCATCAGGGAATTTTGCAGACAAAAGAAAGCCGCTTTGTGACCACTGGCTACACACTCACTCATGGGATTCCGCTGGTGGAAGCAATGGAAGTTCCCGGAAAGAAATTTGCCCTTGGCCTGCAATTTCATCCAGAAATCGTAGTCTCAGAAAATCCCGATGGAAAAGAAAAGGACTTCTTTGACTACGATACGGCCCTGGCCTTTTTTGAGGCGATTGCGGCTCAGTAGCGGGGGCCAGCTCAAACGCTTCTTTTGGATTTGAAGCTCCCTCTACGATTTCTGTAATTTTCTCAGCATCAAACTTCTGAATTTTGCCTTTTATTATCCAAGAATCTCAATCTTCCCCCGTCCTAAGGAAACTTTGCCTTCTTCTGCCAGATATTTCAGTGTTTTTGTGACAACTTCCCGCACGCTTCCGATTTCTTTTGCAATTTCTTCATGTGTAATAGAAAGAATCTTGCTTTTTTGTCTCAGAGATTCATCATGCAGAAAATTTTCAATCCTTTGGTCAATTTTCAGAAAAAGAACTTGCTGAATTGTCCAAAGAACTTCGGAAAATTTTTCTGTGGCATTTTTATAGATGTAAAGGCTTACGAGGGGATTTTCTTCCTCAACTTTGTGAATGGCGGCTGACGGAAGCACGCAGACTTTTGATTCCTCTGCGGCTTCAATCAAAACATCAAAAACCAGCGAGTCCATAAGGCATGAAGCCGAAAGAATGCACACATCTCCGGCTTCAACCCGATAAAGCGTAACTTTCCGGCCTTCCTCCGAAACACAGTGAACGCGAAGGCTTCCGGAAAGAACGGACATCAAGCCCTTGCAGTCGCCCGATGAACGGTGAATCAGCGTGTCTGGAGAAAAAGTTTCGATGCGGGCAGATTTTTCAAGAAAAGCTGCCTGAGAATGAGTCAAATCTTTCCAGAATCCAAAAAGCTCGGGAAAATTCATCGGCTCTGATTGTTTTTCAGGAATTCTACGAGCGTTGGCAGATACAGCCTGTCTTCGTAGGCGATATGATTATGAATCCAATTGTACAAGAAGAGCGCAAATTTTATTGCCTCAGAAACAGGCAAGCGTTCAAAATTGGCGTAAGTCGTTTTGCATTTTTCTGTGAATGATTCGTGGCTTGCCTTGTGCATTTTGTATCCGTCGAATTTTGAAGCAATCATAAGACGCTCTTCTTCCTTGAAATGGGTTGCCGCATAGTTCAGGCATGTTTCAAGCGTTTTTTTGACCAGCGACTGATAATTTTCCGCATCGTTATTTCTGAGAAGGCTCTGGTAAAAATCGTTGCACAGATTGACCAAATGCTCGTGCTGGGCATCAATCACCGGAATACCGATTTTGTATTTGGGATTCCATTTGATGAAATCGTCAGCCGGCTTGTTTGTTGCGACTACATTCTTGATATTCATTTTGACCTCTGGAAAAGGTATCTTTTTTTTGAAACTGTTTTTAGTAGAATTGCTCGGAAAATTCAGTTCGCGGGCACCTGCCGTCAGTATAACACATCTTATTACATAATTGTAAGCAAAGGGGAACGCACAAAAAAAATCGCGTCAGCTTTGCCGATTAAAAAAAACGAGTGTATTCTTAATATTTATTATATTTCTGAAATTTGATAATATTCTGAATAATGGAGATATTATGACTGAAAATGAACCGACTCGTGTAATTCCTGCAAAACTGTATTTTCTGAGTACGGTTATTTATTTTTGCGGAATTATCTATTCTATCTTATATTCTGGTTTTACAGGTATGACTGGTTTGGACAGTGAAGAAACTGGAGCTGCGTTTGCACGGCTTCTTTCACTGACATTTTCTTGGCCTATGCTTATTTATTGGGCTGCTTTGATTTTCTGGGCTGTGTGGTCATCTAAAAATGTATACGCAAAGATGGTTTCATACGATGGTTCTGAAAAGTCCTGTGATGAATGTAACAAAAAACAGGGAAATTTCGGTTCGCTCGTCATAGTAGTCACTCTTTCTGGAGGAGTATTAATTCCCGTAATCATGGGAAATGTGGCAAAAAGCCGCGGAATAGATTTTCCGTTCATTCCGTTTCTCATGGTCAATATAAGCAGTACTTTCTTACTCGCAGTTTTTGTCTATATCCACTGGATAGAAAATTTTGAGCGGTGGATTTCATTCTTGCCGTTCCGAAAAAAAGATTTTTCTTTCGGGCTTGTAACGCGCGACTCGCTCGTTGCGGCTTTGACGAGCATTGCCGCCGTTGCTGGCATTGCGGGACCGCTCATGTACTTTGGTGATAATAACCACGGAACTTTTTCCGATGTGCTTTTGCAAAGACTTTGGCCGCAGGTTGCGCTCGTAATCGTGATGAGCGTCGTTGATTTTGTTTTCCTGTTCCGAGGATTCCTAAAACGGCTTAACAAAATTGCGGAATTTGGAGAAAACCTGGCTCAGAAAAATTATACTGCCTCACCGATTCCTGTTGAAAGCCGTGATGAGTTCGGGCTTTTGGTGAACAACTTAAATGAATCTTATGTGATAACGAGAAATCTTCTGAAAGCAGTCCGTACAACTGTCGATGAAACATCAGATGTTGCGGCGGAGCTTAATCAGAATATGTCCGAAACATCGGCTGGCGTAAGACATATCGTTGAGAACATCAGCACGGTGAAGAATGAGATGAGCAATCAGGCGGCGGGAGTTGAGGAGGCAAATTCCGCAACAAGGGAAATCCTTTCAAATATCCGCCGTCTTAACGACAATATTGAGAACCAGTCCGCAGGCGTAGCTGAAAGTTCTGCCGCCGTTCGTCAGATGGTTGCAAACATTCAGAGCGTAACCGGCGTTCTGGAGAAAAACAGCGTTTCCGTTTCCGAGTTGGAAAAATCTTCTGAGGAGGGACAGAAGCGCGTCGAAGAATCTGTTACGCTTTCAGAAAGAATCCTTGCCGAATCAAGCGGCTTGCAGGAGGCATCTTCTGTCATTCAGAACATAGCGGAACAGACCAACCTTCTTGCTATGAATGCGGCAATCGAGGCTGCTCATGCCGGGGACACGGGAAAAGGATTCGCCGTCGTAGCGGATGAAATCAGAAAACTTGCTGAACAAAGTAATGTTCAGGGAAAAAATATCGCTTCTAGCCTTGAAGGGCTGGACGAAATAATCAAAGGCGTTTCTGAAAGCACAAGGCAAGTTCAGTCTCAGTTCATAAAGATTCTTGATATGACTCATGTGGTCAAAACCCAGGAAGAAGTTGTTATGAGCGCGATGAAAGAACAAGCTGCCGGAAGTACGCAAGTTCTTGAAGCAATGCGGAACATCGATGAATCAACGAATGTTGTAAAGCAAAGCTCTCAGCAAATGCTTGCGAGCGGAACGCAAATCGTTGACGAAATGGATATGCTGGGACAAACAACGGCGCGTATCTCATCATCGGTTTCTGATATGGCAAGCGGTACGGATATTATTTTGACATCTGTTGAAAGCGTGAATGCTGATTCTCAGCAGAACAAAAATAATATGGCTTCAATCCTCAACGAAATCAGCGGATTCAAGCTGTAAAATGAACGCGGTGTGGTTTTGACTTTACAGCTGGTGCGCTGCCTGTTGATATGCTGAACCACATCCGCCGCTTTCAGTATTCGGAAGATTAGTCCATGCAAGTTCTTCCGCCCCATTCTGCGGAATGTGCTTTTTCACGCGCGATTGTCGCGTCAAAGTCCGCCATCGGCTCGCAGTTTGCCTCTATCTGCATCTGAGTTTTGTGAAGCCGCCTTATACATTCCGACTTGTCATTGTAACCGAGCTTTGATTTTTCGATTGAGTCACCGAGTATGCGGATTGACTCGTCGTAGATTCTGCACGGCACTGGGAACGGATGCCCGTCCTTTCCGCCGTGCGCAAAGCTGAACCTTGCAGGATCCGTGAACCGCGACGGCGTTCCGTAGATTACTTCGCTTACGAGCGTAAGACTCTGGAGCGTGCGCGGACCAAGCCCCGGCGTAAGAAGAAGCGACTCAAAGTCCGAGTTGTTTCTTTCGTATGCAGTAGCAAGGACAGAACCGAGCCTGTTCAGATTAACATCTTGTGCGCGGACATCGTGGTGATGCGGCATTATGCAGTTTCTGTCGTTTCGTATCTGGATTTCTTCAAAAGAATTTGCTTCGGCTTGAGAAACTTCTTTGCTTTCGCCAATATCGGAATCGAAATCAAATTCAAGTTGCTTGTGGTAATCTTGCCCGGAGATTTTTGCAATCTCTCGTATCATTTTGTCAGGATTTTCGTGGCTGAGCGTAAGGATAGAGCTTCGTGTTGTGGCTGCATCTGAATCAGTAAGGTTCAGGATTTTTCCCTGATTTTCGCCAGTGACGGCTGTATGCGGAGCTTCAACGAACGAGCGCAAGTTTTCGCTTGACCAGTGGTATCGTCTGGCGGTTCGTTCGCTCGTATTCATGCCTTGCTGAACGATTACCCAGTCGCCTTCGCTGGAAAGAACAAAATTGTGCATATAAAGCTGAAATCCGTCCTGAACTGCGCTTCCGTCAACTTTAGCGCAAAGTTTGCTCGCGTTTACGAGCCGGTTTCCGTCAAGTCCGCTTGCGTCCGAAAGGGCAAGAAGCTCGTCCGGGGTTTTTCTGGAGTATTTTCCGCGCCCGCCGCAAACATACAGCCCCAGTTCTTTTGCCCGCGGGTTAAGACCGCGTTTTAGGGCGTACATAACGCTCGTCGTGATTCCGCTGGAATGCCAGTCCATGCCCAGAACTGCCCCGAAGCTCTGAAACCACAGCGGGTCAGACAGGCGGGCAAGTACTTCTTTTTTCCCGTAGTTCAGTAGTATCGATTCAACTATTTCTGTTCCCAAAAGCATCATTCGGTCTGCGAGCCAGCGAGGAACGATTCCTGTGTGAAGGGGGAGGTCGGCGTAGCCTGAGCGTTTTATCATACGGCAAAGTCGTTGTGGATAAGAATAGTCAGCTCGTGCTTGTTGTAGTTCAAATGCACGATTTTTGAATTTTCAATCAGGCTGAATTTTTCAATAAGATTCCAGTCAGTTTCGCCTTGCATTTTTATTGTGCATATTATGTTCCGGGCTTTTTTTGATTCGAGCCACATCATTATCCATTCGTAAAGCCTTTCAGGATAGCAGATTACATCCGAGAAAAGCCAGTCGATTTTGCCGAATTCGCTTTCGACATACTCGGGTTTTAGCGTGAACGCATCGTGGGCAAGGAATTTTACATGCTCGTCGGACATGAGTTTTGGTGCAAGTTCGGCTCTGTCTACGGCGAAAACATCCGCTCCAAGAAGCCGAAGCACATAAGTCCAGCCGCCAGGACATGCTCCGGCCTCAAAACATTTGTCGCCCGGCTTGGGAAGTTCCAGAGCGAAAAATGTTTTGAACATCGTAAGGCTTTCCTGAATTTTTAGGTAGGCCCTGCTCGGAGGATTCTCGTGGTCTTCGATGAACTCGATTTTTCCTGCCGCAAACGGTGAGTTCGTCTTTTCGCTTGCAATCATTGTTTTTTCGCCCGTAAGAGTGTAAAGACCCATAGGTGTATTTGGAATATTGCACGGAAAAACCCGCGGTTTTAGCTGTATGTGCGGTAGCTTGTCCTGAATGAGGCTTGCTCGCCGGAAAAGCTGGTATTGGTACGGTGCCCAGTTTCGTTGCATTGCGCTTAAAAGTTTTGCAGCCTCAGATATTGAATCGAAAGAAAAGAGCTTTGGAGCCAGCATACAAGTTCTGGCCCAGTATGGCAGGATTGGATTTCCGTTTTTATCAGTTTTTGGGACAAAATCGGGGCAGTAAAGAAGGTCTCCGTACCACGATGGCTTGGCAGAACTTACGAATGATGTTCCTTCAATAGTGGCGGCGCGTTTTATTGAGCCGTAGGAGAAGCGTTCAGAAAGCTCCGAAACGAGAATGTTTTTCATTTCTGGAAAAGCAAGAAAAGCTGTTCCAGGAAGATTTTCTTGATTCATTCTTCTATGCGAATATCTCCGTATCCTCAAGCTCGGATTCTTTTTCATGCTGGAGATTTCTTAGATAATCTGCCAGATACACTGCTCCTGAGGAATGGAGTATTGAAAAGCCAATCTGATATTTTCCGCCGCGTTCAAAAAGCCAGACCGGAGTTACGACAAGCTCTAGTGAACGGTACTGGCATTTTGGAAGCCGCACGGTAATTCTGTATTCATCGTTCATTTCAATTGAAACAAAAGAATGGAAAGTGACTTTCATTCCACTCTGGCTTATATCATTTAAAGTTCCAGGGAAAGGGCATATTTCAAAACACTCAACCCTTCCAAAGTCCTCAAATCGTTCGTATTTCCTGTTGTTTTCCATAAAAAGGAATCCTGAAAATAAGATGCGAGCAAATTGCCCTAAAAATATTTCGACAGATTATCACAGAAAAAAAGATTTGTCACTATGGCAAGCACGGCTGGCATTAGAGCGTGGCGGCTAATAGAGCTGTTCGGAAACAATATGTTTCTGAACAACTCTAATGAATTTGATGAGCCTGAAAGTGAGTGCGCCCTAAGATGTATACCCGCAAAACGCAGCCTGTACAGTCATTTTGCGGCTTCTGGCTTCGTTGTCCAAATTGCCTGAAAGGAACGCCGCCTCCCGCCTGAACGAGCCGAAAGCGTTTTTTCCGTTCTGGAGCTTTGTGCAGCAAGTACAGTCCGTTGCGATTGTGATATTTTCTTCTTTTATACCAGCATTTTTCAAGACGAAGAGATTTGCTTCCGTAAGAGAAAGTGCATTTTTTTCATTGTTGATAACAACGCTTTTTTTTCCGAATGTTGCCGCAAAGTATTCGGCGCGCTCTTTGTCAACGAAGTAGCAGCAGTCGCCTATGTGCGGACCGATTGCCGCCGCGATGTCCTGTGGGTTTGAGCCGAATTCTTTTTGCATAAGGCTTATGCCTTCCGCTACGATTCCAGTTCCTTTCCAGCCTGAGTGAAAAACTCCGATAGCCTGGGAAACAGTGTCAAAAAGAAAAATCGGCATACAATCTGCCACAGTCACTGTCGGTAGCAGATTCTTGTTGCGCGTGATGATTCCGTCCGCCTGGATTCCCTCAGTGTCAGATGCCTTTTCTGCAAGGACAACGGAATTTGAGTGAATCAGTTCTATTGGAACTTGTTCTTTTTGCGGAAAAATTTCAGAAATCTTGGAACGATTCTTATTTTGCTCGTTCCAGCGGAATCGCATTGAACCAGCTTTTAGAATCGTCATTCCCCATTTTGGAGCTTGCGCATCGGAAAGAGGCTTTGATTCAAAGAAAAAAGGAAGCAGAACATACTCCGCATCTTCGGGCCGACCACGAACGAAACTCAGAACGGAAATCTCATTTGCCATAAAATTTTCCTTCCAGATTACGCTTCGTTTTCAATGGAAAGCTTCATAGAATCGTTTGTGTCTACAACCTCAAGCTCCGCGATTAATTTTAGAGCTTCGGCAATAGAACCGTTCGTCTCCGAGATTTGTGCCATAAATTTCGCATTGTCCCGTCCTTGAATAGAGCTGAAATTTGATATTGTGTCATAATTCTTGTTGCGCTCTATTCCCAGAACGCCGTTAAGGACAAGATTCATCAGCCTGCACGATTCTCCGAACATACGAATGGCTGTGGAAATATCCGATTCGATTTTTAGCATGAGCGATTCGATTTTTTCCTGCCCTTGCAAAGATTTCATCTGACCGTCTTGGAATCTCATAAATACGCTTCCGTATTCGCCTGAATTCTGCAATTTTCTGTTCAAATCGGCAAGATTAACTGAAATCTGGATAAATTCGTTGTAGGCTTCCGTGAACGAAACAAGGTTTTCTTTTTTGTGGAACTTTCCTTCAACCATGAGCGTCTTCAAGTTCAGCTCGTATGTTGAGAATTTTTCCTTAAAGTACCAGCTCAAAAATCCCGCCGTGTATTCGTACTTGAATGTAATGCCCAAAATGCCTGACCACGGACGGAACTGAAGGATAGGAAAAAGCTCCAGCGAAAAATGTGTTTTCAGAATCTCCCTGAGCGATTCTTTCTTACACTCTTGAATCCATGTTTTCCACTTCTGCTCAAAGATTTTTTTCCAGCTCGTTTTGAATTTTACGAACCAATCTTCACCGCCCGAAAAATCTTCCGGCTTCCAGCAGATGTCCGTGTACACGATGTTACCGATTGAATAAATCGGAACGCTGGACATGAAGAGCTTGGGAGCAAGCAGATTCTCTTTGGCTTTGTTCATAAACTCAACGGCTTTTGCGGCTTCTGCTTCTGAATTTTTGTTGCTCCGAATTCCTTTCATGGAGAAAAGATAAATTGCTTCAAGAACGGTGTCCGTTATGAAAATCTGGCGCGAGAGCGTTTTTGCGAAAAGCCCGATTTCATTCTCAAGCTGGCTGAACGGACATGTGTAGACTTTTTCAATTGAATTTGAGAAAAGCGAGATGAATCTGTTAAGAGGCAGCTTTACGAATTGTTTCAGCCATTCGATAGATTTCACCGCCTCATACATTTTGTTCTTGTCTTCGCGCGAAATGCTCTGGAATATGTCCTCCATGTTTCGCACAAGCTCTACTTTCAGTTCGTTTCTGATTTGACCCGAAACTGGATTTATGTATGGGTCTGCCTCCGTATCCATTCTTGAGGTTACTTCCGGAATTATGAGTCCTCCCAGAAATATAAGGAAGTTTCCCTCATCGTGCTCCATTGAAACGATATACGGGCGGATAAAATCCGCGGCAGTTTTCAGCTCGTTCAGCCTGTCATAGAATGTGTTCAGGAGAAGCCCTCTCTTTGAATCTATAAGTCCCGGGAAATTTCTCTCAACATTCCTTGATATTGCGGCAAGTTTTATTTCATTGTAAAGCACATCCGCAGTGGAATTCGTAAAGACAGATTTTAACCAGAGCATAATCTTGAAGAACATTGATTCGCTTCTGATTTTCTCTGGTATTGAAATATCGTTTTCAGTTATAGTTTCCGCCGGCGAAAGCATATTGATTTCTTCATTCGTGGAAGCGGCTCTCATCCGCTCCAGAATATTTTCACGCTCTTCGGTACTGAGATTTGAAACAAGTTTGTCAAATGAATTTGTAGGCATATAGCTTATTGAAAAAATCCTCATGTTATTATCGGCACTTTTTTCTTGCCGATTCGATGAATTTTTCGTTATGTTAATTGATATAGGAGTCAAAGTAATGGCACAATATCAGTTTCAGACGGAAGTGAACCAGCTTCTAAAACTTATTATTCATTCAATGTATTCAAACAAGGATATTTTCCTCCGCGAGATTGTTTCAAACGCATCTGACGCGCTGGACAAATTGAATTATCTTACTGTTTCCGACGAAAACTACAAATCGGTAAAAGCAGATCCAAGAATTGACATAACTTTCGATGACCCGAACAAAACGCTCACGGTTCAGGACTCTGGAATCGGTATGAACGAGGAGGACTTGAACGCGAACCTCGGAACAATCGCTCGCTCAGGAACAAAGGCTTTCATTGAGAAAATCGCCCAGGACAAGAGTGCGGGTGAATCGAATCTTATCGGTCAGTTCGGTGTCGGATTCTATTCGGCGTTCATGGCGGCAAAGAAAATCAATGTATTCACGCGCAAGGCTGGCGAGAGCAAAATCTACAAGTGGTCAAGCGATGGTACGAATTCATATACAATAGAAGAAATCGCTTCTGATTCTGCCGATGCAAAAAAATACGGGTTTGACAACGCCGAAACGCACGGTTCTGCAATCGAGATGATTCTGAATGATGATTCCAAAGAATATGCATCAAGGTGGAAGATTGAGGAGCTTATCAAGCGTTACTCAGACCATATCGCATTCCCGATTTTCCTTCATTACACTCAGAACCAGTACGATGACAAAGGAAACATTACTGGAAGCGAGAACAAAGTTGACCAGGTAAACTCTGCTTCTGCTCTCTGGAAGCGCGCAAAGTCAGAGCTTAAAAAAGAAGATTACGATAATTTCTACAAGACTATTTCCCACGACTCCACCGAGCCGCTTCACTATGTTCACACGCATGCGGAAGGTACGCAGGAGTACACGACTCTTTTCTATGTTCCGCAGCAGGCTCCGTTCGATATGTATCAGGCTGACTACCAGAGCGGCGTAAAACTCTATGTAAAGCGCGTTTTTATTACGGACGATGACCGCGAGCTTCTTCCGGCGTACCTCAGGTTCGTACGCGGTATAATTGATTCCGAGGATTTGCCGCTCAATGTGAGCCGTGAGATTCTGCAGCAGAACAGAATCCTTGAGAACATCAAGAAGTCAAGCGTTAAGAAGCTCCTTTCTGAGTTCAAGTCAATGGGCGAGAAAGCTGACAAAGCGCGCAAAAGCGAGAAACCGAGCGATGAGGAAAAGGCTTCAATCGAAAAGTGGAATAAGTTCGTCAAGAACTTCAACCGCCCGATGAAAGAAGGTCTTTACTCAGATTATGCGAACAGGGAAGAAATTGCGGAAATCGTTCGCTTCAAATCAACGGACGACAGCGGAAACGGTGACGGAAAGTGGACGAGCTTTGCGGATTATGTTCAGCGCATGAAGCCTGAGCAGAAAGCAATCTACTATATTACAGGAACTGACGAAAAGAATCTCCGCGCTTCACCACTTCTTGAGGCTTACAAGAAGAAAGGTTTTGAAGTCCTGATTATGGCAGACGAAATTGACGACATCGTTATTCCGAGCCTGATGAAATACAAGGACTTTGACCTCAAGGCTGTTAACCGCGCCGGAAGCGATGAGGAGCTTGGCGTTGACAAAGATGAGGCAAAAAAGAAGGAAGAGGCTTTCAAGCCAGTTCAGGAAAAAATCAAGAAGGCTCTTGGGGAACGAGTAAAAGATGTCGTTCTTTCAAAGCGTCTTTCTGACAGCCCGAGCTGTGTGGTCGTTGACGAGAACGATCCTGGAATCCAGATGGAGCGCATGATGCGCGCAATGGGGCAGACTGGTCTTGGCGAAGTAAAGCCGATTCTTGAAATCAACGGCGACCATGCGATTGTCAAAACGCTGGAATCTTGCACGGATGAAAGCTATATCGCGGATGTGAGCGAAGTTCTGCTTGATCAGGCAGTCCTTGTGAGCGGTGCCGAGCTTAAGGACCCGATGGCGTTCGTAAAGGCGATGAACAAGCTGCTGAGCAAATAGGACGCAAATTAAGGCACTGTCTTTTGCGACAGTGCTTTTTTGTTTTAAAAATCTGTTGTACAATTTATTTGGAGGAGAGGCAACAATGCCAACTCAAACAGAACTCCTTGAAAATTGGGAACTTGCTGTAAAAAAACAAGATTTATTCTCTATCGCCCCACTTCGCTAAAGTTATGCCAAAATCAGTTGATTTCTATCTTTCGAAAGGATTTTCTCCTAAAATGGCAGAGTATTTTGCTTCTGGGCGGCGAAAAATTATTTCCGTCCATGCAAATGAAGATTTTTCTCTTTCCCTGATTTTTGACAATGGTGAACATCGCATTTTTGATATGAAACCGCTTCTAAAAGAAAATACGGTTTTTGAGCA
>JAEEGL014368154.1_pt1 | contig 36018 bp, 28 predicted proteins | sample 9134231 | NCBI WGS metagenome assembly JAEEGL01 (sample SAMN16246548, study PRJNA631951) | gut metagenome | biome: gut microbiome; feature: rumen; material: fiber-attached | host: Bos | place: Iran: Karaj | collected 2018-10
CATGCAGTCTGTAGCGGTCTGCTTTTACCTTTCCAGTACCTATCAGATCAGAAACATAATTGCAGGCAGAAGTATAAGCGGACATAGTCTCGCGCAGGAGTACAGACTGTTCATCATCCGGGAATATGCGCAGTTTGGCAGTGCGGGTCTGCAGCAACAGGAAACACCTCCTTTTGATAGGATCTCACAGATACATTCTATCAAGGACATTGTCCCTAAAAACGGACAATGGGAAGTGTTTCAAGCCCGAAAAATAGTTTTATTATTCTTCAATAAAAAGGATAGTATTGGAGGCATGCGCTCCTCCCACGACTGAAGTCACGGGCCTCCGCGCCTGATTTAGAATGAAATTGCGGCGATCAGGTAATTAGTATATAATGACAGAAGCCGAAACGCAAAGGCGGAAGCACACACTCGTGTTGTGTGCTTTTTTCCTCAATCCAGTTTCCGGGGTTATAAATGTCAGGCGAAAAATTCAAACTGGTATCGAGTTTCCAGGCCACCGGAGATCAGCCTGAAGCCATAGCAGCCCTCACGGAGGGCGTGCTCAGGGGCGACAGGATGCAGACGCTCAAAGGCGTGACGGGATCGGGAAAGACCTTTACGATGGCGAACATAATCGCCAATGTAAACAGGCCGACACTGGTCCTGGCTCACAACAAGACACTGGCTGCGCAACTTTGCACGGAATTCCGCGAGTTTTTTCCGGAAAACCGTGTAGAGTACTTTGTTTCGTACTACGATTACTATCAGCCGGAAGCCTACATACCGAACACAGATACTTACATCGAGAAAGACAGCGATATAAACGACGAGATAGACCGCATGAGGCACTCCGCCACATCGGCTCTTTCCGAGCGGGACGACGTGATAATAGTAGCGTCGGTGTCGTGCATATACTCTCTCGGAAGCCCCATAGATTACCGCAGCTCAGTCATCTCGCTGCGCCCCGGCATGCATTACGGCAGGGACCAGCTGCTGAGAAAGCTCGTCGAGCTGCAGTATGAGCGCAACGACGTCGGATTCGAGCGCAACCGCTTCAGAGTCAGGGGGGACGTAGTTGAAGTCTTCCCTGTGTACAGCAGCGACAAGGCGATAAGGATAGAGTTCTTCGGGGATGAGATCGACCGCATATCGGAGATCAGCACGGTCACCGGCACCAAGACCCTCTCGCTTGAGCATGTCGCGATCTTCCCGGCGTCGCATTACGTCATCCCCAGAGAGACGCTCCTGGAGAAGCTGGACGAACTCAGGGAAGAGATGGATGAGAGAGTGGCGTGGTTCAGGTCACAGGGCAAGCTCATAGAAGCCCAGAGGATCGCTCAGAGGACCATGGCGGATATCGAGATGATCACCGAGGTCGGTACCTGCAAGGGTGTCGAGAACTATTCCAGAGTACTGTCCGGCAGGGAACCAGGAAGTGAGCCTTTCACACTTCTCAGTTATTTTCCGGACGACTTCCTGATGTTCATAGATGAGTCCCACGTGAGCCTGCCTCAACTGAGGGGCATGTACGGAGGAGACTATTCCAGGAAGAAGAACCTGGTCGACTACGGATTCCGCCTGCCTTCGGCGTTCGACAACAGACCGCTCAAATTCGAGGAAGTCCTCAGACACATAAATCAGGTGATCTTCACCAGCGCCACGCCGGGAGACTTCGAGAGAGAGAACTCCACACAGGTGGTGGAGCAGATCATAAGGCCCACCGGACTTGTGGATCCCGAGATCTCGGTCAGACCTACGGAGGGACAGATAGACGACCTTCTCAGTGAGATCAACATCCGCGTCGAGAAGAAGGAAAGGGTCCTGGTGACTACTCTCACCAAGAGGATGGCAGAGGATCTTACCGCCTATCTCACGGACAGAGGCGTGAAGGTCCGTTACATGCACTACGACATCGATACCATCGAAAGGATGGAGATTATAAGAGATCTGCGTCTTGGCGAGTTCGACGTTCTGGTCGGCATCAACCTTCTGAGAGAAGGACTCGACCTGCCGGAGGTATCGCTGGTAGCCATACTGGACGCAGATCAGGAGGGCTTCCTGAGAAGCGAGACGTCTCTTGTGCAGACAATAGGCAGGGCGGCCAGGAACGTGGACGGCACAGTCATCATGTACGCCGACACGGTAACGCCTTCCATGGAGCGCGCCATCGTGGAGACGCAGAGAAGGCGTGAGATACAGACAGCCTACAACGAGGAGCACGGCATAACGCCGAGGAGCATAGAGAAGGAAGTCAGGGACGTCCTTGAGATCAGCAGCAAGGATGTCAGGGACAGCTCCGGCAAGAAGCTGAACAAGAAAGAGAAACTTGCATTGATAGAGCAGCTTCAGAAAGACATGAAGCACGCAGCGAAACTGCTTGAGTTTGAATATGCCGCTGAGCTCAGGGATAAGATAGAAGAGCTGAGAAAGGGACTTTGATTTGTCATCTGAATTCATTTCGGTGCGCGGAGCACGCGAACATAATCTCAAAAACATAAACGTGGACATCCCAAGAGACAAGCTGGTCGTGCTGACCGGCCTGTCCGGATCGGGGAAGTCATCGCTTGCGTTCGATACCATATTCTCCGACGGGCAGCGCAGATATATGGAGAGCCTCTCCAGTTATGCCAGGCAGTTCCTCGGACAGATGGACAAGCCTGACGTGGATTCCATAGAAGGGCTGTCTCCCGCGATATCCATAGACCAGAAGACCACGTCGAAGAACCCGAGATCCACGGTCGGAACAGTCACAGAGGTCTACGACTACATGAGACTGCTGTATGCCAATATAGGCATACCTCACTGTCCGGTCTGCGGAAGGGAGATCAAGCAGCAGACGATAGACCAGATGGTGGATGCCGTCATGCTGCTGCAGGACGGTGCGCGCCTTCAGATACTGGCGCCGATAGTCCGCGGCAGGAAGGGCACATATCAGAAGGAGCTTGAATCCGCTCAGAAGAACGGCTACGCGAGAGTGCGAGTGGACGGAACTGTGTACGATCTCGACGAGGAGATCAGGATCGACAAGAACAAAAAGCACAACATCGAGATAGTGGTGGACAGGATCGTAAAGCGGGATGATTCCGCCGGGAGGATCTCCGATTCAATGGAGACGGCTCTCGCTCTGTCCGGCTCGCTGGTAATAGTGACGGTAGAAGGGCAGGAGGATATACTGTTCTCCCAGAGCTATGCCTGTCCGGAACACGGCATAAGCGTGGAGGATCTCAGTCCCCGCATGTTCTCGTTCAACAATCCGTTCGGAGCGTGCGAGAAATGCACAGGACTCGGCACATTCATGCACGTCAATCCCGACCTCATAGTGCCGGACAAGTCACTTTCGATCAGAGAAGGTGCGGTCAAGGCATCGGGATGGGGATACAGCGACGGATCCGTCAGCGCCATGTACTATGACGGGCTCGCGGCACAATACGGGTTCTCCGTGGACACCCCTTTCGGCGAGCTGGACAAGACTGCAAGGGACGTTCTGTTCTACGGAACCGGTGGCAAGCTTGTTCCCTTTACACGCTCAAACGCCTTCGGATCGTCCTCCTACAAGGCCGCATTTGAAGGAATAATCAATAATCTGGAGCGAAGATTCGCCGAGACCAGCAGCGACTGGTCAAAGGAGGAGATCGCGGCGCTCATGAGCGCCGAGGAGTGCCCGGACTGCCACGGCCACAGGCTCAAGCCCGCGAGCCTCGCCGTCACCGTTGCCGGAAAGAACATAATGGAGCTCTGCGACATGTCCGTAACGAAGCTCCTGGACTTCTTCAATACCGTGGAACTCACAGAGCGTGAGACATACATCGCGGGAAACGTCATAAAAGAGATAAAGCAGCGCCTTTCATTCCTGGTGAATGTAGGCCTCGGCTATCTGACGCTCTCCAGAGCCAGCATGACGCTTTCAGGAGGCGAGAGCCAGCGCATACGTCTGGCGACACAGATAGGATCTTCGCTGATGGGAGTCCTGTACATCCTGGACGAGCCCTCCATAGGACTCCACCAGAGAGACAACAGAAAGCTAATAGACGCTCTCAAGAACCTTAGGGATCTCGGCAATACCGTCATCGTGGTGGAACATGACGAGGAGACGATAATGAGCGCCGACTATGTGGTGGACATCGGACCTCTCGCAGGAGTAAACGGAGGAAAGATCCTTTACCAGGGCGACGTGAAAGGCCTTTTGGAATGCCCCGAATCTCTCACGGGACAGTATCTGTCCGGGAAAAAGAAGATAGAGGTGCCGGCAGAAAGAAGAGCAGGGAGCGGCAGAAATCTCGTCTTCCGTGGATGCAGGCAGAACAACCTCAAGGATCTGGATGTATCATTCCCGCTCGAAAAGCTGATCTGCATCACCGGAGTATCCGGATCGGGGAAATCGTCGCTGCTCAACGACATAGTGTTCAAGAAACTGAACGTCGAACTGAACAGAGCCCGCGAGATACCGGGGAAGTTCTCCGCCGTTGAAGGACTGGAGTATGTGGACAAGTGCATCGGCATCGACCAGTCTCCCATAGGAAGGACCCCGAGATCCAATCCCGCCACGTACATAGGATTGTTCAATCTGATAAGAGACGTCTTCGCGTCTACGGCGGAAGCCAAACTGCGCGGATACGGACCCGGAAGGTTCTCCTTCAACGTAAAGGGAGGCAGGTGCGAGGCTTGCGAGGGAGACGGTCTCATCAAGATCGAGATGCACTTCCTTCCCGACGTGTATGTGCCTTGCGATGTCTGCAAGGGCAAGAGATACAACAGGGAGACACTGGAAGTAAAATACAAGGGAAAGAACATATACGACGTGCTGGAGATGACCGTCGACGAAGCCCTGGGATTCTTCAAGACGCATCCGAAGATCATGAGAAAGCTCCAGACGCTCAAGGATGTCGGGCTGGGGTACATAAAGCTCGGACAGGCCTCCACGACGCTGTCCGGCGGAGAAGCCCAGCGCGTTAAGCTCGCCAATGAGCTGTCCAAGATAAGCACCGGAAGGACGGTATACATTCTCGACGAGCCGACCACAGGCCTTCACACGGCAGACGTTCACATGCTCATAGAGGTGCTGAACAAGCTGGTGGATGCAGGCAACACAGTCATAGTGATAGAACACAATCTGGACGTCATAAAGTCCGCCGACTGGGTCATAGATCTGGGGCCTGAAGGTGGTGACGGAGGAGGACAGCTGATCGCGGAGGGGACTCCCGAGGAGGTCGCCGAGGTTCCGGATTCATTTACAGGGGAATATCTGAAGAAAGTGCTAACCAGATGATAAACAACGAAGTACTCAGCAGCGCCTTGAGAGAGCGTTTCGGCCGTCAGCCGCAGTTGTTCATCCGCACCTACGGATGCCAGCAGAACGTCGCCGACTCCGAGAAGATCAGGGGACTCATGGAAGGGCTCGGATGCATCGTGTGCGATGATCCCTCCGCTGCGGACATAGTGATCTTCAACACATGCGCTGTGCGCGGCCATGCCGAGGACAGGGTGTTCGGGAACATAGGAGCGATGAAGTCCGTAAAAACGGAACGCCCCGAGGTCATAGTGATCATGGGAGGCTGCATGGTGCAGCAGCCTCACATAGCGGACAGCATCAGGAAGAGCTATCCCTATGTCGACATAATATTCAACACCAATAACATATCCGAACTGCCGGGGAGGATCTCGGGTTTCCTGGATACCGGAAAGCGCCTGCTGGATCCCTCCTGCAGCGAGTATACCCTCAATGAAGGCATACCCGCGGTCAGGGACATGGAGAGATGCAGGGCGTATCTGCCCATAATGTACGGCTGCAACAACTTCTGCAGCTACTGCGTGGTCCCTCTCGTGAGGGGAAGAGAGCGCAGCAGACGGCCGGAGGACGTGGTGAAGGAGTTCCGGGAGTGCGTGCAGGCCGGCTGCAAGGACATAATGCTCCTGGGACAGAACGTCAACTCGTACGGCAACAACTCAGGCTTCGGAGTGGATTTCCCGGATCTTCTCAGGATGCTCAATGACGTCGAAGGCGATTTCGTCATCAGATTCATGACGAGCCATCCCAAGAACGCATCGAAGAAGCTTTTCGACACCATCGCCGAATGCGGCAAGATCAGCAGGCACATACATCTTCCGGTCCAGTCAGGATCCGACAGGATCCTGAAGCTCATGAACCGCAACTATACCAGAGAGCAGTACATGGAGCTGATAAACTACGCGAGAAGCGTTATACCGGACGTATACTTCACCTCCGACATCATAGTGGGATTCCCCGGAGAGACGGAAGAGGAGTACCTGCAGACCTGTTCGCTGATAGAGGAAGCGAACTACTATGCCACCTTCAGTTTCATATATTCCAAGAGGGAGGGGACTCCTGCTGCGAAGATGCCGGACGACACTCCGCACAGCGTAAAGGCGCAGCGCCTCAACGCCCTCAACGAGATACAGAGGAAGGTGACGGAGAAGCTTGAGCTCGGACTCGTCGGAACGAGGCAGAGGGGCATCTGCACCGGATACCTGCAGGATGGCACTTTCGAGTGCAGGATAAACAACAACGCGGAAGTCACAGTGACGGGCAGCGCAGAGATCAACAGTTTCTGCGACATCACCATCACCGACTACATAAACAGAAGATTATACGGAAAGGCAGAATAAAATGTTTGAGAACAACAGGATCATAGAACTTGCGCGTGAGCTCGGCGCCGAGATCCAGAAGACCGAGGAATACTTCAGCTATCAGCTCGCGAACCAGCGAAACGATGAGGATGACGAGCTCCAGGCCATGATCTCCTCCTTCAACATCGCGCAGATGAATCTGCAGAGAGCGATGAAGGAGACTGAGAAGGACGACGAGAAGATCGCGGGATATACCGATGACCTGAACGAGGCCTATAACGGCATCATGTCCAACGAGAACATGCGCAACTACATGGTGAGCAAGGATTACATGGAGAGGGAACTCAACTTCATCTACCAGATCCTTGCCGCGTCGATCAACGGAAAAGATCCCTTCACGGTCGAGGAATCAGCCGGAGGCTGCAGCGGAGACTGCAGTTCCTGCGGCAGCTGCGGCTGAAATAAAATACTGGAAAGAACGGTAGACTGAAATGGCGTTTCCAGAGGTGACTGCTCAGCTGTCTCCCATGATGAGACAGTATATCGAAGTCAAAAAACAGCATCCGGACAAGCTGCTGATGTACAGACTCGGAGATTTCTACGAGCTGTTCTTTGATGATGCCGTCACCGCCTCCAGAGAGCTTGAGCTGGTGCTCACCGGGAGAGACTGCGGTCTGCCTCAGCGGGCCCCCATGTGCGGCGTGCCCTATCATGCGGTGGACGGATACGTGTCCCGGCTCGTAGAGAAGGGATACAAGGTCGTCATCTGCGAGCAGATGGAGGATCCCGCCAAAGCCAAGGGACTGGTAAAGAGAGACATAGTCAGGATAGTGACGCCCGGTACCCTTACGGACACCGATGTGCTGGAGGATTCCAGGAACAACTACGCGGCTGCCGTATATATCGACGGCTCCCGCTACGGGGCTGCGTTCGCGGACATATCCACCGGCGAACTGCATGTCACCGAGGGAGAAGGAGGACTGCGCGAAGTGCTCCTGGAACTGTCGCGGTATCTCCCCAGAGAGGTACTGTGCAACAGCGATATAAACTCGGACAGCGGGATATCCGCGTTCTTCTCAAAGAACACCGTCTCATTCCAGAGACTCTCCGCGGCATATTTCGATGCCGATTCGGGAGCCCGGACCGTCACCGAGCAGTTTGATGCCGATACGGTAAAGTCACTGGGAGTGAACAGGCACAGGCACGCTGTTTCCGCTGCGGGAGCGCTCATCAGATACATAGGCGAGACACAGTTCTCGGGACTGAAAAGGCTCTGCTCTGCGGATTTCTTCAGTTCCAGGGACTACATGCTCCTGCCCGAGAGCTGCCGCAGGAACCTGGAGATAACAGAGACCATGCGGTCCGGCGAGAGGCGCGGAAGCCTGCTGTGGGCAATAGACAGGACCTCGACATCCATGGGCAAGAGGCTTCTGAGGACTTTCCTGGAAAAACCTCTGCTGGATCCTGTGCAGATCAATCTGAGACTGGATGCCGTTGAGGAGTTCAACAATAACTCGGTGCTGTGCGCCCAGCTGTCCGACAGCCTGAAGGGGGTATTCGACCTTGAGAGGCTGATGACCAGGATCATGTACGGAAAATGCACGCCCAGGGATCTCATAGCATTCTCAGCCACATCGGTCAGGTTAGGGGAGATAAAGGTCCTGTCTGCGTCCTTCCGCACGAAGCTGCTGCGCAGGCTTGCTTCCGCCGTTGATACGCTTGACGATCTCAAGGAGGAGATCAACTCCACCATAGCCGACGATCCTCCGGCACTTCTGAAAGACGGTGGATACATAAGACAGGGAAGGAACCCCGAGATAGACGAACTGAGGGAACTTCTGCATGATTCCAAGTCATATCTGGCCAAACTGGAGCAGTCCACCAAGGAGAAGACCGGGATCAAGAATCTGCGTGTCGGATACAACAGGGTGTTCGGATACTATTTCGAGGTATCCAGATCGAACATAGATTCGGTTCCGGATTATTTCATAAGAAAACAGACGCTCACGACAGGTGAGAGATACATAACCGAAGAACTCAAGGACCTGGAGAACAGGATACTTTCAGCCGGAGAGAGGCTCGACCTTCTTGAGAGGGATCTCTACGACCGGCTTTGCCAGAAACTTACCGACAACCTGCAGCGCGTACAGGACACATCCTACGCTGTGGCGTACATCGATGTTCTCTGCGCGCTTGGAGAACTGGCGCGGGACAACGGCTACTGCAGGCCTGAAGTCGACAGCAGCGACGTGATAAGGATCACTTCCGGCAGACATCCGGTCGTTGAGCTGGTGCTCAGGGACGAGATGTTCGTCCCCAACGACACGAACCTCGACTGCAGGAACAATCTGGTCAATCTGATCACGGGGCCCAACATGGCCGGAAAATCCACATACATGAGACAGGTGGCTCTTATCACCATCCTCGCCCAGATAGGATCCTTCGTGCCTGCCGCATCCGCGAGGATAGGAGTGGTGGATTCCATCTATACTCGTGTGGGAGCCAGCGATGATCTGTTCTCCGGCGACTCCACGTTCATGGTGGAGATGAAGGAAGTCGCTGAGATACTGGAGAACGCGGGGCCCGGAAGCCTGGTCATCCTGGATGAGATCGGAAGAGGCACATCCACCTATGACGGTATGAGCATAGCCAGGAGCGTCATCGAGTATATCTGCTCGGAGGGCGGCATAGGCTGCAAGACCATGTTTGCCACGCATTACCATGAACTCACCGACATGGATGCGGATTTCAGCAACCTCAAGAATTACAACATCGCCGCCAAGAAGAGAGGCGATACGATAACTTTCCTTAGAAGGATAGTGGAAGGCCCAGCGGACGACAGCTACGGCATCGAGGTCGCAAACCTTGCCGGTGTGCCGTCTGAGGTGACAGCCAGGGCAAAGGAGATCCTTGCGTCGCTGGAGGAGAAGAATCCTGACCGCATCGAGAGAAGGGTCATAACCACCAGCGTTGAGAACACGAGTGAGATAGAGGAAGAACTGAGCAGGATGCATATCGAGGCGATCACTCCGCTGGAAGCGATGGGCATCCTGGACAAACTCATAAAGGCCGCCAGGAAGAAGAGGGAATAAAATGGGATTGGTACATGTGCTCGATGACAGAGTAAGGGAGCTCATCTCCGCCGGAGAGGTGGTCGAACGCCCTGCTTCTGTCGTCAAGGAACTGGTCGAGAACGCGCTCGATGCCGGGGCAGACAGGATAGATATCGAGCTGAGGAACCACGGCCTCGGTATGATCTCCGTCACTGACAACGGCAAGGGGATCGAGGAAGACGATATAAGGACCGCATTCCTCAGGCACGCCACCAGCAAGATCAGCAGCGAAGAGGATCTCAACTCCATCGGATCCCTCGGGTTCCGGGGAGAAGCTCTGGCAGCCATCGCGGCGGTCTCAAAAGTAAGACTGTCTACCAAGACTCCCGAGAACGTCCATGGATTCAGATATATCATCGAAGGCGGGAAGGAAGTCTCCCTGCAGGAGTGCGGAACTCCCACAGGCACCAATGTCACTGTGACCGACCTCTTTTACAACACGCCCGCCAGGATGAAATTCCTCAAGAAAGATGTCGCGGAAGGCAACGCCTGCGAACAGCTGATATGGCATATAGCACTGTCGGAACCGGATGTATCATTCCGGCTGATCAGGGAAGGAAAACTGGTCCTGCGCACAACGGGACAGGGCCTTTATTCCGCAGTCTTCGATCTTTTCCCGAGAGAGATCGCGTCCGGAATGGGAGAGATCTCCACTGAGCCCGGAGAGAGCGTGTCGGTCAGCGGGTACATATCTTCTCCGAAGCAGTCCAGGGCGAGCAGAAGCCTGCAGCATATATCGGTAAACGGACGCTACATACGCAGCAGATCGATACAGGCCGCGGCCGAGGAAGCTTACAGGGGATTCATGATGCAGGGCAAATTCCCTGCGTTCGTCATCTCCGTCACGGTCCCTCTTGATGCTGTCGATGTCAATGTCCATCCCGCGAAGACGGAGATAAGATTCACGGATGAAAGATCAGTGACCCGTGCCGTATACAGAGCTGTCCGCGAGACGGTGCAGCAGCTCGGATCTGCTACGCCGGAACTGACTGTCTCTGATGTTTCATCAGACGGGCAGACAGTTACTGCTGCGGAGACTGAGGCAGCAGCCCCCGCCGTGCAGGAGACAAGAGCCGCAGACCGCCCGGCAGGCGGCGGAAACATCTCCTTCCATTCGGAGAGGGTACCGTCAGGCTTCAGGGATCCCGCGAGGGAGATCTTTGAGGATCTGGTGAGGATAGACGGTTCGGAAGACGCCGGACCGGCTCCTGTCAGACCGTCCTCTCTCGATATATTCCCGGAAACGGATATAACTTCCGCACCGGTACAGACATCCTTCGATCCTGAACCGGAAAAGGCTGCGGATGAAGAGCAGGTCCTCTTCAGGGAGGATCACCTCAGGGTCGTGGGCGAACTGTTCGACACATATATCGTCGCAGGGGCCGGAGACCAGATGGTAATGATAGACATGCACGCCGCTCACGAGAGGCTGCTGTATGAACTCATAAGGGACGCCCATCAGAATGTGGACAGTCAGATCCTGCTTGAACCTGTGGTAGTATCTCTCTCGCCTGACGAGAAGCAGGCGCTTCTGGACAACACGGAAGCGCTAGAAAAACTGGGCTTCTCTGTATCCGAACTGGGAGAGAGGGAAGTCGCTGTAAGGGAGATACCCACTTATCTCAAGAACAGCGCGGCGGCCGACGCGGTCACAGAGATCGCCAACGGACTGATAGAAAACAGCGAGTCGCTCACCTTTGAAGCCAGAGAATGGCTCATGCACTCCTCTGCGTGCAGGGCGGCCATCAAGGCGGGACATAAGGCCTCGCAGACCGAGATGGTGGCGCTGGCAGAGCAGATACTGTGCGGAAACGTACCGAAATTCTGCCCCCACGGCAGACCTGTATATATAACCGTGTCCAAAAATGAGATCGAAAAGAGATTCGGAAGAATTGTTTGACAGGATCATAGCCATAGGCGGACCTACCGGTTCCGGAAAGAGCAGCCTGGCCATGGAACTCGCCCGCCGCACCGGAGGGGAGATCGTTTCCTGCGATTCCATGCAGATCTACAGGGGACTGGATGTGGGAACGGCCAAACCCTCCGCAGAAGATACCCTGGCAGTCAGGCACTGGCTGATAGACATAAAGGAACCCTATGAGCGCTACAGCGTGGCCGATTATGTGGATGACGCCAGGAAGGCCATCTCAGACATAAACGGCAGAGGCCTTACGGCCATAGTCTGCGGGGGCACGGGACTGTATATGACATCGCTGCTCTCGGGCACGGTGTTCTCTTCGTCGGCATCGCAGGACCAGGAACTGAGAGACGAGATGAACGCATTTGTCGAGATGTACGGGACAGCTCCTCTTCTCAGGGAGATAGCACAGGCGGATCCTGCATATGCGCAGAGGCTGAATGCCAACGACGTCAAGCGCATCATACGCGCTGTTGAGATAATAAGGTCGGGCAGCACGCCGTCTGAGCTGATCGAGGCATCCAGGGGAGACGGATATCCCGGCGCAGTCAGGATACTGGTCAGCTGTTCCACCAGAGAAGCTCTCTACAGGCGCATCGAGGCAAGATGCGATGCTATGATGAAGGACGGCATAGTGGATGAGGCGAGGTATGTCTTTGAGAACCGGGACAGCTTCACCACCGCGTGCGCAGCGATAGGATACAAGGAATTCTTTGGTTATTTTGAAGGAACAAGGTCTCTTGAGGACTGTCTGTCTGACCTGAAGAAAGCCACCAGGCATTATGCAAAGCGTCAGCTGACCTGGTTCAGGAGGGAGAAGGACTTCACCACGCTGTTTTCAGACATTACAGATACGGGGCGGATGGCCGATCAGGTCATCGGTCTTGCGGATTGGAGTTTATGATATGAGGTCATCGGGGGCAAAACTGATAATCGGTCTTCTGGTCGCTCTGATAGTGCTCTATGTCGCAATGCAGATCTATCTGGTGACATATCCTTCATACCGCACCGAAGTTGCGGTACTGTGTGAACTGTCGGACCAGATCACTGCTTCCGGTACGGCGGTAAGACCCGAGAGCGTGTCTTCCGACGGTTCCGGAGTCAAGTACTTCCTCGTGGCGGACGGAGACAAGGTCGCCAAAGGCGAGAAGGTGGCTGAGTACTATAAGGATTCCGCCGCTGCCGTGAGGAACATGCGCATTGACGAGCTCCGCAGAGAACTTGACATTCTGACGGACCTGTCGAAGGGAAACAGGGGAAACACGAACCTGGAATCCATAAGACGCTCTGTCTACGGACTTTTGAGCAGCTATTCCGCAGACGTGGGTCATCACGATCTCACGGAGATAAATTACGTGAGGAGAAGCCTCATAACATATCTTTCAAGCTATGAGATCTCCGCCGGCGGAACGGTGGACACTTCGGCGAGAGCGGAGGCGGTCCGGGCACTTATCTCGTCGATGGAGTCTTCTGACATGCAGCCGACAGGGTATGTCGTATCGGAAGAATCCGGTTTCTTCGTGTCGTTCACCGACGGATGCGAGACGACCATCGCGCCTGAAGATCTTGACGGAATGACGGCGGAAGAGATAAAGGCTGCCATAGAGAAGAACCACGGCGACTACAGCTACAACGGCGACAACTACAAGATACTGTCCGACTATACCTGGTATTACGTATGTGTCCTCGATCCGCAGGATGCCGCCAGGCTGAGAGTCGGAAGGAAGTATTCCGCTGATTTCAGCTACAGCTCGGCTGATGATCTGCCGGCGACCGTGGAGAAGCTTTTGCCGTCGGAGGACGGTACATATACCGTTGCCGTGCTCTCCTTCGACAGGATGAATCCCGCCGCGGCAGTGCTCAGAAATGAAGATGTCGATATCAAGTTCACGAACTACAGGGGCATCAAGGTCAGCAAGACTGCCCTCCGCCTTATCGACGGAAAACTCGGCGTTTTCGTGAAATACGGAAACATGGTCAGATTCAAGGAAGTGGATATCATTTATGAGACGGAGGATTTCGTCCTCTCGTCCGTGACAGAGGGCAGCAGTTCGCTCCTGTCGCTTTATGACGAGATAATCACGCAGGGAAAGAACCTGTACGTCGACAGGGATCTTTCCAGGAGTTGACTTTAAAACAGCCAGGTTATAGAATCTACGTTGTTAACGGCATTGATAAAGAGGTTGACTCACACGGGATCGAAGAGAGCCGCTGGAAGGTGAGAGTGCGGTGTTTCACGGTGTGTCATGGTCGCTTTTGAGCCGGTCCGGTGAATCTGTCAGCCGGATCCGTCCCTCCGCGTTAAGGAGCACAGAGAGGTCCGTAAGGACAACTCGGGTGGTACCGCGGTCTGAGATCGTCCCGAAGCGTTTGCTTCGGGATTTTTTGATAAGGAAAAAGAAAAATGAAAGAATTGGCAAAACAGTACAACCCCAAGGAAGTGGAGTCCAGGATCTATTCGAACTGGATGGAATCCGGATACTTCCACGCTGAATGCGACCCCGAAAAGACCCCCTATACCATAGTCATGCCGCCTCCCAACATCACGGGACAGCTGCATATGGGGCATGCTCTCGATATGTCTCTGCAGGATGTGATCATTAGGCTCAAGAGGATGCAGGGCTACAGCGCGCTCTGGCTGCCCGGCACCGACCATGCCTCCATAGCGACCGAAGCTAAGATCGTGGAAGCGATGAGAGAAGAAGGCATCACCAAGGAGGACATCGGAAGAGAAGGATTCCTTGAGAGAGCCTGGAAGTGGAAAGAGCAGTACGGCGGAAGGATAGACGAACAGCTCAAGTACCTCGGAAGTTCCTGCGACTGGGACCGTGAGAGATTCACGATGGATGAGGGATGTTCCAAGGCTGTTCTGGACGTCTTCTGCAAGCTCTATGAAAAAGGGCTGATATACAGGGGAGAGAGGATCATCAACTGGTGTCCTCACTGCAAGACCTCCATCTCCGACGCTGAAGTCGAGTTCGAGGAGCAGGACGGATCGTTCTGGCACCTCAGATACCCGTTCAGCGACGGCAGCGGATATCTCGAACTTGCCACCACGAGACCGGAGACACTGCTGGGCGACACCGCCGTTGCGGTGAATCCCAACGATGACAGATACAGGGACGCTGTCGGGAAGACCGTCACCCTGCCCATAGTCGGAAGAGAGATCCCGGTGGTCGCCGACGATTATGTGGAGATGGATTTCGGGACCGGCGTCGTAAAGATCACTCCCGCTCACGACCCCAACGACTATGAGGTCGGACTCAGGCACAGCCTGGAGATCATCAATGTCCTCAATGAGGACGGCTCCGTCAACGAGAACGGCGGGAAATACTGCGGAATGGACCGCTATGAATGCCGCAGACAGATCGTTAAGGATCTGGAGGAAGGCGGATTCCTGGTCAGAGTAGAGCCCTACAAGCACAATGTCGGCACCTGCTACCGCTGCGGGACCACAGTGGAGCCCCGCATCAGCAAGCAGTGGTTCGTAAAGATGCAGCCTCTGGCTGAGCCCGCCATCAAGGCTGTAGAGGACGGCTCTGTCAGATTCGTCCCGGAACGCTTCGCAAAGACATACTTCAACTGGATGTACAACATAAAGGACTGGTGCATCAGCCGTCAGCTCTGGTGGGGACACAGGATCCCTGCATACTACTGCGACGACTGCGGCGAGGTCATTGTGGCCAAGGAGCAGCCTGAGTGCTGCCCGAAGTGCGGCGGAAAAGTGCATCAGGACGAGGATACCCTTGATACCTGGTTCTCCTCGGCGCTCTGGCCTTTCTCGACCCTGGGCTGGCCGGAGGACACGGAGGAACTGAAGTACTTCTATCCCACGGATACGCTCGTCACCGGTTATGACATCATTTTCTTCTGGGTCGCCAGGATGATATTCTCCGGCATCGAGCACATGGGAGAGATACCGTTCAAAACGGTGTTCATCCACGGTCTGGTCAGAGACGCGCAGGGAAGAAAGATGTCCAAGTCTCTCGGAAACGGGATCGACCCGCTGGATGCCATTGACGAATACGGCACGGATGCCCTCAGATTCATGCTGGCGAGCAGCGTAAGCCCCGGAAACGACATGCGCTACTCCGATGAGAAGATGATCGCGGCCAGGAACTTCTGCAACAAGATGTGGAACGCCGGGCGTTTCATACTTATGAACGATGTGGATGACGTTGAGCCCGACAAGCTTCCCGATGTCCTTGAGATAGAGGACAAGTGGATCCTCACTCAGCTCGAGAACGTGATCCAGGAAGTCACCGCGAACATGGAGCACTTCGAACTGGGCATCGCGGCTTCCAAGGTATATGATTTCGCATGGGATGTATTCTGCGACTGGTACGTGGAACTGGCAAAGCTCAGACTCAACTCCGATGACGAGACGAGGAAGAGATCATGCAAGCAGGTGCTGGTGTATACTTTTACCAGGATCCTGCAGATGCTGCACCCGTTCATGCCCTTCATCACGGAAGCCATATATGAGGCGCTCCCGACTTCCTGCGAGAGCATCATGATATCCAGGTGGCCGGAATTTGACGCTTCGCTGTGTTTCACGGAGGATACGGAACGCTTCGGCAAGATAATGGATGTCATTAAGGCTGTCAGAGCGATCCGCGCTGAAAAGAACGTGCAGCCCTCCAAGCTGCTCGATATTTCCATCGAGACACAGGAGACCGCTGTCTTTGAGGCCGGCTCCGAGTTCATAAAACGCCTGGCCAAGGCCGCTACGGTCACAGTCGGGACCCAATTCGACATTCCCGATGCGGTACAGGCGGTCACCGACAGCGCAAGGGCGCTCATTCCTCTTTCCGAACTCGTCGACAGGGAGAAGGAACTGGCAAGACTCGAAAAGGAACTCAAGGCAGTGGAGAAGGATATGGCGGGACTTGAGGGAAGGCTCTCCAATCCCCAGTTCCTGAGTAAGGCTCCCGAGAACGTCGTGGCGGGAGAGAGGGACAAGCTGGAAAAACTCGTAGCAAAGAAGGCCATGATCACAGAGAGCATCAGCAAACTTGGCTGATATCGCGCAAAAAGAACTCCGTCCGGCATCTGATGCCGGACGGATGTCATTTATTTGAAGATAGGCATATGGTTTTGTGGTATAATTACTGGAAGGCAAAGGCGGTGATGGAATGAGGATACTGGGCATTGACCCCGGATACGCGATAGTCGGTTACGGAGTGATCGACTACTTTACCAACAATACTTTTCATGTCGCCGCATACGGTGCCATCACCACTGAACCCGACACTCCTTTTGAAAAACGTCTGATGACGATATATGACGGTATCAATACCGTGATCAACAGGACAAAGCCGGAAGTCCTTGCCGTAGAAAAGCTGTACTTCGTTAACAACGTCACCACGGGCATAGGCGTCGGCGAGGCGAGAGGAGTGACTCTGCTTGCGGCCGCGCAGGCCGGACTTCCGATATACGAGTACTCGCCGATGGCAATAAAGCAGGCTGTCACGGGGTACGGCAAAGCCGAGAAGAAGCAGGTTATGGAACTGACGAGGATGATACTCGGACTGGAAAAGATACCGAGACCCGACGATACCGCAGACGCCCTCGCCGTTGCGATATGCCATGCGCATTCCAGCGCATCGACGCTCGGCGAACTGTATACAAGATATAACAGAGGAATAAAATGATCTATTCACTGAAAGGGACACTACTGGAGAAGAGCACCGATCTTGCCGTGATTGAATGCGGCGGGGTGGGCTATTCGTTCTCCTGCTCCAACAACACCCTGTCGATGCTCCCCGCTGCCGGAGAGAACGCATTCGTCTACACCGTCCTTTCCGTAAAGGAGAACGGAGTCGACCTTTACGGATTCTCGACGCAGAAGGAGCGCGATGCCTTCAGGCTCCTGTGCTCCATAAGCGGAGTCGGGCCGAAACTGGCGCTGTCGGTGCTGTCCACATATGATGCCGACCGCCTTGCCCTGCTCATAGCCAGCAGCGACGCCAAGGCTGTCACAGCCTGCCCCGGAGTGGGACCCAGGCTTGCTCAGAGGATAGTGAATGAACTGAAGGACAAGGTCCTGCAGCTGGACATCACGGGGATAGGCGAAGTCGTTTCTACGGTCGACAGCAGTTCTGCTGCCTCGGAGGCGGTCGCTGCCCTGATATCTCTGGGATTCTCTCATTCGGAAGCCGCTTCCGCCGTTGCGGGACTTCCGCCGGATCTCAGCACAGAAGATATGATAACCTCCGCACTAAGATCACTCAGTTCAAGGTAATCGGTAATGGATGATTTTTTCGACGACAGAATAATTGAACCGGATTTTCTGGAAGAGGACGCAGAGACATCGATGACGCTGCGCCCGCTGACCCTGGACGAATTCGTGGGTCAGCCGCAGCTCAAGGAGAACCTGTCGGTAAGCATTACAGCCGCTAAGAACAGGGGAGAGTCGCTTGACCACATCCTTTTCTACGGACCTCCGGGACTGGGAAAGACCACTCTTGCCCAGATCGTGGCGCGTGAGATGGGAGTAAACATCAGAGTCACGTCCGGCCCGGCCATAGAGAAGCCGGGAGATCTCGCGGCTATACTCACGAGCCTCTCACAGGGAGATATCCTGTTCATAGACGAGATCCACCGCCTGTCGAGACAGGTGGAGGAGGTGCTCTATCCCGCACTGGAAGACTTCTCTCTTGACATCATCATCGGCAAAGGCCCTGCGGCAAGATCGATACGCATCGATCTCAAGCCCTTTACGCTGATCGGAGCAACGACCAGATCCGGAATGATCTCATCGCCCATGAGAGACCGTTTCGGGATGCTTCTCAAGCTCGACATGTATTCGCCGGAAGACCTCGCAAGGATAGTAACGAGGTCGGCAGGGATACTCGATCTTCCGATCACTGACCCCGACGGCCCGCTTGAGATCGCAAAGAGATCAAGGGGCACGCCAAGGATAGCCAACAGACTTCTCAAGCGTGTAAGGGACTACAGCCAGGTCATGGGAGACGGAAGCATCAACCGCGAGACCGTTGATATGACGCTGGACAAGATGGGCATCGACGAGCTCGGACTCGACGGGCTGGACAGACGTCTGCTCAAGGCAGTCATCACCAGCTACGCAGGAGGCCCTGTCGGTCTGGAGACCATAGCGGCCATGCTCGGAGAGGACGCCGGCACACTTGAGGACGTGTGCGAGCCTTATCTTATGCAGATAGGGTTCCTGACAAGGACACCGAGAGGCAGGTGCGTGACACCTGCTGCCTACAATCATCTCGGAATCAAATTTCAGGGCGGGTCGGATAACGATCAGACCTCTCTGTACTGAAGATCTGGAGCGCAGATGAGAGCTGCAGAAGGTTGGAAAGATTACGAACTGATAGATGCTTCATCCGGAAACAGGCTGGAAAGATGGGGCAGCTATCTTCTTGTGCGCCCCGATCCGCAGGTGATCTGGAAGACTGAAAAAAGGGATCACAGATGGAGATCGGCTGACGCGGTATATCACCGCTCATCAAGCGGAGGAGGCTCCTGGGAATACAGGAACACGCTTCCGGACGAGTGGTCTGTGGAGTGGAACGGCCTGAAGCTGATAGTGACTCCCACGAATTTCAAGCATACCGGAGTGTTTCCCGAACAGGCTGCGAACTGGAAGATCTATGAGGATCTGATAGGCAGAGCCGGCAGAGACATAAGAGTGCTGAACCTTTTCGGGTATACCGGCGCGGCGTCGCTCGCGTGTCTTAGGGCAGGAGCCTTCGTGTGTCACGTGGACGCCAGCAAGGGCATGGTTGCGCAGGCAAAGCGCAATTCAGCGCTGAACGGGCTGTCAGACAGACCGTGCAGGTGGATAGTGGACGACTGCATGAAGTTCGTCCTGCGGGAAGCCAGACGCGGAAACAGGTACGATGCGATAATAATGGATCCTCCCAGCTACGGACGCGGTCCGTCGGGAGAGATCTGGAAATATGAGGATGATATCTCGGAACTTGTGAATGCCTGCACCGGCATACTGAGCGATGACCCGCTGTTCTTTGCGCTCAACAGCTATACCACCGGCATCTCGCCGTCTGCATCGGGCTATCTGCTATCCTGCGCGATGAGCAGGTATCCGGGAAGAGTAACTGCAGACGAGATAGGGCTTACCGTGACCGGCACAGGCTTCGTCCTGCCGTGCGGAAGCACATCAATATACATCAAGGGGTAACCGTGAACAATCTGATTCGATTTGACAACGTAACATTCTCATACGGCAGCAGAAATGTGCTGGAGAACATAGATCTTGAAGTCAGGGAAGGAGAGTTCCTGGCTGTTCTCGGATATAACGGATCCGGGAAATCGACTCTCGCCAAACTGATAAACGGCATCCTGGTGCCGACGTCCGGTAAAGTGTATGTGGACGGCATGGATACCTCTGACGAGAATATGCTCGCAGAGATCAGAAAGACGGCGGGAATGGTCTTCCAGAATCCCGACAACCAGATAGTGGCGACCATAGTCGAGGAAGACATAGCCTTTGCGCCGGAGAATCTGGGACTTGATCCTGCTGAGATCAGGGTGCGCGTGGACGATGCGGTCAAAGCCGTAGGGCTTGAGAAGCACATCAAGGATGCGCCTCACAAGCTCTCCGGAGGACAGAAGCAGCGAGTGGCAATTGCCGGAGTGCTCGCCATGCAGCCGAGATGCATCATCCTCGATGAGCCTACAGCCATGCTGGATCCCAAGGGCAGGTCTCTTGTCATGGGGGTAATAGAGCGGCTGAACAGAGAAAAAGGCATCACCATCATCCTCATCACTCATTTCATGGAGGAAGCCGCTCTGGCTGACAGGATAATGATCCTTTCAGACGGCAGGGTAGCGGTGAACGATACTCCGAAGAAGGTCTTCTCCGACCGGGACAGGATGATCTCGCTGGGACTGGAAGTGCCGCCGGTCACAGAGCTTACGCTCAATCTGATCAGGAACGGACTGCCACTCGAGAAAGACACGATCCACCCGGAAGAGCTCATTGATTCTCTTCTGAAGATGAAGGAGGAGGAAGCATGAGCACACTGAGACTTGAAAACGCGGGCTTCACCTACCAGAAGGGTATGCCGGACGAGAAGACAGCGGTGTCCGGCGTGTCCCTCACATTTGAGGAAGGAGATTTCGTAGGCATCATCGGACATACCGGGAGCGGGAAATCCACGCTGATCCAGATGCTCAACGGCCTTCTCAGACCAACGGAAGGAAGGGTCTTTATAGACGGAGACGATATTTGGGACGACAGATCCAAACTCAGGGAAAAGAGATTCAAGGTCGGCCTCGTGCTGCAGTATCCCGAATACCAGCTGTTTGAGGAGACCGTAAGGAAGGACATAGCTTTCGGACCGAAGAACCTCGGACTGAGCGAGGAGGAGATCGACAGCCGTGTCAGGGAAGCCGCAGGATTCCTGCGAATACCCGATGAGCTCCTTGAGCGCTCGCCGTTCGACCTCTCCGGAGGTGAGAAGCGCAGGGCCGCCATAGCCGGAGTCCTTGCGATGCGCCCAGAGGTCCTGGTTCTGGACGAGCCCACTGCCGGGCTTGATCCCAGAGGCAGAAGGGATATCCTGGACGTGATAAAGAACTATCACGAGACGGAGAAAAAAACGGTTATCCTGGTATCCCATTCCATGGACGACGTCGCGAGATATGCGAACAAGGTCCTCGTCATGAACGGCGGGTCGGTGCTCTATTACGACTCAGTTGCCGAAGTCTTCAAGCATGCGCTTGAGCTTCGTGAGACGGGACTCAACATTCCCACGGTCACAGGCATACTTCTGACCCTCAGAGAGAGGGGACTTGCCGTGGATACGGATATATACACACCTGACGCCGCGGCGCAGACGATAACTGAGACGTTCAGGGGGAGGAGATCAGAATGAGAGACATCACCCTTGGACAGTACATCAACGGAGATTCTGTCATCCACCGCCTGGACCCCAGAGTGAGGCTGATACTGACGCTGGCATACATAATCGTGCTGTTCATGTTCAACACGCTGCTGCAGATGGTGCTGGCGCTGATATTCATACTTCTCGCATACGCGCTGGTGAAGATACCGGCAAAGATGCTCCTCAAGAGCCTGAAGCCGATAATACCGATCATTCTCTTCACGTCGGTGCTGAACATGTTCTTCATAAAGGGGGACGTGATCTTCTCGTTCTGGAAGATCTCGGTGACGAAGCAGGGACTGTATTATGCGGCCATGATGTCGCTGAGAGTCATCTGCCTTATCGCCGGCTCCTCTCTGCTCACATATACTTCGACGCCCATTCAGCTTACGAGCGCGCTGGAGTCGCTGTTCAGCCCTCTGTCCAGGATAGGGCTTCCCGTAAACGACCTGGCCATGATGATGACCATCGCTCTGCGCTTTATCCCCACTCTTCTGGAAGAGACAGACAAGATAATGGCGGCGCAGAAGTCCAGGGGAGCCAATCTGGATACCGGGAATTTCATACAGAGAGCGAAGGCTCTCACGCCGATACTCATACCGCTGTTCGTCTCGGCATTCCGCAGAGCCGATGAGCTGGCTCTGGCGATGGAATGCAGATGCTACAACGGCGGTGAGGGAAGGACAAGACTTAATGCGCTCAGGATCAGGGGACTGGACTGGATCGCTGCGGCGGTATTCACCGCGTGCTGCGTTATGGTGTTCCTGGCAGGAAGGCTGCCGCTATGAGCGCGCACAACTATCTGGCGGACCTGAGCTTCGTGGGCACCGCATATCACGGGTCGCAGATCCAGAAGAATGCAGTAACGGTGCAGGAACTGTTTCAGAATGCGCTTGAAGCCGTTCTGGGAAAACTGCCGGATATCAAGTGCTGCTCCAGGACCGATACGGGAGTGCATGCAAGGCACTTTTACGTGAGTTTTGCGGCGGATGACGCATATGACTGCAGAAAACTCACTGCGGCGCTTAACGCGCTTCTGCCCTTTGATATCAGGGTGCTCGGAACTAGAGAGGTCCCGGCTGATTTCCATGCCAGATACTCAGCCAAAGGGAAAAGATATGAATATCTTGTCTGGAACGGCGATGTCATGGACCCGTTTCTTATTGACAGGGCATATCACTTTACAGTGCCCATCGACGAGAAACTGCTTGATGAGACAGCGAAAGTGTTCCTAGGGACCCACGATTTCAGCTCTTTCTGCTCCTCGAAGAGCAGCGTAGAGGACAAGACCAGGACAGTTTCGGAAGCCTGTGTCATCAGACAGGGGGATCTGATCCGCTTCAGTTTCGCAGCTGACGGATTCCTGTACAATATGGTCCGCATAATGACCGGCGCTCTGCTGCAGGTCTCCAAGGGAAAACTGGACAAAAGCGGCATTCTACTTTATCTTAACGGTAAAACAAGGGACAACATACTGATAACGGTCCCTGCCTGCGGGCTGTATCTAACGGAGGTCATGTACTGATTTGGATATCAACAATGACAATGAAATAGCCCGCGCGAGGAAGGCCAAAAGGCGCAGAGTCAGGCGCAGACGGGCGGCATTGTTCCTTCTCGCTTTAGCCATGATCATGGCCATAGTGGCGGGAGTGTCGATGTACTCCACCGTCATGAGCTACGACATCAGGGACTTCTTCAAGACCCTCGTCACGTTCGGATCTTTCCCCGTGGAGCTTGAGAGCGGTACCGTTACCGAGGAGGCCGTCAGTGCAAGATCACTGTTCCTGCTGAGCGACTCTTCGCTGAACGTGGTGTCCGGCAACGGTGCGGAGCTGTTCGAGTACTCCCACGGCATATCCAATCCCGGACTCTCTGTGTCCGGCAACCGCGCCGTGGTATTCTCCAGAGGCGGCAAGAGTTTCAAGATATTCAACCGCACCATGCTGCTTCACAGCGGTTCTCTCGAGAACGCTATCATCTCCGCGGCAGCCACTCAGTCGGGCAAGGTCGCCGTACTCACAGCGGGCGACGTATATACCTGCGAACTTACGGCATACAACAGAAACTGCGAGAAGATATTCACATGGTACGGATCGGAAGGATTTCCGATAGGAGTGTACCCGTCATCATACGGAAACGACGTTCTGGTAATGACTGTGAACAGCCGTGACGGTGCGCTGTTTACCACAGTCACAAGGATCGATCTGAACTCCAAGACGGAGGAAGGTTCGTTCGAACTGGAAGGCCTTGGAGTCAAGGCGTTCCCGGATTCGGATTCGGCGGTCATATTCCTGGACGACAGGTGCGTCAGATGCAAGTACAACGGCAATGTGGAAGCGACCTATTCCTATGACGGACGCATACTTATGGACGTCCTCAGCGATCCCGGCAAGGATATGGCGGTCGCGTTCGGGGACAACAAGCGCAGTGAGATCAACGCAGTCACGGTGCTGACCCGCAAGCTGGCTGTTGCGGGTGAGATAGATTTCCGCGAGCAGATCGACGACATGTGGGTGAGCGGCGACAGGGTATACATCCTCGACAGAGGGAGCGTCAGCGCGTACTCGCACAGCGGTGTGCTGCAGGAGCGCTACCGCTGCGATTTCTCTACCTATTCCGTCGTCTACTTCGGAGGAGTCATAACCTTCGAGCCGCAGTATATGGTAAAACTATCCAGAGAAAACAGGGAGGTCATTGAGAAATGAGCCTTGGTATCCCGCTTTACTACGATCTTTTTCTGGTCGCTATACTTATCCTGTTCTTTTTCATCTTCTACAAGAAGGGCTTCGTATCATCGGTCGTCGATGTGTTCGGATTCGTGCTGGCGTACCTCGGAGGCAGCTATGTGAGCAGGCTTGCGGCCACTAAGATCTATGACAGTCTGATAAAGGAAAAACTCACGGCATATATCACCGAGCAGGTCATCAAGTTCCAGACCGGAATGAGCGATGTCCTCAGCGAAGGATTCCTTGGAAAGCTGTTCGGCAGTTTCATTGCGGAGCACTCAGCCAGCACCAATGCCTCTGAGCTCGCAGAGAAGTTCGTGAGCAGCTCCCTGGAGGGCAATCTGATCAATCTGGTGAGGATAGTGGTGTTCCTGCTGGTCTTCATACTGGCGATACTGCTGTTCAGGCTGCTCGGGAACGTGCTCGAGGGAGTAAATGAACTTCCTCTCGTGGGATTTCCGAACCAGCTTCTGGGAGGCGCGATGGGCCTGATAATCGGACTGACGATCATGTTCATCCTATGTTCATTAATCAGCCTTATACTTGGCCTGTGGCAGTCATCCTGGATGAACAAGGAGGTCATCGAACAATCCTTCCTGTTCTCCAAACTGTTCGAACTAAATCCGTTTTATTCCTGAAAACATTCAGCATATTTAGTAGGTAATCAGCAAGATGCTTTGTTCCAGATGCAAAAAAAGAACAGCAGTGATGTTCATCACTAAGATAGAAGGAAACAACACCACCAACGAGGGACTCTGCCTTGTATGCGCAAAGGAACTCGGGGTGATGCCTGTCGACGATATAATGAAACGCTTCGGCGTTACGGAAGACGATCTGGAGGCCTTCTCCGAACAGCTCTCCGCCGGAAGTGAACCGGAAGAGGGAGGATTCGAAGAGGGAGGAACTCCCACGTTCCCGAACCTGTTCGGAAACCTCTTCAAGAATACGCCCGCGCAGAACAGCGACAGATCCCGCGAGAAAGAGAATCCCGGGCAGAACCGCCAGCAGCGCGACCGCGACAAGAGGCACAAGTACCTCGACACCTACTGCGACAACCTCACCCAGAAAGCCAGGGACGGGAAACTGGACAATATCATTGGCAGAGAGAAGGAGGTCTACAGGACCATTCAGATCCTCTCGAGACGTCAGAAGAACAACCCGTGTCTGATAGGAGAAGCAGGCGTAGGAAAGACGGCCATAGCAGAGGGCATAGCGCAGCACATAGTTGCCGGGGATGTGCCGGCGAAGCTGCAGAACAAGCAGATATATCTGCTCGATCTTACAGCTCTGGTGGCAGGCACTCAGTTCCGCGGACAGTTCGAGAGCAGGGTCAAGGGACTTCTGAATGAGGTCACCGAGGACGGCAACGTGATACTGTTCATAGATGAGGTGCACAACCTCACCGGGGCAGGGGATGCCGACGGGGCAATGAGCGCCGCGAACATCCTCAAACCTGCGCTGTCCAGAGGCGAGATACAGGTGATCGGAGCCACGACGTTCTCCGAATACCGCAAGTATATCGAGAAGGATCAGGCTCTGGAGAGGCGCTTCCAGCCTGTCACTGTAGAGGAACCGTCTCTTGAAGACACCATAAAGATCATCAAGGGCATAAAGGGATACTACGAGAATTTCCACGGCCTGCGCATTAGCGATGAGATATGTGAGAGCATCGTGAAACTGTCAGAGAGATACATCTCCGACAGGTTCCTTCCCGACAAGGCGATAGATCTTCTGGATGAGGCGGCTGCATGCGCAGCCCTCGCGAGCAATGAGCTGGCTGAGTACCAGAAACTGACTGCCAGAGCTGACAAACTGGCTGATCTGGAAGCGGACGAGCAGGGAAGGAACCAGCCCGATTACGAGAAGATAGCCAATATCAGGAGCGAGAGCATAAAGGTCAGCGACCGCATACAGGAACTGCTGCCAAAGGTCAACAGCCTTGAGGTCACCGGAGAAGATGTGGCCAAGGTCATAGAACTGTGGACGGGGATCCCCGCCAGCTCTGTTGAGAAGGACGAGTACAAGCGGATAGAAGGCCTGTCGGATGCGATCAGCAGCCATATAATCGGACAGGAAGAAGCCGTGGACAAGATAGTGCGCGCCATCAAGCGCACCCGTGTCGGGCTTTCAGACAGGATACGCCCTGCGTCGTTTATCTTCGTGGGACCCACCGGAGTCGGAAAGACGGAACTTGCCAAAGTCCTCGCATCCGAACTGTTCGACAGCGTCGATCCTCTGATACGGATCGACATGACGGAGTATATGGAGCGACACACGGTCAGCAGGCTCATCGGATCTCCTCCCGGATATGTGGGATATGATGAGGCAGGCCAGCTGACAGAGAAGGTCCGCCGCCGTCCGTACAGCGTCGTGCTGTTCGATGAGATAGAAAAGGCGCATCCGGATGTTATGAACATCCTCCTGCAGATCCTGGACGAGGGAAGAGTCACGGATGCACAGGGCAGGACAGTCAATTTCGAGCATACGGTCATCATCATGACCAGCAATGCCGGATCGAACATCAGATCCACGTTTGCAGGCTTCGGAACGACACTGGAGGAATCCACGAGCGACCGCGCCGTGAATGCCCTCAGGGATTTCCTCAGACCGGAATTCCTTTCGAGAGTTGACGAGATAGTGGTGTTCAAGCCTCTGTCAGACGAGTCGATGAGAAAGATAGCCGCGCTGATGATCGATGAGATGCGTCAGCCTCTGGCGGACAAGGGTATCAAACTGACATACACCGAATCAGCCCTCGACCTGCTCGCGAAGCACGCGGACGGAGGAAAGTACGGCGCCAGAGACCTGAGGAACGTCATAAGGAGAGAATGCGAAGACCGCATCGCCGAGATACTCGTCGAGAACGCGGAGAGCATGCCCGCGACCATACGCATCACCGCAAAGAACGACCGCATCGAGATCGTCCCGAGAAAAAGAGCTCTGCCGGCCCGCACTTCTGCCTCAGAGGACTGAATCATAAGAAAAGATGCCCCGGGTGGACTCACAATAAAGACCTCCCGGGGCTTGCTATGCTCCTTCTAACCGAAAACATAAAAGAAAAGCCGGCCCCGACTGGCACCGGGACCGGACTGTTTTCTTTTTTGATCCTCCTGGAGGATCCATGGATATAAATAGGATGAAGGAAAAAATGAAAAAGAAAAATCAAAAGTTTGTTGTAATTGCATTGTAATACATTGCCCCTGTTTTGTAAACTCTGGTTGAACCAATTAACGAAAAATTCATGAATTACATACATTGTTATCAGTGAAATTGTACAAAACATACAATGCCGATGATCTGTAAGCGGAGAGGATATGCTGTATACAGAGAAGATAAGAGAAAACTTTACTTTTTCCTGGGCTGACCACGATTACAAGAGAGAGCGGCTCGTGGTGGAACTTCACTGCCCAGTGGAGAAAGAGAGCATGACCGGGATATCCCTGCTGGCCTATGTACTCAGTTCGGCAACGGAAAAATACAGGGACATAGTCAGTCTTTCCCGTTATCTCGATACGCTGTACGGAGCTTCGCTCTATATTTCCGCTTCCAGAGCGGGCAACCGTATGATAATACATTTTGATGTCGACAATGTCTCCGGACTCTATCTCACGGAAAAGGACAACGGGTATAAAGCTGCCGGGCTCCTGTGCGATGTGATCACTGACCCGTATCTCACCGACGGCAGTTTTCCCGAGGAGACAGTTGAAGTCGAGAAGGAGAAGCTCAGGGAGGAGATATCGTTCCTGATCAACAATAAGGAGGCATACTGCACGAGGATGCTCCTGCGCGAATTCTTCCGCGACAATGTGAGGGGACTTCCCGACCTCGGCTTTATCGAAGATATAGATCCGATAGACGGCAGATATCTGTACAGCCTGTACCGCAGATGTCTCAGCGAGTGCAACATAAACGCTTTCTACTGCGGAAGCGACCTCGAGAGAGTGAAGACGCTCGTGTGCTCTGCGATACTGGATAACGGCATAGGAGCCCATCCCGTGCAGTTCGACAACAGTCCCGTGATGCTGCCTGAGCATCCTTTCTCAAGGACCGAATCCGCGGGGACCGAACAGGATATCTTTTCAATGATATATCACAGCGGCAGGAGATCGGACAGCAGGGAACTCACGGTGCTGAAGGTAGCCAACTCCATACTCGGAGGCATGCCCACATCGAGACTCTTCATGAACGTCAGGGAGAAGAAGGGACTCTGCTACACATGCGTGTCCAACAGGATGACATCCGGGGGAAGCGGCATTATAATTGAGAGCTCCACGTCACCGGACAAGTTCGCCGGGAACCGTGATTCGATAATGGAAGAATTCGATGCGCTCGCTGCCTCGGGTCCGACGGAAGAGGAGCTCAGACAGGCGAAGCTTGGAATAGTCAACTCTCTCAAGGGGATCACAGATACGGTGGCGGGAGTCTCGTCACACTACTTCTCCTCCATGAACGGTACCGGCAGATACATTTCTCCGGAAGAGGAGATCGCGCTCATAGAAGATGTCACTTCTTCCGACATCACATCACTATTGTCAGGAATGAGATACTGCGGTATCTGCAGGTTGCACGATGATGAGTAAGATAGATATAGAGAGCGTCTCGGCTCTGCTTCTGAATGACAGGCTGTATGCACATACCACAGCCGGCGGCCTCAGGGTCTATGTATACGAGATGCCGGGCAAGAGCAGCGTTTCCGCGCAGCTCGCCGTGGGATTCGGCTCGACCATGGTGCATGTGCTGGACAAGGGCAGCAGATACAGGCTCCCCGCCGGCACAGCGCATTTCCTCGAGCATAAACTGTTCGAGCGGAACGGAGTGGATTCCTTCACTCTGTTCGCGGATCTCGGGGCATCATCGAACGCATACACGACGTTCAACAGGACCACCTTCGTCTTCCGCAGCGGAAGGGAGTATGAGGAACCGCTCAGGGTGCTCCTTGACTTTTTCAGGAAGCCTCTGTTCACTGAGGAAGGAGTGGAGAAAGAAAAGCCCATCATAGAAGACGAGATCCGCATGTACATGGATGACCCGGGCTGGAGGGCTTCATTCAATCTCTTCCGTAACCTATACAGAAACATCGGCATAAATGAGGATATAGCAGGAAATCTCAGATCTATCAGGGATATCGATTACCGGCTGCTGAACGACTGTTTCGATTCGTTCTACAGGCCCCGGAACATGGCACTTGCCGTAACAGGACCCGTGGATCATGAAAAAGTGTTTGAGATAGCGGAACAGCTGGACCAGTCAGGCTCTGAAGTACCGAGATTCGAATCGGCCTCAGCTCAGGAACAGGACGGCATCATCAGGGACAGCTCACTGGACAGGATGAATCTGTCAATACCCATGTTTGACATAGGATTCAAAGAGAAGGGATTCGCAAGATTCTCCGACATCAAGTACGAACTGCTCATGGACATGGTGCTTGACCTTATCTCTGGAGAGAGCACTGAATTCTTCCGTGAGATGTACGACTCCAACCTTCTCAGCGACAGTTTCGGATCGGGTTTTTATTCCGGAGACGAGTACCTGTGCACATACTTCGAAGGAGATTCACATGAGCCGGAGAAGGTCAGGGACATGATCCTTGACAGGATAGGATCGCTGAAGAGGAGCGGGCTTGATCCTGAACTGTTTGAGGAGAGAGCAAGGACATCGGTGGGATCATACATCAGCATATTCGACAGCCCCGGTTCGGTGGCCGGCAGCCTGATCTCCTGCCACTTTAAAAACACATCCCTATACGATATAATTCAGCTTGTCGGAAATCCCGACATCGATGCTGCAGACAGCATGCTGAGAGAGTGCTTTGACCCCTCTCAGTGTTCGCTTTCAGTAATCACACCAACCGAATCAGGAGATAGATAGATAAAATGAGCCATGTGTCCTTTCCGGGTCTCGGACTCGAGTTCGATATCAACCGCGTCGCCTTTACCGTAGGCGGATTTGAGATCTACTGGTACGGGATCCTGATAGCTTTCGGCATGTTCATCGGAGTCATCCTTGGCCAGAAGAACGCAAAGCGCTTCGGGATAGACGAGGACAAACTCTACGATGTCATTATCTGGGGCGCGCTCGGTGCACTGCTTGGAGGAAGGTCCTTCTATGTGCTATTTGCGGATGACTATAAGATCACGAGCATATGGCAGTTCTTTAACCTGAGGGAAGGCGGCACAGCTTTCTACGGCATCCTTACAGGAGCACTGCTGACTTCATTCATAGTATGCAAGCTCAATAAGACGCGCTATCTGTGCCTTCTGGATGACATCGCCCTGGGATTCCTTGTTGGACAGGGACTCGGGAGATGGGGAAACTTCTTCAACCAGGAACTGTTCGGCACCAACACCGATCTGCCCTGGGGCATGTACAGCAACACGATAGCAAGGTACATCAGCAATAATGCCGAAAGGCTTTTCAATGACCACGGAATAGTCCTGAAGGACGGCCCGGTCCATCCGACGTTCCTGTACGAGAGCATCTGGTGCATCATCGGTGTATTCGTAATAAGTTACTTTATCAAACGCAGACAGTTCGACGGCGAGATAGGGCTGCGCTATCTGCTCTGGAACGGCATCGGAAGGGCTTTCTGCGAGTCGCTCAGGACTGACGCTCTGTTTGTCGGAAAAGTGAGGATCTCCCAGGCGTTCTGCGTCACGTACGCAGTGATATCTGCCATACTCCTCATCGTGATCAAGAGAAAGATCAGAAATTCCGGTGATCCCGATTACCTCAAACCCTATGCGATGACCAGAGAGTATCTCCTGGCGACCGGACAGCTGACAGAGGAGCCACAGGAGACCGGGACGGAGGAAGTAGAGGACGGAGCTCCCGTGGCGGAAGAACCGGCTGAGGCGGAAGAGCTTCCGGAAGATGCTGCAACGGATTACGGACTGAAGGAAGAGGCAGAGGTTTCTGACGAGAACGACTCGCAGTTACAGTGATCAATGAGAGCCGGATATCAGAAGGTATCCGGCTGTATTATGTATATTGAATGGCGGTAGTGTATGGCTGGAACAGGAAGGAAAAACACGATCGATCTGGTAAGCGGTCCGATATTCTCGAACCTGATACGGTTCGCGATACCGATCCTTTTCGGGAGCATCGTAACACAGTTCTATAATGTGGCTGACTCCATGATAGTCGGCCGCTTCATAAGTTCTGAGGCTCTGGCGGCGGTCTCGGCAAGCACGCCGATAGTGAGCATCATAAACCTGTTCGCAATAGGCCTTTCGTCCGGGTCCAACGTGGTCATCGCCCAGAGAGTCGGGGCAGGGGACCGAGAAGCCCTTCAGAAGGCGGTCTCCACCGTCTCGTTCATGACGCTGACATGCTCCGTGTTCATCACCGTAGTAGGCCTAATAGTGAGCCGGCCGATGCTGGCTGTGCTTAAGACGCCGGAAGAGATAATGGATGCGTCCGCGCTCTACCTCATCATAGTGTTTCTCGGAACCACCGGAAATCTTATATACCAGATGGGAACAGGCGCTCTGCGCGGCATGGGTGACGTCACCTGGCCCCTCATATTCCTCGTTATCTGCAGTGCTCTGAACATCGTGTTCGACCTTGCGGCGGTACTGCTATTCGGCCTCGGAGTCGAAGGAGTCGCTGCGGCGACCGCTGTCTCTCAGATCATCTCCGGAGCGGGGATAATCGTTCGTCTGAACCGCGGATCCTACGGGATCAGGGTCGGGCTGTCCGAGATGAAGCCCGACAGGTATGAACTTGGTGAGATCGTCAGGATAGGCCTTCCCGCTGCGATACAGAACATAGGAAACACGCTGGCCAGCATGTTCGTACAGTCATCCGTCAACACTTTCGGAGCGACGTTCATAGCCGCCAACAGCATCGTCAATAAAGTGGACATGCTGCTGTACATACCCGTGGACGCTCTCAGCACAGCTCTTTGCACGTTCGTCGGACAGAACATGGGCCGTCTGCAGCTTGACAGGATAAAGAAGGGGATAAACTCAGCGATCGCTACGCTCACCGTCCTCGGAGTCGGACTGTGCGCAGCGCAGATAACCTTCAGACATGTGCTGCCGATGATCTTCACGAAAGACAGGGCGGTACTGGACATAGCGTCCGAAGGACTGTTCATCATGGCGTTCCAGTGTCTGTTCTACGGCATCGACCGCTGTCTGGTCAATGCCATGAGAGGAGCGGGGAAATCTGTCGTGCCGATGATCACGGCACAGTTCGGGGCGTTCTCCAGGATCCCGCTTTCATACTATCTGGGCGTAAAGACAGGAGACTGGCACGGGATATTCTGGGCGATGCTCATCGCCGCTTTTCTAAGGAATACTGCCATAGCGATCTACTATTTCTGCGGAGGATGGAGCAGAGTAGTCAGATCCTACGAGGAGAAGCATCCTGAGCTGCTGAAGGCAAAGAAAGCGGCTGACGAAACCGGGATCTGAATAAAACAAAAAAGCTGTGGTCAAAATGATCACAGCTTTTTCATATGGGGTGGATAGTGGGACTCGAACCCACGACCCCCAGGGCCACAACCTGGTACTCTAACCAACTGAGCTACATCCACCAGACGAGTCTAGAAGATTATAATACAGCCTTTTTGCAATTTCAATATCTGCGAAGGCATATTCGTTTTATTGGACATAACATGCCATTTCTGTTATATTCTTTATTTGTTGAGGGGCTGTAGCCAAGCGGCAAGGCAACGGACTTTGACTCCGTCACTCGCTGGTTCAAATCCAGCCAGCCCTGCCATTATTAAATCAGAGCCGCTGTGCGGCACAGGAGATATCGCATGAAAGTGTTCGTAACCGGAGGCCTTGGATATATCGGTTCTCACACCGTAGTCTCTCTGGCTGAAGCAGGCCACGATGTAGTCATCGCCGACGCTCTCTACAACAGCAGCGAGAGCGTTCTTGAACGTCTGGAGAAACTGACGGGAAAGAGCATTCCGTTCTACAGGATCGATATCACCGACAGGGAGGACCTGGCGAGGATATTCGACGAGCATGCCATAGACGCAGTGATCCATTTCGCCGCCTATAAGGCCGTCGGAGAATCTCAGGCAAAGCCTCTGATGTACTACAGGAACAATCTCGACGGGCTGATCACGCTCCTGGAGGTAATGAAGGAGAAAGGCGTGCACCGCCTCGTATTCAGCTCCAGCGCGACGGTTTACGGCGACCTGACCGAGAGCCCCATCCCGGAAACGGCGCCTCTGAAGGCTGAGAGCGTTTACGGGAAGACGAAGCTCATGTGCGAGGACATCATACGCGACTGCGCGGCGACGGATAACGAGGCGTCCTTTGCCATACTCAGGTACTTCAACCCCGTCGGTGCACATGAGAGCGGCATCATAGGCGAGCTTCCCAACGGCATTCCGAACAACCTGATGCCCTATATCACTCAGGTGGCAAACGGCATACGCGACCACCTCACCGTGTTCGGAAACGACTATGACACCCCGGACGGTACCGGCGTGAGGGACTACATCCATGTGGTAGATCTCGCGCAGGGACACGTGGCAGTCCTCAAAAAGCTGGAAGAAGAGAACGGGGTGTTCACATACAACCTCGGCTGCGGCAGAGGATATTCCGTCCTTGAGATCATAAACGCGTTCGAGAGACAGAACGGAGTCAAGATAAAGTATGAGATAGGTCCCCGCAGGAGCGGAGATATCGCTACCTGCTTCTCCGATCCCACGAAGGCGGAGAAGGAACTCGGCTGGAAAGCATACAGAAATATAGATGACATGTGCAGGGATTCCTGGAGATGGCAGCAGTATGCCTCCGAACACAGTCTGTGACGATACGGTCTATTATTGACTTTTGAATCCGTCAAACATATAATCTTACCGTTGAGCGTCTGTAGCTCAGGTGGATAGAGCAACTGCCTTCTAAGCAGTGGGTCGGGGGTTCGAGTCCCTCCAGGCGCACCAAACCCGAACACTGTTCGGGTTTTTTTGGTTAAGGAGAAGCCATTGAGCCAGTATTTTGAAAATGATCCTTCCCTGAAGAAGGACCTCAGGGAACTGACATGCTGGTGCGGAACGCGCAAGCTCACATTACTCACTGACAGCGGAGTCTTCTCCAGGACGGAGATCGATGACGCCTCGCTGTTCCTCGTCAGAGGTATCCCTGAAATATCCGGCAGAGTCCTGGATCTGGGATGCGGTTACGGGTTCATAGGCATCTACACCGCGGTCAGAAACCCGGGCATAGAACTGGTGCAGTGCGACGTCAACGAAAAGGCTGTTGAGCTGTGCAGGAAGAACTGCGAGTCAAACGGCGTATCGTCCCTGACCGCAGTCTCCGACGGATTCGGCTCCATAGAAGGGAAGTTTGACGCCATCCTTCTCAACCCGCCGATCCATGCCGGAAAGGAAGTCGTTACAAGGCTGATGGAGGATTCGATCCTGCATCTGGCTGAGAACGGCACTTTATATATCGTTATCAGAAAGAAACATGGGGCGGCATCGGTGATAGAGCATCTCAGCTCCATAGCCGCAACACAAACAGTCAAAAAGGAAAAGGGGATATATCTGGTCTCCTGTACCGCTGAAAAGGGAGGTAGCAACTAAATATGGTGTACTGGGATTCAAAGACACTGAAGAAACGCGCAAAAGATGTCCTCACAGGTCATTACTGGGGATATTTCCTCGTCGTGATCGTATGCGGGATCATCGGCGGAACGATCACGCGCTTCAATATCAGGATCGATTTCAACAGCATGCGTTTCAGGAGCATCGAAGAGCTGATCAGGTATACGCTAAACTGGCTTTATACGCATTATCCGTCTTTCCTGACTTCCATTGCCGTATCGGGCGTGGGCAAGACTCTCTGGAAGATCTTCGTAGGCAATCCCTTCGAGGTAGGCCACAGCAGGTACAGGACCCTTGCATCATACAAGAGATATGACTTCCAGAACATATTCTTCCCGTTCGCGGAAGGGAAATATCTGAAGTCGGTCGTCACGCTCCTTCTCAGGGATCTGTACGTCTTCCTGTGGGGACTTCTGTTCGTCATACCCGGGATCGTAAAGTCCTATTCGTATTTCATGGTCCCGTATATCCTGGCGGAGAATCCGAACATCTCGAGACAGAGAGCCTTTGAGATCAGCAAAAGAGCGACGAGAGGGGAGAAGTGGAGAATGTTCGTCTTCGACCTCTCTTTCCTGGGATGGTTCTTCCTGGGCACGCTCTGCCTTGGTGTAGGCGTACTGTTCGTGATGCCTTACTACGAAGCGGGACAGGCTGAACTTTACGGCGCTCTCAGGTTCAAGGCGGTCAGGGAGTCTATCTGCGGACCGAACGAGATCGGTTCCGAGCTGTTCAGGGCCTGAACAATAATCGAATCAAAATACAGACGGCGTACATGCCTGGTGAGGCGGTGCGCCGTCTTTGTTGTATAGCAAAAACCCGTAAACAACATCGTTTACGGGTCAATGGTTATTGAGTAAAGATTGCCTTTTTAACAAAATCGAGGTTATCGGTAAATTTCGTAACGCCCGCCAAGCAACTCCACGAAATAGGCTATCAAAATCCCTGTTACCTTATTATTTACTTTTCTTATTTAGCCGTCAGTTTTTTTATAACGCCGAATACCGACAGCCCTATGCCGCAGATGAGAAACGCCAGCAGCAGACATACCATTACCTGTGCATTGTGTGCCAATACGTAGCCCCAGAAGCCTTCATATATCTTTCCATCCGGGGTTTGGGTGGACCAGGGCTGAATCATTGACATTACGTATAAAGCCAGCAGCCAGCCGCAGGATAATACGGTGAAAGTCAGCCCCAGAAAGAACATCATCGAAAATGCTCCTTTTTTCCTGTCCTGC
>JAEEGL016227849.1_pt1 | contig 36018 bp, 30 predicted proteins | sample 9134231 | NCBI WGS metagenome assembly JAEEGL01 (sample SAMN16246548, study PRJNA631951) | gut metagenome | biome: gut microbiome; feature: rumen; material: fiber-attached | host: Bos | place: Iran: Karaj | collected 2018-10
CCCTGCACCTGCGTGCCGAGGCCTACGACAAGGTGATGGTCTACGCCTACTGCCCCGAGGCGGGCGGAGGATACCTCTCTGCGCCCGTCTACCGCCGCGACCGCAGGCTGCGCTTCGCCCTGCCCGACGAGTTCGCAGGCCGCGAGGTGCACCTCTACGGCATGGTGCAGGACGACGAGGGGCGCTGCGCCGAGAGCGTATATATAGAGCCCTCGGAGCCGGAAGAGACTACTGTTCACCCTCTTACGGGGCAATCAAGCAAGACTTTGGACAATTTCGAGGATATCGTTGCCGTAGCGTTGGACGGTGATGCGGCCCACGCCGTCGACGGCGAGCAGCTGCGCGGCGGTGCGGGGGGTGGCGGCGACGATGCCCATAAGGGCTTTCTGTGACAATATCATAAAGGGAGGTATGCCGAGTTCTTCGGCTTTTGACTTGCGCCAGAGCCTCAGGTGCTCTGTCAGCTGCACCTCGTTGGCGGCCGGACGGCCGGATAACGGGGTGGCAGCGCGGTCGGGTGACTGGGCGGCTTTGCGTCGTTTGGCACCGCGGGCGCTTTTGGCGGTGTCGCCACCTTTGTCCTTCTGCAACACATAGTCGGCCTTGGCCTTCTGGACGGCGGCCACGCTGAAGCCCTTGTCGGCCACCGCGGCGATGCAGGCCTGCTTCTGTCCGAGGCGGTCGGTGAGGTCGGCAAGGGCCTCGGCAAACTGGCGGCGGGTCTCCTTGTTGTCTATCTCGATATCGGAGACGGCTGCGAGGGCCGACGCAAAAGCCTTGAGCTGTCCGGTATAGTATTCGGCAGCCTTGGCGATACGGTCGGGGTGTTGGTCGAGGGGCAGGTTCAGCAACTGGTTGCGGAAACGCTCGCCCACCGAGGCGAGGTCGAGCACAGCGTGATAGAGAGCCTCCATCGACTTGCAGTTTTTGGGGAAAACAGAGGCGAGTTTGTTGTAGACCTGCGCCAGGCGGCCTGCGTCGGTGGCGAGGGCGTCGGCCGAGAAGAGGTCGGCCAGCTGCTCGTAGTAGTACTCCGCCTCGTGGCGCGGCAGGGCGTCGGCGGTCTGGTCGAAGGTAGGCTGGGCCGCGCAGAACCGCTGCACATTGGTGTCGGAGAAGGCCACCGAGGGCGAGAGGGGTGTGGTGAGGGAGAGTCCTTCGAGGGTACGGCAGCGCGAGAGGGCCACGTAGACCTGGCCGAAGGCGAAGGCGTCGGCGGCGTTGATACAGACGCGGTCGAAGGTGAGGCCCTGGGCCTTGTGGATGGTCACCGCCCAGGCAGGCCGCAGGGGGTACTGGCAGAAGGTGCCGTCGACCTGCTGCGAGATGGCGCCGTCGGCGGCGAGAGTATATTTTATGTTCTCCCAGCGTTCGCGACCCACGTTGATGACGTCGCCGTCGTCGTCGATGACCTCGATGAGGTCGGCCTTGTCGTCGGAGACAGAGAAGCCTGTGACGGTGGCCAGCTTGCCGTTGTAGTAGCGATGCGCGCCGGAAGTGTCGTTCTTGGTGAACATGACCCTCTCCCCCACTTTCACCTCCATGGTGCGCTCAACAGGGAACATCGACTCGGGGTAGTTGCCCTCGACCGCAGCCTCGAACGAGCGCGCCTCGCCGTCGAGAGCCTGCATGCGGGCACGGTTGATGGCGTCGGCCTGGTGGTTGTGGGTGGTAAGGGTGATGGGCAGCGAACGGTCGGGGGCGGCCGTGGCGGCGCCGAGACGCGAGTTGAGAGCCGAGAGGGTGGCGGCATCGATGCGGTTGTCGCGCACGCGGTTGAGGAGCTCGACAAAGGCAGCGTCCTGCTGGCGGAAGACGGTGGTGAGTTCGATGGTCACATAGTCGACACGCTGAAGGGCTTTGCTATTGAAGAAAAAAGGCGACGGATAGACACGCTCCATGTAGGGGCGCTCTGTTTCGGTGACGACAGGCGGCAACTGGTGCACGTCGCCGATGAGCAGCAGCTGCACCCCGCCGAAGGGGCGGCTGGAGCGGCGCACACGGCGCAGCACCATGTCGACGGCGTCGAGCAGGTCGGCTCGCACCATCGACACCTCGTCAATGATAAGGAGTTCGAGGGTGCGGATGATGCCCAGTTTGGTCTTGCCCATAGAGCGCTGCGGCGTGGACACCTGATACTCGGTGACGAGCTCGGGCACGTCGGGCAGGTAGGGGTCGAAAGGCAACTGAAAGAAACTATGGATGGTGACCCCGCCTGCATTGACAGCCGCCACGCCGGTAGGCGCCACCACAATATGGCGCTTGTGGCACGTGCGGTCCAAGTCGTGGAGGAAGGTGGTCTTGCCGGTGCCGGCCTTGCCGGTGAGAAACAGCGACACGCCAGTCTGCTCCACATAGCGGCGAGCCAACTCTATCTGCGGGTTCTCCATCGGAGGCGCCTTAGCTGATGGGCCAGCGGCGGTCGAGGCCGAAACTCATAGGACTCACCTTCAGCTGCGGGGCGAACTGGAGGCGTTTCCACTCGTTGCGTGCAGTGAGACGGATGACACGTTGCACCAGAGCACGGTCGTAGCCTTGCTCAACGATTTCGTCCTCGGAGAGGGCCTCGTCGAGATAGAGGTTGAGCACCGCGTCGAGCACACTGTAGTCGGGCAGCGAGTCGGAGTCTTTCTGGCCAGGGCGCAACTCGGCGCTGGGGGCCTTGGTGATGCTGTTTACCGGTATGCGTTCGGTGTCGCGGTTTATCCACTCGGAGAGCTGATAGACCTCGGTCTTATAAAGATCGGCGATGACAGCCAGTGAGCCGCAGGAGTCGCCGTAGAGGGTGCCGTAGCCCATGGCCGCTTCGGAGCGGTTGGTGGTGTTGAGCGCCAGGGCACCGAACTTGTTGGCATAGCTCATTACGAGGGTGCCGCGGATACGTGCCTGCAGGTTCTCTTCGGTGACATCCTCGTCGCGACCCTCGAAGAGGGGCTTGAGGCTTTCACGGAACTGGTCGAAGAGCGGCCGTATGGGCACTATGTGATAGGAAAGGCCGAGGTTGTGGGCCAGGTCTTCGGCATCTTTCACGGAGTGGTCGGTGGAGTATTGGCTGGGCATGAGCAGTCCATGCACATTCTCGGGGCCGAGGGCATCGGCGGCGAGGGTAGCCACGAGGGCCGAGTCGATGCCACCGCTGAGTCCCAGCACGGCACGCTGCAAGCCGTTCTTGCGGAAGTAGTCGCGCAGACCCATCACAAGGGCTTTGTAGACAAGTTCCACGGCTTCGGGCTTATCGTCCTCGATGGTGTCGAGCTGCTGCATATCGACAGTGGCACAAGCCTCCTCGAAATAAGGCAGACGGCAGAGCATGCCGCCAGCCGCGTTGATGGCCATAGAGCCGCCGGCATAGATAAACGACCCCTCGCCACCTATACGGTTGACATAGACCAACGAGGCGTTGAGGGCCTCGACAATCTTGGTCATGCGATAGTAAATGCGGTATGGTTTCTGGTAGTCGAACACATTGCAGCCGCAGCAGACAATCAGGTCGGGCTGGTCGACATAGCCTTTGGTAATCTCCTTGAGGTCCTCGTAGAAGCCGATGGCGATGCGCTGGTCGTGGAAATCGATGACTTGCACCCCTTCGCCCCGCACAAAATACTTCTGCTCGTCGACGGTGAGGTACTTCTTGGTCACCACGGCACGTATGGCGCAGTTCTGGACAAAGACGATGGCGTTGCAGAGTCCCTTGTCCTGTATCTGGAGCGGAAGTCCGACAAGGAAGGCACGGTGCTCGGAGAGGGAGATGAGCTCCTGGAGGGCTGCTTGGGCCTGTTTCTGCAGGTCGGTGTAATCGGCGGCGGCGAAGAGCGGTGCGCCACAGATAGTGCAGGCCGGGAAGACGGTGAGAAGAGCATTGCGCGAAGCTTCGGAGTCGAGCTCAGCCTTGATGCGCTGCATATTGTCGTCGACACGCAGGGTGAGAATGTCGTGCTGTACGAGGTGAATATTCATACTATGTTGATACGTTGATAGGTTGATACGTTGATAAGATTCGCGGGGCAAGCCAGATACGGTCAATACTGCTCTTTTTCATTGGGGAAGTCGCCACTCTTCACATCGGAGATATAGTGTCGGATGGCGTTGGCTATATCCTCGCCAAAGGTACCGTAGGTGCGGAGGTAGCGCGGCTTGAACTGGCGGGTGATGCCAAGCATGTCCTGCAGGACCAACACCTGTCCGTCGGCGGCAGGGCCGGCGCCGATACCGATGGTGGGTATCTTCAGGGTCGATGTGACCTCGGCGGTGAGGGCGGCAGGTATCTTCTCGAGCACAATGGCGAAGCAGCCTGCCTCCTGGAGCACCAAGGCGTCGTGCTTGAGGCGGTCGGCCTCTTCGCGCTCGGTAGCTCGCACGGCATAGGTGCCGAATTTATTGATGCTCTGCGGAGTGAGCCCAAGATGGCCCATGACGGGTATGCCGGCCGAGAGTATGCGCTGCACACTTTCGAGTACCTCCTCGCCGCCTTCGAGTTTGATGGCGTCGGCACCGGTCTCCTTCATGATGCGGATGGCCGAGGCGAGGGCCTGCTTGGAGTTGCCCTGGTAGGTGCCGAAAGGCATGTCTACAACCACGAGGGCGCGGTTGATAGCACGCACCACAGAGGTGGCATAGACGATCATCTCGTCGAGGGTGATGGGGAGGGTGGTCTTGTGACCTTCCATGACATTGGCGGCGGAGTCGCCTACAAGTACGACATCGATCTTGGTGCTCTCGAGAAGAGAGGCCATAGAATAGTCGTAGGCGGTGAGCATGGCGATTTTCTCGCCATGGAGTTTCATATTCTGAAGGACGCGTGTAGTGACCTTGGTCACATCGGTCTGCAGGTATGCCATAACAGATATGTTGTTTAAGTAAGGTTTATGGATTAGTCTTCAATAATCTCTTCGGGGTTGGGAGCCTTGCGTGTGTCGCGCGACGAAGCCTCTTCCTCTTCCTGCTCGGGGGTGATGCGGAATAGCTGGCGGAGGGCTTTCTTCATCTCGTAACGTCCCTGACGGCCGACACGGTAGGCCACATAGTAGCGCCCATCCACCTCAAAGGCAGCGGCCTCGGCCGGACCCGCCACGGGATAGAAGTAGTCTTTCACGTCGGAGGGCTGGATGCGAAGTCCGAGATAAACGGTATCGAGCTGCGAGATGTTGATGTTGGCCTGCATCGAAAGAGAGCCTTTGCCCGGAGTCTTGCGGGTCGACAGGGCCTTATATTCCATTCCCTTGCTGCCTTTAACCTTGGCAAAGAAACGCAACTTGGCATCGAGCTGTTCCTGGGTGCAAGGAATGCGAAGGGTGATGGAGTCCTTGAGTTTTTCGACACAGGAGTCGGGACTCACGGTGGCATTGGATTTCATTACGATATAGCCAGCCTGAATGATGAGATGCTTGGGATGGGGAATGATGTTGTAGCGCTCGACAATGCTGCGGTAGTCGAGGTGGTCCTCCACTTCGATGCTGAGCGACATGGGGCAGGTATCCTTTGTGTTGGAGATGGTACGCACTACGCCCCGAGGTATGGTAAGGGAAGAATAGTAGCCACGGATTACGGTGTCCTGGCCAGGGATATAGCATCCACGTACAGAACCGACACAGGCATCGGGATCGTCGTGGAAGGTGACCAGCACACTATTGCGGAGACTGATGGTCTTGTTGAGCAGTTTGCGTGCATCGGGCAGCTGTGCACAGTCGTATATGGCGGTGCTGACAGGGACCTCGAAACGGATTGTCTCGACGGTGTCGCCGGTGCAAGAACAATGTATGGGGTTGAAAGCCTCGCGGATAGGGAATGATGAGCGGCAACGCTGGGCGAAATAGCGATAGACGGCGTCGACCCGCTGGCGGGTAAGGTACTCGTCGTTGCCGCCATAGCCCTCGATATTCATGGTATAGAGGTGAGGATTTTCGCGGTCGAAAGCTATGCGGAACGCAGAATCGAGAAGGTCGAGGGCAGCGACAGAATAGACAGCATCGTTGCCGTTGAAATTGATAAGAAGATAGAAATCGGATGCGGTGGACAGCGCCTTCTGCATGTCGCGAACCGGCTTAGCACCGGGGAGATACAGCCCTGACTGCGCCTTAAGAGGGAGCGGAAGCACTGCGAAAAGCACAACAACATAGGCTGCAAGCAATATACGTTTCATGACTTCAGGAGTTCATTAATAATCTGATCTCTGGATATGCCCTCGGCCTCGGCATAGTAGTTGGGCACTATACGGTGGCGGAGCACGTTATGTGCCACAGCACGCACATCCTCGATATCGGGCGAATACTTGCCATGCATGGCAGCATGGGCACGGGCTGCCACAACAAGATACTGCGATGCGCGAGGACCGGCACCCCACGAAATATAGCGCGCCGCCATGGATGAGGCGTCGGTCTGTGATGTGGGGCGAGTGGAAGTGACAAGTCTCACTGCAAATTCCACCACATTGTCGGGAACAGGCATGTGGCTTACAGCCTGCTGTATGGCAATGATGGTGTCGGCATCGAGCACCTGCTGTACCTCGGAAGCCTGCGCGACGGTAGTCTGTCGCACAATCTGCATCTCCTCATCGAACGACGGATAGTCGAGACGCACGTTGAACATGAAGCGGTCGAGCTGAGCCTCGGGCAGCGGATAGGTGCCTTCCTGTTCGATAGGGTTCTGGGTGGCAAGGACGAAGAACGGAGAAGGCAGACGGTAGGTGGTGCCACTGACGGTGACAGAATGCTCCTGCATGGCTTCCAACAATGCAGCCTGGGTCTTCGGGGGGGTACGGTTGATCTCGTCGGCAAGCACCACTCCGGCGAATACGGGGCCTTTTATGAAGCGGAACTGGCGCTGCTGGTCAAGGATTTCGCTGCCGGTGATATCGGATGGCATCAAGTCGGGGGTGAACTGGATGCGGCTGAAAGAGAGGCCCAAAGTTCGGGAGAGGGTATTCACCATCAAAGTCTTGGCCAATCCCGGCACTCCAAGCAGCAGACAATGTCCGCCTGTGAACACAGCCAACAGAAGGCTGTCTACGGCTTCGTTCTGGCCAACAATAACCTTGGCCACCTCCTGTTTCAACAGATTGTATTTACCGACCAGAAGGTCTAATGTTTCCTTGTCTGTCATTATCTAAGGTTTTCAAAGACACAGTCCCTGTACTCGTCGCTGAGGCGCACGTAAGTGATCTGCATCTGGTGCGCAGCCCACTGACGCAGTTTTCGCTGCTTGGCATCGGCAAGGGCGGCGTTGTATATATTGTCGTAGTCGTCCTGCAAATTGGCACGATGGGCCGGATATTTCTTGTTGAGGCGCACAATACGATATGCATCGCGGGCGTCTTCGGTCTTCATAGCGGTGGCGTTGCTGACCTGTCCTTCGTCCATACCAGGAATACCCACGGCATAGTATAGTTCGTCTACGGTGGCTCGGTCGAAACGGGCACTGCCGTCATAGGAATTGGTAGCTGTGCCACCCTGCTTTGCATTGGAGGCGGTGCTATATTTACGGGCAGCATCCTCGAAACTGATGTTGCCTGCACGGATCTCTGTCGCCACACTGTCGAGCAGCATACGTGCCTTAAGGAGGTCCTCGGACGACACCTTCGGAACCAAGAGAATGTGGCGGGCATTGACACTGTTGCCACGGCGCTCAATCAGTTGTATGATATGGAATCCGAACTGAGTCTCGATGATGGGAGATACCTCGCCGGGCTTGAGGGCAAATGCTGCAGACTCAAACTCGGAGACCATCTCGCCACGGGTAAAGAAGCCCAATTCTCCGCCTTTCTTGGCAGAACCAGGATCTTGGGAATAAAGTGTTGCAAGCATGGAAAACTTCTCCCCTTTTATAACACGCTCGCGCAATTCAGCCAACTGATGGCGCACACGTTCGCGTTCAGCCTCGGAGACCGTTGGTTCCAGAACTATCTCCGAAAACTCGTAGCGGTCGGGCATTTCTGGAAGGCTGTCGGCTGGAAGGCTGTTGAAGAAAGCCGTCACTTCGGCCGGGGTCACCTTGACATCACCGGTAAGTTGATATTCAACATGGCGAGCCACCAGCATATTGCGTATCATGCGCTCATACTGTTCCTTCAACTCTTCGTAGGTGAAACCCGTAGCCTCACGCAAAGCCTCTTTGGTGCCATACTGGCGCATGTCGCCTTTAAGGTAGTACTGCACATATTGGTCCACTTCCTCATCGGAGACATCCTTGACATCGACACTGTCTATTTCGCCTTTGTGTATAAGCAGTTGGTTGAGGATAAGGTTTTCCAATATTCCGCAACGGTTTTCGAAACTGCGTTCTGTGCCTATTTTGAGGCGCATCTGGGCATAGGAACGGTCAATATCGGAGTATTTCACAATATTACGTCCCACCACAGCAGCCACACCATCGACCACAGTCTCTTGGGCGAAGCATGGAACAGACATGTTCATGCAGAACGCAGCAAAGGCAATTGCCATCAATATCTTCTTCATATCAAATGTATCACTATTTAATAACGCTTCACGTAGCCCCCATCCTCGGCCTCTTTAAGCAAGTCGGCCTGCATCTTGTTCAGTATTTCCAGTTTGCGGTGATTGAGGATGATGGCACGTATATTATCTTTTTGCAATTCAAGCGGAGAGACATCGTCGGTGACCTTATAGTCGATAATTCGCACCAAGTAGGTCAACGAATCGTCGCTCAACACTATCGTGCGGTTCTGTTTCAAATACAAAGTTTCATTGTATGCAGCAATGGGAGTGACAGCCTGAAGCTGATAGAACGGAATCCAAGTATCGGCATCATAGTATCCAGAGAGACCGTATCGAGAAGCCAGTTCCTCCAATTCCACAACATTCTCCTCGTCGAAATTATATTGCGACACTATCTTGCGAAGTTTTGGCAGCACTGGTGACTTATTGGGGGCCATAACATAAGCGGTTTTCACGATACTGCCTTTTAGTTGGAACTGGTTGCGATGCTCATCGTAGTAGTCCGAAATCTGGCGGTAGGTGACATGAGTGTCGAGCAGTTGATTCACTATCTGCTGCTCATAAGCGTAAGTGAGAAGGCTGTTTTTATACTCCTTCATCTGCTTATCAAAATTGTCAGCCACATTTTTCTCGGCCTTACTAAGTATCACAGACTGCCGGATCCACTGGTCAATATAGTTCTGCACAATAGCCACGCTGTCTTCCTTACTAACACCTTCGCCCACAAGACCGGCCAAATCGCTTTGGTGCAGTTCGTATTCGTAGGCACGAGCCACCACTGGCGACTCTTCGGCATCGCGGTGGCAGGCCTTGGGCAGCAGAGAGAGAGCCAGCAGACTAATAAACAATCGAGCGGACCACATCCCAGTTTATCTTCACATTGTATTTCTTATGCAGTTCGCGCACAAGGTTCTGCTCCACCTCATTCTGCCATGCATTAAGGTAGTAGCCACGAGCTTCCTGCTGTTCCTTGAGCATCGGCGGAAGAATTTCCTCCACAATCATGATACGATAGGCGCCGTTGCCCACGCCGTCCGGATTGGGTGTAAGCCAAATACCACGCTCCCATTGATTGTCGGCAAGCAGATTCTGACGACCTTTTTCCACAATGTCGACAGTCATCTCAACCGGCTCATCGATACGGCAGTTCTTGGCATCGATTTTAGCCAGCAGTTTTTCCTTCAACGTGTAGCTGTTATCGTTATGTTTGAAAGACTTCTTGACAATCTTCATAGCCTTTTTCTGGTCGAGACATCCTATCGAAGCAATATCGGCAATGGTGACCCTGGCACGAGTGCGCCAGAAGTATATCGAATCCGACGGCACATTGAGACTCTTCTTCTTACTCTCACGGGCATAGAAATCGGCAAAGCCGACTGAGTCCTTGATAGCCTTGGACCATATCATCTGGTCGTTATAGTTGAATATCATGAGACCGCGGCGATACTCTTCCACCACATCGGCAAACTCGGGGTGTTCAAACTCGAGGCGACTGTCGGCATAGACAATGGTAACACTATCGAGAAAACCTTCATACATTTTGCGTGCATACATGTCGAGGGGCATCGGATTGTCTATAATCTGTTTGCGGCGTATATACCGGCCCAGATCACGTGTGTCGTACTGCCGGTCAGGCATAATGACGAGGGGTCGCAGGTCACTAACCATACTGTCGCGATAGAACCAACGGGCAGAAAATACAGAATCGCTGAGAATAGATACAATATCGTCGAGCGAGGCCATCATCTCAACCTTGGCTTTGCGGCCTTTACGTCCTTTGGCCTTGGGCTGCTCAACTGGGGTGACAGTGCAGTCCACAATGCCATAGCGCTTACGGCAGTCGGCTGCGAAAAGCTTACGCGACACCTCACCGCGCTGGTCTCGAGTCATGCGCTGTTTGTAGTTAGCCTCCATCTTCTCGAGCGGAGGAATAACATCCTTCTTCACAAGTTTCACGATATGCCAGCCATACTGGGTAAAGAATGGCTTGGTGTATTCACCTTCTTTGAGGTGGGCCACTTCGCGGACATATTCCATAGGCACATTGCCTATTGTGGAATTAGGCATGAGGCCACCGTTGTCTCGAGAATTATAGTCGTCGCTCTGGCGTGCCACTTGCTCAAAGGGGACACCGTTCTGAAGTTGGGAATACATGTTCTCTATATCGGCCTTGCGCTTCGATTCATTGTCGCTACGCAACCAGATATGTGCAAGGGTGAAATTGCCATACAGCTCGGCACGGTCAATAAGCTTCACGATGTGATAGCCGAAGCGGGTACGCACCGGCATGCTCACTTCACCAACTTTGAGAGAATATGCTACATTCTCAAACGGGTAGACCATGTTGAACACTGTGAAATAACCTAATTCACCCTCATTCGGGTTGACAGGTGCATTGGCGCGTTGTTGCTTGAACACATCGACCGCCACAGCATAGAAATCTTCTCCATCAAGCACCCGCTTGCGGGCCTCCATCGCCTTCTTGTATGCCGCCAAAGTATCGGCCGGCGATGCACTCTGTCCGCAGAACACCAGTATATGTGCGGCACGCAGGGCATAGTGGTTGCGTTCATAAGCCTCGTTAAGCAAGCGTTTGAGTTCCGCCGAGTCAATAAGGTAGGGGGCTGCAAGTTCCTTGCGGTATGTATCCAGCTCACGCAACAGGGCGGCACTGGTGTCCATTCCCATAGAGCGGGCATCTGCCACCTTGGCTCTGAAGGTGGCGTAAAGGTCGGTATATTCCTGCAAGGCTCTACGCTTCTCTTCGGCAGTGACGCCCGGTTTGGCGGCAGTCTGGTTACCCACATTGAACATAAAGTCCTTTACAAATTCAGCCTTGCGGATTTGTACTCCGCCAACCTCCATGACGACAGGGTCATCTTGCGGCTGGGCCGTCGCGAGTTGAATATTTAAAATCGAAATGAAGGCAACCGCCAACAATAACTTCTTCATCATTTTCTTAACGTCTTGATACTGGGTTCGACATATTATCTGCTGTAGTTCGGGGCCTCGCGGGTGATGGCTATATCATGCGGATGGCTCTCGGTGCGACCGGCATCTGTAATGCGGATGAACTTAGCCTTCTGCAGATCCTCGATGGTACGGCTACCGGTATAACCCATACCTGCTTTGAGGCCACCCACCATCTGATAGAGGATCTCGCCAAGGGTGCCTTTGTAAGGTACGCGACCCACAACACCTTCGGGGACGAGTTTCTTGGCGTCGGTCTCCTTGTCCTGGAAATAACGGTCCTTGCTGCCAGCCTGCATAGCCTCGAGCGAACCCATGCCACGATACGACTTGAACTTGCGACCTTCGTAGATGATAGTCTCTCCGGGGGCTTCATCGGTGCCGGCGACCAACGAACCCACCATGACTGTGCTGGCACCTGCGGCGAGAGCCTTGACAATATCGCCGCTATAGCGTATGCCGCCGTCGGCAATAACGGGCACATCGTAGCCTTTCGACTTCAAGGCTCCGACACACTCACACACCGCAGTAAGCTGCGGCACTCCGATACCGGCAATTATACGGGTAGAGCAGATGCTGCCAGGTCCAATACCGACCTTTATTGCGTCGGCGCCAGCCTCTGCAAGCATAATGGCGGCATCGCCGGTAGCAATGTTACCCACAACCACATCGATATCGGGATATTTAGTCTTCACACTCTTGAGAGCCTTGACCACATTGGCACTGTGGCCATGGGCGGTATCTATGACAATAGCATCGGCACCTGCCTTGACAAGGGCGTCGACACGGTCCAACATGTCGGGGGTGATACCCACACCGGCTGCCACACGCAGGCGGCCGTTGCTGTCCTTGCAGGCCATCGGGCGCTCCTTGGTCTTCATGATGTCGCGATAGGTAATGAGTCCCATGAACTGGCCTTGCTTGTTCACCACAGGCAGCTTCTCTATCTTATGCTGCTGGAGTATGTCTGTGGCTTCAGCAAAGGTGGTACCCTCGTGGGTGGTGATGAGTTTGGTAATCATAATCTCACTCAGAGGGCGCTCCATATCACGCTCAAAGCGCAAGTCACGGTTAGTCACCATACCTATAAGCATACGGTTTTCGTCGACTATGGGTATGCCACCGATGCCATACTCCTCCATAAGGCGCAGGGCATCCTTCACCTTGGCATCTTTATTGAGGGTGACGGGATCGATAATCATGCCGTTCTCGGCACGCTTCACCTTGCGCACCTCGTTGGCCTGACGTTCAATACTCATATTTTTGTGCAGCACACCTATTCCACCCTCCTGGGCCATACCTATGGCCATGGCAGCCTCGGTGACAGTGTCCATGGCGGCCGAAACAAGGGGCATGTTCAACGATATGTGGCGCGAAAAACGGCTTGCCACACTGACTTCACGGGGAATGATTTCGGAATAGGCCGGCACGAGCAGCACGTCGTCGTAGGTAAGGCCTTCGCCAATGAATTTAGTGGTGTCTGTATACATGGTCGTTATGTTTTTTGTCTAAATGAAATTAATTTGCAAAAATACGAATATTTTTCCAATCGTCGGCGAAAACTTTTCCACACCCCTCCTCAACCACCACCAACAACATGTCTGTCAACACTATAGCCAACGCATTTTTTCAGCCAACACCCTTCTTTAACCCATCATGCATTCTCTTTTGGCAACCCACCACTGCTTCCTATTGCCTCCTTGCCAACCATTTCTCAAAGCTACATAAGAAAGAGACATGATGAGAAGCAACCGTAATGCTGCCACAATGGCAAAAACAACTTTATATAGCCGCATATCATGAAAAATGTGTATTTTTGCAGTTCGAAAAAACACTAAAAACAATGAAGAAAATATCTCAAATTCTTTGCACTGCCGCCATCATAGCCACATTATGCTCCTGCGGCGGGAAGCATCAATTCATCATCAATGGTACCGTCGACTACCCCGAAATGGAGGGTAAAACGGTCTATATGATCAACGCATCGGAAGCCGACCAAGACAACGGTCCAGTGGACAGCGCCATTGTAACCAATGGGCAATTCTCCTTCCGTGGCACCGTCGACGAGCCTTGGATGGCTGCCATAAGCGGTGTGGAGTCGCCATTCTTTGTCTATGTTGCCGTTGAACCAGGCAATATTGTCATCAACAACGACAGCATTGGAGGCACCATCATGAACGACCGTCTGCAAGCCTTCAACACGAGCCTTGACCTGAGCGATATCGAAAGCGGCATGGCCGAGTATATACCCCTCTACTACAGTGCCACCAGCGCCGCCGAACGGGCCGAGGTCGAGCACATACTCGACAGCCTCGAGTCACTCGGCAACACCCGTATACTTGATGCCAACTGGAAGTTCTACAACGAGAACAAAGACAACCTTCTTGCCGTTACTGCCATGGAGCAGATTGTCTCTGTCAGCGACTTCACCTACAGCGAGTTCGACAGCATCATCAATGAAGCTTCACCCTTTGTGCAGCGCAACGAGGCAGTGCAGCGCAAACTGAAACAGCTGCGTGCCATCGACGCCACCTCGGCTGGCAAGCACTACACCGACATACAAGGCGTAGACGGCAAGTTGAGCGACCTCATCGATGGCAAGTTGGCATTGGTCGACTTCTACGCCAGCTGGTGTGGTCCCTGCCGCAACGAAATACGCGACAACCTGGTGCCGCTGTGGAAGAAGTATGAGAAGAAAGGTCTCGTGATTGTAGGCCTGAACGTGTGGGAGCGCGGAGATGCCGAAGCCCGCAAGGCCGCCCATGAAAAAGTGATGGCCGACCTCGGCATTACCTATCCCCAACTTGTCGACAGCACCCGCACCGCCACCGAGACTTACGGCGTACAGGGCATCCCGCAAATCATGCTCATCAGCCCCGATGGCACCATCCTGGCCCGCGACCTGCGCGGCGCCGCCATCGAGGAAGCAATCATCAAAGCCCTCTGATTGAATATCGAACTCTATAGCAAAGAGGGACGTACAGCACGTATCGAAGACCCCACAGCGGTGACACTGGGGGTCTTCGATGGCGTACACCTCGGCCACCAAGACCTGCTACGCCAGCTTTCTTCCCTTAACCTCTCTCTCTCTCCACTCGTTGTCACCCTTACCTCCCATCCCTCATTTGTACTCGGCCGCCGCGACAGCGAGTACTGGCTCGACGACCCCGACGAGCACCTACGCCTCCTCTTCCAGGCTGGCGCCAAGTATGTAGCCGTGCTCCCCTTCACGCGAGAGGTAGCCTCTATGAGTGCCTGTGGGATGGCACGTCTGCTGCACGACAACCTGCAGATGCACAGTCTACTGCTGGGCTATGACTCCCGTTTCGGCAGCAAAGGCAACGACGACTTCAACCGTCTGCCGCAACTGGCCGACGAACTTGGGTTCACCCTCCAACGCGGCGAACCTTTTCTGGTCGGCGGCGAACCAATCAGTTCCAGCCGCATACGCGAAAGCCTGACCAGCGGCGCCGTGGAGGAAACATCATTGCTCTTAGGGCGCCACTACACAATCACCGGCACCGTCATCCACGGTCGCGGGGTGGGCCACACCCTCGGGTTCCCCACCGCCAACATCGACCTCTCTCAAACACGCAAAATGTTGCCCAAAGATGGCGTCTATGCCGTGCGCATAGGCGGCACTACCGGCATGGCGAACCTGGGTCCAATACCAACATTCGGGGTTGACACACCCACACTGGAAGTACACATGATTGACTTCGACGGTGAATTGTATGGCAAAACCGTTACCGTCGAATTCCTTCACCGCCTGCGCGACATAGTGCACTTCGATTCCACCGACGCCCTGCAAGCCCAGCTACAGAAAGACATCAAAGCCTGCCGACAACTATGAGCGACCTGAACATAATCCTTTTCCAGCACAACATCATCTGGGGCGACACCGAGGCCAACCGCCACGCCGTGGAAGAACGCATGCAGCCCTGCGACCTTTTCGTCGTTCCCGAGACCTTCACCACCGGTTTCGGCGACCACATGGCCGCCCTCGCCGAAGAGCCGGAAGGCCCCACCCTTCAGTGGGCTCGCCAGATGGCGGCGAAACATGGTTTTATGTTTGTCGGCACTTGGATTGTAAAGGATAACAACCAGTGCTACAACCGACTTCACTGGGTATACCCCGACGGCACCTATGGCACCTACGACAAAGCCCACACCTTCCGTGTGAGTGGCGAGGCCGACCAGATTGCCCGCGGCACACGGCGCGAAGTCTTCGAGTGGCGCGGATGGAAGATAAAACCGGCCGTATGCTACGACCTGCGCTTCCCCAAATGGCTTAGAAATAGTGTTGAATATGGAATGATGAATGATGAATATCCGAGTACGGATGCTCGTTCATCACTCATCACTCATCATTCATCACTAAGCTACGACCTGTTGCTCGTCTGTGCCAACTGGCCCGCCAGCCGCCGCGAAGCATGGTCTACACTGCTCCGCGCCCGCGCCATAGAGAACCTGTGCTACGTGGCTGGCTGCAACCGCACCGGCATCGACGGCAACGACGGCGAATACAGCGGCGACAGCGCCATAATCAACTACAAAGGCCTCCCCATAGCCGACGGCTCCGACATCTGCACCGCCACCATCTCGCTCGAGCGGCTGCAGGCCTTCAGGCAGAAATGGCCTTTATATCTTGACTTCGACTAACCGAATGGACAACATAGAACAGAAACTCGGCTTCGACCGCATACGACAGATGGTCAAGGAGCACTGCTCCAACGAACTGGCCTCCCACATGGCAGAAGAGATGTCGTTTACCTCCGACTATGAAAAGCTGCAGTACGAGCTGCAACTCACCGAAGAGATGCGACAGATAGTGCTCATGGAGAGCGAGTTTCCCCAACAAGACTTCATCGACCTCACCCCCACCCTCGTCCACCTGCGCGTGGGCAACACTTTTATACCCCTCGAAAACCTCTTCGACCTCAAACTCTCGCTGCGCACCATACGCGAGTGCTACCAATTCCTCACCTCCGAGGACAAGATGCAATACACCGCCCTGCGCAACCTCGCCATCGAGGTGGAGCTGGGCTACGGCGGCAAGAGTTCGCAACTCAACGTCATCAACTCGCTGCTGGGCAAACTGATAGACGACCACGGCGAACTCTACGACAACGCCTCCCCTGCCCTCGCCGAGATACGGCGCACCAAAGCCCGCAAGGCCGCCGAGGTCGATGCACAGGTCAGCAGCACCCTGGCACGCGCCAAGCGCGAAGGCTGGGCCCCAGAAGGCGCCGAGGTGACCATCCGCGACGGACGCCCCGTCATACCGCTGCTCACCACCCACCGCCGCAAGATAAAAGGACTCATACAGGACGAGAGCGCCACCCGCCTCACGGCCTTCGTGGAACCCGACGAGGTGGTGGAGCTGGGCAACGACCTGCGCGAACTCGACTTCGACGAACGGCACGAGATACAGCGCATACTTCTCTCCTTCAGCGACCGTCTGCGCCCCTTGTTGCCACAGTTGGACGAGGCCTACCGCTTCCTCGCCCGCATCGACTTCCTCCGGGCCAAAGCCCGCGTAGCCATAGAACTCAACGCCTGCGTCCCAGTGCTCCACCGCGAACCCCGCATCGACTGGATGGACGCCCGCCACCCCATACTCTACCTGCAGAAAAAAGATGCAGTGGTGCCGTTCAATCTTGGACTGAATAGTGTCGGTGAGACCAATGGGGAAAGCAGAATACTGATTATCAGCGGTCCCAACGCCGGCGGCAAATCGGTGTTGCTCAAGGCCGTGGGACTGATACAATACATGCTGCAATGCGGCATGCCGGTGCCGCTGCGCCCCACCTCCGAGTGCGGCCTCTTCGGCTCCATCTTCATAGACATCGGCGACCAGCAAAGCATCGACAACGACCTCTCCACCTACACCTCGCACCTGCAGAATATGAAAGCACTGGTAGGCACGGCCGACGAGAAGACCCTCTTCCTGCTCGACGAGCTGGGCGGCGGCACCGAGCCCCGCAGCGGCTGCGCCATTGCCGAGGCAGTCCTCGAGACGCTCTACGACAAGGGAGCCTTCGGCGTGGTCACCACCCACTTCGCCGACCTCAAGTTGCTGGCCGACAGCATGCCCGGTGTGGTGAACGGAGCTATGCTCTTCGACACCGACGCCATGCGTCCCCTCTACCGCCTCGCCGTGGGACACCCCGGCAGCAGTTTTGCCTTCGAGATTGCCGAGAGCATCGGATTCCCAAAAGAAATCCTCGACCGTGCCGGCGAGAAAGTGGGACGCGAACAGCTCAACTTCGAACACCAGCTGCAGCAGCTGGAACTCGACAAGAAAGAAATAGAACGCCAGCGCGAAGAACTGCGCGTGGCCGACGAATTCCTCAGTGAGGTAACCGAGAAATACCAACGCCTCAGCGACAACCTGCAGGCTCGCCGCCACGAGATAATAGGCAGCGCCCGGCGCGAAGCGCAGCAGATACTCACCGACGCCAACCGCACCGTGGAGCGCACCATCAGCGACATCAAGAGCGCCAAGGCCGAGAAGGAAGCCACCCAGCAGGCACGAGCCAAGCTGGCGGAAGCTGTCGAACAGAACACCAAAGCCCTAACCGAGCAATCCGAAAAAAGCCGAAAAGGCCAAGTCCATATTAATTCGGATAATTCGGTCAGAGATAAAGAAATGCCAATTCTGGTAGGCAGCATCGTGCGCATCGACGGCGAGGAGACCTTCGGCCAGGTGGTGGAGATAAAAGGCACAAAGGCCGTGGTGGAGAGCAACAGCATCCGCATGACCATACCGCTCAGCCGCCTGCAAGGCACCGCCAAACAGAAGATTCCAACCGACCGCAAGGCCGTCAGCGTCAGCCGCTCCATATACGACGACCTGAACGACAAACGCAAGCACTTCAACCCCACCCTCGACCTGCGCGGCCACCGCGCCGAGGAGGCCATAGCCGAACTCCACCAGTTCCTCGACAACGCCATCCTGCTCAGCGAGAAGGAGGTCCGCATACTGCACGGCAAAGGCTACGGCATACTGATGCAGATAATCTCGCAGGAGCTGCGGGCCATGCGCGAAGTGCGCACCTTCCATCCGGAAAAAATCGAGCTCGGCGGCGCTGGCATCACTGTCGTGGAGCTACGCTGAACTTACGTTTCCCTTTGATTTTGAACCATAACGGCGCATCATACCCCATTGCCGCCACCTCTGCATCTTCACGAGAGGCCACGTGCAAGGGCTTGCGTCGTGAGCCGTCGCCGGTGCTCCATACCGCGGTGGTCAACATCTGATAATGCCACCAGGCCTCGTTGGCCTGACGCGACTGACGTCCGAAACGGCCGGCCCGCAAGGAGTAAATACGGAATGCATTGCCAAGCGTCATGTCGGACGAACCGTAATAGAGGCAGCGCAAGTCGTCGACGGTCAGCGAGGTGTCGCCACGCGAGAAGCGTGCCTCGAGCGAATCGAGGAAGTAGGGACTCGCCGGCGACTTCACCACACGGGCAATCTTGCGGTAGTTGGGCTTCAACGTGCGGCCGCCGTCCTGTGCCAAAGCAGCGCAAGACACTGCAAGAAAACATATTATGACAAAAAGTTTTCGCATATCGGTGTTGCAAAGATACACAATTTCTTGAAATAAACCAGCCACCAGGATGCACCCAACGCCCGTTGTTGTGCGGTTGATGGTCGCTTGTTGTCCGGTTGTTGTCCGCTTTAAAAGCGGACAACAACCGGACAACAAGCGGACAACAAGCGGACAACAGTCGGACTTATATCGGAGTCATATCGGAGTTGACCAGGTGTTGGCAACGGTTGAAAACTTTTTCATCGGCAGACGAAATATTTTCGTATTTTTGCAATCAAGTAAGCAATACGACATACATTATAACACACTATCATTGTGACTAAAGGCAATGAACTGAAACCTCGCATTGGTTTTTTCGGCCGTCGCAACGTGGGTAAAAGCACGTTGATCAACTTCCTGACTGGCCAGCAGATAGCCATTGTGAGCGACACCGCCGGCACCACCACCGACCCCGTGCGCAAGAGCATGGAGATCGGCGGCATAGGCCCCGTTGTGCTCATCGACACCGCCGGCATCGACGACGAGGGCGAGCTGGGTGCCCTGCGCGTGGAGAAGAGCATGGCGGCATTGGCCGAGGTGGACCTTGCGCTGCTGCTCTATACCGAAGGTGGCTACGGCGAACCGGAGGAGATGGTGGAGCGCTGGTGCACCGAGCACGGCACTCCGGTGCTGAAGGTGCTCACCAAAGCAGCCCCCCTCGACAAGGAGGCGTTGATAGCACAGATAAAAGAGGCGCTGCCCGAGAGTGCCTACCGCGGACACTCGCTGCTGGGCGACGTTATACATCAGGGCGACACCGTGGTGCTGGTGACCCCCATCGACAGTTCGGCCCCCGAAGGCCGCATGATACTGCCGCAGGTGCAGGTGCTGCGCGACCTGATGGATATACACGCACAGGCTTACTTCTGCCAGCCGGAAGAGCTGCCGTCGACACTGGCGGCGCTCAAGGAGCCGCCGGCACTGGTGGTCACCGACAGCCAGGCCTTCAAACAGGTGGCGGCAATAGTGCCCGACGAGGTGCCGCTCACCTCCTTCAGCGTGGTGCTGGCCCGCCAGAAAGGGCTGTTTGCCGAGTATCTTGAGGGCACACGCAAGATAGGCGAGCTGAAGGACGGCGACCGCGTGCTGCTGCTCGAGAGCTGCACACACAACGTCACCTGCGAGGACATAGGCCGCGTGAAGCTGCCCGCCGCGTTGCGCAAAGCCACCGGCAAGCAACTGCAATGCGAGGTCATAGGAGGCCAGTCGCCGCTGCCTGCCATGAGGGCGAATAATGATGCGCCCCTACGGTACGCGCTGGTGATACAATGCGGCGGGTGTGTGATTACGGCCCAGCAGGTGAAAGCCCGCCTACTACCAGCCTTGGAAGCCGGCGTGCCGGTGAGCAACTACGGCCTCGCACTGGCTTGGTGCAGCGGCATATTTGACAGAGCAACAAAGATTTTTAGAAAATGATAGATACCAATAAGAAACCGAACCTGAGCATCATAGTGGCACAGGCCGAGAACCGCGCCATAGGACTTAACGGCGACATGCCGTGGCACCTCAGCGGTGACCTCAAGCGCTTCAAGGCCCTCACAATGGGGCACCCGGTGGTGATGGGGCGCCGCACCTGGGAGAGCCTGCCTAAGCGACCCCTCGCCGGGCGCCGCAACATAGTCTTCTCGCAGAGCGAGCACTTCGCCCCCGAGGGTGCCGAGGTGGTGCACAGCGTCAACGGACTCTTCGACCTGCTGCGCGACTGCGACGACGAGGTGTTCATCATAGGCGGCGGCCGTATCTACAACATGCTCATGCCGTGGGTGAACCGGCTTTATATCACCTGGGTGCACAAGGAGTTCCCCGAGGCCGACACCTTCTTCCCGACGATAGACCTCTCGGAGTTCACCAAAGTCAACGAGACCGAGCGCATGATGGACGAGAAGAGCGGCCTGGAATTCAGCTACGCCGAGTACGACAGGAAGCCCGGTTTGAAACTGTAAGCAGCGAGCTGTGAGTTTTAAGTGGCTACGCAGTCGAGCTGACGCGCCAGCCACTTAAAACTCACAGTTTAAGACTTAAAACTAATAGATAGTATGAACGTAACAATCATCAACATAGGCGACGAACTGCTCATAGGGCAGGTTGTCAACACCAACGCCTCGACGATGAGCCGCATGCTCACCGCAGCGGGCATGGACGTCAGCAAGACCTTGGTAGTAGGCGATGTATTCAATGACATCTGGGTGGCTGTAGACGAGGCGTTGCGCGACAGCGACGCGGTGCTGGTCACCGGCGGCCTCGGCCCCACCAAGGACGACATCACCAAGAAGCTGCTCTGCGAGTATTTCGACAGCGAGCTGGTTGAGAGTCAAGTGGCGCTGGACAACGTGAGGCGCATCTTCGAGAGCCGCGGCTATGAGCTCACGCCTGTCAACCGCGCGCAGGCACTGGTGCCGCGTTGCTGCGAAGTGCTCAACAACGACCTCGGCACCGCCCCCTGCATGTGGTTTGCCCGCGAGGGGAAGGTGCTTGTCTCGCTGCCAGGCGTGCCATTCGAGATGGAGTGGCTGATGCGCAACCGCGTGCTGCCCAAGTTGCAGGAGACCTTCAAGACGGACATCATCGTCACCAAGAACATACTTACACAGGGCATCGGCGAGAGTTTTCTCTCCGACCTTATCGAGCCATGGGAGCTTTCGCTGCCTGAGAATATCAAGCTGGCCTACCTGCCCGTGGCCGGCCTCACCAAGCTCCGCCTGACTGTGCACGGCGGCTACGACCCCTCAATTCTGAAAGGGCTGTACGACCTTGCGGGGCAATATATCGTGGGCGAGGACTGCGAGACGCTGGACGAACTGGTGCACAAGACTCTCACCGGGCGCGGCCTCACGCTGGCCACCGCCGAGAGCTGCACGGGTGGCAACATAGCCCGTCTGCTCACCGCCCAGGCCGGAGCTTCTGCCTACTTCAAAGGCGGCATCGTCGCCTACAGCAACGAGGTGAAGGAGAGCATGCTCGGCGTGAAGCACAGCACATTGGAGGCCCACGGAGCCGTAAGCGAGGAAACTGTCCGCGAGATGGTGGAAGGTGTGCGCACGCGCCTGGGTGCCGACCTGGCTATCGCCACCACCGGCGTCGCGGGGCCCGACGGCGGCACCAAAGAGAAGCCCGTGGGCACAGTGTGGATTGCCGTGGCCGACGCCACGCACACCGAGGCCAAGCTGCTGCAGTTCGGCGCCAACAGACGTCAGCAGAACATCGACCGCAGCACCAACCAAGCATTTGCAATGTTGATGCGTTTAGTAGTCAAGTAGACAGTAGTTAAGCAGTTAAGACAATGCCTAAGGGATTAATCACGATATTGCTGCTCATCGTCAGCAACATTTTCATGACCTTTGCCTGGTACGGCAACCTGAAGCTCACCGAGATGAAGATCAACACCAGCTGGCCGCTGATACTCATTATCCTCACCTCGTGGGGAGTCGCCTTCTTCGAGTACTCGTTCATGATCCCCGCCAACCGCATCGGCAGCCAGATCAACGGAGGCCCCTTCTCGCTGATGCAACTGAAGATACTGGCCGAGTGCATCTCGCTGACCGTCTTCACCGTCATCGTGGCCACCGTCTTCAAAAGCGAACCTATCCGATGGAACCATCTGGTGAGTTTCCTCTGCATCATCGCGGCGGTCTTTTTTGCTTTTATAAAAACCAAATAGTCGACCGAACATGAAACCTCCAATCTACCTCCTGCTGCCGCTGCTGCTGGCGGCCTGTAGTTCAAGGTCCGACATGGTGGAACTGACCGACTGGCAGTTTGAGTACAACGGCAAGTGGTATCCGGCGACGGTGCCGGGATTCATCCACACCGACCTGATGGCCAACGGCCTCATCCCCGACCCCTACTACGGCACCAACGAGGACTCAATGCAATGGGTAGGAGACAGTTTATGGATATACCGCACCTATCTTCACTATGACAAACTGCCCGACGGCGACACACTCTGGCTGGTGTTCGAGGGACTTGCCGACAACGCAACCCTTTGGATTGGCAACCCATACCCGGAAGACACCATAAACGGCGCAATAATAATGCCACAACATATTGGGTCAATGGATAATATGTTCTGTCAGTATAAGATTCCTTTGCCTGGTGTGAAAAAGTTGGAAAAACAGTTCATCTTCAAGGATTCGATACCCATTATGATTATGTTCGAGCCTTTGAACGACTCTGTCCGCGAGATGAAATACGGCATTCCCCTGCCCGAACGGCGCGCCTTCACACGCATAGCGCCCTACCAGCAGGGCTGGGACTGGGGGCCGAAGCTGACCACCTGCGGCATCTGGAAGCCCGTGTATATCACAAATACCCCCGTAGGGGCGAATCATTATTCGCCCACACAAACCAATAGGGTGAATAATGATTCGCCCCTACAAGTTGTATTACGCCAAGAACCCGACAGTATCGGCCAGAGCTTCACATTCTACCGCGACGGCAAGCCACTCTTCATCAAAGGCGCCAACTGGATACCTGTGCACAATTTCCCCGTGGACGATAAAGCCAATAGAGACCGCTACCACAACCTGCTCTGCTCGGCCAAGGAGGCGGGCTTCAACATGCTGCGCGTATGGGGCGGCGGCATCTATGAGCACGACTACTTCTACGACCTCTGCGACTCGCTGGGCATCATGGTCTGGCAGGACTTTATCTTCGCCGGAACACCCTACCCCGACAGTCCTGATATGCTGCAGAGCATCCGCGAAGAAGTACGACAACAGGTAAGCCGCATCGCCAAGCACCCCTGCGTTGTCCTCTGGTGCGGCAACAACGAGGTGAAGAACGGCTGGGAAGACTGGGGCTGGCAGGGCCAATTCAACTGGACTCCCGAGCAACGCGCCCGCCTGGAGAAGACAATGGACACCATCTTCGGCTATTCCTGCACTTCCAGCAACACCAGCACAACCAGCATACTGGCGCAGGCCGTCCGCGACTGTGACCCGCTGCAGCGCCCCTATATCACCACTTCACCGCTTTACGGATGGGGCCACCCCGAGTGCGTCACCCACGGCGACAGCCACTACTGGGGCGTCTGGTGGGGCGAGGAGCCTTTCGAAAAGTATGCCGAGAAGACTGGTCGCTTCATGAGCGAGTACGGCTTCCAGAGCTACCCCATGATAAGCACCATACGCCGCTTCTGCCCCGAGGACCAGCTCAGCATCGACTCCCCCACATTAAGAAGTCACCAGAAGCACGGCCGCGGCCGCGAGATAATAGACAAGGCCATGAGGCAATACTACGGCTTCGACAGCAAGGCACTGAACCTTGAAGACTATTGCTACGTCAGCCAGCTGCTGCAAGCCTGGGGCGTCGGCTACGGCATCTTCCAGCACATCAAGCAGCAACCCCATTGCATGGGCACCCTCTACTGGCAACTGAACGACTGCTGGCCTGTTGCCTCGTGGAGCAGCATCGACTACTACGGCAACTGGAAAGCGCTCCACTACCGCGCGCAGGACCTTTTCTCTGACAACGTCGACCTCGACCAGTGGCAGCATTACTATTCCGTCTACCCCAAGGACCGCACCTACGCAGCCCCCAAATACAAAGTCAGTCAAGCGTGGCAGAACAACGGTAGCCTCGTGGTGACCGTCGAGGCAGAGACCGACCTTTACGACGTATTCATCGATACCGACCCTCACATCGATGGCCACTTCACACGCAACTTCGTCGACCTCCGTGCCGGACAGAAGCTAAGCACAACACTCATTCCCGCCGACCCGAAGGCCGACGTGCATGATGTGAAAGTAAAGATAAAGACTTTGAATGAAATATACAACTACAGCGGCAGATAGATAACCTTCTTGGTCTCGAACCACTCGCCGTCGAACCACTCGCTGATATCCCACGTCTTCACCTTGTGGCGGAAGGTGAAGAGTTCATTGGTAAGGTCGCCACCCTTAAGGTAAAGGATGCCGTTGTGCAGTTGATTGTACTGAGTCTTTGATATTTTCTTCTTCACCCATGGCACGAACTCACCCAGGGTGGTGACGGCACGTGAGACCACAAAATCGTACTCTCCTTCCAGTTGCTCAGCCCTGATCTGCATGGCCTTGCTATTGGTCAATCCCAGACGGTCTATAACATCTGTTACAACCTTTATCTTCTTGCCGATAGAGTCTATCAACGTGAAGCGTGCATCGGGGAACATGATGGCCAGCGGAACACCTGGAAAGCCGCCGCCAGTACCAACGTCGAGCACCTCGCTCATTGGAGCGAAAGGCATAGCCTTGGCAATAGCCAGAGAGTGCAGCACATGGTGTTCGTAGAAGTTCTCCATATCCTTGCGCGAGATGACATTTATCTGCGCATTCCACTCCTCGTACAAAGGCAGCAAAGCGGCAAACTGCTCATGCTGCCGCTCTGTTAAGTTCGGGAAATATTTCAGGATGATATCCATTCCGAGTTTAAGTTTTAAGTTTCAAGTTCCAAGTGGGGGCGGTTGCCATCGCGGTGCGTCAGCCACTCACACCTTACAGCTTAAAACTCACAGCTCTACAAATACGCCTTCAGGTGTTTGCTCTTGCTACTGGTCTTCAGGCGCTTGATACCCTTTTCTTTTATTTGACGCACGCGCTCGCGCGTGAGGTTGAACTTCATGGCTATCTCGTCGAGACTGAGGGGATGAGGCAGACCGATGCCGAAGTACATCTTTATAACCTCACGTTCATATTCAGTCAGCGTAGAGAGGCAACGCTCAATCTCCTGCGACAGGCTTTCCTGCATCAGCTTGCTGTCGGTCGGTGGCGTATCCTCGTTGGGCAGCACATCGACGAAATTCACATCCTCGTCGCTGGCCAACGGCGCATCGATACTCACATGGCGGCCACTGATGCCCATGATGGCCTTGATCTTGTCCTCCGGGATATCGAGCAATTCGGCCAACTCGTCCTCCGATGGCGGACGCTCCAACTGCTGTTCCAGCTTGCTTATCTCCTTCTTCAGTTTGTTGAGCGCTCCCAACTGGTTGGCCGGCAGACGCACTATACGGCTGTTCTCTGCAATAGCCTGCAGGATGCTCTGGCGTATCCACCACACAGCATAACTGATGAATTTGAAGCCGCGTGTCTCGTCGAAACGCTTGGCAGCCTTGATGAGACCCACATTACCCTCGTTGATAAGGTCTGGCAGACTGAGTCCCTGGTTCTGATACTGCTTTGCGACACTCACCACAAAGCGCAAGTTTGCCTTGGTGAGACGTTCCAGGGCTTCCTGGTCGCCTTGCTTGATACGTTGGGCCAGCTGCACCTCCTGCTCGGGGGTCAGCAGCTCCTCGCTGCAGATATCCTGCAAATACTTATCAAGCGACTTTATGTCGCGGTTTGTTATAGAATGGGTAATCTTCAGTTGTCTCATACTCGGACTCGTTAGTGTTGTCTCTGCCGTTTTTCAATTCCATAACGCAGAAAAATAGAATTTGTTTCATGACGATACATTTTTTTTGGAAAATTATTTTCGACAACGGAATTTTACTGTGGGAAAAGTAGTATTTTTGCATTCGGGATACAATAAAGCAAACGACATGCACGTTATTCCCTTGAAACTAAAAACCAAGAAATTATAAACCACAAAAAATAACAGACGATTATGAAAAAGAGAAAAATCCTCATCCCCGTGCTGGCCGCCATACTGGTCAGTATGTTCGGCACCTCATGCACCAAAGACGTGACCCTTGAGAGTGTCAACACCAGAGTGATGGAGGGCACTGTCTACCGCAACCAGTGGAAAGACGACGGCAGCGGCTATCTCTGGTGCTCATTCGACTGGAACGCCATCACCTCCGATGTACTCACCTACGGCACCGTCGAGGCCTATGTCTACGACGGCGAACGCCAATGCCCCCTGCCCCATGTCATCCCCATAAAATACACATACGATGACGGAACTTTTGAATATGTGTCCGAAAACATCCGCTACGACTTCGAGCCCGGCACTGTCACCTTCATCATGCAGGACTTCGACGGATATCTTCCCGGCGCCATCGACCAAGACTTTACATTCCGTGTCGTGGCCACCGTACCGGTGCAATACGTCATCGAGCAATAATCCGACTTTCTTCGGCAAAGACAATACGGGGCTGGTGCCATTCTGACACCAACCCCGTATTGTTTTATCTGCACTGCACTCAACCCATCCGTTCGCGACGCTTATAGGCCTTGAGGGTGTTCTGCAAAAGGCTTACTATTGTGAGAGGACCCACGCCGCCGGGCACAGGGGTCACCCAGCTGCATTTGGTATCGACCTCGGCGTGTTTCACATCGCCAATGATGCGGTAGCCGCTCTTCTTCGAGGCGTCCTCCACACGGTGTATACCCACATCGACCAGCACCGCGCCGTCTTTCACCATATCGGCGGTGACGAATTCGGGCTTGCCGATAGCCACCACCAGTATGTCGGCCTGGCGGGTCAGTTCCGGCAGGTTCTGCGTGCGGCTGTGGCACATGGTCACCGTGCAGTCCATACCCTTGCGGCTAAGCAGGTTGGCGACCGGGGTACCCACTATGTTGGAGCGGCCTATCACCACACAATGCTTGCCCTTGGTCTCGATGCCATAGCGCTGCAGGAGGGTGCAGATACCCATCGGGGTGGCAGGCACAAAGCATTCCTCGCCGAGCACCATGCGGCCTATATTGACGGGGGTAAAACCGTCCACATCCTTGTCGGGCGAGATGGCGTTGATAATCTTCTGTTCATCAATGTGCTTGGGCAGCGGGAGTTGCACGATGAAGCCGTCGATGTCGGGGTCGTTGTTAAGGAACTCTATGGTTTCCAGCAGCTGGGCCTCGGTGGTGGTCTCGCTCATGCGGTAGACGCTGGAGGTGAAACCCACCTCGTGGCTCGACTTTTCTTTGCTGGCCACATAGGTCATACTGGCACCGTCGGTGCCCACAATTACAGCGGCCAGATGGGGCGCACGGCGACCCTGCTGGGTGAGGGAGCGCACCTCATTGGCTATCTCGTCCTTTATCTGCAAGGCGAGTTGTTTTCCGTCCAAAAGCTGAGTATTCATATATCTATTAGTTCATTAAGACCGTTATCTGTGTTTGCGCATTGGCATACGTCCGCCGCCCTTGCTCACCATCTTCATCATCTTGCGGGTATCCTCGAACTGTTTGAGGAAGCGGTTGAGTTCCTGTATCGAGCGGCCGCTGCCGGCGGCAATGCGCTGCTTGCGGCTGCCATTGATGCACGAGGGGTGCTGACGCTCGTAGGGGGTCATCGAGCCTATCATGGCCTCGATGGGTTTGAAAGCGTCGTCGCTTATCTCCACATTCTTGGTCAGCTTGTCCATACCCGGAATCATGCCCATGAGGTCCTTCATCGACCCCATCTTCTTGACCTGGGCCACCTGCGAGAGGAAGTCGTCGAAATTGTATTCGTTGTGTATGAGCTTCTTCTGTATGCGGCGGGCCTCCTGCTCGTCATATTGCTCCTGGGCTCTCTCCACAAGGCTCACGACGTCGCCCATGCCGAGGATGCGGTTGGCCATGCGGTCGGGGTGGAACACGTCGAGGGCGTCCATCTTCTCGCCCACGCCGACAAACTTGATAGGTTTCTGCACCGTGTAGCGGATGGTGAGGGCCGCACCGCCGCGGGTGTCGCCGTCGAGCTTGGTGAGGACCACGCCGTCGAAGTCGATGCGGTCGTTGAATGCCTTGGCGGTATTCACTGCATCCTGGCCGGTCATGGCGTCTACCACAAAGAGGGTCTCCTGGGGTTGCAGTTCGCGCTTGAGGGCGGCAATCTCGTCCATCATCTCCTCGTCGACAGCCAGTCGGCCGGCGGTATCGACGATTACCACGTTGATGCCCTTGAGCTTGGCATCCTTGATAGCGTTGCGGGCAATCGACACGGGGTCTTTCGAGCCCTCTTCGGTATACACCGGCACACCCACCTGCTGGCCGAGGGTCTGCAACTGACTCACAGCGGCGGGACGATACACGTCGCCGGCCACCAGCATCACGCTCTTGGCACGCTTGGTGCGCAGCATATTGGCCAACTTGGCGCTGAAGGTAGTCTTACCGGAGCCCTGCAGACCGGCTATGAGCACCACGGCAGGGTTGCCGGCCTGTCCCTTGACGTTGATATCCACGGCCTCCGAGCCCATCAGCTCGGTGAGCTTTTCGTGCACTATCTTCACCATCAACTGGCCTGGCTCGATGCTCTGTATCACATTGCGGCCCATGGCCTCGGCCTTCACCTTGTCGGTGAATTCCTTGGCAATGGGGTAACTCACATCGGCGTCGAGGAGGGCCTTGCGCACCTCCTTGACGGTCTCCGCCACATTGATATCGGTAATCGTACCCTTGCCGCGAAGGGTATGTAACGCTTTCTCTATCTTGCTACTAAGGTTCTCAAACATATTCGTCGCAACATTACAAATGCTTTGCAAAATTACAAATATTTTACAAACCGTGCAAGTAAAATTTTACAGCACCGCCACAAAAACCCGCCAACAGGGTGGCTGCCACATCGCCGCGGCGGTTCTGCCCGACGGTTCTGCCGACACCCATCTTACCGGCAGTCCTAAATCCGGGATGACTCCGTATCAGGTCCGACCCAAGTCCGACATTTCTCCGACCGTTCTATAGTAGTTCTATAGTCAACCACTAAAGAAATACTATAGAACGACTATGGATGTACTATGGAACGGGCGGAGCCACCACCTGGTTATCCGGGAGTTTGGCACAAATATTGCATGCCTATACAATAAAATATGGTATATGGCGTTTTTAGTTCACCATTATGCATAAAAGGCTGCTTGTATACATATTACTATCCGCCTGCTGCAGTGCCATGGCCCAGGAGGGGTCGGTGCTGCGCGAAGGGCGCTGGTGGCGCATGGAGGTGTCGGCCGACGGCATCTACCGCCTCACCACCGCCGAGGTGGAGGCTCTGCGCGACCAGCCCACAGCCAGCATAGCTGTGTATGGCGGCGGCGCAGGCATGCTGTCGGTCTACAACAGCACCACTCCGACCGGCGACCTGCAGCAGGTGCCGATAGAGATAGTGGACCACAACGGCAACGGCACCTTCGACGATGCCGACGCGATACTCTTCCACGGCGAGGGGGCCGACCGCTGGCGCTACGTGAGCGGCGACGGACGATGGGAATACGAGAACCACGCCTACGCCACCCGCAACTGCTACTACCTGACCATCGATGCCACCTCGCAACGCCTCATAGCCACCGCACCGGCGGTAGAGGCGACGACCGAATACACCACCCATACTGCTGTGACTCACGTAGACAACGAGCTGGTGAGCCTGCTCGGCAGCGGCCAGCAATGGCTGGGCGAGAAATTCTCGGCCACGGTGCCGAGCCGCACGGTGACCCTGTCGCTGCCCCGCAACGCAGGCGGCGAGGTCCGGATGCGCTACGCCCTGGCCAGCCAGGCGGCAGTGACTTGCAGCTTCGATATGTCGGCCACAGGCTACAGCAACAGCGTGAGCATCAGTCCGCAGGTGGTGCACGTGGAACGCCTCGACGCGCTCAACACCTCGGCCCAGTCGCTTCAATTCTCCCTCACCTATCATCCCAACGAGAGTGCGGCCACGGGCTACCTCGACTTCATAGAGTTAAACTACAACGCCTCGCTCACCTACAGTGGAGGCCAGATGGAGGTGCGCGACAGCCGCACCGCCACGGCCACGGCTCGCTACCGCCTGGGCGGGCAGACCGCCGGCGTGCGGGTATGGGACGTGAGCACCTGCGGCAAAGAGCGGGCTATGGCGGTGAGCGGCGGCACGTGGAGCGACAGTTGCGCCGAATGGCGCCGCTACATAGTGTTCGACGGCAACAGTTGCATGGTGCCGACGACCATAAAGTCTCTCCCCAACCAGAACCTGCACGGGGCCGCAGCCGCCGAACTGGTGGTGGTGACCCACGCCGCCTATCGGGCACAGGCCGAGCGGCTGGCCGCACTGCACGAGATATTCGACGGAATGACAACCCTGGTGGCTACCGACGACGAGGTGTACAACGAATTCTCATCGGGCAAGCAGGACCCCATGGCCCTGCGGGCGCTGCTGCGATGGCTCAACGAGAAATACCCCTCACAGGCACCGCGATATATGGCCATCATGGGCAAGGCAACCTACGACAACCGCAACCTGCTGGGCAACGACGTGCCCACGGTGGTGACATACGAGAGTCCGAACTCGTGGATAGGCGAAGGGGTGTCGTATTGCAGCGACGACATCATGGGCTACCTCTCGCCCGAAGGACGCGGAGCGTCGACGGAAATCCTCGACGTGAGCGTAGGGCGCCTGCCGGCCAAGAGCCTGGCCGAAGCCACCCACATGGTCGACAAAATAGAGGGTTACCTCTCGCGACGCGACCTGGCCGACAACGCGGCACGGGGCGACTGGCGCAACTATGTGGCCCTGCTGGCCGACGACGCCGACCCCGGCAAGCCGGGCGACAGCCTCTTCGCTCATTCGAGCGAGGTGGTGGCCCGCAGCATCAAGGCCCTCTCGCCACACTTCAATGTAGAAAAACTCTATGCCGACGCCTATCACCAAAGCACCGGCGCCATCGGCTCGTTCTATCCAGACCTCAACAATGCCCTGCGGCAGCGCATGAACTACGGTTGCCTGCTGCTGAACTACATAGGGCACGGCTCCACCGCATATATCGGCACCGAGCGCTATATAGAGCTTAGCGACATCTACAACTACGGCAACACCGACCGCCTGCCCCTGTTTGTAACCAGCACCTGCTCGTATGGCCACTACGACCTGGCCGGCAGCGATGTGTGCGGCGCCGAGGCATGCCTCGTGGCACCGGCGGCGGCCATCGCCGTCATCAGCGCCTCGCGCCCCATAAGCCATATCGAACGCTTCAACACCGACGTGGTGCGATACGCCCTCGACCCGACCAACACCATCGGCGATGCACTGCGCATGGCCAAGAACCGCACCACCGTCTCGCAGTGCATAAGCCTCATCGGCGACCCCGCCCTGCGCCTCAGCGTGCCCGACAACCGTGTGGTGGTGACCTCCATCAACGGCCACGCCGTGGACAATGCAACCGACGACACCGCCACGGTGCTCTCGCGGGTGACCGTATGCGGCGAGATACACGACAGCAACGGCGTACTACTCAGCGACTTCGACGGGACCATCTTTCCGGTGGTCTTCGACCGTGAGATGCGAACCTCGACCCTGGCCAACGACAACGCAGGCACCGAGGTCGACTTCATACAGCAGAAGAGCATCCTCTACCGCGGCGTGCACACCGTGAGCGGAGGCCGCTTTGAATACAGCTTTATCGTGCCGCGCGATGTGGCCTACCAATATGCCTACTGCAAACTGAGCCACTATGCCCGCAGCGGCTCCGACCACGCCGCCGGCGCCCATACCCGCCTCATGCTGGGCGGACTGAACGACACCGCCGACCTTAGCGGTATTCCAGCACCCACCATACACCTCTACATGGGCGACACCAACTTCCGCTCAGGCGGCCTCACCGACGCCTCCCCCACCCTGCTGGCCCACATCTACGACTCGGCAGGCATCAATGCCGGTGCCGGACTGGGCCACGACATTACCGCCGTGGTCGACGGGCAACCCGGCAGCATGGTGGTCCTCAACGACCTCTACCAGACCGACCTCGAGCACCCAGGTCTCGGTTCGGTGGCCTACACCTTCTCAGACATTGCCCCAGGCCGCCACACAGTGACCCTCAAGGCCTGGAACATCTTCAACATCTCGGCAGAGGCATCTATAGACTTTGTGGTGGCCAACGCAGACACCCTAGCCATCAGCGACCTGCGCTGCTATCCCAACCCCGCAAGCGGGCAGACACGCTTCATCCTCGAAGCCAACAACACTGCCGTCATCGCACACGCCGAACTGCAGGTATACAACACACATGGGCAGCCAGTCTTCCGATGCACACCGCCTGTCGGTGCCGACGGCTACACCGTGGGACCCGTTGTGTGGGATCTTGGCGGCGTGGCTCCAGGCCTCTACATCGCACGCCTGATACTGACCGACAGCGAGGGTACACTGCACCAGCGCACTGCAAAATGTGTGGTACATTGACACAATAAAACACCCAACCCTGCGTTATAGACAGGACGAACATTTTTTAGACCGAACTGTATAGAACAAAAAAGAATGAAGAAGCTATCGATTCTGATTGCAATGGCCGTATTGTGTGGCTCGCTTGCCGCCCAGACCTCATGGACCGGACAGAACTCCAACAGCCAGAACTATATTTCTACCGGCATGCCCATCATCACTATCGCCCCCGACGCCGTGAGCAGCGGCATGGGCGACGTAGGTGTGGCCTCGACTCCCGATGCCTACTCAGCCCACTGGAATGCGGCAAAATTCGCTTTCATAGACGGCAACATGGGCTTTAGCACCACCTTCACCCCCTGGCTTCGCAACCTCAAAGTGGGCGACATGAACCTGCTCTACCTCGGTGGATACTACCGCATCAACCCACGTTCGGTGGCCGCCGCCAGCCTCACATATTTCTCCCTCGGCGATATCGACATGACCGACATAGAGGGCAACAAGATAACCACCCTCAATCCCAACGAGATGGCCTTTGACCTCACCTACGCCCTCATGATTACAGACAACCTCAGCATCGGCGCCTCGGGCCGCTATATGCGCAGCGACCTCACCAATGGACAGACCATCAACGACGGTAGCGGCCATACCGAGACCCACCCCGCCCAGTCCATAGCCGCCGACCTGGGCCTCTACTACCAAAACGCCGTCAGCAAGAACGAGGAGTTAGCACTCGGTGCATTCATCTCAAACCTCGGTGCAAAACTCTCCTACTCCGACGATAACAACAACCGTGAGTTCCTGCCAGCCAACCTGCGCATCGGTGCACGCTACACCAACACTATCGATGACTACAACAAAATCAATGTGCTGCTCGACATCAACAAACTGCTCGTGCCAACACCACGCTTCCGCAGCGACAGCACCCAGACCCTTACCGACTACAACAACATCGGTGTGATGGCCGGTGCACTGCAGAGTTTCACCGATGCACCGGGAGGCCTCACCGAGGAGTTGCAGGAAGTGCAGATAAGCGCCGGTGCCGAATACTGGTATGCTGAGACCTTCGCAGTGCGTGCCGGTTACTTCTTCGAGCATGAGAACAAAGGCGGCCGACAGTATGCCACCGTAGGTTTCGGCCTTCGCTACAGCATGTTCTCATTCGACTTCTCCTACCTTATCCCCACCACCACTATCAGCACCAACCCCCTCAGCAACACCATCCGTATACAACTCAGCGTGGATATCAAGCCCTCAAAGGAATGATGCGAATAGGCACAGGATATGACGTTCACCGGCTGGCCGAGGGATTGCCCCTCTGGCTGGGCGGCGTGCATATCGAGCACAGCCACGGCCTGGTGGGCCACAGCGACGCCGACGTGTTGCTTCACGCCATCTGCGACGCCCTGCTGGGGGCTGCCGCGCTTGGCGACATAGGGAAACACTTCCCCGACACAGACCCTCAATACAAGGGCATCAGCAGTCTGCTGCTGCTCGGTAACGTGGGACGCCTGCTCAAAGAAAACGGCTATACCGTGGGCAACATAGACAGCACCGTGGCGGCTCAGCGGCCAAAACTGGCACCCCACATAGAGCAGATGCGCCGAAACATAGCCGACACCCTCGGCATCGACATAGACCAAGTGTCGGTCAAAGCCACCACCACCGAACACCTCGGCTTTGAAGGCCGCGAAGAGGGCATCAGTGCCCAGGCTGTGGCGACAATAGAAAAACTGTAATCAGAACAAAACAGAATTGGAAACCGAGAAACCATACGTCAGCCCTCAGGCAGAAGACGAAGTCTCCACCCTCGAAGACCATGGTGCCACCATAGTGCTTCACAACGACGACGTGCACACCTTCGACTACGTCATCAAAGCCCTCGTCGACATATGCCGCCACACCGCAGAGCAGGCCGAGCAGTGTGCCATCCTTGTACACTGCCATGGCAAGTGCGCCGTCAAGCACGGTGCCTACAGCGACCTCCTGCCCATGCACCAGGCCCTCCTCGACAAGCAGCTGACATCTGAAATAGTGGAATAAACTATTGACATCATGAATACAACACTTCTAATCATCACTCTCCTGCTGGGCATCGTTCTGCTCACTCTCGAGATTGTGGCCCTGCCCGGCGGCATCGCCGGCATCTTCGGTGTAATCCTCATCGGCTTCGGCGTGTGGCAGACCTATGCCCTCTTCGGAAACACCCTCGGCACCGTGGTACTGCTCTGTTCCATAGCGCTCTGCACCCTCATGATGGTACTCTTCCTGCGCAAACGCACATGGCAGCGCTTCAGCCTCAACGAAGAGGTGACAAGCCGCGTCAACGAGATAGAAAGCAACGTGAAGGCCGGCAGCCGCGGCACCACCATCTCGCGCCTGGCCCCCACCGGCAAGGCCCTCATCGATGGCGAACAGGTAGAAGTGCACGCCGTCAACAAATTCATCGACCCGGACCGCCCCATCGAGGTTGTGGCAGTAGAAGGCTACCGCATCGATGTAGTGGAGCTCTCGGACGACCGTTTCAAAGAAAATCAATAATCATTAAACCTATATCTTTATGAACGTATTTATCATTATCGGTATCTGCGTTGTAGCGCTGATACTTTTCCTCTATTTCGTGCCCGTGGGAATCTGGTTCCAGGCCCTTGTTTCGGGCGTTTACGTGTCGCTCGTGCAGCTTGTCTTCATGCGCTTCCGCAAAGTGCCTCCCACCGTTATCGTGGGCAACATGATCTCAGCCAGCAAAGCGGGCTTGAAACTCAAACAGAACGACCTCGAGGCCCACTACCTCGCCGGCGGACATGTGGGCAGCGTTGTCAACGCTCTCATCAACGCCGACAAAGCCAACATGAACCTCGACTTCAAGACCGCCACCGCCATCGACCTGGCCGGCCGCGACGTGCTGAAAGCCGTCCAGACCTCCGTCAACCCCAAGGTGATTGACACGCCGCCCGTGGCCGCTGTGGCCAAAG
>JAEEGL011435238.1_pt1 | contig 36017 bp, 29 predicted proteins | sample 9134231 | NCBI WGS metagenome assembly JAEEGL01 (sample SAMN16246548, study PRJNA631951) | gut metagenome | biome: gut microbiome; feature: rumen; material: fiber-attached | host: Bos | place: Iran: Karaj | collected 2018-10
AGATTTTGTGAGGTGGTCGAGTTGGTGGACCTAAGATCGTTGTAGACATGAACAAATGTGATCAAGTGGATGATCCAGAATGATTAGACTTAGTAGAAATGGAAATTAGAGAATTATTAGGAGAATATGGATTTGATCCAGATTGTCCTATCATTCGTGGTAGTGCTCTTAAAGCATTAGAAGGTGATGAAAAAGCTGCTCAATCAATTCGTGATTTAATGGCTGCTGTTGATTCATATATCGAAGCTCCAGTAAGAGATGACCAAAAACCATTCTTAATGAGTATTGAAGACGTATTCACTATTTCAGGACGTGGAACTGTTGTTACAGGACGTGTTGAACGTGGTGTATTAAATCTTAATGACGAAGTTGAAATCGTTGGTATTAAAGATACTCAAAAATCAGTTGTAACTGGTATCGAAATGTTTAGAAAATCTCTAGACTTCGCTCAAGCTGGTGACAATGCTGGTGTATTATTAAGAGGTATCTCAAGAGAAGACGTTGAAAGAGGACAAGTATTAGCTAAACCTGGTTCAGTTACTCCTCATAAGAAATTCAAAGCTTCTGTATACGTTTTAACTAAAGAAGAAGGTGGAAGACATACTCCATTCTTCACAAACTACAGACCACAATTCTACTTCAGAACTACTGATGTTACTGGTGTTATTGAATTACCAGCTGGTGTAGAAATGGTTATGCCTGGTGATAACGTTGAATTTGACGTTGAATTAATCACTTCTGTAGCACTTGAAAAAGGAACTAGATTCGCTATCCGTGAAGGTGGTAGAACTGTTGGTTCAGGTGTTGTTTCAGAAATCATTGACTAATTTTAACACACAATTTGATATTAAAAATGCAATTTCTATGAAGTTGCATTTTTTTATGTCTAATTTTGGATTATAATTAGAATAGGAGAATAGAAATGAAATCTAAGGTTAAAAAGAGTATTATTGATCATAATGTTATTCCTAGAGGAATAGTACTTTTACTATTCTCTTTTATAGGTGCTATTACATATAATAGTTTTATTGTTCCAAATAACTTAGTTTGTGGAGGAATGTCAGGTCTTGCTATTGTATTAAATTCTATATATGAATTATCACCTATCGTATATCTTAATATTTTATCAATTATTACTATTATCCTTGGTTTCATTATTCTAGGACCTAAAGAAACTATGTATGGTATCATTGGTTATTTAGTATATACTTTGATGCTTAATATTACAGCACCTATTGCTGGATATTTTGAATTTGATTTTGATAGTCCACTTCTTAATACTGTTGTATTTGGTGCTATTCATGGTGCTGCATTTGGTTTTGTTTATAGAACAGGATTTAATACTGCAGGAACTGATACCATAATTGAGATAATTAAAAAGTATAGAAAGAAACCAATTACTACTTTAAGTAATATTATTAATGGTTTGATTATCTTTGCAGGATTCTATATATTTGGTATAGTTAAGACAATATATGCAATTATATTCCTAATTGTTAATAATAAGTTCTGTGATATATGTTTAATTGGACATTCATATCATAAGCTATGTATGATTCATTCAAAGAATGAAGGGGAAATTATAGATTTTATTAAGACTAATTTAAAATGTGGATTTACTATATTAGATTCTACAAATGGAATTGGATTTATGAATAGAAGAATAGTATTGTGTGTTATACCAATTGAAAAGTTTGGAGAACTTAAAACTGGAGTTCTTAAGTTTGATAAAAGAGCACGCATAATATCAAAGGATTGTTATAATGTTGAAGGTGGAACAATTGGTAGTATGTTGGTTGTTTAATCTTATTAAATAACGTATTTCATGATATAATTAAGAAGGTGATTTATATGGACGAAAATAAAGATTTTATTGATTCAGAGTTAGAAATGAAGGATAGTCCTTCTAATTCTATTTTTAGCAATTATACTAATCCAGCAGATAGTTTTGCTTATAATAATTTAAATCCTGTTGAAACTTTCGTTCCTGGTAAATTTGCTAATGATGATACTAATAATGAAGTAACTAATGAAGTTGTTACTAGTAATAATGAAGAAAAGAAAAACGATATTGGTGACTATCTAAATAGTATTAATGTAGGTGGAGAAGAAAAAAAGGAAGAAGTAACTGAATCAGTTAATGATGTTACTCCTGCTAATCCAACTGAAGAAAAAAGACCAGTTGATCCTTCACTTGAAGGAATGCCTAGCATGATTGATATGTATGGTGAAATATTAACTGATAAAGAATATGTTACTAATCCAGCTATTGCAAGAGATGAAGAAATCAATAGAATGATTTTAGCTATTCTTACACCTGATAAGAGTGCTTTATTAGTTGGTAAACCTGGTATAGGTAAAACTGCACTTGTTGAAGGACTTGCTTATAGAATAGGAATAAATGCTGTTCCTCCTGCTATAAGAGGTTGGAAAATTATAAAGATTAATGTTCCAGCTTTACTTGGTAAGATTAATGTAAATGGTGTTGAAGTATCTAAGATTCAATTATTAATTAATGAAATTGATAATATTGAAAAAACAATTCTTTTTATAGATGAAGTTCATTTATTAGTTTCTAAGAATGGTGCTAATCTAGATGTAGACTTTGCTAACATGTTAAAACCTTACTTAGACCGTGGACGTATTATGATGATTGGTGCTACTACTTCAGAAGAATATGAATCATATATCTTAAGAGATAGAGCATTCGTAAGACGTTTTATGAAGATAGATATTACAGAATTAACTGGAGATAATGTAGTAAAAGTATTATTAGGTACTGTTCCTAAGTTTGAAAAGAAAATGGGCATTAAAATGGCTTATACAGAATTCCAACAAGAAAGACTATATTCTTGGATAGTTAAACATACTGTTGAAGAAAATCGTATTTATGAAGTTCAAAATAGATATCCAGATATATGTTTAACAATTATTTCTAGTGCATTTTCTTATGCTATGTTTGAAGGAGTAGAATCTGTTAGTCTTAAACATTTCTATTTAGCAATGAAGAATACAGGAACTATTTATCCTGATAGAATTACTAAAGCTATTGAAGATTTTAAACAAACATTCTCTCAATGGTTAATACAAGAAGGAATTGATCCTGCTTTAATTTAATAATAAAAACACATCATATGATGTGTTTTATTGTGCTTTAATTCCTTGATATGTGTTTCTTTTTACCATTTCTTTATCAATATCATTTAATACTACGAATTTCTTTAATAACCAAGTTGGTTCTATTAAATCATCTTTAACAGGGTCTCCTGTTATTCTGGCTATTACTATATCTTTGTTTAAAAGTTCTAATTCATCAACAACAATATCAATATATTCATCTTTTGTTAATACATGGAAAGGTTTACTCTCATACATATCTGCAAGTTTAGTATGTTTAGTAATATGTAACATATGGATTTTTATTCCATCTATTTTTAATTTGTTTAAATACTTAACTGTTTCTAACATATCGTTCTTAGTTTCACCAGGAAGACCATTTATAATGTGTACTATTACTTTGATATTTCTTTTTTTAAGTTCTTTATAACAATCTTCAAATTCTTTTAATGAGTGTCCTCGATTAATTAGTTTATTAGTTTTTTCGTGAATAGTTTGAAGTCCTAGTTCTACAGTTAAGAATGTTCTTTTATTTAATTCTTCTAAATAGTCATATATTTCTTCATTGAAACAATCTGGACGAGTAGCAATAGATAAACCTATTACTCCAGGTAAGTTAATTACTGACTCATATTTTTCTTTTAATTCTTCTACAGGAGCATATGTATTAGAGTTAGCTTGAAAATAAGCAATATATTTTGCATCAGGCCATTTCTTTAACATAATATCTCTTACTTCATTAAATTGTTTAACTAGGTTATCTTTAATATTACCTGCAAAGTCTCCAGATCCAGATGGAGAACAGTATATACATCCTCCTACACCCTTAGATCCATCTTTATTTGGACAGGTAAAACCAGCGTTTAAAGATACCTTGAATACTTTAGAATTAAATGTTTTTTTATAAAAATAATTCAATGTATAATAACGTTTGTTATCTAACGTGTTTTCAAACATATTCATCACCTAGGTGTATTTTAACACAGGAAGGAATAAATGCAAAAAAATAAGCTATAAAAAGCAAAAAAATGTTGCATTTAGGTAATCTTATGTTATAATTATTTATGTCAGTGGCAAACACGCGGGTGTAGGTCAATGGTAGACTTCCAGCCTTCCAAGCTGATTACGTGAGTTCGATTCTCATCACCCGCTCCATTATGCCCAATTAGCTCAGCTGGTAGAGCGCGCGGCTGTTAACCGCTAGGTCGTAGGTTCGAGTCCTACATTGGGCGCCATTTGGTAATTAAACAACTCTTATGAGTTGTTTTTTTATTGTTTAAATTTCGTTGTTAAAACTAATAGTTTTTGCTATAATAAAATTTAAGATAGGAGAGTTGTTATTATGGTTAATTTTGCAATTTTTAGTAATGCTAAAAATCATAAGAAGTCTTTTGACCATGGAATTAAAGAAGCAACAGATTATATTAATTCTTTAAGCGAAAAATACGCAGTTAAATATAAAAGACTTAACAAATTATCTGAAGAAAGAAAGAGCAATATTGATTTACTACAAAGAACTTTTGATAAGTATAATTTTAGTTATAAAAAGCCATTAGTAGAAAACTCTGTAGAAGATATTAAACAATATACCGATGATTTATTAGGACAATTAACTGTTTCTCTTGCTTCTGTTTCAGAAGAAAAAAGAGATGAAATAATGAAAGATTTTCTTGATGTAAGTGCTGCAATTGCTAAAATTCAAGCGGTTAGTTCTTATATTGATACTGAGGGTCAAGGTTTAGTTGAACTTGCTAATGAATTACATGATGTTTGTAGAATACCTGAAAAAGATTCTAAAGAAGAAAAGATTATTGATTTTAAAGCTATGTTAGCAAAGAAAAAAGCCGAAAAAGAAAAAGAATTTGATATTGTTGATGAAGAAGAAGGAAAGTATGTTTCCCAAGAAATTCTTGATGATATTGGATTTGAAAACTCGGAAGAAGAAAAACAAGAAGAAATTGAAACTAAAGACGTAAGATTTAACGATGAAATATCAAATGAAATATTTGATTCTTCTTTAGAAGATGAAGCTAAATTAGATGAAGAAAGTATTCAAAATTTCTTTGATACTAAGTTTGTTGGTGAAGAGGAAGCACCTGTTCAAGATGAAGAACAAAAAGAAACTTCTCCAATTGAAGTAGTAGATGTTGAATTGGAAGATGGTTCTTCTTTAGCAAATGAAGTTGGAAAAGTATATGGTGACTCAGAATATTGGCCTTATATTTATAATTATAATGATGCTAATAAGGGTGTAATTGATAGAAAATCTGAAGAATCATTTATGAGTGTAGAGGATGCTGTTTATGATGATGAAGCGTTATCAGGAGCAGTAGTTCAATTCCCAACTGAATTAGTTACTTTTGAACCAAAAGAAGAAACTGAAGAGGAAGAAAACGAGTTTAGAAGAGTAGCATAAAATTAGTGTTGATGACACTAATTTTTTCTTTCCAATTAAAATTAAAAATGATATGATTTATATAGGATATATAATCGGCAACGGATATCTACATCATAGTTCAACAACAGATTGTCCATTATCCTTAGATTGGGTAGGGTATGGAAGATAAATTAACAAAATTTCTTGAATTAACTTCTAAAAAAGTTAGTTTAATTGAGTTATGCAAAGAGTTACAAGAGGAACCTCTTGGCATTTACGGATTAAAAAATAGAGCAGAAAAAGCAGGATATGATATAGCTTACGAGTTAGTAGATGATGATATAACATTTTACAACTTAGGCGAAAATAAAGATCATCGTATTCAAGATGTTTCATTTATTTCTGACAATGGACATTTTAAATGTATGGTTATAAGTAGTCCTTTAATTGGCAATAAAGCTCAACAATTATCTATAATAAAAGATGTTTATAAAAAAGCAAAAGAAGAGGGCATTAAACACGTTTTCTTATGTGGAGACTTAATAAGTGGAAAATACAGTATGACTAATTCTCTTCATGATTCTAACTTTTTAACAGATATAGAATCTCAAATTGACTATTTTATTAGTCATTTTCCTAAAGAAGAAGGTATAACTACTTATTTTATAACAGGAAGAAAAGATCAAGATAAAAAAATAAGTGTCGGTTCAAGAATAGCAGAAGCTAGAGATGATATGGTTTATTTAGGAAATTGTAATGCTGATTTTAAAATTGATAATTCTACAATTAAATTACTTAATAGTCCATTAAGTAAAACCTATACGATTTCTTATAGACCTCAACAATTTGGTAACTCTTTTAGAGCAGAAGATAAACCAGAATCTTTATGGATTGGTGGTTTATGCCAAGTTGATAGCATTAATTTTAGAGGTATAAATATTTTTTCTATTCCTTCACTTTGTGGAACAACTGATGAAATGATGGCTAAGAGATATGAAAATACAGTAGGTGCTTTAATTCTTGATATTAAGACAGATAAAAAGGGTAAAATTGATTCTATTAAATATACAACCCTACCTTATTATCAAACTGATAAAAATGATTATAAAAAACATAATAATACTAGTGCACAATACACTAATCCAACTGAAGAAAAAGTACCTGAAGTTGATGCTAATAGATACTATAAGTGGATTAAAAATGGAGCTAGTGTAGAAGATTTTAAAGCAGAACATCATGTTTCTGATTTAGAACTTGATGGTATTTTGGAAGTATGTAATTTAAATGGAAATGATGTTAAACAAGTAGTTAATTCCGCAGGGGATTTAGTATTTTTAAAACCTGCTTTAAGTAGAAAAGTTATTGAAAAACTTCCAAAAGATTCTCAATATATTAAAGTTGCTAATTTTGGTTTAGTATCTGATACTCATATTGGTAATAGAGAAAACCAACTTCATAGTTTATATGATTTCTATGATGAAGCTGCTAGAAGAGGTATTGCAGATATTTATCATGGCGGAGATATTTCTGATGGATTTTATAATATAACTTCTCGAATTACATATCCTGAACAAACTCCATTTAAAACATTCGATGATCAAGGATTATATATTTTACGTGCATATCCTTATAAAAAAGGTATTGTAACTCATTTAATTACTGGTAATCATGATTTAACACATTTTAGAAATGGTGGAGCAAATATTGGTAATTGGCTTGAAGCAAGTAGAAGAGATATTGAATATCTTGGTCATAATGAAGCTACTATCTTAATTGATGATGTTTTAAAACTAGGATTAAGACATCCAATTGATGGATCTTCTAAGTCTTTCTCATATAAGATTCAAAATAAGATAGAAAATATGCCTAGTGGTGATAAAGAAAATATTCTTGCATATGCTCATTATCATAAATATTATTATGCTATGATTAGAAATACACATGCATTCATGCTACCAGCGTTTTGTGCTCCTACTCAATTCGAAAGAGATGCAGGACTTTTAAATTATGTTGGTGGATTATTTCTAACTGTTTACTATGATTCTAGAAATGGTAATGTTATATATTTAGAAGCTGAACCAAGACTTTATGATAAGAAAGATTACTGGGATGAATATGGTAAAGATGAGGAAAAAGTAAGAAAACTTGTCGATAAAAATAAACGTAGACTAGGTATACGTTAAAATAAATAGTAGTTCTCCAAACCTACTTAACAAAAGGAAGTGTAATAATGAATGAATTATTAATGATAATGGAGGTACTAGTTGTTTTTACACTAGTACTTTTATGTCATAAGTTATTTGGTAAATATGGACTTATAGGCTGGATAGGTGTTGCATCTGTTTTAGCTGAAATACAAGTAATTAAGTCCATAGATATATTTGGTATATCAGGTACTTTAGGTAATGTATTATTTGCATCTAATTTTTTAGTTACAGATATATTAACTGAAGTATATGGTAGTGATGTTGCTAAAAAGGGTGTATTCTTTGGTGTTTTTTCTATTATTATTTTTATTATTATTTCTCAGTTCACAATTTTGTTTATACCTAATGATATTGATACAGTAAATGATGCTCTTAAACAAATATTTACTATATCTCCTAGAGTATGTATTTCATCTCTAGTAATGTATTTAATAGCTAATTATATAGATGTAATAATATATGATAAATTAAAGAAGAGAGATAAAAATAAACGTATATGGTTTAGAAATAACTTTTCTACTATTGTTTGTAATTCTTTAGAAAACTTCTTCTTTGTATTTTTTGCATTTATAGGTTTATATACTTTTAAAGATATAATGTTAATTGCATTAAGTACTACTTTAATAGAAATAATAATAGCTTTCATGGATACACCGTTTTTATATATAGCAAAAAAGACATCTAAGTGATGTCTTTTTTAATTACCAATATTTATATGTATTTGTTAATTTCTTTGAATCAAGTTCTGTTATATCAGATGCATCTGAATAGAAGTAATTGGCAAAGATATTATATTTTCTAGCATTAGATTCATTTACAATATTGATGTTGTTTTCTGAGTCTAAGAATATTCCTTCTGCCATAGGAGGCATTCTAAAGAATTTATACCATTCTTTACTATAATCTTCTATTGATTCATCATATTTATAGAACTTAAGAATTGAATCGTAACAAACGTGATGAGAAGTACTTACTATTAAATATACTGTTTCGTTTATTACACAGAATTCTAATCCTTGTGCATAATGTATAAATTTAACTGTTTTTGCATCATCTAGATTAGGACATCCTTCATCATCAACAGGTACCTTTTTAAGATTTGCATCCCTCCAAGTTGTAAAACTTGCTGCATATAGATTTCCTTGTGCGTAAGTTAAACATGCAACTGAAGATTCTCCTGCGTCATTTTTCAATTCCTCGCCAGCCATATCTACACGATAATAGATTGGTTTAATTATTCCTTCCAATAAATCATCTCTATTAAATGCTGTTATTGAACCATGTGAATCTGAAACCCATATTAAATTATGGTCATAATCATAAGTAATTCCTCCTATATGATTACGTGATTTTGTATCTATTGCTTTAATAAAATTATTATTTTGATCTAGTAATATTATAATTGAGTTTCCTCTTTTAGAATTATCATAAGCTGTTAAATAATTGTATGTTCCATCTGAACATCCACCTTGTAATACATATGAACCTAATCCATCAATATTAGTTTCACTTACTATTGCATTATTATATGCGTGATTGTATCTGCCATCTTTTTTCATATTAGATCCAGCACTTATTGCGGCTGTTAATGCTAGGACCAAGGCGGTTCTTTTAAATATTTTTTTCTTAGTATTTTTATTCATAGCCCCTCCTGTTGGTCATATTATAACATACGAGGTCAAATATTTAAAATTTGGCACAAAAAAACTAACCATAGGTTAGTTGATTTTAAAAATGGTCGAGAAGACAGGATTCGAACCTGCGACCCCCTGGTCCCAAACCAGGTGCACTACCAAGCTGTGCTACTTCTCGAAATAAATGTGTCAAATAAAAATGGTGCGCCCAGAGGGAGTCGAACCCCCAACCTTTAGATCCGTAGTCTAACGCTCTATCCAATTGCGCTATGAGCGCATTTATTCGAATACATATGTAATTATATCATGAATTAATAAAAATGCAAGTAAAAAATATTGTAATATGCTATAATACTTTCGAGGAGTGGAAACTATGAAATATGTCCAACAAAAGAATTCATATAATATTATTAGTAAGAGTAAATATATAATTACTAGACCTTATGAAAATAAGGGTAGATGGAATCAAGTATTTGGTAATAATAATCCAATTCATCTAGAATTAGGAATGGGTAGAGGAGAAATGATTATTAAACTTGCTCAACAAAATCCAAAGATTAATTATATTGGTTTAGAGTTAGATGATGGTCAAATATCATTTGCTGCTAAGAGATTAATTGGTAAAGATATTCCTAATTTAAGATTTATCTCTGGTAATGCTTTAGCGTTAGAGAAAATGTTTGGTAGAGAAATTGATTTAATCTATTTAACATTCTCAGAACCATGGCCAAAGAAACACGATGAAGATAAGAGATTTACTCATATTAATTATTTAAAAATATATGATAAAGTATTTAAAAAGAAAAAACATATAATAATGAAAACAGATAATAAAGGCTTATTTGCATATTCTTTAGAATCATTATCTCAATATTGGTATACATTTAATAAGGTTTCTATGGACTTACATCATGATGAAAGAAATATACCAAATATTATGACAGAGTTTGAAACTAATTATGCTAAAACTACTAATAAACCTATTTATTATGTAGATGCAACTTTTGAAGGATAATTTTATTATCCTTTTTTTAGTAATAGTATTGATTTTTATAAATTTATAATATATTATTTATTTAGATAGTAGATTAAGTGAAGTATTTGAAGACTGGCTTATGGGTAGAACAATGAAACTTGTTGAGCTATACTATCGTTATATCTTTTTAAATTAAGGAGAAAGATACTCCTACATTTAATTACTTTCTGAAACATTAAGAGATAAATGATATTGGAAAATTTATTAAAAGTGTTGTAATTAAAGACAAATAACTCGAAAAAACATGTCAGGACGATATGTTTTTTTTATGTTTAAATTTTTTTCTTCAAACGTATTGACTGATAAAATTATAAATGATATATTTTAAGTACCATATAGGTATATAGTATTGGTAATGGTGAAAAAATATCAATATAAATATTTGTGTGGTAAGAATAAAAAGATATATTCGTGAAGGAAAACACAGGAATCAACAAGATGCTATGGCTCAAAGTTCATGAGGTGAGTCTGCATTACCTAAAACCAACTGTTTCTCTCAGAAAAGAAATGGCATAAAACAATATAGTCGTTGTTTTTAATAACTAGCAATGTTCGGTTAGTTATTTTTTTTTGTCTTAATTTTTGGAATAAAAAAAATACTAGTTTTAAACTAGTATTATTTTCTTGTGTGTTCTTTTTTTATTGCTTGAATTATTTGATCTTCTATATATAATGGATTACCTGGAATTGGATCAGGTATTTCTATATTATTTTGTTCAATAAAATTTAATAGTATTTGGCAATAATCAGTAACTATTTCTTCATCAGTTAATTTTTCAATTGATTCGATTTTTCCAAATGCTTGATTTATTGCTTCAGGTGCTATTTCAATTTGTGCTAAGTTATTTTCATCATTATAAATAATAAATGTTGATAAGTTTGGACTTTCAATATTTAACTTTGCACTAAAAAAGTAGGCTTTAATAGCATTTCCATTTTCAATATTAATAGTTCCTTTGAATGGTTTACTATTTACTTTGATACTAACATCATCACCATAATTGATTCTCATTTAATCACCTACTATCAATTAAATTATATATTAAATAGCTTCAAAATTAAAGTATTTACTATATAAACCTATAGTTGAGTGGTCCTCAACCTAGTTTTTATTGCTTAATTACATTATTATTTTATATAATTTACTCAGGTGATAAATATGAAATTTATAGAAGTTTCTGCTGTATGGTGCATGTCATGTATTATTATGAAAAATAGACTTGATCCTTATAAGGAAGCAATTAGTAATAAGTGTGATGTAATAACTTATGATGCTGATGTAGATAAAGATGAAATTATGAAACTTGATGTTGGCGAAAAACTTCCAATTTATATTGTTAAAAATGGTGAAGAAGAAGTTGGAAGATTAGTTGGCGAAAAGGGAAGTAAAGATATAGAAAAATTTTTAAGTGAAAGTGGGATTTTATAATGAAAAAGGATGAGAAAAGACCTGCTATTGAATCTATTTATTCATCGGATGAGAAAAAAGGATTATCAAAAGGATTAATAATTGGTTTAGCTGTTACATTCGTTATAATTTTAGTTTTAGTCTTAGCAGCGATCTCAATGAAAAGTGATTCTGCAAGTAAACTCGCAAATGCTAATGAAAACTATAACATTTCTTTTTTAGGAACTGTTAATGCAAAGACTGTATCTCTTCCAATTATTTCCATTGTACTTGGATTTATTGATGGATTTAATCCATGTGCTATGTGGATATTAGTATTCTTAATTTTAATGTTAATTGAATTAAAAGATAAAAAGAAGATGTGGATACTTGGATCTGTATTCTTGATTACATCAGGACTTATTTATTTAGTATTCATGGTTTCTTGGTTAAATCTTGCAATGTTTTTAACTGGTATTAAATTTGTAAGATATGCTATTGGATTATTTGCTTTAGTATTTGGTGTAGTTAATGTATATAGATTCTTTAATTTACTTCATAAAGATGATGGTTGCGATGTAACTGATGGTAAAAAGAGAAGTAAGATAATGACTTCTATTAGAAAAATAGTTGGTGAAAAATCATTTATTATTGCTTTAGGTGGAATTATTTTACTTGCTGCTGGTGTTAATTTACTTGAACTATTATGTTCTCTTGGTATACCAGTTGTATTTACTCAAATACTTGCTTTAAATGATTTAAATGTAGTTCAATATTTAATATATATTCTTTTATATTTAGTATTCTTTATGATTGATGACTTTATTGTATTCTTTGTTGCTATGTTTACTTTAAAGATAACTGGAGTAAGTAATAAATATACTAAGTTTAGTCATTTAATAGGTGGTATTCTTATGGCAATACTAGGAATACTTATGATGTTTAAACCTGCCTGGGTAATGTTTAATTTTGAAAATAGAAAGACTCCTATTTATGATGTAACATATGGAGAATTTGTAGAAGATGCAAAGAGTAGTAAGTTAACTGATATTAGTTTTGATGATGATAAGATTAATGTTTACTTATTCTATGGTGATACTTGTCCTCATTGTAGAAAACTAGAAAACTTACTTGTTGAATTAAGAGAAAAACATGGAACTAAGTTTAATTACTATGGATTTGAAACATGGAAAGATAAAGAAAATCAAGATTTAATGCTTGCTCTTGCTGATAGAGTTGCTTCTAGAAGTGAAGTAACTGGTGTTCCTTTCTTAATTGTTGGCAATAGATATAAAGTTGGTTATGCTGATTATGAAGCTCAAGATGTAACTGATTTAATACTTGGTGAATATGATAGACGTGATAAAGTTACTGATAAGATGAAAGATTATATTAATGAATTAGATAAAAAAGCTAATACTACTACTAAAACTACAACTATTGCTAAGGTAAATAAAAAGAAATAGGAGATTTGTATGGAAAGAAATATAACTGAAAGATTTAGTGATGTATTACCTTTTATTAAAGATAATGATTTAAGAGATAGGTTAGTATTAATCCTTGATGAATATTTACCTAATTATTGGTTTAGTGTTGAAGCATCTTCAACAGGTAAATATCATCCTCGTTATGCTGCTGGAGAAGGTGGATTATTAAGACACTCAAAAGCTGCTATGGCAATTGGATATGAATTACTTCAAAATCCTTTATTTGGAGATAAATATAGTGATAGACAAAAAGATTTATTGCTTATGTCTCTTTTAATACATGATGGTCTTAAATATAATTTTGAAAAAGAACAATATACTAGATTTGATCATCCTGTTTTAATGGCAAAGTTTATTATGGATAATCATGAACTTTGGGATATATCAGAAGAAGATGCTAAATTCATGAGTAACGTAGTAGCTTCTCATATGGGTCCATGGAATACAAGTAAATATGATAAGACAGTTTTACCTGTTCCTGAGACAGATGAACAAAAATTTGTACATTTATGTGATTACCTAGCTTCAAGAAAATTATTAAATGTTGATTTTGATGAAGATGGTTTAATAATAAGATAAGTATTCACGATTAATTGAATATTTATCTTTTTTTAATTATAATTTTATCAGGTGGTAATATGGAAAATATAGTTTTTTATGTATTATTATTTTTTATATATGGCTTCATTGGTTGGTGTTTAGAAGTTGTATGTAAAATTGTTGAATTAAAAAGATTTGTAAACCGTGGATTTCTTTTAGGTCCAATTTGTCCTATTTATGGATGGGGTGTATTAGGTATTCTATTTATTAATCGCGGAATAGGCAGTGATGTATTAGGATGCTTTTTAAAGAGTATGTTAGTATGTTCTATTCTAGAATATTTTACATCTTGGTTTATGGAAGTGTTCTTCCATGCACGTTGGTGGGATTACTCAAGAAGAAAATATAATATAAATGGTCGTATATGTTTAGATACAATGATTCCATTTGGATTACTTGGAGTAGCTGTAGTATATGTACTTAATCCATTTATTACAAGTATTGTTAACTATCTTCCTTATATAGTAAGAATAATTATTTGTATTATATTAGTTTTAATTTATTTTGTTGATAATATAATTTCTAACTTTGTTGTTGTTAAGATTAAGAATCAAATTGATGATAAAGCTAAAGATAATACAGAGTATGTAAGAGAAAAAGTATTTGATTGGATAGATGATAACTCTTATATTTATAGACGTATTAAACAATCTTATCCAGGATTTGATATAAGAGGTAAGGTAAAGATAGTTCAAGATCAATTTGTTAAGACTGTTTTAATTACGAGTGATAAAGTTACGGTTTATAAAAAGATGTTTGATAAAAACGTTGAAAAAATAAAAGAATATAATGTTAAAACAAAAGAAATGATTAATGAAAGTAAGAATAAGAAACGTAATAAATGGTTCTTATTCTTTAAAAAGAAGTAGATTATTTAATCTACTTTTTTAAATGTAAAGAAGTCTAATTTCACATAATCTTCACTTATTTTTCTTATTCCAATCATAAGATTTAGATATGAAAAGGAGGAGATAATAGATAAAATAATGTAAGATAAACTATTTTAAACACGATAATAATTTTAATTTAATATAAATAAAACCCCTTAACTAAATTTATTAATATTCGCACATTAATAAATTTAATTTAATAACTTTAAAGACCAATTGACGACTTATTCAATTGGTCTTTTTATGTATTTTAGTCTTTTATAAATTGACTTTTATGCGATATATGGTATATTAATCATGTAAATCAAAGAAGAGGACATAAAAGTATATATTCCCTTTGCAAAGTGATTCTAGGATAGTGGGAACTAGAACTTATAATATATATTCACCTACCTCGGAGTGAAATATGAAAATATTTCCGTGGAACTGCGTTAAAGTTAATTGAGTTAAAATCAAAGATGGTACCGTGCTTATGCACTCTTGATACTGTCTTTTTTGTTTTTAAGGAGGAAATAAAATGGGAAACAAAGCTATAACACCAAGAGATGTTGATTTTGCAAAATGGTATACAGATGTAGTAAGAGCTGCGCATTTATGTGATTATTCATCTGTTAAAGGATGTATGGTAATTGAACCAAATGGATATGCAATCTGGGAAAGAATGCAAAAAATACTTGATGATGAATTTAAAAGATTAGGTCATCAAAATGTATCATTACCATTATTTATACCTGAGAATTTACTTAAAAAAGAAGGAGAACTTGTTAATGGTTTTGCTCCTGAAGTAGCATGGGTTACTCATGGAGGAAGTAAAGAATTAGAAGAAAGACTTGCTGTAAGACCTACAAGTGAAACACTTTTCTGTGATTATTATGCAGGACATGTTAAATCTTATAAAGATTTACCTAAATTATTTAATCAATGGTGTAATGTTGTTCGTTGGGAAAAAGAAACTAGACCTTTCTTAAGATCTAGAGAATTCTTTTGGCAAGAAGGGCATACAATTCATGCAACTAAAGAAGAAGCTATGGAAGAAACAGATAGAATGATGAAAGTATATGAATGGTTCCATCATGATATTTTAGCCATTCCTTCAATAACTGGTAGAAAAACTGAAAAAGAAAAATTTGCAGGAGCTGAATATACTCTTACAAACGAAGCTTTAATGTATAATGGTGTTTCTTTACAAGCTGGTACTTCACATTATTTTGGTCAAAAGTTTGCCGAAGCATATAATGTTAAATTTACTAACAATGAAAATAAAGAAGAATATGTTTATCAAACTTCATGGGGTACTACTACTCGTATGATAGGTGGATTAATCATGGTTCATTCAGATGATAATGGTTTAGTATTACCACCTAGAATTGCACCAAGACAAGTTGTTATTATTCCAATTGGTGCTGATAAAGATGAAAGAGTCATGGAACTTGCAGAATCCTATGAAAAGTCTCTTAATGAAGCAGGAGTAATTGCTTATATTGATAATACTGATAAATCACCAGGATTTAAATTTGCTGAAGCTGAAGTAAATGGTATTCCAGTTCGTATTGAAGTTGGAGCTAGAGATTTAGAAAGTAATAAGATTACTTTTGCTAGACGTGATACTTCTGAAAAGATGGTTGAAACTTTAGATAATTTAGATATAGTTAAATATACTAAAGAATTACTTGATACTATTCAAAATGATATGTATGAAAGAGCAAAAGAAAGAAGAGATAAATTAACTTTTGAAGCTCATAATTTAAAAGAAATGGAAGATATTTTAAATACTCAACCTGGATTTATTCATGCTGATTGGTGTGGAGATCCTGAATGTGAAGCAAAAGTTAAAGAAATAAGAGGATGTAAGTCTAGATGTATAATAGATGAGCCTCTTATAGATGGTAAATGTGTTTGCTGTGGTAAAGAAGCTAAGCATCATGTTATCTGGGATATACAATATTAAAAGGATCTAAAATCCTTTTTTTATTTGTCTAAAAATGGTATTATACATACGGCGAGGTGAAGAGTAATATGAATATTAAGAATTTAACTTTTGCATTTGGTACTCAAGATATTTTTGAAGATGTTACTCTTCAAATTAAAGATAATGATCATGTAGGTATAATAGGAGTAAATGGTGCTGGTAAATCTACTTTCTTTAAAATTATATTAGGTAGAATAGAACCTGACTCAGGTAAGATTATTATGAAACCTGGAACAAGAGTTGGTTTTCTTCCTCAGGTAATAAGTGATGAAATACCTTCCATGGATATAAGTGTATTTGATTTTTTATTAGATGGAAGACCAATCAAAAAATTAGAAAAAGAACTAGAAGAAGCTTACTTAGATGCTTCAATAGAAACTGATGATAAAAAACTTGATTATATAATGAAAAGAATAAGTAAGATACAAGCAAAGCTAGAATATTATGATCAATATAGTGCTGAAAGTATTTTACTTAAAATAATAGATGGAATGCATATCGATAATGAACTTTTAGATATGAAATTATCTAATTTATCAGGTGGTCAAAAAAGTAAGATAGCATTTGCTCGTCTTTTATATTCTAATCCTGAAGTTATTCTTTTAGATGAACCAACTAACCACTTAGACTTAGATACTAAAGATTATATAATTGATTACTTAAAGAATTATAAGGGTACAGTACTTACTATTTCTCATGATGTAGAATTTCTAAATGAAGTAACTAATAGTATTTTATATGTAGATAAAACAACTCATAAAATGGAATTATTTCCGGGAAACTATGAGAAGTATATGCGCCTTAGAAATGAAAGACTAAAGACTCAAGAACGTTTACTTGAAAAACAATTAGTTGAAGAAGAAAAATTAAAAAGAATAATTGCCAAGTATATAGGTGGTAATGAAAAGAAAGCTAATATTGCTAAGGATAGAATAAAGAAATTAGAGCGTCTTGAAAAAGAAAAGGTAGTATTAGAAAAGAAAAAGAAATTTACTAGTTTTAAAGTAAGTATTAATCATCCAAGTGGTGTAGTACCTATTAAGGCCGATAATTTAACATTTGGTTATAATAAAGATAATATACTAATTAATGATTTAACATTTGATTTAAGTCGTGGAGAGAAGTTTTTAATCGTAGGAGAAAATGGTATTGGTAAATCTACTTTATTAAAACTATTAATGGGCTATTTAGAACCTATAAGTGGAACAATTACTAAATCAGATAAGACAGAAATAGGATATTATGCTCAAGAACATGAACTTTTAGAAAGTGATAAGACTATTATTGATACTTTTAAGAATAGTGGTCTATCAATAAATGAAATTAGAAGTTTCTTAGGTAATTTTTTATTCTCGGGAGATGATGTATTTAAACAAATAAAAGTACTTTCTCCTGGAGAGAGAAGTCGTGTTGCATTAGCTAAACTTGCTTTATCGGGAGCAAATTTACTGATACTTGATGAACCAACTAACCATTTAGATCCTGAGACTCAAAAGATAATAGCAGATACTTTTAAAGATTATGAAGGTACTATGTTAGTTGTATCTCATAATCCTGAGTTTGTTGATAATTTAGGTATTGAAAGAATGCTTATGTTACCTAGTGGTCAAATTAGATATTATGATCCTGAAGTAGTTCTTTATTATCAAGAATTAAATAATAGAAAAAATTAGGAACACTTAATTAGTGTTCCTTTTGTTTTTATTGTTCTTTTGCTATACTTTAGATGGTGATAATATGAAAGACGAATTATCTAATAGTACAGTAGAACAAAATAATACACCAGAGACTCAAAATGAGATTGAGACTAATACTCCAGAAGGAGTTAATATTGAAGTTCAACAAGAAAGTGTTCAAAACAATGAAGTAATTAACAATGAAATTATACATGAAGCTAAAATTAAAAAATCTAATAAATCTATAATTATTCTAGTTGTAATTTTTATTGTTGCTGTTTTAGGTGGATGTGTTTATTATTTTAGTTTTTTGAACAATTCTAAAAAAGATAGTAAAACTAGTGATGAATGTGAAGGAAATATTTGTACTACTAGCAAATCTACAAATACCGAAAATATTACTAGTGGTACTAGAAGAGCTGATTATGAGTTATTGAATTATTTATCACGTGCTCCAAAAAACTTTAATCCTTTTGAAGGAAATGATTTACTTGGTGAAAAGTATTATAAGATTAACTTAGATGAATATACAAAATGCCAAGATAGTAGTGATGTATCATTTGATTATAAAGGTCATAAAATATCTTATAAATGTCTTCCGGTTGATGATACGGATGATGTTAATGATCCATGGTATAATGCTGAAGGAAAAGTTGATAATGTTAATGTAAAAACTAAAAATACTAGTGTTTCTTGTGGTACATATGAAATTTATGGTAGTGATGATGAAGTAGTTATATTTGAAACTGGTAATTGTGACACAGCACATGGATTAGGCCTTAATATAAGTTTCTATTCAAAAGATGGAAAACTAAAAAAAGAAATTAATCCTTTATATTTTGCCTTTCAATATCAGGGTCTAAAATATACGGTGCTACCTTATATAATTGTTAATTCTTTATATTATGTAGATTCTGATAATTATAGTTGGATTGATGATACTGAATTTGATTGTAAACTACATAAATTAGATTTAAATAGTTATGAAGACACAGTTATTTATAATTTTAAGGGGAAAGTTTATTAACGGATGATTTATTCATCCTTTTTTTAATGATTGGATAGTTTTTATGTTATAATATCTATGCGATTAAAATGGAAGGAAGTGAATAAATGAAAGTTATTATTGCTGAAAAACCTAGTCTTGCTCGTAATATAACAAGTGCAATAGGTAATATGAAAAAAGCTGATGGTTATTTTTATAATGATGAGTACTATGTTACCTGGGCATTTGGTCATTTATTTACTCTTGCTGATATAGAAGACTATCCTGGTCATGAAAGTGCTACAGGTAAATGGAGTATGGATAACCTTCCATGTTTTCCTGATGAATTTAAATTTAATTTAAAGAAAGATGTTAATAAACAAGTTGATAAAGGTGTTTTAAAACAATTTAATATAATTAAAAATTTATGTGAAAAAGAAAATGTTGATGAAATAGTAAATGCAGGAGATGCTGATAGAGAAGGAGAAGTTATTGTTAGATTAATTACTAATAATATAAATACTACAAATAAGAAATTAACAAGACTATGGCTTCCTGATCAAACTGAAGAAACTATTAATGAAGCACTTAAAGATTTGAAAGTAGAAGATGAATACCAAAACTTAGCTGATGAGGGTTTTGCAAGAACATATATTGATTGGTTATATGGAGTTAATTTGACAAGATATGCAACACTTAAAACAGGAACTCTTCTAAGAGTAGGTAGAGTTATTATTCCAATTGTAAAAGCTATTTATGATAGGGATATGGCTATTAGAAACTTTGTTCCTGATATTTACTATGGAATTTACTCCAATGAACTTACTAACAACGAAGAAATACTTCTTGAAAGTAAAGAGAAGTTTGATAAAGATAAAAAGAATAAAGCAGAAGAATTATGTAATAAATATAATGCTTCTAAAGCAACAGTAATTGATAAGAAAACTAAAAAGGATAAACTTAATCCTGGTAAACTATATTCTTTATCTAAATTACAAAATGTACTTGGTAAGAAATATAAGATGCCTATGGATAAATCTCTTAGTATAGTTCAAGGTTTATATGAAAAAGGTTTTTTAACATATCCAAGAACAAATTCAGAATATTTAGCTACTGCTGAAAAAGATAAAGTAAAAAGCATATTAAAGAATATTAAAGATCTTGGTTATCCAGTTGAATTTAAAGATAAGAAAACTATATTTGATGACTCTAAAATAGAATCTCACTCAGCTTTAACTCCAACTTATAAAATACCTAAGAAAAGTAGTTTAACAGAAGATGAATTCACTGTATATCAAACTGTATTTAAAAGATTTGTTGCAGTATTCTGTGCAATTGATTGTGAAGTAGAAAAGACTGAAATAAAGATTAAAGTTGGAGATTATGAAGAGTTTAATTTAAAAGGAACTACAATTATTAATCCTGGTTGGACTAAGTATGATGATTCTACTACTAAAGATAAAATACTTCCTAATTTAAATGTAGGAGATGAAGTAAATATTAATTTTAAACCAAAAGAAAAAGAGACTACACCTCCTAAGCATTATACAATTGAAACTCTTAATAATTATCTTAAGAATCCATTTAAAGAAGATAAGAAGAGACTTCAAGAAGAAGAAAATGACAATGATAATGAAGAAGTAGATGATAGTGAAGATTATAAAGCTATCTTTGAAGGATTAGAACTTGGAACTGAAGCTACTAGAACAGGTATTATTGATAATGCTCGTAAGAGTAAATATATAGAGCTTAAAAAAGATACATATTATATTATGCCAGATGGTGAATATTTAATTAATAATTTAGTTCAAATGGAAATAAGTATGGATAAATATAAAACATCTGAAATGGGTAAAGCTTTAAAGAAGGTATATCATAATACCATTGGTATTAAAGATGCTGTTAAACAAGCTGAAGAAGAAATAAAAGATATATTTGATAAAAAGAATGATAATGAAACAACAGGTTTTTATGGTGAAGTAATAGGTAAGTGTCCTAAATGTGGCAATGATATTATAAAAGGTAAATACAACTATGGTTGTAAAGACTATAAGAATTGTAAGTTTAAAATACCTACTGTTTTATGTGGTAGAGTTATTTCTAAAAAAGAAGCATCAGTTATTCTAGAAAAAGGAATAAGTGATGAATTAGATAACTTTATTTCTAAGAAAAATACTACATTTAAAGCTAAACTGAAATTAGATGGAGATGGAGTAGTTTTTGATTTTAATCAAAATAAATAATTTTTTTAAAAAATGTATTGACATAAAAAAATACTATAAATATAATTAAATTAACCTAGTATAGTATTTGAGAGGTTAATGAATAATTTCTTATATATGATTCATGGATTGAATTATATATTGCTAGCTGTGTTGCTGGCCTTAGGTTGAGAGACTGAAGTCTTTCCCGCGGAGTGTATCCGTTTAATTAATTTTAATCTCAAATATCTGTTATGCATGCCTATATAGGAAAGAGCTTGTATAGGATGTAAGAAAATGATGGATATCGATATTGAAGGTGATTCATAAGGATAACGCCTGCTAGGTTTATGATCATAAGGGACCGTAACCCTAAGTTTATCAAAATCTAAATAGTGATCAATATTTAGAATTTAATCATTTGTACTTACGGTAAAAAAACTTTTGGCAGTCAGACCAAAGTTTTTTTATGCCCTTATTTACAATTATTACTTACTTCTTTATAATTTATTATAGGTGAATAGTATGAAGAAGTTTAAATTTAAAAACAAAGATATTAACATCAGTTATGCCTTCGTAGCTTATATTGTTTTTGCTATTATTTTTATGATTGTTATGTCTTTTCTTGAAAATAGAAATGTATATGATGCTGAAGATTTATTTTATCCAAATGCTCATAAATTAACTGATAATTTAACTGAATTAATTAATAAACAAAATACTATTTCTAATACTATTAATGATGTTGTTAAAAACAAAGAATATACTATAGATGATCCTTATATATTAAAGAATCCATATGAAGTTAATCCTTTATCTGCTTTAGTTATTTTTTACACAGATGAAAGTGTTAAAGTAGGTGTTGAGATTAATGATGATTATATAGGAGAAACAGATAGTACAAATAATCATGTAATACCTCTTTATGGATTACATGAAGGTACATATAATTATGTTACTTTAAATCTTTCTAATGGTGTATCTAAAACAATAGTTGTTAAGACTCAAAGTGAAGACTTTAATTTATATGAAGATATTAAAGTAAATAATAAAAATAATGTTTTCTTTAATTCGTACACAAATGATTCTATGTCTTTTATTAGAGCATTTGATTATATGACTAATTTAAAACTTAATATAAAAGGAATTAATTTTGTTAAATCATATAATATAATTGATAATAAAATAATTGTTGAATATAGTAGTGATAAAAATATGAAAGGTATATATTTAACAGTAGATTTCTTAGGACACATAATAAATGTAAGTGATACTTACGAAGGTTATAGTGATAATAATAATTTTGAATATGGTTTTTATAATAATGGAATAAATAATTATGAAATAACTAAGTATTCAAATAATTTAGAAGAGACTAAGAGTAAAACACTTTCATTTGATGAAGTTGCAAGTGCTTTGATGCATTCTAAACTTTATAATAAAGATTTCAAGGTATCTTATTCAAATGGAACTGTTTATTATGACATTAATGAAAATGGTGTGATTATTTTTGTTAGAGATGATGGCAAGGTATTCTCTTATAATATTGATTCTAATGGATCTATTAATATTAATAATAAACATTCATATGCACTTTATTTAAATATTGATAGTACATATTACAATTTAAATACGGTCATTTAAGATACAAAAACAAAAGAAAGGGTTGCATACTCTTTTTTTTTGCTTTATTATAATAAAAATAATTAAATTTAGGTGGTGTTGTTTATGGCAAATGAAAACTTAGTAAATAGTCCTAATAATAAAGTAGTTATTATTGGTCAAGTAACAAAATATGATAATGACGTTTATACTATTAAGCCAGTTGAGGTTATTTTAGGTAAGATTAATCCGGATACTAATGATTTTGTTTGTATGTTCAATAATCGTACTTTCCCTGAATTAAAAGAAGTTATTCGTGATGAAGAAGAACTAGAAGAAAAATTATATTATTTAGCTCCAATCGATTTAGATGAATTAATTGAAAAATTCCATGTTGATGAAAAAGAAGATGGTGCAGAAAATGTAGCTATGGTATGTTATATAAAAAACATTCGTGAACATGTTATTGAAGCTAAAAAAAATAATGGTGAATTAGATGTTCGTTTTATTGAAAAGAGTAAGCTTAAAAAATTGCCTGCTGAACCAAATCTTAATGCAATTGAAAAACCAACTATAATTGTTCCTGACACTGAAATAGTTTTACCTGATGAAGAAATTGAAACTCCTAGTCAATATGTAAATCCATTAGGAGTTAAAATAGACCTTGAATATTTTATTAAATATATGCAAGAAAGAATTTTAAATAATGATGAAAAACTTGAAGATATATGTACAACTATTTCATACAATTTAACTGCTAGTGATCCACGTAATGTTGAAAATATAATGTGTATTGGACCAACTGGTTCAGGTAAATCTGAAACTATTAAAGTTCTTCAAGAATGGGCAAAAACATATAATATTCCTGTTGCTCTATATGATAGTTCATCACTTTCGACAGCTGGTTACGAAGGTGAAAATGTTTCAAATCTATTAAAATATCTTTATTTTGATAGTGGTAAGAATCCTGCTTTATATGAAAGAGCAATATTTGCTTTAGATGAGATTGATAAAATAAAAACTAGTAATCTTGAAATTAAAGAAGCTGCTCAAAACTCTTTATTAAAAGTTATTGAAGGTAATTTATTCCATGTTCCTATTGATAAATATGGAACTACAATTACAATGGATACTACTGGAATGACTTTAATTGGACTTGGAGCTTTCTCTGAAATGTTTGAACAAAAGAGTAAAGAAAGCAAACCAATGGGTTTTACTACAGGTTTAACTATTGAAGAAGCTGAAAAAATGCATTACAAAATTACTGATAAAGATTTAATTAAGTATGGTCTTAAACCAGAATTAATTTCAAGATATTCAAATCGTTTTATTTATACATCTCCAACTAAAGATGGTTTAAAAAATGTACTTACAAAGTCTAAGAGAAGTGTAATATTAAGAAAATTTAAGAGACTTTTGGAACAATTTAATACTGAGGTTATTTATGACGATGATTTTTTAGATGCATTTATTGAAGAGGCTATGAAAATTGAACGTGGTGGAAGAAACCTAGATGCAATTTATTCACAAACATTTAAAAAGGCAGAAGCTGAAATTATGAAAGCTGACTTCCATGATGATGGTAAGAGAAAAGTATTAAAGATTAATGGAGATATTGTCTCTAATCCTAGAAAATTTGAATTAGAATAAAAAACGTATTAATTTACGTTTTTTCTTTGGTTGTCAAAGATATAAGACATGTGTTAAAATATGTTTGATTTAAATAAATCCCAATAGAAAGAAGTTGAAATTATGGGAAGAGCTTACGAAGTAAGAAAGGCTAGTATTCAAAAGAATGGTGCTATAAAAGCTAAACTTTATAGTACTGCAGCAAAGGAAGTTTATTTAGCAGCTAAAAATAATCCTGAACTTGAAACTAACGTAGTTTTAAGAAGAGTAGTTGATAAATATAAACATCAAGCGGTTCCTATGGATATTATTAATAGAGCAATAGATAAAGCTAAAGGTAATGATGGTACTGATTATCAAGAAGTTACTTATGAAGGATTTGGTCCTGGACAAAGTACATTTATTATTGAAACTTTAACTGACAATGTAAATAGAACAGTTGCATATGTAAGAGAAATATTTAATAAAATACATAAGAGTTTAGGTGTTACTAATTCTGTTTCATATAACTATGACTATGAAACATTAATTGGTTTTAAAGCAGATAATGGTGATGACATTATGCTTGCTTTACTTGATAAAGGTATTGAAATTGTTGATTTAGAAACTATTGATGGTGAAGTTATTATTACTGCTAAACCTGGAGATGCTTCTAAAGTTAAAGATGTTGTAGAAGAATTAATTCCTAATGTTGAATATACAATTGATGAAAGAGGATGGTATCCTAAAGAGAAAGTTACTCTTGAAGGAGAAGAACTTGATCAATTTAAAATGGCATTAGAAAAGTTTGAAAACATTGATGATGTTACAAACATTTATCATAATGTTGATTTAGGAGAATAGCAAATATTCTCTTTTTTCTTTTAATTTTTCTCTTTATGGGGTATAGTAAGGAAGAAGCGAGGTGTCATAATGAGAATACTTATTTGTGATGATGAAGTTTTAATAAGAGAACTAATTGGCGAATATGCTTTAAGTGAAGGGTATTCATATGATTTAGCTGAAGATGGCGATGAAGCGCTAGAACTTGTTAAAAAGAATGATTATGATTTAATTATTATGGATATAATGATGCCTAAAAAAGATGGTTTTAGTGCTTTAAAAGAAATAAAAGCTATTAAAGATATACCAACTATTATGTTATCTGCTAGAAAAGATGAAATAGACAAATTACAAGGTTTTGACTATGGCGCAGATGATTATGTAACTAAACCATTTAGTCCTAAAGAATTAATGGCTAGGGTTAAAGTAATAGGTAAAAGAAATAAGAAAGAAGATATTATTAAAGTTGGAAATATTACAATAGATAATTCTTCACATTCTGTTACTATAGATGGGAATATAGTAGAAATGACAAATACTCAATATGAATTATTAAAATTATTTATGGAAAATGAAGGTATAGCATTATCAAGAGATATTATTATCGAAAAGATATGGGGCTATGATTATGATGCAGATGATAGAACTATAGATGCACATATTAAATTATTAAGAAGTAAACTTGGTGCATATAGAAAATCTATTAAAACAATTAGAAATGTAGGTTATAGATTTAATTATGATAAATAATAAGTTAACAATTAGAACAATTCACATAATGTCATTTTTCATTTTTATTATTCTATTATGTATTTATATGTTCCAAATAGTTTGTTTTGATTTCTTCTATGAAAGAAACCAATTCAATAATATAAGTAATATTGCTAAGGAAATAAAAAAGAATGTTAATGAACCAGAATTACTTAAATATTTGGAAAATTCTGCCTATGAAGGAAATATATGTATTCGTTATGTTTCAGGTGAAGATAAAATAAACTATAATTCTAGAAATCATGGATGTATTTTACAAAAGTCTTCCTTTATTGATGAACCAATAGAAAAATTAAAAAGTAATAAAGATTTAAAGTATATAAATGTAGAAGGTCCTAATAACGTTAGATATATTCTTTATTTAGTTAATATAGATGATAATTCATATATTATTTTAAATTCATGTCTTGAGAATTTAGATGCAGCAACTAGCGTTCTAAAAAAACAATTAGTATTAATATTGGTTGTTTTAGTATTTGTTGGAGTATCTATTAGTTGTATTATTAGTAGACAAATTACTAAACCTGTTATTCAGTTAATAAATAATGCGGCTGAACTTAAAAAAGGTAACTATGATGTTGTATTCCAGAAGAGTGATGTAGCTGAATTAAATGAACTTGCAGATTTATTAACTGTAGCTGCTTCTGAAATGAAAAATACAGATGAATTAAGAAGAGACTTAATTGCTAATGTAAGTCATGATTTAAAGACTCCTTTAACAATGATTAAGGCTTATGCTGAAAAAGTAAGAGATCTATCTTATAAAGATGAAGAAAAACGTAATAAGGATTTAAGTATAATTATATCCGAATCAGATAGATTAAATGGTCTTGTAAATGATTTACTTGATTTATCTAAGTTAGAATCAAATAGATTTGAACTTAATATTACAAAGTATGATTTAGTAGAACAAATTCATGAAGTGTTACAAAGATATGAATTATTATCTGAACAAGAAGGATATGTATTTAATATTTCATTACCTGAGGATAGTATTATTATAAATGCTGATAGAGCAAGACTTGATCAAGTATTCTATAACTTAATTAATAATGCTATAGAACATGTTGGAAAGGATAAAACAGTTTATATTGATGTAAAGAGTAAAACTGGATTCTATTCTGTTTGCGTAATGAATACTGGGGAACCTATTCCTAAAGAAGAAATACCTCTTGTATGGAATAAGTATTATACAAAGAAAAAAAATCATAAGAGAAACGTAGTAGGTACAGGTATAGGTCTTGCTATTGTTAAGAATATTTTAGTTAAACATGATTACCAATATGGTGTACTTTCAGGAGATACTAAATATACAAAATTCTATTTTAAAATTCCAAAATAGTAAAATTTTTAAAAAAATATAAAAAAATTTAAAATTTCATATAAATTTCATATTTATTTTATATATTTAACATGTGAAGAGCGAATATGTAATACAAAACAATCCTATACAACTTTAAACATATAAACTTAAACTCACGCTAAAAAGTATTTTCTCTTCACATTAAAAGATGTTTTAACATCTTTTTTTTCTTTCACTTTTACTTTATTCGTGTTATTATATTTTATATAAATAGGGTAGAAGTCGGAGGATGATGACTGTGGAACATAAAGGAAATTTTATCTTATTATCAGGGTTGTTAATTATTACATTATTAGTGTGTGCAGTAGGAACTACTTTTTCATATTTAGGAGCTAAAGCAAATACTTCAGAAGGTACTACAACTATTATTAATAGCAAAGGTATTATAAATGCTCAATTTGATCCTGATATTAATGCTGGAATGGTTAATGCTGGAGAAACATTATTTACTAAAAGATTTGTTATAAGTGGTAGCACTTCAACATCTGATAATGTTACTTACGAATTAGATTTAGATGTTTCTAATAATACATATCCAGGTAGTGTATTAGTTTATACAATTAATTCTACTAAAGATAATGGTCTTGCAATTCCAAGTAGTACAGCACCTGTTGAAATACCAGCTGGTACTTCTTTAATTAAAATTGGAAGTGGTTCATTCTCAGGACCTGTAAATGGTGGTAAACATGAATATGTTATTACTATTTATAGAAAAAGCGATGCCCCAATTGTTGATGGTGAAGCATCAAGTTTTAATGCTCAATTAAAGGTTACTGAAGCTGTATAATAATTAGTATAAAAAATCGATAAAATAGGGTGTTTTTTAAAAAAACACTCTTTTTTTGTGTTATAATACTTATTAACAATTAGAAGGTAGATGTCAATGAAATATATTAGAGGGTTTTTGGATTTCTTAAAAAGAAATTTTTATGATAATACATTTGTTATGAATTTTATGCTAATGTTTAGTAGTCTATTACTTGTTGAATTAATAGTTAAACTAATAAATGGGTATTCAATTATTTCATGGTCAAGTGTTCGTATAATAGTTGGATTAAGTATTATTTCACTTATTTTATCTTTTGCTATTTCATATCTTAAGAGCTATCAACAAAAGATAATAACTTGTGTAATTGCTTTTGCGTTTTCAGCATATTCATGTATTCAATTAGGATTCTTAAAGTTCTTAGGTGTATATGCTTCATTACAAAGTGCAAATCAAGCGGGTGCTGTTAAAGATTATATAAGTGATTTTCTTAAAAGTTTTAATCCTTTATTCTTAACTACATTTATTCCTTTTATAGGATTAGTAGTTATATACGTTTTTAATAAAAGAAGAATATATAAAGTTAATCATTATAGATTAGGATTTGTATGTGCAATAGCCGTTACTTTACTTGGATGTGGATATTTTGAATTAGTTGAACAAGAATGTTTTCAAAATGATTTACAAACAGTTAGTAATCATGAACTATTTTTAACTGCTTCTAATCCTATGCTTACTGTTAGTGAATATGGAACACTAGGATTTATGTTAATGGATGCTAGAAATGCTGCTTTTCCTATTGAAGTAAAATCTAAAGTATTTATTTCTGCTAAATCTAAAGAATCTAGTGGAGAAGTTATAAAAGGTATTGATGATTCAGTTTGGCAATCAATAATTGATGAGGAAACTGATGAAGAATTAAAGAAACTTAGTAGTTATTTTATGAATAGAAGTAAAGCTACTAAAAATGATATGACAGGAATATTTAAAGATAAGAACTTAATCGTTTTAATGCTTGAAAGCGTTAATGATATTTTCCTTGAATATCCTGAATATTTTCCTAATATAAATAGAATAATGAATGGTGGATGGAATTGGGAAAACTATTATAGTCCTAGAAATGCTTGTGCAACACTTAATAATGAATTTAGTGGTATGACATCTCTTTATTCTATTAATAATACATGTACTGCTAAAACTTATATAGATAATACTTATTTTGAATCTATATTTAATGTATTTAGAAATAGTGGTTATTATGCTTTTAGTGGTCATGATTATACTGAACATTATTATCCAAGAAGTATAATTCATCCTAATATGGGAAGCGAAAAGTACTATGGTGTTGAAGAATTAAATATTCCATATGATCCTAATAATTATAAGAACTGGGCATATGATGATGATTTTATGAGGTCTATTCTAAATATACTTGATGGTGTTACAGATACTAATGATAGATTTATGACTTGGTTAACTACTGTTTCATCACATCAACCTTATAATAGAGATTCTAATCAAGGTAATAAGTATTATGCTATGACTGAAGGAACAGGATATCATACTGATATTAGACACTATATGAGTAAATTAAAAATTGTAGATGTTGCTTTAGGAGTACTTCTTGATGGTCTTGAAAAAAGAGGTATTTTAGATGACACAGTAATAGTTCTATTTGGAGATCATTATCCATATGGAATTGATACTAATATTTTAAATACTGTTATGTCTTATGATACTAATGTTGATATGAATGCTGAACAAGTTCCATTTATTATATATAATAGTGAAATTACTGAAGCACATCCTTATACATATGGTGAATATGCTACATATGTTGATATATTACCAACAATTGCAAATTTATTTGATTTAAACTATGAATCTAGACTATATATGGGTGAAGATTTATTTAGTGAAAACTATACATCTATTGCTATATTTGCAGATGGTTCATGGAAGAATGAAGATACATATTTTAAAAATTCATCTGGAGGAGACTCAGTAAATAATTATTCTTCATTTGAGCATACAACTGATGAATTAAAATATATTAATGAAGATATTGCTGCTAGACTAACTAATAGTGTTAATGCAGTTAAGTATAACTATTTTGCTTATCTGAAAGAAAAAGTAGATGAAAAAGAAAAAGAGATAGAAAAATTAAGAGAGACAGCATGCTTGATGAGAGATAAAGATTTATATTGTAATCAAGAAGAAACAGATGATAATACTTAATAGTTGAGGTGCCTATGGAGTACGACGATAAAATTGCACAAATGAGAAAAGAAAAACGTGGACTTGAAAGATGTAGTTTAAGAGCATCTGCCTCTGGTAATCTTAGATATTTATTCGATTATATGGTTTTAAAATCTATATATGATGTATTAGAGGAAGATTTTAGCTTTGAATATTATATTAATCTTAATGCTTTAAGTGTTTTTGATAGACAAGGAAAAAATAATAGATATAATGATATAGTTTTTGATAAAGAATATATACATAATGGAATTGATATGCATGAAGTTTTAACCAGATGTAGTAATTTGTTTAAAGATAGTGACTATTATTTTTTTAGAAATCCAGGTACTGTTAGAATAAATAGCGATGAAAGAAAAGAAATAATATGCTCATATTTAGACTACTTAATTCCTAATGGCTCTAGTTTATTCTTGGATTTACGAGAAAGATTTTCATGTTTAACTGGTGTAGACTTAGATGGTGATAATTTAGGAGTGACATGTTTTTTATATACTCGACCTGAAGTTTCAACTATTTTTCTTGATTCTTGTATAAAAAATAATACTATTAATTATATGTTAATTCTAATTCATGAAATTATGCATTATTATTCTGGGATAATTGTTAATGATTACGGAAATGCAAATAGAAAAGCGATTGCATACGGTAAATTAGCTGAAGTATTAAGTGTTTATTCTGAATTTTCTTTTTTAGATTGGTTAAAGAAAAATAGAATTTTTCCAAATGGCGCAGAAATTACAGACAATTATAATTTATCAAAATACTATATGTTTATTGAAAAATTTAGATACTATTATTATTGCCTTAAGAATAATGCAAAAGTATCTATAGATGATGATGTTATAAAAATTCCTGAAAATGATTTGAAATTTGATTCATTTGCTTCAAATAAAAGTTTAGGCTTAAATGATGGCATCGAAAAAGTTATTTTCCAGTATATAATTGGTTTTTTGAAAACTTTCGATTTGTTAGAAATAGAAGCAAGTGGAGAAAAAATGGATAAAGTCTTTAAAGATTTTATTGCAAATATTACTGATGAAAAGCAAGAAACTAGAATCATTTTAAATGAGAAAAATGATGAAGCTATTCGCAAACGTATTAAAGAAAATACAGAAGCCTGTAAAAGAATATATAAATATAAATAAATGAGTTTGAAAGTTAATTTAAAATTGCTTTTAAAAATGTATTAAACTATAATTGATATAGGAGGGTAATAAAATGGTAAAAAAGAACAAAGAAACAAAGAAAGTTAATACTAAAGAAGTTAAAGAAGAAATCAAGGTTGTTAAATTGGAAGAACCTGAAGAAGAAATTATTATTAAAGAAATTACTGAAGAAGAAGGAAAGAAAAGACTTTTTACTAAGAGAGATATTGTTATTGCAGTTGTATTCTTAATAATTGGTGTTGCTCTATCTATTGCTTTTGTTAATAGAGTTCCTAAACTTAAAGATGGAAGCGAAGCTGTAGTATCTTTAAAAGATAAAGATTATAGTTCTCAAGAATTATATGAAGAAATAAAGAAAACTCATGGTTTAAATACTATTCTTAGAAAGATTGACTTAGATTTAGTTAAGAAATATTATAATGGATCTAAAGATGAAGAAATAAAGAAAAATGCTACTGAACAAGCTGAAACTTATATTAAACAATATAGCTCATATGGTTATACTGAAGAAAGTTTCTTAGCTCAATATGGATTCAAAAATAGAGATGAATTTATTGCTGCATTACAAGAAGATAATATTCTTACTATGTATTTTAATGATGCTGTTAAGAGTACTATTACTGATGAAGAAGTTAGTACTTATTATAATTCTTATGGTATTGGTAAAAAGACAGTTTATATGTTCTCAGAAAAAGATTCTACTGATAATCTAGAAGCTATTAGAAAATTACTTAAGAAAGGTACTGCAATTGATAAAGTTGTAAGTAAATATAAAGATAATTCTAAAGTAGTTATTAATGATAAATTAGAAGTAGATTACAAAACTATAACTTCTTATACTTCTAGTGTAATTGATACAATTAAGAGTACTGCAGCTGGAAAATACTCAAAAGTATTTACTGATTCTTCACTTGGAAATGTTGTTATCTATGTAAGTGCTGCAGAAGATGTTCCAAAACAAGATGATATTAAAGATGATATTCTTGATGTTTTAGTTGGACAAAAACAATCTGCTGATCAAAAACTTTACTATGTAACATTCATTAACTTAAGAAAAGATAATGGTATTAAATTCTATGATAATGAATTAAAGAGTCAATACGCTGAATATGTAAAGACTTATACAACAGTTGAAGAAAATAAAGAACAATAATAATAAAGACACACCAAATGGTGTGTTTTTTAATATGATGATTTAACCAGTTATGGTATAATATTAACTGTAGAGAAGGTGAATTAAATGACAAAAATAAAAGATGTTTTTGCTAGAGAAATATTAGATTCAAGAGGTAATCCAACTGTTGAAGTTGATGTTACACTTGAGAACGGAATAGTTGGTAGAGCAGCTGTACCAAGTGGTGCATCTACTGGAGAAAGAGAAGCTTTAGAATTAAGAGATGGAGATGCTTCTAGATTCTTAGGTAAAGGTACATTAAAAGCTGTTAATAATGTTAATGAATATTTAAAAAATGTAGTTGTTGGTATGGATGCAACTAATCAAAGAGAAATTGATAATGCTATGATTGAAGCAGATGGCACAAATGATAAATCTAAATTTGGAGCTAATGCTATTTTAGGTGTATCTCTTGCTGCTGCTAAAGCTGCTGCAATTGATGCTGGTAAGCCACTTTATAAATATTTAAATGAAGGTGGAGTTACACTTCCAGTTCCTATGATGAATGTTTTAAATGGTGGAGCTCATGCTGATTCATCAGTTGATTTCCAAGAATATATGATTATGCCAGTTGGTGCTAAAAATATTCATGAAGCAATTCGAATGGGTGCTGAAATATTCCATAATTTAAAGAAATTATTAAAAGCAGATGGACAAGTTACTTCTGTTGGTGATGAAGGCGGTTTTGCACCTAACTTAAAGGATAATGAAGAACCTTTAAAATATATTGTAAGAGCAATTGAAGCTGCTGGTTATAAACCAGGAGAAGAAGTTAAAATTGCAATGGACGTTGCTGCATCTGAATTCTATAATCCTGAAACTAAAATGTATGATTTAAAGAAATCTAATGGTGGTTCTAAGACTACAGATGAAATGATTGATTGGTTAGAAGAATTAGTTAATAAATATCCAATTATATCTATTGAAGATGGTCTTGGAGAAAGAGACTGGGATGGATGGAAAAAGTTAACTGATAGATTATCATCAAGAATCCAAATTGTTGGAGATGACTTATTTGTAACTAATCCTTCAATCTTTAAAGAAGGAATTGAAAAAGGAATTGCTAACTCAATTCTAATTAAGTTAAATCAAATTGGTACTTTATCAGAAACTATTGATGCTATTAATATGGCTAGAGAAAATGGTTATACTGCTGTTGTTTCACATAGAAGTGGCGAAACTGAAGATACTACTTTAGCACATGTAGCAGTTGCATTTAACACTGGAGAAATTAAAACAGGTTCAATGAGTAGAACTGATAGAATTTGTAAATATAATGAGCTTATGAGAATTGAAGAAGAATTAGGAGATAATGCTAAATACTTAGGTATTAGTGCATTTACTAGTATTAAATAAAATGGCTAAGAAAAATACTAACGATAAGTTAAAGAAAAAAGGTTTTTTAATTATAGAAGGCCATGATAAAAATCCTTTAGTTAAATTTTGGAACTGGGGATGGGGTATTTACTATGATAATCCTGAATTCTGGAACTATGTAATTGTTGGTGCTATTACTACTGTTTTATGTATAGCATTTAAACTTGCTTTATTACATACTGTTTTAGATCAAACTAATGGCTTAGAGTTACAAATTGCAGAAGTTGCATCCTGGGCATTTGCTGTTGTTATAGCTTATATTTTAAATAGAATAGTTGTATTTAAATCTAAGACTAAAGGCAAAGATATGCTTAAGGAAATAGTTAACTTCGTTAATGCTAGAATATTTACTCAAGTAATTCAAATGGGAATTATGTTTGTCTTTGTTACAGCATTAAAACTTGATAGTGATGCTTGGGTATTATTCTTCACATTACTATGCCAAGTAATGCAAATAGTTGTAAATTATATAATTAGTAAATTAATTACATTTAAAAAGAAGGCTTAGCCTTCTTTTTTTATTCCAAAATAAAAATCCCTTATGCAGGGACATTATTATCTAAAAAGTTATTAATTGAATTATAATCTGCAGAAGTATTGTTTACTTCTTCTGAAATTGTATCGAAATTAATTGCATTAAATTCGTTTGGTTCTTTTTCAGTAGAAATAACTTCTGATTTCATATTTAATTTAGCTAGATCATCATCTAATACTTTAGAGATATCAGTTAAATTAGTTTTAATTGATTCAATTTCATCAGCATTTAATTCATATTCAACAATTCCTTCAAGGAATTTGATTGTATCTAAATAAATAGAAGTTTCAGCTCTATAAAGTGAATATTCACTTGTTCTTTCCTTGAAAATAGTATTTTCAAATTCTTCTATTTTACCTTTTGTACTAGCGATTAATGCTTTTAATCCTTCTTTGTCCATTTTATACACCTCGTATCTTAAGTAAAGTATATCAAAAAGGAGAATGTAAGTAAATAATTTTACTTTTCTTGACTATTATTTGATTAAAAAAAGTTACTTTTTAGTAACTTTCTTTGTTTTTGTGTTTAATTTATTCTTTTCTGTCTTATATGCAATTATATTTAGAATAAAAATAGGAATAAATAATAATAGATTTATTAGTAGTTCTTTTAAATCATTTCCTACATTTATGGATAGTATTAACATTTCTACCCAGCAACCTATTGATATAGTTAAATATTCTAGTTTTTTATAGATTATAGACATTAAAGCAAATAGAGCTATAAAGAATAAAAGGAATAGAATAAGTGCCCACCAGGTAGAAGAATAAACTGTTTCTAGTAGTTTTTCTACACCACCTGATATAATTGCCGAATCAGAATATTGAAGTGAATCAGTATATACAAAAGATAATGTTGCAACTACACTTAATAAGATTTCAGCAAGTGTAAGTAATATTAAATAAGGACTATGTTCCTTGAATAATTTTTTTATTGTTTTCATATTATCACCTTTATAATTATAACATATATAAAAAAAGAATG